>CEQE01144397.1_pt1 | contig 13331 bp, 9 predicted proteins | sample 356201 | NCBI WGS metagenome assembly CEQE01 (sample SAMEA2619970, study PRJEB7988) | marine metagenome | biome: marine biome (ENVO:00000447); feature: mesopelagic zone (ENVO:00000213) & marine oxygen minimum zone (ENVO:01000065); material: "saline water (ENVO:00002010), including plankton...
GACCAGTGCGTCGGCCATGGTGTGCAGCTTGTCCTCGTTGTCTCGCAGCAACTGTTCCGCGTGCCCATAGCAGGTGTCGATGATGTTGCGTACCTCATCGTCGATGCCCTTGGCCGTCTCCGGCGCGTGCGGTTTGGGTTTCGCGCCTGCGGACATGCCAAGAAACACTTCGCCGTCGTCCTCGTCGTACATCAGCGGTCCCATCTTCTCGGACAGGCCCCACTTGGTCACCATGTTGCGCGCCAGTTGCGTCGCGCGCTCGATATCGTTGGCTGCGCCGGTGGTCACATATTCTTCGCCAAGGATCATCTCCTCCGCGATTCGGCCCCCGAACAGACTGCAGATCTGGCTTCGGATGTTCTGCCGGCTCAGGCTGTAACGGTCCTCCTCCGGCAGAAACATGGTCACACCAAGCGCCCGGCCCCGCGGGATGATGGTGACTTTGTACACCGGGTCGTGTCCCGGCATGAGGTTACCGACGATGGCGTGCCCCGCCTCGTGATACGCCGTATTGCGCTTCTCGTCATCCGACATGACCATGGATTTGCGCTCGGCGCCCATCATGATCTTGTCCTTGGCTTTCTCGAATTCGTCCATCTCGACCAGGCGTTTGCCGCTTCGTGCGGCAAACAGCGCCGCTTCGTTGACCAAGTTGGCGAGATCCGCACCCGAGAAGCCCGGCGTACCGCGTGCGATGATGCTCGCATCGACGTTGTCCGACACCGGCACCTTGCGCATGTGTACTTTCAGAATCTGCTCACGGCCGCGGATGTCCGGCAAGCTCACCACCACCTGACGGTCGAAGCGTCCCGGACGCAGCAAGGCCGGATCGAGTACATCGGGACGGTTGGTGGCCGCGATGACGATGATCCCGTCGTTCGGCTCGAAGCCATCCATTTCCACCAGCAGCTGGTTGAGCGTCTGCTCACGTTCATCGTGGCCGCCTCCGAGTCCCGCACCGCGGTGACGTCCCACCGCATCGATTTCGTCGATGAAGATGATGCAGGGCGCCTGCTTCTTGGCCTGCTCGAACATGTCACGAACGCGAGAGGCACCGACACCGACGAACATTTCGACGAAGTCGGAGCCCGAGATCGAGAAGAAAGGCACCTTGGCCTCTCCGGCGATGGCCCTCGCGAGCAGCGTCTTACCGGTACCCGGCTGGCCCACCATCAATATACCGCGCGGGATACGCCCGCCAAGGCGCTGAAATTTGCCTGGGTCGCTCAGAAACTCCACCAGTTCCTGCACATCTTCCTTGGCCTCGTCTACCCCCGCCACGTCAGCGAAGGTGGTTTTGATCTGGTCTTCCGAGAGCAGACGCGCCTTGCTCTTACCGAATGCCATCGGTCCACCGCGCCCTCCACCACCGCCCTGCATCTGGCGCATGAACAGCATGAACACGGCGATGATGATGAGTATCGGGAAGCTCGCAATCAGCAACTGCGACCAGAAACTCTGTTTCTCCGGCTCCTTGCCGACGATTTCGACGCCGTGATTGTAGAGGTCGTCCAGAAGCTTCTGGTCGTTCACGTCCGGCCGCACTACCTGGAATTCAACACCCGAATCGCGTGTGCCATGGATGATCTGCCCCTCGATTTCCACCCTGGCGACCTGGTCCATGCGCACTTCCTGGATGAACTCTGAGTAGCTCATCGTCTCCGGCTCCTGGCGCACGTTGAAATTGTTGAACACGGTCAACAGCACTGCAGCGATGACCAGCCACAGCAGCAGATTCTTACCCATATCTGACACGTGCATTACCTCTGTACCCGTAGCGTCCGTGTTTCTGCCAAAGCCCGCAAATACAGCGGTCTCCAGCGTTGTGCGTCGCATCCTTTGCCACGCCGAAATCCGGCACTACCACCGGAACTTTGAAGCCTACACCCGGGGCCCCCGAAAGGAAAATCCGCGCAATCGCGGCCAGACTCCCTTCAGGGCCGAAAGCCGGTGGCCACGGCATACACCTCACGCGATTCCGACCGCGAGGCCCGGGGCTTCACCAGGCTCACCTTCGCGAAGGATTTGCGTACACCGGCCAACCACGCATCGACGCCTTCACCTTGAAATACTTTGACCAGCATCGTAGCGCCGGGTTTCAGCCATTCGAACGCCATTTCAGTCGTCATTTCCACCAACTCCATGGAGCGCGCCTGATCCGCCGTCCGGATACCTGAGATATTGGGGGCCATATCCGACAAAACAAGGTCCAGAGGCCGCTTTCTGGCATCCGCAGCCAACCCTTTCAGCAATTGAACAAGTTCTTTGTCGAGTTGTGCCTCTCCCAGTCTGCCTTCCAGCACGACTGTACCCGCTCCAGCGGCCACCGGCAGCGGATCTACGGCAATGACCTTCGCCACCTTCTGCTCCAGATAGAGCGTCCACCCACCGGGCGCGGCACCCAGCTCCAGAACCACCATGTTGCCGCGCAGAAGCCGAAACCGGCGGTCGAGCTCCTCCAGTTTGTAGTGCGCGCGCGAGCCATGGCCCTTCTCTCGGGCCGACCTGGCGAAGTAGTCCTTGCGCTGACGATCGAGCCAGCGCTGGCTGGATTTGCTGCGCTTAGGCATGCCCGCACCCTATCCGGGCGCGAACAGGATGAAAAGTGGCCTGAGCGATCGTTGCGTGACCAGCAAGTCGGGCTGCAGCATTGTGTGAGAGCCGTTGTTCTGCTCTTGAAACATTCATCCTGCGGCGTGGTTTTGCAACAATGACCACTTCAGAGAACGCCCACGCATAGAACACATGAGACAACTCCGCTGAAGACGCCAACCACAAACCGGCCGATCCCGGCAGCGGCGATTACTTGATCAGGCAAGCCGCACGGTCCCATGGTCCCGTGCAGGAACAGCACCGCGATGAGCAGCGGCACGCTGCTCCACGGCAAGTTGCCGCTATCCATCTCAAGGAACACCTGGTAAGTCAATAGACCGGTGAAGAAAAACCAGCCCAGATGGCACAGGGTCTGCAGTGCCCCACGCAGATTGCTACGCTGCAACAAGCATGAGAGCTTCGCATCATCGATGGGACTGCGGTACCACGCGATCGAAATGTCAGACGCAAATGGGTCGTTCATCGCGTGGGGCTCCGCCCGCTCTTCTGTGCCATGTTCACAAAGCCACGATCACAGTGTAAGGCCCTCGACGACTCGCCTGAAGACGGCGGACACCAGATTCATCAGAGCAGCGGGCGTAGAACCTCGCACTTGACCCCGGGCATCTGTATGGTGTCGCCGCCATGGAAAACCGACTGAAGAAACAGCTACGCCAGATCGCGCACCACCTCGACGCCATCGTCAGCGTCGGGGACCAGGGCGTGAGCGATGCGCTCGTCAAGGAAACCCACCGGGCACTCACAGACCACGAATTGATCAAGGTGCGGCTGCATACCCCTTCGCGGGAGGAACGCACAGAGCACATCAAGGCTCTCGCCAATGCCTGCAGCGCGGAGATCGTGCAGAAGATCGGTAAGATCGTGGTGATCTACAGGGCCAATCCCGAGGCTGACCCCAGGCTGTCGAACCTGCATCGCGCAGGATCGCGCTAGTGCCCCCAACCTGGTCGGCACGCCGGGAGCCTTCGTGATCAGATATGCTCCACGGCATTGATCTCGTATTCGACCTCACCGCCCGGCGCCTGCACCACCGCAATATCACCCACTGATTTGCCGATCAGTGCGCGTGCGATGGGGGACATTACCGAGATCTTGCCTTGTTTGAGATCCGCTTCGTCTTCACCGACGATCTTGTAACGGGTCTCATCTGCGCTTTCCGCATCGATGACGGTCACGGTGACACCGAAGATCACCTTTTCACCGGCCGGGATTCTGGTTACGTCGATAACCTGCGAATCCGAGAGTTTGCCCTCGATCTCCCGAATGCGGCCCTCGTTGAACCCCTGTTGTTCCCGAGCGGCATGGTATTCCGCGTTTTCCTTGAGATCTCCATGTTCGCGTGCATCCGCGATGGCCTGTGTAATCTCCGGGCGCAGCACGGACTTGCGCCGCTGCAGCTCCTCGCGCAGTGCGGCCTCGCCTTCTAAGGTCATCGGGACGGCCATAGCGTCGGTCTCGATACGCGCTGAGCGCTTGAAAACAGTTCCCCGTGGCCGGCTTCAGCCAGCCAGAGTCGCGTGCAGATCCTGCAGTCGGCGGACCTTATCCCCACAACCCTGCCGAAGGGCGACACAGAATGCCTCGCCCCCTGCAAGGGTGGTGGTGTAACACACTTTCCGAATCAGCGCGAGCCGTCGAATGACGGCCGAGTCGGCGATAGACTGCCGGCCCTCAGTGGTATTGACGATCAAATCGATCTGTTCATTCTTCAGAAAATCCGCGACATCCGGACGCCCCTCCGTCACCTTGTTGACGCGCTCCACGTCCAGCCCAGCGGAAGCGATCTCACGCGCGGTACCGCCAGTTGCCACCAGTTTGAAACCGAGCTCGACCAGTTCGCGCGCGACTCTCACCACGCCGGGCTTGTCCGACTCTTTCACGCTCAGAAATGCGCATCCGCCGTCCGGCAGCTGATCACCACCCGCGAGCAGGGCCTTGGCAAATGCTTCGCCGAAACTATCGCCCACACCCATGACCTCACCGGTAGATTTCATCTCTGGCCCGAGGATTGGATCCTGACCGGGAAACTTGTTGAACGGGAACACCGATTCCTTCACGTTCACCGAGGTGGGTATGATTTCGCGCGTAAAACCCTGATCCGCAAGGCTGATGCCCGCCATACAGCGCGCCGCTACCTTGGCAAGCGACTCTCCGATGCACTTGGAGACGAACGGCACGGTGCGCGAGGCCCGCGGATTGACCTCCAGCACGTAGACGTTGCCTTCCTGAACCGCGAGCTGAACGTTCATGAGACCCACGACTCCGAGCTCCAGCGCCATGGCTTTCACCTGCCCGCGAATGCGGTCCTGAATCCCAGCGTCCAGATTGTGCGGCGGCAGACAACAGGCAGAGTCCCCTGAGTGAACACCAGCCTGTTCGATGTGCTCCATGATCGCGCCGATCACCACCTGGCGTCCGTCACTCACGGCGTCCACATCCACTTCCACCGCCTGATCCAGAAAGCGGTCAAGTAGTACCGGCGCGTCATTGGAGACATCTACTGCGTTCTGCAGATAGCGGCGCAATTCTTCCTCGTTGTAAACGATCTCCATGGCGCGCCCGCCGAGGACATAGGAAGGACGCACGACGATGGGATAGCCAATCTCGTTGGCGCCGGCGACGCCATCCTCCACGCCCGTGGCGGTTCGATTGGACGGCTGTAACAGTTCCAGCTTGTCAATTACCGCCTGAAAACGTTCCCGGTCCTCCGCCCGGTCGATGGCGTCCGGGCTGGTTCCGATGATGGGCACACCCTCACGCTCGAGATGCTCCACCAGCTTCAGCGGCGTCTGCCCGCCGAACTGCACGATCACACCCTTCGGTCTTTCTACCTCCACGATGGCGAGTACGTCTTCCAGCGTCACCGGTTCGAAATAGAGGCGATCGGAGGTGTCGTAGTCGGTGGAAACCGTCTCGGGATTGCAGTTGACCATGATGGTCTCGTATCCCTCTTCGCGCATGGCGAGTGCCGCGTGCACACAACAGTAGTCGAACTCGATGCCCTGGCCGATGCGATTCGGTCCGCCACCCAACACCATGATCTTTTCGCGATCGCTCGGATCCGCCTCACACTCTTCCTCGTAGGTCGAGTACATATAGGCGGATGCGGCCGGAAACTCGGCCGCACAGGTGTCCACACGCCGGAACACCGGGCGGATACCATGCCCGTGCCGCAGCTTGCGAATCTCTCCCTCTGGCACTCGCATGAGGGTACCGAGGCGAGTATCCGAAAAACCCTGGCGTTTGAGCCCATACCACTGATGAGCACCGAATTGCTGTGGTTGCGAGCGCGCGATCTCATTCTCCGTGAGTACGAGATCCTCTATCTCCGCCAGAAACCAGGGATCCACCGCACTCTCGCCGTGCACGTCTTCGAGCGTCCAGCCTTGGCGAAAGGCATCCGCCAGATACCATAGACGCTCCGGCCCCGGCGCTTTCAACTCGCGGCGCAATACCGAACGGATCTGTTCGGGATCTTCTTCCTCCAGCACCGGATCGAGTCCGCTCTTGCCCGTCTCGAGTCCGCGTATCGCCTTTTGTAACGACTCCTGAAAGGTGCGGCCGATGGCCATGACCTCACCCACCGACTTCATCTGCGTAGTGAGTCTCGGATCGGCCTGGTCGAACTTCTCGAATGTGAAGCGCGGGATCTTGGTGACCACGTAGTCGATACTCGGCTCGAACGACGCCGGTGTTATTCCGCCCGTGATGTCATTGCCGAGTTCATCGAGGGTGTAGCCCACGGCCAGCTTCGCGGCTATCTTGGCGATGGGGAAACCTGTCGCCTTGGAGGCCAGTGCCGATGAGCGGGACACGCGGGGATTCATCTCGATCACCACCATTCGTCCGGTGTTCGGGTGAATGGCGAACTGAACATTGGAACCACCAGTGTCCACCCCGATCTCGCGAAGAACCGCGATGGAGGCGTTGCGCAGCAGCTGGTATTCCTTGTCGGTGAGCGTCTGGGCGGGCGCCACCGTAATGCTGTCGCCCGTATGCACGCCCATCGGATCGAGGTTCTCGATAGAGCAGATGATGATGCAGTTGTCCGCGGGATCGCGCACCACCTCCATCTCGAACTCCTTCCACCCCAGGAGCGATTCGTCGATCAGAAGTTCGGAGGTAGGCGAGAGGTCGAGACCGCGCGCGCATATCTCGATGAATTCTTCCCGATTGTAAGCCACACCGCCGCCACTTCCGCCCAGCGTGAACGACGGGCGGATGATGCATGGAAATCCCAGCTGGCTCTGTACTTGCAGCGCCTCTTCCATACTGTGGGCGATGGCCGAGTGCGGGGTTTCGAGACCAATGCTCTTCATGGCGCGGTCGAAACGCTCACGGTCTTCCGCCTTGTCGATGGCGTCCTGCGAAGCACCGATTAGCTCGACACCATACTGCTTGAGCACCCCTTCGCGCACCAGATCGAGCGCGCAGTTGAGTGCGGTCTGGCCACCCATGGTCGGCAGCAGCGCATCGGGCTGTTCCACCTCGATGATCCTCGCGACCGTCGTCCATTCCACCGGTTCGATGTAGGTGGCATCTGCCATGGCCGGATCGGTCATGATGGTAGCCGGGTTGGAATTGACCAGCACCACACGATAGCCCTCGTCACGCAGCGCCTTGCAGGCCTGCGCACCGGAGTAGTCGAATTCACATGCCTGACCGATAACTATCGGGCCGGCGCCGAGAATCAGAACTGAATGGATGTCACTACGCTTCGGCATCATCGCCTCCATCCTCGCGCGCACCCAGGTTTTTCATCAAAGACACGAAGCGATCGAACAGATACGCACAATCCTGCGGCCCGGGGCTCGCTTCCGGGTGTCCCTGAAACCCGAACGCTGGATGGTCGGTTCGCCTTACGCCCTGCAGCGTACCGTCAAACAGCGAACGGTGAGTCGCCTCCATGCAGTTCGGCAGGCTGCCCGCGTCCACCGCGAAGCCGTGGTTCTGGCTGGTGATGATGACCTGGCCGGTGGCGAGGTCCTGCACGGGGTGGTTGGCGCCATGGTGACCGTGCGGCATCTTGACCGTACGCGCACCGCTCGCCAACGCCATGAGCTGATGGCCGAGACAGATGCCGAACATGGGGATGTTCGTTTCCAGCAACTCGCGGATGGCTGCGATCGCATAGTCACATGCTTCCGGATCGCCAGGGCCGTTGGAGAGGAAGATGCCGTCTGGCTCGTGTGCCAGCACGTCGGCCGCTGGAGTTTGGGCGGGTACCACGGTGAGCCGGCACCCGCGCTGCGCCAACAATCGCAGGATGTTGCGCTTGATTCCGAAGTCGTAAGCCACGACGTGAAAGCGATTCTCCGCACGCTGCGCGTAACCACTCTCTAGCGACCAGGCGCTCTCGTCCCAACCCGCGGTGTCATCGCGCGTGACGACGCGAGCCAAGTCCATACCAGCAAGCCCAAGAAACCCGCGGGCCGCATCGATCGCGGCTGCCTCGTCGAGTTCGGTAGTAACACAGCCAGCGAGGGCCCCCTGCTCGCGAATGCGGCGAGTCAGGCGGCGTGTGTCCACATCCGCGATGGCGACCACCTTTTCCCGCACGAGATACCCCTGCAGCGTGGCGTTCTGTCGCCAGCTGCTGGCGCGCTTGGGCGTCTGGCGGATAACGAGTCCCGCTGACCAGACCTGGTCGGATTCCACATCCTCGGCGTTGGTACCCGTGTTGCCGATCTGCGGATAGGTGAGCGTCACGATCTGGCGCGCGTAGGAGGGATCGGTGAGGATCTCCTGATAGCCGGTCATCGCGGTGTTGAACACCACCTCCCCAACGGATGTACCTTCCACACCAATCGACTGGCCGTGGAATACACTACCGTCTTCAAGTGCAAGGAGGGCCGGTATCAAGTTCGTCTTTCCAGGTATCGCGCTCAATTACGCTCATCACGAATCGCCGTGGCGTTTCGGCGCACTTCGTCTTTTCGGTATCTGCAAAAAGGCGAGACCGACAGAACTTCGACCTCGCCTTCAGGGGTGCCCTTTTGGGGCGCACATTCTATACGAAAGGCTCAAACAAAGCCCAGCACATCCTGCATATTGTAGAGCCCTGGTTCTTTTCCGGTGAGGAAGCGCACGGCTCTGAGCGCACCCTGTGCAAAGTTCATCCGGCTGTGCGCTCGGTGGGTAATCTCGATGCGTTCGCCAGCCCCGGCAAACATCACCGTATGATCGCCGACGATGTCTCCGGCCCGCACCGTCGCAAAGCCTATGGTTTCACTATCGCGTTCTCCGGTAATTCCCTCGCGGCCGTAAACCGCCACCTTGCTCAGGTTTCGCTCCAACGCCTCAGCCACTACCTCACCCATCCGCAGCGCAGTGCCGGAAGGCGCATCGATCTTGTGACGGTGATGCGCTTCGATCACCTCCACGTCCACCTCATCTCCCATAGCTCTGGCCGCGATGTCTAGCAGATGGAAAACCAGGTTCACGCCGACACTCATGTTGGGTGCCATGAGAATCGCCACGTCCCGTGCAGCTGCCTCGATTCGCGACATTCCCTGCGCATCGAACCCCGTAGTACCAATCACGAGCTGTTTACCGGCTCCCCGGCAGGCATCGAGCGCCGCGAGTGTGGCCTCGGGTACGCTGAAGTCGATGAGCACATCAAAGGCGTCCATTTCAGTGCCCAGCGCGTCACTCACCGCCACACCGATGTTGCCGAGTCCCGCCAGCTCTCCGGCATCGGCACCCACGAGCGAGAGTCCGCTGCGCTCGAACGCAGCGCCAATGGAAAGGCCGTCGGCCTCATGAATCGCTTGAAGCAGGGTGCGCCCCATTCGCCCGGCCGCACCACTCACAGCAACACGCCGCATGCTGAATATCCTGTTGCATAAAAGGGAACGGATTATAACTTCATCCGCCCGAGGCTCCGCCCAACCTATCTCTTGAGCGAGTCGAAGAAGCTCTTCACCCCGGCAAACCAGCTGGTTTCCCTCGGACTGTGCTTATCGCCCCCGGCATCGAGAGACGCCTTGAACTGTTGCAGCAATTGCCTCTGGGTATCGTCGAGTTTGACCGGCGTTTCCACAACCACCTTGCACAGCAGATCGCCCGTTCCGCCACCTCGCACCGGCGTGACGCCCTTGCCTCGCAGGCGAAACATCTTCCCGGTCTGGGTCTCCGTGGGAATCTTCAGTTTCACACGGCCATCCAGCGTCGGCACCTCGAGTTCGCCGCCGAGCGCCACCTCGACGAACGAGATCGGTACTTCACAATAGAGATTACGGCCATCGCGCACGAAAATGGGGTGATCACGCACTTCGATCTGAACATACAGATCCCCAGGTGGTCCTCCGCCGATCCCCGCCTCGCCCTCACCTGCGAGGCGAATACGATCTCCGGTATCGACACCCGGCGGAATCTTCACCGACAACGTCTTGCGTTTCTCGACGCGTCCCGCGCCCCCGCAGGAGCGGCATGGATCCAGCACCACACGACCCATGCCACGGCAGCGTGGGCATGTTTGTTGTAACGAGAAGAAGCCCTGGGCAACCCGGATCTGACCGGCTCCCTGACATTCGGGGCATGTTGTCGGGCTGGTGCCCGCCTTCGCCCCAGAGCCATCACAATCCTCGCAAGCGGTCAGAACCGGCACGCGGACGTCGACGTTGTCGCCTGCGACCGCCTGTTCGAGATCGAGACCAAGTGAATAGCGCAGGTCAGAACCCCGCTGTACACCCGCTCGCCCCCCGCCGCCGCGAGCGCCGCCGAAAATGTCTCCGAACACGTCGCTGAAAATGTCTGAGAAGCTGCCGTCGAAACCGCCACCCATACCCCCGGCATTGGGGTCGACACCCGCATGGCCGAAACGGTCATAGGCAGCGCGCTTCTCTTCGTCGGAGAGAATTTCGTAGGCTTCCGAGGCTTCCTTGAACCTCTCCTCGGCATCCTGATCGTCGGGATTCCGGTCAGGGTGAAACTTCATGGCAAGGCGACGATACGCCTTCTTGATATCGTCATCAGATGCGTCCCGGTTGATCCCGAGCACTTCGTAGTAATCGCGCTTTGCCATCGTTTCCGTCATCTTCCCACTGTCTACCCGTCGTGCGGGCCGTTCCCCGACCCGCGCGCGCGACGACCATACACCTCTTTTCCGTCAGCGCCTAACCGCCGGGCACCAGCGGCGCCCGATTGCCATTCAATCGAAATCTACTTCGACTCGTCGTCTTTCACTTCCTCGAACTCTGCATCCACTGCATCAGCATCGCCACCGTCGCCTGCCTCCGCATCGCCATCGGCACCCGCCGCTTGCGCCGCTTCTGCCTCTTCCGCATACAGCTTCTGCGCGAGCGACGCGCTCGCCTCGGAGAGCGCCTGCATCTTCGCCTCGATGGCCTCCTTGTCGTCGTTCTTGATGGCTTCCTCAAGTTCGCTCGCGGCGCTCTCGATGGCGACCTTCTCTTCCTCGGTTGCCTTGTCACCCGCATCCGTTACGGTCTTGCGAGCCGCGTGCACCAGGCCATCGGCCTGGTTGCGCAGGTTCACCATCTCCTCGAACTTGCGATCTTCCTCCAAGTGCGCTTCCGCGTCCTTGACCATCTGCTCGATTTCGTCCTCGGACAACCCGCTGGACGCCTTGATGACGATGGATTGCTCCTTGCCCGTGGCCTTGTCCTTCGCGGAGACATTCAGGATGCCGTTGGCGTCGAGGTCGAAGCTGACCTCGATCTGCGGCATGCCACGCGGCGCCGGTGGGATGTCGGAGAGATCGAAACGTCCCAGAGACTTGTTCTGCGCCGCCTGCTTGCGTTCACCCTGCAACACGTGAATGGTCACGGCGGTCTGATTGTCGTCCGCCGTAGAGAACGTTTGCTGTTTCTTGGTCGGGATGGTGGTGTTCTTCTCGATCAACACACTCATCACCTGGCCCAGTGTTTCGATACCGAGCGACAGCGGCGTTACGTCGAGCAGCAGCACGTCCGTCACGTCCCCTGCGAGTACTGCTGCCTGAATGGCCGCACCGATGGCGACCGCCTCATCCGGATTCACGTCCTTACGCGCTTCCTTCGCGAAGAAGCCCTTCACTTTCTCCTGCACCAGTGGCATACGCGTCTGTCCGCCGACAAGAATCACGTCGTCGATTTCGCTGATAGAAAGCCCCGCATCCTCCAGCGCCGTACGGCACGGCCCGATGGTGCGCTCAACCAGCACCTCAACGAGAGACTCCAGCTTCGCACGCGTCAATTTCAACACCAGGTGTTTGGGGCCTGTTTGATCAGCCGTGATGTACGGCAGGTTCACCTCGGTCTGCTGGCTGTTGGACAGCTCGATCTTTGCTTTCTCGGCCGCCTCCTTCAGACGCTGCAGCGCCAGCGGATCGTTGTGCAGGTCGATGCCGTTCTCTTTCTTGAACTCATCCGCCAGGTAGTCGATCACGCGCAGATCGAAGTCTTCACCACCGAGGAAGGTATCCCCGTTGGTTGACAGCACTTCGAACTGGTGCTCGCCGTCAATTTCCGCGATCTCGATGATGGACACATCAAATGTTCCCCCACCGAGGTCGTACACGGCGATCTTGGCGTCACCACGCTTTTTATCGAGTCCGTAGGCGAGTGCCGCCGCGGTGGGCTCGTTTATGATGCGTTTCACTTCGAGGCCCGCTATGCGGCCAGCATCCTTGGTGGCCTGACGCTGCGAGTCGTTGAAATAGGCCGGTACCGTGATCACCGCCTCGGTTACGTCTTCACTGAGATACTCCTCGGCGGTCTTTTTCATCTTCTTCAACACTTCCGCCGATATCTGGGGTGGCGCCATCTTGTCGCCTTTCACCTCGATCCAGGCATCGCCATTGCTGGCCTCGACGATCTGGTAAGGCACCATCTTGATGTCTTTCTGCACCACATCGTCCGCAAAGCGACGTCCGATCAGCCGTTTCACCGCAAACAGGGTGTTGGTGGGATTGGTGACTGCCTGACGCTTGGCGTTCTGACCTACCAGAATCTCGCCTTCATCCGTGTAAGCGATGATCGACGGCGTGGTGCGGTCACCTTCCGAGTTTTCGATCACCTTGGCATCACTTCCTTCCAGCACCGCCACACATGAGTTGGTGGTACCGAGGTCAATACCAATTATCTTGCCCATTACTGGTTCTCCAGATTTGTTGGCTGCCATTCCGGCAGCTCCGTTGTCTCAAATAGTTGGGCCAAAACCCCCGATTTCAAGGCGCTCCACCCCCATTCCACTTCTCTGCCCGAGTTTGCTCGAGGTCAGTTCGCCGGTTCCTTCGCCACGATGACCTTGGCGGCGCGCACCAGCCGCCCATTCAGCAGATACCCCTTCTGCATCACGTCCATCACGGAGTGAGGCTCGGCATCCGGATTTTCCACCATGGCTATGGCCTCGTGAGACTCCGGATTGAACGGCTCGCCGAGCGGATCCACCTGACTGATGCCTGATTTTTCGAGCGTGTCAATGAACAGCTTCAGCGACAGTTGCACACCCTCGGCTACCGCGGCCGCGTTCTCTGCGGTCTCAGCGCTTTCGACCGCTTTCTCCAGACTGTCCACGACCGGCAACAGCGCCGCCGTGAACTTCTCGAGCGCGTATCTGTGTGCATTTTCCACGTCGCGTGCCGCCCGTCGGCGTACGTTTTCCGCTTCGGCTGCCGCCCTCAATGCACGGTCTTTCAGCTCCGAAATCTCCGCCATGGCGGCCTCCATCTGCTCCTCGGGCGAGCTTTCCTCAGCGGCTTGCGCGTCCTTCGG
>CEQE01148635.1_pt1 | contig 13325 bp, 11 predicted proteins | sample 356201 | NCBI WGS metagenome assembly CEQE01 (sample SAMEA2619970, study PRJEB7988) | marine metagenome | biome: marine biome (ENVO:00000447); feature: mesopelagic zone (ENVO:00000213) & marine oxygen minimum zone (ENVO:01000065); material: "saline water (ENVO:00002010), including plankton...
CCGTCACGGCCAGCACGTCTCCCACGTCGGCGGCTCGTACGATCTCGACTACGTCACTGGCGGATGTGACTGCCTGGCCGTCAATGGCCGTGATAATGTCGCCGTCCTCCAGCGTGCCGCTGGCGGGGCCGTCGTCTTGGACGTCGATGACCCGGGCGCCGCCGGCGATTCCGAGTTCCTCAGCCTCGGCCGCCGTGACGGTCGTGATCGCAACGCCGATGTAAGGTTCCGTCTTCGCATCTTCGTCTTCCGTCGCCTGTAGATGCTCGGTCACGGGAAGCTTTGTCGTTTCGTCGGCTTGTTGGCTGTTGGCCTGAGTGGCAAACGGGTTGGCCGCGATGACTGCTGTAAATGCCAAGCCGGCGAGCGCGACCATCGCCCCGGCTGTAATCCTCTTGAGGTTCATGCTATTCTACCCTCCGATTGTGGTAGGTGTTCCGTGTTGTCTGACGTCGAATCGGTATTCCGGAATGTCCGCCTACTACAACGCGAAGGGCGTCACCCGGTTAGCATGAGTTTCGACCGAGATCTGTGCAGCGCCGTGGTGGCGCCCCGGTCTGTCATCGACGTGACGCTGTCAACGCCTCAACGCCTCGTCTTTGGCGCCGCCACGAATGGACGCACCCGGGCGTGACCGAATTCGGCGTCAGGTCAACTCGAACTGTTGCTCGACGATCTCGCCGTCTTCGGTGATCTGAAACGCCCTGATCTGGGGCGCTTCTTTGTCCTCCAAGGACACGAGTATGTAGAGAACGTCAAGCATCCAGCTGTCGACGGCAAGCCGCACGTCGGTCTGCGACGGGTAGGCGGGGCTGTGCGTGTGAGAGTGGTAGAAAGCCAGCATTTCCCAGTCGTTGCGCTCGGAGTCCAGCATCGCTTCCAGGAATTCCTGCGGCTCCATCGAGTACCGATACGGACTGGGAGTCGCGTTCTTGATCCGGTACAGCTTCGCGACGCTGTCGTCCGCGCCCGAGAGGATCCCGCAGCATTCGTCTGGATCCTCTTCTCGCGTGTGAGCGATCATCTCGTCGGCGAACTTTTTTCCGATGCGCAGCAATGCATACCTCCGGCTCATCAGGCCGAGCAATTCAATGTGTTGGGTTGACGGTCGGCGCTACTTGCGGCGGCCGAAGAGTTTCTTCAGGCGCTGAAGAATGGCTTTGGGCGTGACTTTTTCGGCGGTTTGCATACGCTGTTCCGTACAGACGGCGCAGTTGCAGGTGGGTGGGTGATCGTAATACCAGTTTGGCCTGCCCATATCGGGGTCCTCTACTCGTGTTTCTTGTGTTGCTGGAACGCCTTCACAGCGGGAGCGTCTTGGCAATCCGAGTCAACTCAGCAACGTTGCCCGAAGATGACCACGCACGCTATCTTACCTCGCTGCCTCCCAACGTGCACAACCGCCGGATGGGACGAAGTTGTGTCATCCGAAGCGACTCGCCTCGCGTCGACTCAGAACACGTCTTTCAGGGCTGTGCGAAGCTCCGCCAGCGTCGCGAACGACTCGAACCGGCCCGCGACGATGCCCTGCCGGTCGATTACGAACGACCACTCGCCGCTGGGCAGGTTCCACTCGACCACGGTGGGCGACGGCCGCGCCCGTGACAGGTCGCCCTGAATCTCTTCCGGGTTGTCGTAGAAGTCGACGTGGATGAAGTTGGCCTGCCCGCGGAATTCGTCCTTGAGTTGGCTGAGCACCTCGACCTGGGGACCGCAGACCGCGTTGGTGCAGAACGCCGGGCTCGCCATGACTACGACCGTCGGGATTCCGCTGTCCACGGCCTCGGCTATCGTCAGGCGGTAGAGGTCGGGGTCGTGCAGCGAACCCGTTGCAAGCTGCGCCGGTCGTTCCACGTCTGCGTTCGTCTTACTGTCGCTGCGGACCGCGGGTGAGCCCAGAGCTGGGGCTGAGGCGGACTCGGGAACGTTGAATTCAAGGGTCGCCGAGCGCGGCCCTTCCCCTTCATCCGGCACGCTGGCCTCGATCGACCAACGCCCGGGCCGGTCGAACTCGAGCCGCGTCGCGTACAAGCCACGTGAAACGTACGGGAAGGGATGGAACAGCGCGAGTGCGGTCTGCTTGAGTTCCGGCGCTGCCCCATCGACTGGGATGTAGTATGACGACACCGTGGCGACCGGCGCGCTGCTGAGGCGCTCGGCGGAGGTCAGCACGAACGCGAATCGATTCCTGCCCACCCCCAGATCCGGCGTCGCGAATATTGCTTGGAGGCCGTCCTCGGAAACGGGACCCTTGATTAACGGCGTCTGGTCCACCCGACGTTGTTTGACGACGGCAGTCGCTTCGGCGGTCGGCGGCGGGTCCGTTTGAGTCGACTCAGAATCCGCGGAGCACGCCAGCGCCGCCACTGCTAGCAATGCCGCAACGATCGCCAGGGCTGCCAGACGCCATCTAGGAGCCGTCATCGGCCGAGCCATTCGAACTGACGTCGGGCTCGCCGCCCTCGTACGCTCCGAAAGTGAAAGCGAACAACGCGAACTCCGGTGAATTGGAACTCAACTGCAACTCGCCGCTGGAGAACCGTTCCTGGCTAATAATGAAGTACATGCGCGAACTGTCGACTTCAACGAAACTGCTCCCGTCGGGGTCGTGCACGATGTCGGCGCCGGCCTGGTCGAGGCCAACCGGTCCGCCGTCGACTGTCACCTTTACGCGGAGGGGTGTGCCCTTGATCGGCGCCATGACCGCGTTGACGCTGGCGCCGTAGAACTTTACGGCGATGTAGTCGTCGTATTCGGACGTCTCACGGGCGTGGAGTAGGTTTTCGGCCTCGTTCCGCCAGAGACCCTCCAGGTACATGAAATGGTTGTCGTGTTCGCCCGGGTCGCTGTACTGAGTGTCCACGTCGAATTCCTCAAAGTACTCGACGTGGTGCACGTACGGAGGCGTGTTCTGCGAGCGAAGCGCGCCGATGTTGCGTTTGTACCCCGCGTACAGTTCGCGTGTCGGTGATGTGACGGCCGAGCTTCTGTCCACGCTCGAATCGACCTGAGGTCCCGGATCAGTGCCGGCGGGAATTCCGGATATGTCGTGCCCCGCTTCGACGAGCAACTCGCGGATCTGCGACTCGGTCTCGTCGTATCCGCCTTCACCGAAATGCTCGTACCGGATGTCGCCTTGCACGTCGATCAGGTACTTAGCGGGCCAGAAACGATTGCTGAATGCATTCCATGTGCCGAAATCGTTGTCCTGGACGACGGCATATTCGAGGTCGAACTCGGCGACGGCGTCTTGAACGTTTTCGAGGATCTTCTCGAACTCAAACTCAGGCGTGTGCACGCCCAGAATAACCAGTCCCCGATCGGCGTATTTCGAATGCCACTCACGCAGGAACGGCAGCGTGCGGATACAGTTCACGCACGTGTAGGTCCAGAAGTCGATCAACACAACGTCGCCGCGTTCTCGCTGTTCAGCCAGAGTGAACGGTTCGGAGTTGATCCAGTTTCCGGTGTCTTCGAGTTCGGGAGCGTCTCCCGTTTTGACCGGCGCCGCGGTGGGCAGTGGGGGCGCTCCGGTTGGCGCCGCCGTGGATGTCGGCTCGGGTTCGGCGGTCGCGACGGTCGTTGGCGAGGCGCTCGCGGCGATTTGTGGCGGGAGGAGGGTCGCGGCCGGCTGAGGACTCGTGCCTGCCGAAGCCTCCGAAACTGGCTCGGTTGAGTTGTCTGAAACCGTCCCGGAACACGCCGCGGCCGCGAAGACGATCGCCAAGAACACGCCCGTCAACCAATAGGACGGATTTCGGCTGAACCAACGACGTGTCATCACCTCACCTCCATCCCAAGCACATCCCAAGCGAACGTCGATCACACGTAAACAGGATACTACGCCGTCAGCCATGACGTAGATTTCGTCAGCCGTCTTGTCACGTGCCGCTATCAACCGTATGATGCAGGTCAGCGTGACCGGGATGCGTCACTTAGCCACGGATCACAACTTTCGAGCAGGGGGATTGACGTGAAGATCGGATTCATCGGAGTCGGTTACATGGGGCGTCACATGGCCCGCAACATACTGAACGGCGGGCATGACCTCACCATATTCGACATCAGCAAAGACGCGGCCGAAGAACTTCTGTCGCTGGGCGCCACATGGGCAACCAGTCCCGGCCAGGCGGCTGAGGCGAGCGACGTGGTGTTCACGTCTCTGCCTCGCCCGCAGGACGTCGAGGAGGTCGTTGCCGGAGAGGGCGGAATTCTCAGCGGCGCCCGGAGCGGGACGGCCTACTTTGACCTGAGCACCACCGACCCGGCAACAATCGAGAGGATTGCAAACCAGGCTGAAGCTAAAGGAGTCCGCATTCTCGATGCACCGGTCTCGGGCGGGACAGCGGGTGCTGACAACGCCACCCTCTGCGTGATGGTGGGCGGAGACCGAGACGCGTACGATGAGTTCAAGGCGGTGCTTGACCTGATAGGCGACAAGGTCATGTACTGTGGCGACCTCGGAGCGGGCGCCGTGTGCAAGATCGTGAACAACCTGATCGGCCTAAGCACGGGGGTGCTCCTGTCTGAAGCGTTCACCCTGGGCATCAAGGCAGGCGTCGATGCCGAGACGCTGTTCACGGCGGTCGCCGGGAGTTCGGGCGCCACGCAGGCGATGCAGGGGTTTCCGAACGGCATATTCAAGCGAAACTTCGATCCCGGATTCCAACTCGACCTGGCGGCCAAAGACGTCGGGCTGGCGACGCAACTCGGTCGAGAGTTACGCGTGCCGATGGAGATGTCGAACATCGCTCAGCAGCGGTACATTACTGCGCAGAACGAAGGGTGGGGCCGGTTGTCGGCAGGCGCCGTCGCACGGATCCAAGAGGAGCGCTCCGGCGTCGAGATCGCGCCGCCGGATTAGCAGGTCGCCCGAGTCGCCGCCGAAAGCGAATGGTCTGTCGCGGCGGACTCCAATGGTCTCCGGAAGGTTCAGCGACAGGCCCGCACCGAACGGGAGCTCCGCGCATCTGCCAAAAACTCATTGACAGTTAGCGACAAGCTGTCGGGCCGATCAGGGCGAGCCCGCCCAAGTCGTCCGGGTCGTTGATGAACGTTTGTGTCCCCACGTGAACTTCTCTGACTGAACAGACTGACCGGCCGGTCGCGCAACCCCTGGTCGTTTGACTGCAAACGGCAGTCACCATAGAATCACCTGTATGACAACTACCGCCGACACGCCACAAGTATTCAACAAGACCACTCTGCCCAATGGACTGCGGGTGCTCACCTGCGAGATGCCTCACACTCGTTCCGTATCGATCTCCATCTTCGTCGGGGTCGGTTCTCGCTATGAAAGCGATGAGGAAGCGGGCGTCTCGCACTTCATCGAACACCTGGTGTTCAAAGGCACCGAGATCAGGCCGGATCCGGTCCAGATAAGCGGGCTCATCGAAGGACACGGTGGCGTCCTCAACGCCTCCACTGAGCAGGAGCTCACGGTCTATTGGTGCAAAGTAGCCGAGTCGCATTTCTCCGAGAGCCTCGAACTCCTGATCGACATGCTGCGCAACTCGTTGTTCGAAGATGACAGCATCGAGAAAGAGCGCATGGTGGTGCTGGAAGAGTTGGCGATGATCAACGACCAGCCCGCCGCCCGCGTGGACACGCTCATCGACGAGATGATATGGCCGAACCATCCGCTCGGCAGGGACATCGGCGGCACCAAGGAATCGGTTTCGAGCATCTCTCGCGACGCGATGCTGCGGCACATGAACGCCTACTACTCCCCTGCCAACACAGTCATTAGCATCGCGGGCAGCATTTCGACCGAAGAAGTGTTGGATCAGGTCAACGAACTGTGCGGAGACTGGCCCGAGTCGGAAGGAAACGACTGGTCGCCGTTTACGCACGAGCAGTCTGAGTCACAACTCCGGCTTGAGTACAGAAACACAGAGCAGCTTCACCTATCCATCGCTTTGCCCGGTTTGGATCTGCACGACCCGGGCCGGTATGCACTGGACATGTTGAGCGTGATGCTGGGCGAAGGCATGAGCAGCAGGTTGTTCGTCGAGGTGCGCGAGAAGCGAGGGCTGGCATACGATGTTCACAGCGGAGTGAGTCACTTCCAAGACACGGGAGCGTTCGCGATCATCGCGGGCGTGGACACAAAACGCGTCTACGAAGCTTCGGCCACCATACTGGAGCAGGTCGGCGCCATGCGGAAACCTGTTCCGGCAGCGGAACTCGACAGGGCCAGGCAGTTGGTCGCGGGGCGCATAATGCTTCGGATGGAAGACACCAGGGCGGTGTCAGGATGGATGGGAAGCCAGGAAGCGTTGCTGGGCCGTGTACTCACGGTCGACGACGTGGTGTACAACATCAACCAAGTTACAGGCGACGAGGTCTGCCAAGTTGCGGACGACCTCCTCTCCACCGAAAAGTTGAACATGGCGCTGGTTGGGCCGTGCCGAGGGCGCAAACGGCTGGAGCGCCTCCTACACCTGTAGCGTGACACACGTTTGCATCGGCTTCCGAACACGTTTGCCCGCTCCCGATGCAGCGAGGCCGTTGGCATGACGTCTCACTATCGGCGCCTGCCATTGTTCCCCCTCAATCAGGTGCTCTTCCCGAACACGTCCATTCCGCTCCAGATCTTTGAGGATCGATACAAGTTGCTGCTGCACGATTGCCTCGACGACGATTCGAGATTCGGTGTGGTGCTCATCAAGCGGGGACCGGAGGTGGGAGAGCCCGCGGAACCATATCCGGTGGGCACGGTGGCGCACATCGTCCAGGTGAACGAGATCGACGGTGGGCGATATTTCGTGTCGGCCACGGGCATCCGGCGCTTTCGCATCGACCACATAACGCAGACGCGACCGTACATGGCTGCGGAGGTCGAGCTGCTCGACGAGGAAGACGCCGACGCATCGGAACAGGCTTCAGAATTCGACGTCGACGCCATCCGGCAGAGTTTCAGTGAGTACGCGCGCGTGATTTCGGGGATCGTCGGTGGGTGGACACGGAGCACACACGTGCCTTCCGAACCGTCAGCTCTTTCGTATCATATAGCCGACAAACTCGATCTCGATCTTCCCGAGAAACAATCGTTGCTGGAAGCGTTTTCGGCGACCAATCGGCTGGAAATCGAATTGGACATTCTCAACAGAGACACAGCCGTCATACGTCGCCGGCTGAGAAACGAGTTTCTGGGCCGGGTCGGCCGGCAGTAGGCTGTATGCCGGTGGCGACCGCAACGAAGTCGCCCCTCCCGTTCGCAGTCTTGCAGGGAGGGGCGTCTTTGATGATTTGCTGAGCCGTGAGGCGTCTTGTTCTGCGCCGAACGCTAGTGTCCCGAGTCGCAAATTTGATGCATTAACCCCGAAGCAAGCGGAAACCTCGGGGTGGTTCGACAGGCTCACCACGAACGGAACAGCACCTACCCCGTTCGGCCTGAGCTTGTCGAAGGCTCGCGACATTGTCATACGAACGTCTGACTCAGGACACTAGAAGGCAACGCCTTCCTTCTCGAACGCCTCGGCCAGGCGCGCAATGCCCTCGCGAATCTCTTCAGGCTGGCAGTAGCCGAAGCACAGGCGAGCATAGTTGCGGCCCGAGGCTCCGTCCGGCGCGAAGTTCGGCCCCGGCAGGTAGCCCACGTCTGCGGTTTCCAGCACGCGATCCCTGATCGAAACCAGGTCCGAGCCTTCGGGCATCTTGAGCCACAGGAAAAGCCCGCCCTCCGGGTTGCTCCACTCGGCCCTCGAACCGAAATTCTCGCCCAGCGCCGACACCATCGCGTCTCGCTTGACGCGCTGTATCTCGTTTATGTCGCCGATGTGCGTATCGAGGTTGCCGGTCGCGTACCGATGCACCGCATACGACGCGAAGCTGTTGACCGAACCGCCGCTCTTGGCGGCCACCGCGCGTTCTCGCAGACCCTGCGGCACCGTGAGATAACCGAGCCTCATGCCCGGCGCGATGATCTTGGAGAACGACCCCACGTACATGACGCTTCCCGTGTCGTCCAACGAGTAGATGGAGGTCACGTCTTCGCCGTCGTATCGCAAATCCACGTAGCAGTCGTCTTCCATTATGGGCACGCCGTACTTCTGGGAGATCTCCACCACCGCCTGGCGGCGCGCCAGAGACATCGTCCAGCCCTGGGGGTTCTGGAAGGTGGGGATCAAGTAGATCAGCTTCGGCTTGCGTCCTTCGCCGATCGCCTTCTCGATGGCGCCTGAGAGCGCATCGGGCAGCATCCCTTCCTCATCTGTCTCGACGCCCCTGATGTCGCCCCCGAATCGACGCATCTGCGACAGGGTCCCGGTGTAGACGAAGTCGTCTGTCAGCAGGACGTCGCCGGGATCGACGAGGACCTCCAACAGCATGTGGATCGGCTGTCCCGAGCCGTCGCCCAGCACGATGTCGTCGGCGGCCACATGGATGTCGCGGTCACGGGCGAGCTTGCCCGCGACGAACTCACGCAGCGGCGCATATCCTTGTCGGTCCGCATACAGGGCAAGGTCTCCGCCCTCTTCGTCCAACGCACCCTTGAGCGAGTCCACCAGCTCGTCGGTCGGGATGGACACGGGATCGGGGTACGCGACTGCGAAGTCGTACTTTCCTCGCCTGACGGCCCCGCCCCCGGCTGGCGCAGGGGCGTTCTTGGCAAACAGGTCATCGTAGTTGAATTGGTTCGTTCCGGCCATTGGGTCTCCTCCTAGAGTCGTTCAGTGTCTTGGCGCAGTTCGCGGGCTTGGCCCCGATGGTCCAGGCGCCGCACTCGTTGGCTTGGTGGGCTCGGCCTTATCCGACGATGTTCACAGCCTGGTTTGGCCCTGAAGCGCCAGGGCGCCAGTTTCAGTAGATGGTGGGCTCGGCATTCAGGCCGACCCGGGCACACTTCGTCGATCCACACGGCGACAGGGTCCGACTAGGCGTCCGAGAACGTTCCTGCGCGCTCGAACACGTTCGCCAGGACGCCGATGCCATCTCGAATCTCGTCTGGATTGTGGTAGCTATAGGTCAGCCGAATGTAGTTGCGGCCGGTCCGGTCGGCGCGAAAGACGGGCCCCGGGTTGTACTTGACGCCCGCTTCCACGGCCGCGTCCAGCGTCGCCCACGTGTCCGTTCCCTCCGGCAGGCGGCCCCAGATGATCATGCCGCCTTTGGGCGACGTCCATTCGCAGCTTGGCGGGAAGTGCTCGCCGAGGGCCGCCAGCATTGCGTCTCTCTTGGACTTGAGCGATTCGGAGACTGCCTCCATGTGGCTGTCGCTGTGGTCTCGCAAGAACCCGTAAACGGCCTGGGCGGCAAGATGGCTGGGCGACGTGCCGAAGCGAAATGCTCTCATGGTCTCCAGCAACGCCTCGGGGACGACCCCGTAGCCCAAGCGAAGGCCGCACCCCAGGAGTTTCGTGTAAGCCGAGGTGTAAATGACCGAGCCCTGGTCGTCGATGCCCGTCATCGCGGGCGGAAGCGGGTCGCCGTCGATTCGGAAGTCGGCGTACGATTCGTTCTCGAATATCGGAACGCCGTACTTCTGGGAGATTTCGACCATGTGATTGCGGCGTTCGGCGCTCAGGGTCATTCCCATTGGGTTCTGGTAGACGGAGATCGTGTAGATCATCTTGGGTTGAATGCCCCTGCGCGCCAGATCGCGGATCGTCGCCTCCAGTGCATCCGTATCCATTCCATTGTCGTCGGTCGGGACGTGGACGACGTTCGCGCGCCGCCTCATGAACATGCCCAGAGTCCCCAGGTAGCTGAAATCCTCCACGAGCACGGTGTCGCCCGCGTCGATGAACGCTTCCAGTATCGTGTCGATGGCCCCTCCCGCGCCGGCGCTCAGGAAGATGCGATCGACAGGGACATTCGCGCCGCGGTTCGACCGAAGATTGTCGGCGATGTACTCGCGCAAGCCGGGGTGGCCCTGCGGCGGAGGGTAACGAGAAAGGTCTTGCCCCTCGGTGGCCATGGCAATCCGAACAGCCTCAGCGATTCCCGCCGTCGGCATCGTGTCCGGATCGGTGTACGTGACCGAGAACACGTAGTCGGTGTCCGCGGCGGCCCCTTCGGGTGTGGTGACAGTGGCGGGCATGTTTCGCGTGATCAGTTTTGAGTAGTCCAATAATATCTCCGCTGGTCGTCATGAGTTCGGGGACTCCATCGAGCAGGCATCTACGTAAGGGGGAGACGAACCCTCTCTCCGGACTGGATGCTGATGCTGATCGCGTCTGTGAACTCCATGTATCGCACCCCGTCTAGGAAGTTGGTGTGCGTGATCGGCTCGATGCCTTTGATGGCGTTGATAAACTCCTCCTCAACGCGCCAGCCGCCCTGTTTCTCCGCCGGGATGTCGATGTCGGACAGCCCGTCATCCTCCCTGCGGCCGCCGCTCAGGGTCATCGTCGACGCGTCCAGGCGCAACGTGCCCTCGGTCCCGAAGAACCAAACGCCGTCTCCGGGCGCGTGGCCCGTGACGGTGCTGAAGCGAAGCCTCGCGACAGGGCCGGAAGCCATCTCGCACACTGCCTCGACGTGATCCGGGATCGTGATATATCGGCGGGCGCCACTGTCGTCCTGCCGGTGCTTCACGTTGACGCGCCCGTTGGCGGAAACAGTTTCGGCCGGACCCACCCAGCGCATCATCGCCTCGTACCAGATGCCCATCTGCATGATGTTGTTGCCGCTCAGGTCTCGGTCGTGCCGCCAGTGAAGCGGGCCGTCGTGATCGACGAATCCGCCCTGATGCACGGTCATGTCGATGGACAGGATGTCGCCCAGGTAGCCGCTCTCGATCAGGTCCTTGATCGTGTTGTCCACCTTGAGTGTGTGGGGAGCGGGGACGATCTGGGTTATCAGGTCAGGGTTGAGCCGAGAGGCCGCCAGCATCGACTTAGCCTCGTCGGAGTCCATGGCCATCCGCGCTTCGGTCTGGACATGCTTGCCGGCTTCAAGGGATGCCAACACAAGCGTCTCGTGCATGTAGGGCCATGTGCCGATGCAAATCGCGTTGGTGTCATCCGCTTCGACGAGGTCCACCCAGTTGTCGTAGACGGTCTGGATGCCGAATTCGTCGGCAATCCGTTGGCCCGATTCCAGGCTGCGGTTGGCCACGCTGACCAGCTCCACGCCGTCGATTTCTTTTAGTCCCGGCAGGTGCCGGAGTCGCGTGTTGGCCCCTGCGCCCACGAAGCCAATTCGAATAGGTTGATCCGCCATTCCGATTGTTCCTCCCAACAGTTTCCGCCCGTGTGCGGCGTCCGATTCGCATTATATGTAACAGGCGCGGGACAGTCCAGTAGCAGCGGTGAGAGCGAAAATCCCACCAGGGTCCTCAGAGCAAACTAGGATCGTCGGAGGCGACGTCGTGGGGCCGACGAGATGAGGAGACAGTCACGACAGCGACGGCAGGGCGTGCGAGCGCTCGGCGTGATGCTGTCTGAATGCCGCGCTGAACCGCCCATGCGGAAAACAGGGTGGTCGATCTGCCTCTGGTGTCCTGCGACGTGCTCGGAACGATCGGCGGGTCGGGGTGTCGCTAGGCGCCCCAACCGTCCAGCATCGAGGGCCGCAGCCAAGACGAGCGACCATAGTTGGCGGGCTTGCCGACATGGAACCCTTCGACCGGTGCGAAGTCGCCGGCCCGGAGCGCCTCGAGGAGGTCCGATTCGTTGCGGACATCGCCGTTGAACACTGTGGTGCCTTTGGCCAGGCCGTCGGTGGAGTGGGCGTCGCTGCCGCCCGTGCCCCAGCGGTTCAGGACCGCAGCTACCTCCTGGGCGAAACGGTTCTCAACCTCGATGTTGCCGCCGTTGACAACCTCGATTTCGTCCACAAGCTCGAACACTGGGTGCAGAGCTGCCTCGTCGGCTGTCTGAGGCAGTTTCTTCGCATCCTGAAACAACATGTTCTGCGTGTAGTTCGGCAGATCGAACAGGAATCTGAACGGGTGGGCCAAAATCATGAAGCCGCCGACTCGGTCCACTTCTTTTCGCAGGATGCGGATAGTCTCAAGGTCTTCGGCGTATCCGGAGATATGGCCTTCGAGTCCCATTGCGATCACGTGACCCAGAGGCGTGTACACCTCTAGCGCCCGAACCATGACGAGATCCTGCTTGCGGGCGAATTCATCGAAGTCGTACCGAGGCCAGCCGTCGTGCTCAGTGACCATCATGCCCGTCAATCCCATACGCTGGGACTCCTCGACGAGCTGCTCGGGGGTCAGGCCGCTGTCGGGGCTGCCCTTTATGGTGTGTATGTGGAGATCAAATACCGATGGCAAAGTTTGTAACGGCTCCTTCGTAGTGGACGTGGATGCGACAGCGCGCCAAAGAGTATATATACCTAAACGTGCAAAGAGGTCAAGAACGAGTATGCCAATCCGCGATTGTCGGCGATGGAACGCGTGCCACGTTGGCGCCATCGGTGCAGTGCCGTCACGCTGGCATAACTAGCGCCCATGGCTCCGTGCTCGTGATTCGGGTTGGCCTCCGTCGGTTCGGCTCTGTTCGCCAGTCTCATACATCGACTCGATAATACTCGAACGTGCATATCGTTTCGAAGCCACAGTCGAGATAGAGTGATATCGCCGATCGATTGTCGGTCTCCACCTCGAGCATCACACGCTGCGATCCTTCAGCGATCAGGGCACGCGCCGTCTCCACAAGGATCTGGCGCCCGTAGCCGCGCCGCTGATGCTCGGGATCGACCCCCAAAGAATTAATGAACTCTCCAGAGCCTCCGGGCGTGTGAAATGCCTCGACGCCTCCGACGGGCATCCCGTCGAGCTCGGCGATGTAGGACTGGCGGTTTGGATCACGGAATCGCTCCACCGTGTTCTGACGTACTTGCCGCGCCTCCGCCGGGTCGTTCCGGAACGCGGCCATCATGATGCGCACGAAGGCGTCGACGTCATACTCGGCCGCTCGCCGGAGCCGCACTGGCCCGCCAGATTGAGGCGGCAAACGAGTAGCATCGAGTTCCATCCGATCCTCCGCGAAGCTGTAGGATGCGCCAACGGCGGCGGCAAACGCCGCGCCCGATACCGCCGCGGCATCGCAGACCAGAAGAAAGCTCACGAAGCCACGTTCTCGCCACTCTTGCCGTGCTGCGGCAAGCAGAGCTCGCCCGATCCCCCTGCGTCGACGATCCGGACGGACCATGCCGCACCCCTCGGCCTCGGACGTCCCGACGAGTTCCAAGCACCCGACCAGGGCGCCATTCTCGTAGCTAAGAAACCGCTCTGCGGGCTCACCCAACTGCAAGGGCGCCTCCACCCCGTCAAGTCGTCTGCAGGCTTCCGCGAGTCGCTCGACCTCGTCGCGATCGGCCTGTAGACCGTCAGCGAAAGTGGGACACATTTGGGCCTGAGAATA
>CEQE01004857.1_pt1 | contig 13321 bp, 14 predicted proteins | sample 356201 | NCBI WGS metagenome assembly CEQE01 (sample SAMEA2619970, study PRJEB7988) | marine metagenome | biome: marine biome (ENVO:00000447); feature: mesopelagic zone (ENVO:00000213) & marine oxygen minimum zone (ENVO:01000065); material: "saline water (ENVO:00002010), including plankton...
ACGATTTGTTCTCCTTTCTTTTATTTACTCCTGATTAAACCCGAGCAAGACCATCAGAACGTGTTAGTATGAATCAATAGGTTAATACTTATCCATTATCTTGTAATCTACATTAGTCTGGCTACTTAAAAAGGAAAAACTGGAGAGGTTGGTGATGTTTATGACAAGCTTGATAAAATTGAACACGGTTTAAGATGGGCAAGCTATACTGTTCACCGTCAATGAAATAGAAGTATATCAGGTGTGTACATTATGTGTACGTGCTAATGCATAATACTTATGACGTACTTAATACCTACCTTGCCAAATCTATGGCTCTCGTCGGCAAAATTGTTAAGGTCTGCGGACTCATAATCCGTCGGTTCCAGGTTCGAATCCTGGTGGGCCCACGCTCTCATTTTAAATTCTCTCTTTTCAGTTTCCCTGGCATTCCCGTCTCTTCGGACTTTCAGATGTAATTCTCAGTTTCTATTTGACTCAATCTACCGTATGTTTACAACACTGTGAGTTCGACTCTGTCAAACCATTTCCTGGTGGCGGTACCGCAACTGGTAGGTCCCTTCTTCGCCAAAAGCATCGTTCTGATTATTGACAACAGCAATCAGGGCAGTACCGGCATAGTCTTGAACCAACCGACTGACCACACGGTATCTGAGCTCAACAAGAATCTGAAGACAAGCCGCCGCGGGAACGACCGTCTCTTCCTGGGAGGACCTGTTGATCCGTCAGCGGCCATTGTTGTTCACGACGAAGTGTATCAGGGTCCCGATACTAAACGGGTTACTGACAGTCTGGCGATGAGCAAGAGTCTTGAAAGCTTACTAACCATCACTCAGAGTGAAAGCATCACCTTCCGCTGTTTCATCGGTTATGCGGGATGGGCATCCGGTCAGCTCGAAGCGGAGATTGCTCTCGGAAACTGGCTTCTCAATCCCGTCATTCCGGAACTGGTGTTTACTGATCAGCCTGAGGGACTGTGGGATAGCGTCCTCAGTGAAATGGGACTCGATCCACTGACCATTGGCCACGGTGCATTCGATTGAGCAAAGAGTGTGACTCGTCCAAAACGGTTGCTTCCACCCGCCGATGTTCTTAACAACGATATACAACCACACTAACAGTCAGTCACGTAATCCTCGTGCACCCTCAGCCGTGATACGTCTCATCACCTTTGCCATCCTTGTCAGCGGTTCAATCTTTCCGCAGCAACAAGAGGGCAGTTCAGATTTTATCCACTCACTGACCGGAGTACATGGAGTGGAATTCGGGATGAACAGGCAACAGGTGATGGAAAGGATCAACAAACGTTTCGAGAATCCCCCGGCTTATGAAATCAGCAGACAAGGTTATACACTCGTTGAATTTAGCGGCTTAAAATCGGTGAAAATTAAGAGTAGTAAACTACGTTTCTTCCTGACACCTGAAAGAGGCGTCTTTCAGATCGATGAGGTTTATATCTTAAGATGGGACCTGCAAAAGTCGGACAGCGACAACCTGGATAATCACCGCAGGTGGTTGAATCTGCTGCTGAGAAAACTGCGCCAAGAATACGGAAAAGAGGAATTTCTGGAAACGACAGATCTTGCAAGCAGGTTTAGACAGGAAGATTTTGTAACGGCTACGTGGTCATTTCCGGATGACCGCTGGATACATATCATCTACGAACCCCAGGACTGGAGCGTCTTTCCGGAAATGAACAAGATTCTCGTCAGCTACCGCTACGCGTCAGCCGATCCGAGACCCCGCTGAGCCGGTAGCTTTCTTTAAACATCATCATTACCGAGCTTCCCCAGTAGCTCAAATCGGTAAATTCCTATACTGTGACCATCACGCCAGAACGGTTGCAATGCATAATGCCTCACGGTTCGCACTTCCGACAGCCGGTACCCCTCCTCTCATTTTGGTCTGCCGTAACCCATATAGACATTACCCAGCGCATCTGTTTCACCACTGCATTCGGCACACGGACAGGTGTCCCTCAGAGCCGCCGGCTGGATGTAGCTTTCCCGCCCATCTGACCATCTGATGATGAGCATATCGTTGACGATCTCAAATGTGTCAAGGGAGAGAGAATTAATGCGTTCAGCTCCTTGTTTCGACCATAGGATTCTTTTAAATTCGCCAAGCATTGCCCGCTCCCGCAAGATTGAATTAGGGATTGGGTTCGTAGCTCAGTTGGTCAGAGCGTTGCGCTCACATCGCAAAGGCCGCAGGTTCAAGTCCTGCCGAACCCACTGAAAGGAAGGCCGTGCCGACGAGTCAAGTCGGGACCGAACCTGACAATGAAAGTGAACTTAGAGAGAACAGTCACTCCGATGCCCACCCATAGAGCGGCACGCCGCGGGAAAAACCCTGTAGTTGGGGGTTGTAGGCGGTAACCCATGAGAGGACTTGGATCATGGCTCGCTTCCAAGCCCCTCAAAGTAAGCTGTTATCTGATGCACCATTCAGGTGCATTTTTTTTACGATTGAGGAGAGGTGATGGGAGTTCTTAGTGAACTGATCAAACTTCAAGAGGTTGATTCTGCTCTGATGGAGCTCGAACAACTGAAGGGTAATCTTCCGAGGAAAGTTGAAGAAATGATAGCGAGAATTGATCATCTTGCCGCTTCTATCCAGAGGAGTGAAGAGAGACTGACGGAAATCGACCTCGAAATCAGAAAGATTCAGGGGATGGAATCAGACAGGAAGACCAAAGTAGAAAAGCTGCAGGATCAGCTCTATCTGGTCAAGACCAACCGGGAGTACGACGCCCTGATGGCAGAGATCGACCACCTGAAGAAAGAGATTGATGACGAAGAATTAAGGGAACTTGAACTGAGTGAAGAGCACGACGGACTGGAAGAGCAGTTAAAGCTGGACAAGACCCAGAACGAGGAGACGGCAACCGAGCTGGTAAAGCAGAAAGCGGAACTGGAAAAGACAATTCAAAGCACGGAAAAAGAATACAAGACTCTCACTGTCAAACGTACCGGAATCTTACCGAATATCGACATGCGCCACATGAGGCTTTATGATCGTGTCCGACAAGCAAGAAATGGCGTAGCTGTTGTCCCAGTCACCAACCACTCGTGTGGCGGCTGTCACGCCCACCTCACATCGCAATCTATTGTTGAAATCAGGAGAAGCGAGGGGGTAACTCAATGCAATTCCTGTCAGCGCATGCTCTTCTGGTCCGGGAACTAACTGGCTGTTTTCGGTTAAGAATTAATTAACGCTTTTTGAAATCAGAGTTGGTCGGGTGATCGCCTCGATATCGTCAGCGATGTCGGGGAGGAAAGTCCGAACACCGCAGGGCAGGATGCCTCCTAACGGGAGGAGTTCACCAACGGAAGTTGGGGAGCATGGAAAGTGCAACAGAAAGTAGACTACCCCGATCCGCCTGCCGGCGGATCGGGGTAAAGGTGAAACGGTGGTGTAAGAGACCACCAGTTCCGACGGCAACGTCGGGAGCTCGGTAAACCCCATCCGGTGCAAGATCAAATAGAAGAGCATGAGGTAGCCCGCCTCACTACGACTCTCGGGTAGGTTGCGTGATCCCGACCGCGAGGCCGGAACCAGATGAATGATCACCGTCCCGACATCATAGATGTCGGGGTACAGAATTCGGCTTACAGACCAACTCTGATTATTTCTTTTCATGTCAATCTGGAACATTAAATCCCCTGATCAGCAAACCGTTCAAAGACTCCAGAAGGAGTTTAACGCACCTGAGATCATTGCGAAAGTCATGGCCAACCGGGGAATCAATTCCCTGACCGATTCAAAACCGTTTTTCGATCCGTCCCTCGATGACTTGCACGACCCATTCGGTATGCTCAACATGAATACAGCGGCCGAAAATGTCGCTTATCATATGGAAAACCGGAAACCAATCATGATCTTCGGCGACTACGATGTTGACGGTATAACCGGTTCGTCCATGCTCGCTCTGACTCTGAAGACACTGGGAGCGGATGTATCTGTATACATTCCCGATCGTGAAAATGAGGGCTACGGTCTCTCAAAGACTGGTATAGACCACGCTGCTGAGAAAGGAGCAACTCTGATTATTACTTGCGATTGCGGTATTAATGCGGTGGACGAGGTAGACTATGCTAAGGGTCATAATATTGAAGTCATCATCACTGATCACCATACACCGGATCCGCGGCTGCCGGACGCCTTTGCCATTCTCAATCCAAGACAGCACGACTGCGAATACCCGTTCAAAGGGCTGTGTGGAGGCGGCGTAGCATTCAAGCTGGCTTCGGCAGTGGCTGAAGTGCTGGATGAGGATCCCTTCGTTGCTTATCAGCATCTCGATCTGATCACGCTGGGCACCGCAGCGGATATCGTCCCTTTAACAGACGAAAACAGAATCATCACCTATCACGGGCTTAAGCAGCTCAAGGAGACGGACAACCCGGGTCTCAAGGCCTTGCTGGAGACAAGTAACCTGATTGATAAGGAACTCACGGTCGGGCGACTGCTGTTCTGGGTAGCACCGCGCATCAACGCCGCCGGAAGAATGGGTGACGCCAACCGTGCTGTACGGCTGCTCATCACGGAGGATTTTTTCGAAGCGACCCAGCTGGCGCGAGCACTGGACAACGAGAACCGGTCACGACAGGCCGTTCAGCAGACCATCGTCGATGAAGCTATCCTCATGGTAAATAACGAAGTAGATCTGGAAAACGACAAAGCGATTGTGTTATGGAAAGAGGGGTGGCATTCCGGAATTATCGGCATCGTCGCATCCAGAATCAAAGAGGAATTCTGTCGACCGACGGTCATTATCAGCGTGGACGGTGATGAGGGGAAGGGATCTGCGCGCAGCATTCGCGGTTTCGACCTGTACCAGAATCTGGCCAGATGTGCTCGACATCTCATCGGTTTCGGCGGCCACCCTATGGCGGCCGGGCTTACTATATCAGCAGCAAATCTTGAACCGTTCCGGGAAGAATTTCGTAAAATAGCTGACAGTACGCTGTCATACGATGATCTGGTGAACAGACTTGACATTGACGGTGAAATGTCGTTAAATGTAATAGATAAAAGATTCATGGATTTCATTCGGAAACTTTCTCCTTACGGCCCCGGGAATATGAGGCCGGCTTTTGTTTCCACTGAGGTGAAAGTCAGTGGAACTCCCAAACTGGTAGGAAAAGGAAATCATCTCAAGTTCACCGCGCGGCAGAATGGAATATCTTACGATGCCATCGGCTTCAATCTTGCCGAGCACTACCAGCATCTTATTACCGGTAATCCTGTCGATCTTGTATACGTTGTTGAGGAAAATGAGTGGCAAGGAAGAAAAACTATTCAACTGAATGTGAGAGACATTAAACCAACCGGAGTTAATCAATCATGAGACAATCACACATTACTGGGATCGGACACGCTGTACCGGAAAATGTAGTGACGAACGCCGATCTCGAAAAACTGATGGACACTTCAGACCAATGGATCACGGAACGGTCGGGAGTTAAGGAAAGACATCATGTGAGAAGCGACGAAGAGACGGGTGCATCGGACCTGGGCGTTCAGGCAGCGGAGATCGCACTGGAGATGGCCGGCGTCACTCCCGATGATATCGATCTGATCGTATTCGCAACTATTTCATCAGATTACTTCATGCCAGGCAGTGCCGTAATGGTACAGGAAAAGATGGGTATGCAACATATAGGGGCATTTGATGTTCGCGCCGCGTGCTCCGGATTTATTTACGGTTTGAGCATCGCTGACCAATTCATCCGCACCGAGATGCACGATAATGTCTTGCTAATCGGTGCTGAGGTCCAGAGTGTTGCCCTCAAACTCGATACGGAACACCGTGATCTGGCTGTTCTCTTCGGAGACGGCGCTGGAGCAGTTGTTCTTCAGCCCAGCCATGACGATGCTGGAGTACTCTCAACTCACCTCCACTCCGACGGCTCACATCTGAAGGATTTGTGGCTGCCAGCTCCCGGAAGCAAGTATAACCCGTTCAACAGCAAAGAGTTGATCGATAAAGATCTTCACGTCCCCTACATGAACGGCCGTGAAGTTTTTAAAAACGCCGTTGTCCGCTTCCCGGAAGTCATTCATGAAGCGCTCGATCACAACGGTCTCACTCTGAACGACGTGGCTCTGATTATCCCTCATCAGGCCAACTACCGCATCAGTCAGGCTGTGGCAAAGCGACTTGGCGTAGGGATGGACAGAGTCTACAGCAACATCCACAAGTACGGTAACACGACGGCAGCTTCCATCCCCATCGCTATGTCTGAAGCATATGCTGATGGCAAGATTTCGTCGGGCGATATTGTCATTCTGGCGGCATTCGGGTCAGGATTCACCTGGGCATCCGCCGCCATTCGCTGGTGACCCTCTTGAGCGGATAAATTTGTGACCTTGCTCCGCCACCCCTAAATTAATATACAAAGAATTCACGTTCGAAAAGTTAAAGATACCAGTGAGATGAACGACCTTTTCCTGACAGAGGAACAGATAATGCTGAGAGATATGGTGCGTGATTTCGCAGCCAATGAAGTAGCTCCGGTCGCCGAAGAGCTCGACCGCGATTCCCGCTTTCCGGAGGAAATTGTGACCAAGATGGTCGATCTCGGTCTCATGGGCATTCCCATTCCTGAACAGTACGGTGGTGCCGGGATGGATCACGTCGCCTACGCCACTGCAGTGTACGAGATGGGGAAGGTTTGCGCCTCAACAGCCATTACCATAGCAGCCCACACTTCTCTCGGCACAACACCGATCCTGCTTGTAGGAAATGAAGAACAGAAGAAGAAATACCTGCCCCCTCTCGCTTCAGGTGAAACAATTGGTGCCTTCGGGCTGACTGAACCCGAAGCGGGAAGCGATGCCGGTGCAACCAAGACAACGGCAGTTCTCCACGGGAACGAATGGGTAATCAACGGTGGCAAGATTTTCACAACTAATGCCGGTGTTGCGGGAATCCTCACCATAACGGCCGTTGTAATTGAGGATGGTGAGCAGAAAGGGATCGGCGCGTTCATTATCGAAACTGATAATCCGGGTCTCAGGATAGGTCCTGCCGAAAAGAAGATGGGGTGGAAAGCTTCTGATACGCGACAGCTTTTCTTCGAGGACCTGCGTATTGCCAAAGACAATCTTCTCGGATCTCCCAAAGAGGGATTTAAAACATTCCTGAAAACACTGACCGGGGGGCGCATTTCTGTCGGTGCGTTATCGGTAGGAACGGCTGAGGGTGCCTATGAAGCGGCCCTGAAATACTCTCATGAGAGAGAAGCTTTTGGCAAACAGATACATAAGTTCCAGTCGGTAGGTTTTAAGCTGGCGAATATGGCCACAGATATTGAGGCCGCAAAGCTGCTCGTCTACCAGGCCGCGAAAAGATACGACAGAGGAGAAAACACCATCAAAGAAGCTGCCATGGCCAAACTCTTTGCCTCTGAAACAGCTGTGCGGACTACTACAGAGGCGATCCAGGTTTTTGGCGGTTACGGCTATATCAAGGACTATCCGGTAGAACGTTACTTCAGGGATGCCAAAGTGCTCACCATCGGCGAAGGGACCAGTGAGGTTCAAAGGCTCGTCATCTTGCGTGAAATTCTCAAATCGATAGATAAGGGGACCTCCGCAGCCTGAGCACATTCTTCCCTATGCCTTTACGCAAGAACAAAGAGCAGACTGAAAAGAAAGACCCCAACCGGCAGGCAATCATTAACCGAATACTCATATTCGGCGGACTGACCCTCCTACTGTCACTGTTCTTTAAGGGGGGTAAATCGCTGGAGTACAACTACCAATCAGGAGACATCACCAGAGAGGAGATTGTCGCTGAGTTTAACTTCCCAATTCTAAAGAAAGATGAAGATCTAAAGGCCGATATTGAAGAAGCCTTCTTTAATGAACCTTTCCGCTTCGAAAGGAAAAAGGAGATTGTTGAAGAACAAATTGCGGAAATGAGCGCCTTTATAAGATCTATCAAAGATCTTTCGCGAGGAAGGAAAACCTTGCAAGAGACACGGCAGAGGTTGTGGGAAAAACGGTACGGCGAAGAATATGAAGAAGCTAAGACAAGAGTCTCAACAGATAGTGCCGCTCTGGCAACCATCGAGGAAGACTTTCGCAGTGAGTATCAGTTTGATGTGACAGAGCCGGAGTGGGAAGCGTTTATAGAATTAAGGCAACCGGACGCCACAGAAATCAATCTGGATGAATTCGAGGAATACCTCATCAATATCTGCCGCAACCGGTGGGCCGAGGGAATCCTCGACATCAATAAAACTGAGATCAAAAGTGCCCAGGTTGCAATTGTCTCCGGCGACGTTTCGGAATTGATGGAGATCAATGATTGTAACGATCTTGAACAGGCGTGGACCAAAGCTCGCGTAGAAATAACAGATATTTATCCCGAAGAGGAAAATATTCTCAGGGAGATCGGCTATAAAATTATTGTGGAATTCATGTCACCGAATGTCGTCTTCAACAGAGAGGAGACAGAACGCCGTCAGCAGCTTGCCACAGCAAAAGTTCCACGCTACCAGGGTATCGTTATGGAAAATGAGCGTATTGTGGATGCTAACACGCGTGTGACACCGGAAATCCTGCTAAAGTTGAAATCATATCAATCTGAAATCGATAAAAGAGAGAAGACTCAGAAAGGGATAGCGGTTATCCTGCCGTGGATTGGACGCTTCCTTCTGGTGGGCATCATTCTCTCCTTTTTTCTGGTATTTCTAGGAACCTATCGCCTTGAACTGTTCGAAGATATAAAAATCCTGTTACTTTTCTCGCTTATGTTCTTGATAATGGTGGGCGTATCTTACCTGTTCGTTATCACCTTCGGATTTTCAGAGTATCTTATTCCGTTCACAGTTGCCGCTATGGTCCTTACCGTACTGTTCGACGGCCGGATCGCCGCAATGTTTTCCGTCAGTCTCGCCGTCCTCGTGGCGTTCCTTATCGGTAGTAAACTCGATTATGCTGTCGTCTCACTATTTACCACTATGAGTGCTATTCTTGCTGTGCGCAAACTGCGTACGAGGGCCCAACTGTTCTCAGCTATTCTCTATATTGTCAGCGCCGGTATTGTAGCTCTCCTGGCCCTCGGTATTCTGAAGCGGATCGACTGGACTACCACGGGTAATGATATCCTCTTTATTCTCATCAGTGGAATTCTGGCGCCGTTTATCACATACGGCCTCAGTGCTCTTTTTGAGATATTATTCGATGTCACATCTGATCTGACGCTGCTTGAATTAACAGACTTCAACCATCCGCTGCTCAAGAAATTGTCACAAGAGGCAAACGGCACTTTCAACCACTCCGTGGTGGTAGGAAACCTGGCGGAGTCGTGTGCGGCTGCCGTGGGCGCAAATGCACTTCTTTGCCGCGTTGGCGCTTACTATCACGATATCGGTAAATTGTCAAGACCTGAGTACTATATTGAAAATCAGTTCAGCGGTGTAAACCGGCATGACGAAATTTCCCCCTCCCTCTCAGCCCGTATCATCGCCAGTCACGTCAAGGAGGGTCTAAAGCTTTCCAAAGAATACAGCCTCCCTTCTGCAGTGAGCGACTTTATTCCCATGCACCACGGCACCTCACGGATGGAATATTTCTACCAGAAAGCTCTCAAACAGGCCGAAAAAGATTCTACAACGGTAAACGAGACTGACTTTCGTTATTCAGGCCCCAGACCAAACACCAGAGAGACGGGCATCCTGATGATTTGCGAATCGGTGGAAGCAGCAACACGTTCGCTGAAGAATCCTGATCTGAATAAGATCGAAGCCATGGTGGACAAGATCACTGAGGAGAAGCTCAAAGAAGGTCAGCTGGATGAGTGTCCCCTCACCATGAAAGACCTCGCTAAGATTAAAGGGGACGTCCGCGGTGTGGACGGCATGCTCCCAGTTATCAGAGGCATTTACCACCTCAGAATAGAATACCCCGGCCAGACAGTTTCCTCTTCGAAATCAGACGGTCAATGACCAGCGTCAAAACAGAGGTAGTAAACACGGACCTCTCTCCCGATGCTGAAACCGTCTCAGACCTGGTAACATCCATTCTTGCAGATGGCGGTGTTCAGCTGGGCGATGTTACCGTTATTTTCGGCGGTGATGGAATGCTTCACTCCCTCAAGCGACAGTTCTTCCACAAAGACGAGTACACCGATGTGATCGCTTTCAGGCTGGACGCGTCCCCGGACGAACAGTTTGAAGGAGAAATTTACATCAGTGTGGAAAGAGCGGCAGAGAACGCGGGCATCTTCGGCGTTTCACTAGCCAATGAACTGGGACGACTCATCTGCCACGGAGCACTTCACCTGTTGGGATACAATGACGATACAGACGAGAGAAAGACCGAAATGAGAGAGTTCGAGAACAGGTATCTTTCACAGTTTTCGGTTGACAGGTTCCTTTCGTGACTATTCTTCTCGAAGTCGGAATCTTCATTCTTATGTTGATGCTATCGGCCTTTTTTTCCGGCGCCGAAGCGGCCTTCTTTTCACTTAAAAAATCACACCTGACCGATTCCAAACAGCACAAAAGAATACTCAGACTTCTGCATCAGCCGCGACGCCTGCTGATAACAATCTTGACGGGGAATACCCTTGTCAATACGTCCATGGCATTTTTTGCAGCCCTTATCACCGCTGATATCGCCACGAAGGCCGGCGCCAACATCGCGCTACTACTCCTGTTGGAATCGATCATTGTCAGCGTCACTATACTGCTCGTAAGCGAGATTACACCGAAGATTCTGGCCATCCGCAATTCGGAACAGTTCAGCATTCGCGTGGCGGCACCTGTCAGGATTATCAGTATCATACTCTATCCTATCGCCCACCTGCTCTACAGCCTAACGTACGTTGTGAGCAAACTGATGCGCTGGAGAAAAGAAGAGTTGTTTGACTCTGAGGAAGAGCTGAGAACACTGGCAGATCTCGGCGCCGACAGGGGTACCCTGAAACATCATGAGAGTGAAATGATTAAGTCTGTATTCGACTACGGGGAGACAGCCGTGCGGGAAATCATGGTGCCGCGGACAGATATTGTGGCGATGGAGAAACGGACTTCCCTTAACGACGCACTGAAAGTCATTCGTCAGTCGAGATTCTCCAAGTTTCCCGTTTACGATGAATCACTGGACAGAATAGAAGGAATTCTCTATGCCAAGGATATGCTGCCCTATCTGAATGGACAGAGGAACAGCAAGGAGCTGTCGGGCATCAGCCGGGAGCCCTTCTTTGTTCCGGAGTCGAAGCAGATTGATGAACTGCTGCGAGACTTTCAGCGGCAGCGGCAGACCATCGCCATAGTGGTGGACGAATACGGAGGCACCGCAGGGCTGGCCACGCTAGAGGATATTGTAGAGGAAGTGGTGGGTGAAATCCGGGACGAATTTGATCAAGAGGTGCCACTTGTAACCAAAACCGGTACCCATCAGTGGCTGGTGGAAGCAAAAATTCCAATCAACGATCTGGAAGATGTTATTCCGGTCTCATTCCCTGACGACCGGGAATATGATACCCTTGGCGGATTTCTGCTGGACCATTTCGGCGATATACCTTCTGCCGCAAGTCAAACGGAGTACCAAGGGTTCCGATTCGAGATTAGAAATTTGTCAGAAAATCGTATTGTTAAAGTTTTGGTGTCCAGAATAGAGGAGGAAGATGAGCAAGAATAAGGAATTCGATGAGCTTGTAACCATTGTGGAAAAACTGCGGGGAGAGGACGGTTGTCCGTGGGATAAAGAACAGACGCACGCTTCCCTACTACCGTTCTTCCTTGAGGAAGCCTACGAAGTGATAGAGACCGTTGACCAGGAGGACTGGCAGACGCTCGCCGAAGAATTGGGCGATATTCTACTGCATGTCGTCTTCCAGGCAAATATTGCAGAGCAGAACGACGAGTTCACTCTGCAACGGGTCATCAGTGGTATCAATGAAAAACTCGTCAATAGACACCCCCACGTCTTCGGCGACAAGGAGGCTGACGGCGCCTTCAACGCCAAGCAGAACTGGGAAGCGGCCAAGCAGGAAGAGAAGGGGCGCGAATCGAGGTTGGATGGTGTCCCCGTCACACTCCCTGCCCTCATCAGAGCTCAGCGATTACAGCAAAAGGCCGCCTACGTTGGCTTTGACTGGGAAGAGACGGACCAGGTGTGGAACAAGGTGCACGAAGAGATGGAAGAGTTGAAAAATGCAGAATCAGCTGGAGCGATAAAGCATATGGAAGAAGAAGTAGGCGATCTCTTTTTTGCTCTCGTCAACCTGTGTCGATTCCTCGACATCTCAGCTGAGGACGCTCTGAGAAAAGGAAATCAGAAATTCACTAAACGGTTTCAGGCGGTGGAGAAAGAGTTAAGACGACGAGGGAAAAAACTGGAAGAAACTGATTTAACTGAGATGGATAAGATCTGGAACAGCCAGAAAAAGAGTACTTAGTGTCTACCCCTCAACAATCTTGATATAAACTTTTCTTGTCCGGGGACCGTCAAAGTCACACAGGAAAATCCCCTGCCACGTCCCCAAAACGAGCTTCCCGTTTTCTATGAAAACAGTCTCAGATGAGCCAATCATACTCGTCTTGATGTGGCTGTCGGCGTTACCTTCCAGATGATGGTAGCCCCCCTTATGGGGCACCAGTTTGGTCAGTTGCATCTTAATGTCTTCCGCTACGTCGGGATCGGCGCTCTCGTTGATGGTGACGCCGCAGGTTGTATGAGGGACGTAGATAACAACCATCCCGTCTTCCACCCTGCTCTTGTTCACTTCTTCCCGGACCTGACTGGTGATATCAACAAAGTCAATTCTCTGATGCGTGGCGACAGAAAGTGTAATCATCCGAGCCCCACATCGAGTGCCATCATGATAGTGAAGCCGAGCATCCCATCGAGGACTCGACGGTTCATCTCTTTGAATAGGAATACTGATGTAGCTCCCAGTGCCGTCATACCCCACGTAAACAGGCTCGCAAGAAACGTCTGCGTCAGAGGTTCTAGACTTTTAAACCATTCCATGACAGTTAATTCTCAGAGATAGATCCTGATATTTTTTCGTCCTAAGGCGAGAATCGTAAGCTACTGTCGCCTCAGCACCACCCAGGAGAGGTCCAACCTAGCAATAAGAAGCCACCTGATGGCCACTCATCTATGTCAGCATTTAATGATGGCAATTCCACCATTGAATATAAGCTGGACGTGCTTACAATTTGTCGGCGTTTTCACTTAGGTATGCAGCAACACCTTCAGCTGTATTCACCATACCATCGTCACCTTTTTGCCAACCGGCAGCACAGACCTGTCCGTTCGCTTCGAAAAACTGAAGTGCCTCAACAATCCGAAC
>CEQE01034443.1_pt1 | contig 13309 bp, 10 predicted proteins | sample 356201 | NCBI WGS metagenome assembly CEQE01 (sample SAMEA2619970, study PRJEB7988) | marine metagenome | biome: marine biome (ENVO:00000447); feature: mesopelagic zone (ENVO:00000213) & marine oxygen minimum zone (ENVO:01000065); material: "saline water (ENVO:00002010), including plankton...
GCAGTATATGACGGTGAGAAGGGAGATTTTTCTGAACAAGACGAAACAAGGCCTAAGAACTATTATGGCCGGACGAAGCTGCAAGGTGAGATTGAGGTATTAAAGCTGAAGAATTCTTTAGTTTTCAGGACCAATATATTTGGCTGGAATGTGCAAAACAAAGAAAGCCTTGGGGAATGGATTCTTCACGCATTAAAGGACGGGAAACAAATTAAGGGATTTACAGACGTCTTTTTTGCTTCCATTTACACCTTTGAACTGGGTCGTATCATTGATATGTCGTTGCAAAAGAATTTAAAAGGCATCTACAATTGCAGCAGCGGAGACTCATGTTCAAAATATGACTTTGCGCTCAAAATCGCAGATCGATTCGGGCTGGATTCAAAGCTCATTGAACCCATCTCCATTAAAGATTTCGGGTTTCGTGCTGAACGGAGCTGGAATTTATCTTTGAATGTAGAAAAGCTTTCCCATGCCTTGAATTATCGCCTACCCACAGTGAATTACAGTATCGATGCCTTTTACAGAGATTATTGCTCGGGATTGCATGAAAAGCTCAAGTCCGAACAAATCTCTTATCCAAAAAGAAATGGTTTCATACCTTACGGCCGCCAGTGGATTGATAGGGACGATCTCCGGTCCGTTTCCAAAGTCCTGCAATCAGCCTGGATCACCCAAGGACCAACTGTGCGGTCATTTGAAAAAGCCCTAGCCGAGTTCTGCGGCGCCAAATATGCGGTCGCCGTTAATTCAGGGACTTCGGCACTTCACATTGCGTGTCTTGCTGCAGGTATCGGCGAAGGACGGGAAGTCATCACCACACCGAACACCTTTGTGGCATCGGCCAATTGTGTGGTCTATTGTGGCGGAGTACCCGTGTTTGCCGATATCGATTCTAAAACCTACAATATCGATCCGACTCAGATTCAAGATAGAATCAACAAGAATACGGCTGGTGCGATTCCGGTGCATTTTGCCGGTCAAAGCTGCGATATGGAAACGATTTCAGAAATCGTATCCGATGCTGAAGCCCGGCAAAGCAGCAAAATTTGGATTATCGAGGACGCCAGCCATGCCTTGGGATCGATCTACAAAGGGATTAAGGTCGGCTCATGTGCTTACTCCGACATGACCATCATGAGCTTTCATCCGGTTAAGCATGTCACGACCGGTGAAGGCGGGGCAGTCTTAACCAACAATAAAGGTTTGTACAGGAAGTTACAGCGATTGCGCTCTCATGGCATCACCAGTGACCCGGATGAGTTTATATTTCATGATGAAGCCCGACCCAAAGGGAAGGCTCTCGATTCTGAAACTGTCAATCCCTGGTATTACGAACAGCTGGATCTCGGATGGAATTATCGGATTACCGATATTCAATGTGCTTTGGGGTTGTCTCAGATCAGAAAGATTGATGAATTCATCCTACGTCGTTGGGAAATCGTTCGATCATACAACCAGGCTTTCCGCAACATCAAAACGATTCGAACTCCTGTTGAATCCGATAAGTGTATTAGCAACTTTCACCTCTACGTCCTGCTCATTGATTTCGAATGTATCGAAACAACGCGTGCTTCATTTATGCGACAGCTGTGGCAAGCAGATATTCAGACTCAGGTCCATTACATTCCGGTTCACACCCAGCCATATTATCAGCGCCACTATGAGGGACGTTGGGGTGATTGTCCCGTAGCAGAAGAGTACTACCAAAAATGCCTTTCGATTCCCCTTTATCCGGCCATGACGGATAAACAAGTAAAAAAGGTCATTCGAGAGATCGCTCGGCTTGTTGGCCGGTCGGTTCATTCGGGAAGATTGAAAAAATGAACGATCGCGTGAAAAGGAGATCCCGGCTGGTTCTCGGGACCGCACAGATCGGAATGAATTACGGTATTTCCAATCTAACCGGACAACCGGATCCTGAAACCAGCATGGCAATTATCGAGACTGCCTGGAAAGGGGGGATTCGTGAGTTCGACACCGCTCAGGCGTATGGGACGAGTGAAAAGATCTTGGGTCGGGTAATTCAACGAAAAAACATACAAGATCGCATCAAAGTCACCACCAAGCTTTCTGCCGAAATTGATCATATGTCCCGGAAGGCTGTATTCGTTTCCGTCAGACAATCCTTGAGCCTCATGGGGATTTCTGCAATTCACGGTCTGTTGCTGCACACAGAGCAAATGTTACAGCAGTGGGATAAGGGAATCGAATGTGCTATGAAAGCTTTGATCGATTCTCATCTCGTTGAGACTGTCGGGATTTCAGTCTATTCTCCTGAAACTGCGATGCGGGCGCTTAATACCGATGGTATCACCGCTATTCAGATTCCATCAAATATTCTTGACAGACGATTCGAGAAAGCCGGAATCTTCGATGATGTAATGTCAACGAACAAGCAGATATATGTAAGAAGTGTTTTTCTTCAAGGTCTTTTATTTATCAAATCGAATGATTTGCCATCAAATATGGGATTTGCACAACAAACGCTAAGACAATTTGAATCGCTGGTTGAAAAATATCATATTTCCAGATTGGAGCTGGCACTGGGGTATGTCAAACACACATATCCGCATGCCAAGATCATAGTGGGCGCCGAAACTCCTCATCAAGTGAAAGAATGCCTTAGCTCATGGAAATCTGTGATTTCGGAAGACATTCTTAATGCGGTTAGAGAACGATTTATAAACGTTGACAAAAGAATTCTCCACCCCGGACGCTGGCTTAACTGAATCACCAAAAGCAAAGATCATTATTGCATGAGTGCGCAATCGCTAATGGCTTCATCATTGAAGGGTGACCATATTTTCTTGAGAGATATTCAACTTGCTGATGTAACTTTTGCATACCAACGTTGGATGACGGACCCGGAAATAATCCAATATTTAGAGAGCCGTTTCCACCCGCCTTCAGGTGAAGAGCTGAAACGATATGTCGAAGCGAATATAGCGGACCCAGATAGCTTTTTGTTTGCTATTTGCGACAAAACGAGTAACAGGCACATCGGCAACATAAAGCTGGGGCCCATCAACCGGTTACATAAGCGCGCCAGCATTGGTATTGTCATCGGTGAAAAAGAGTGCTTTGGAAAGGGTTTTGGACCGGAATCCGTAAAGCTGGTTGTGGCATTTGCATTCAATGATCTGAATCTTCACAAACTTACAGCAGGTTGTTATGCTCCCAATATAAATGCTGAAAAGGTGTTTACCAACAACGGTTTTAAACGAGAGGGAACCAGAAGACAACATAGTCTATATGATGGCAAATACGTCGATGTTATTGAATTGGGGTTGATCAACCCGAGAAGGCGGTGTGATGGTTAGAGAGACTTCTCGATGCTTATCCATGCAAGAAAAGGCAAAATCATTCATTCCCGGAATGACTCAGCTCCTTTCAAAACGTCCTGACCGGTTTTCAATGGGCGTTTGGCCGACATATTTTCGGAAAGCAAAAGGTGCTTATATATGGGATCTTGACGGTAATCGATATCTTGATATGAGTATCGGCGGCATTGGAGCAAATATTCTTGGTTATGCTGATCCAGATGTGGATAATGCAGTAATTGGAGCAATAAGAAACGGGACTAGCAGTTCACTCAATTGCCCAGAGGAAATAGAGTTGGCGGAGTTACTCTGTCAATTGCATCCATGGGCACAAATGGTTCGGTATGCCAGGACCGGTGGTGAAGCGTTGGCCATCGCTGTTCGAATTGCCAGGGCGTTCACACAAAAGGACAAAGTCGCTTTTTGCGGGTACCATGGCTGGCATGATTGGTATTTGGCTGCAAATCTGGGTACGGAAGATGCGTTGGGTGCCCATCTTATCTCAGGTTTAAGCCCCATCGGTGTACCGGAAGGGTTAAGAAACACTGCATTCCCCTTCCGGTACAATCATATTGATGAGCTTAAGGGGATTATAAAGAATCACGGCAGAGAACTCGCTGCCATCATCATGGAACCCATAAGAAATTTTGAGCCTGAGCCGGGATTCTTTGAAAACGTCCGTGCGCTGTCGAATGAAGTCGGTGCGGTGTTGATCGTTGATGAGATTTCCGCTGGATTCCGGTTGGCAACCGGCGGTGCTCATATGGTTCTATTTGACGAGAGCCCCGATATTGCTGTTTTTTCAAAAGCGCTCGGAAACGGGTACCCCATTTCCGCTGTCATCGGCAAAAAATCGATTATGCAGGCGGCCCAGAGCACTTTTATCAGTTCCACAAATTGGACCGAAAGAGTCGGTCCGGCTGCCGCCATTGCAACGATTCGGAAGCACAGAAAGTTCGATGTTCATAAACATCTAATGGCTCTTGGTGAGAAAATCCAGCAAGGCTGGCTCAAGTTTGCTCACCAATATGATTTGCCGATTCGGGTTAGCGGAATCAGCCCGATGAGACACTTTGTTTTCGAAGCAAAAAAAAAGCGGGTAATGAAAGCCTATTTTATTCAATCGATGCTCGAAAAGGGATTTCTTGCCTCGACTTTATTTTATGCTATGTATGCCCACACACCTGATCACGTAAAACACTATCTGGAAGCATTAGATAAAGTGTTCTCCGAGTTACAAGAAGCCCTTGGCAGAGGCACATTAAACAGTCAACTCGTGGGGCTTCCCTCTGAAGTTGGATTTCAGCGCCTTAACTGATTTTCATTATTACGATGATTCTTGCGATTATTCAGGCTCGTATGTCGTCAACCCGATTGCTCGGTAAAGTATTGAAGCCGATTCTCGGAAAAGAAATGCTGGCGTTGCAGGTTGAACGTATTCATCGTTGCAGTAGGCTTGATCGGTTGGTGGTGGCCACAAGCGATCACAAGGAAGATGATCTCATCGAAGATTTATGTAAACGGATGGACCAAACGGTGTTCCGTGGTAGTTTGCATAACGTGCTTGACCGATTTTACAAGGCCGCCAAGGCATATACGGCAAAACACGTTATACGGCTGACTGGAGATTGTCCTTTGGCAGATCCTGAGTTGATCGACGAACTAATAACCTTCTACTTCAAACAAAACTGTGATTATGCAAGCAACTGTCGGCCTCCAAGTTTACCCGATGGACTGGATGCCGAAATATTTTCTTTTTCGACTTTAGAGCGTGCATGGCAGGAGGCGACGACACCGTTTGAATTGGAACATGTCGTTCCATATATCGTTCAACACCCGGATATATTTCACTTGGCGAATTATCGATACCGAAAGAACCTATCAGGTTTTAGATGGACAGTGGACGAACCGGAGGATTTATTGCTTGTGCAAAACATATATGAGGCGCTGTACCCTAGGAATCCAACATTCTCCATGGAAGACATCCTCAATCTTCTAACTGAAAAACCTGAACTAGTGGACATAAATAAACACCTCAAGCGAAATATCGTTCTGCCGACAACTAACCAAGAATAGACGATAATTCTTTTCTTATGATCGATTGAGATAAGGGTATGAATACGATATGTGTGGAATCGCTGCAGTAATAAATACCTCTCGCAAAGCAAAATTAGTTGAGAGAGGTGAACTTAAGTCCATGGCAAATGCCATGATCGGCCGTGGGCCTGATGCCGAAGGTATTTGGGTGTCTGGAGATAGAGGAATTGGGATTACCTGTAGACGTCTAAGCACACAGGACCCAAGAGCTCTAGCGAATCAACCGGCTTGGAATTACGATCATTCTGTGGTCGTTGTTTTTAACGGGGAAATATATAACCATGTTGAAATTAGGAAGGAGCTTGAAACCCGAGGATATCATTTCCGAACGAATAACGATGCAGAGGTGTTGGCAAACGGTTTTTTTGCTTTCGGGAGACACGTATTAGAGAAAATCAGAGGGCAGTTTTCTTTCGTAGCATTCAATAGGAAAAACAATGAGGTACTCATCGCTAGGGATCCCTTTGGCATATGTCCGCTTTACTATACGATGCACGATGAACAACTTATTGTATCCTCTACTGTTGAAGCAATATTAAAACTTGAGCGAATACCCAGAAAACTAGACCATCAGGGCGTATATGATTACTTGATTTCGAATTCAATGGGATGGGAGAAAACCTTTTATAAAAACATATCCTATCTTCGATCCGGGTTTTATTTGAGTTTTAAGAGAAATGAAAAGCCCCGGAAAGGACGATTTTATGAACTCAGTGAAGGTTTTTTTGAGAGTAACTCAGGTTTAAGTACAGAACAATGGGTTGAAGAGATACGCCATATTCTTTTTGAAGCCGTAAAGACGAGCATGTTGGGTGATAAAGAAGTGGGTGTCTACTTGAGTGGCGGTATCGATTCTGTTTCGATCATGTCACTGATTAGAAGGATTTTTCCCGATCGGGTGGTCAAAACATTCTCTGCTGGATTCAGCCATGTGATGACCGGTGAAACGGTTGGAGAAATCGACTTTGCCAGGAAAATGGCCAATCACTTTAATACCATCCATCATGATGTGATCGTCAATGAGAATGACATATTAAATGATGTTGGAAAGTTCGATACACCTCCTCCCAATCTTATTAACACAATTGTTAAAAAAATGGCCACCATGGCTTCGGAGAATGGCGTAAACGTAGCTTTATCCGGAGAAGGGTCTGACGAAATGTTTTTCGGATACGATCATTTCTTAGCCGGAATCGGTTTCTTGAATCCGGAATACAATTGGATGTTGAAAAAATACTATTTGCGCGGCCAGTATGCAGCTAGCTTGGATCCTGAGACCGCTGAAATCGTTGATGTATTCAGGGGAGGCGGCGCTGATATCGATATCGACAATAATCATGATAACCTTTTCACCGTCAACGGGTCCATTAGATCCGTTCGAAGCTATATTCAGACATTAGTGAATGAGGTGTTTGAGGCAAATACCGAATCAGAGTTGGACAAATATTTTATGTATATCGATTATTCTCAGAAGATACCGGAATATTGCCTGAGGCAAAACGAAGGGCCTTCCATGGGGCGTGGGGTCGAAATGAGATTCCCATTTCTTTGGTACGACCTGATTGCTTTGATGTATCGCATGCCCATGTCCATACGCATAGGGGACGGTACAACCAAGAATATCCTGAGGAAAGTAATGGCGGATATTCTACCGCCGGAAATACTATACCGTCCCAAGTCTCCGTTTGCGCTTCCTGCCACCAGAGAGAGACACTATAACGGTGCGGAACTCGTATTCAAGAAGCCGGCTCTCAAATGTTTTTTCTGGAAGCATTACAGCAGAGTCGCTGCGGCTTTGAAAGACGGAAAATATCAGCAAGAGAACATATTTGTTGATGGGTTGATCGAAAATCTGCTCAGCAAGCAAGAAGATTTTGAAAATGCTTATTTCGACCATTTTCTCTGGAAACTGTGGAATATCGCCGAGTGGTATGAGAATTGGATTGCTGTTTGAAGGAACAGAGTGGTGCCTACCGATATTATCAAGAGCTTAATGATACAGGAGAGAGCGAAATCATATGTTCCCGGAATGACCCAACTTCTTTCAAAGCGTCCGGACAGGTTCTCCATGGGTATATGGCCGGCCTACTACAGCAAAGCAAAAGGGGCTCATACATGGGATCTCGACGGGAATCGGTACCTTGATATGAGTATCGGCGGAATCGGCTGCAACGTACTCGGCTATGCGGATCCGGATGTCGATCAGACCGTGATTAAGTCGGTGGTAGACGGAACCAGCTGTTCACTCAATTGCCCGGAAGAAATAGAACTTGCGGAACTGCTTTGCCGTCTTCATCCATGGGCCCAAATGGTTCGGTATGCCAGGTCTGGGGGAGAGGCCATGACCATCGCAGTGAGAATCGCTCGATCACATTCAGGAAAAGACAAGATTGCATTTTGCGGATACCATGGATGGCACGACTGGTATCTGGCCGCGAATCTAGGGACGAAAAACGCGCTTGGCGACCATCTCATCTCCGGGTTGAGTCCTGCTGGTGTCCCAGCGGGTCTCAGGGATACTGCATTTCCCTTTCGCTACAATAGGACGGAAGAGCTGAAAGGTATCATAGATCACCATGGGAAAGATTTGGCCGCAATCGTGTTGGAACCGATTCGGAATGTGAAACCGGCCCCGAGTTTTATCGAACAGATAAGGGGGTATGCCGATGAAACAGGGGCTATTCTGATTTTGGATGAAATATCTGCCGGCTTTCGATTGACCACCGGTGGCTCCCATCTGGTGCTTTTCAAGCAGAATCCGGATATCGCTGTCTTTTCCAAAGCTTTGGGCAATGGCTACCCCATTTCAGCAGTCATCGGAAAATCACATGTCATGCAGGCCGCTCAGCAGACCTTTATCAGTTCTACTAACTGGACAGATCGCGTGGGGCCGGTGGCAGCGGTGGCAACCATAAGAAAGCATGAACGATTGAATGTGGCCAAGCATCTCACAGTCACTGGCGGTGCGATTCAAAATGGCTGGCGGAGAATAGCGAAAAAGTATGGAATCGGAATCAGTGTGAGTGGACTGAAGTCCATGGGCCATTTTTCCTTCGAGGACGAACGACGATCGGCCATGAAGGCTTTTTTCATTCAGCGGATGCTTGATCAGGGCATTCTTGCCTCCAATCTCTTCTATGCCATGTACGCCCATGAGCACGAACATATCGAACTGTACCTGAATGCAATGGATGCCGCATTTTTCGATTTGGCTGAATGTATGAGACGTGATGATATCGAGAAAAACCTCAAGGGACTTCCTTCAGTGTCAGGATTTGAACGATTAAACTGACAGGCATCAAGACTGACCGTTGATTCTCGGAATAATTCAAGCCCGCACGAGTTCGACCCGGTTGCCAGGCAAGGTCCTCAAACCGATCGTTGGGTACCCGATGCTGTCGCTTCAAATTGATCGGCTGAAGCGGAGCCGGAAGATCGATCACGTGGTGGTTGCAACGAGCCTTAATGAAGAAGATCAGCCGATTGCCGATGCCTGCCAGAAAATGGGTACGGATTTCTTTCGTGGCGATCTCGCCAATGTACTGGACCGTTTTTATCAAGCTGCCCGCAAATACCGACCGGATCATATCTTGAGAATTACCGGGGACTGTCTTCTTATCGATCCGCAAATCGTAGATGAGTTGGTAACCTTCTATCTTGATGCAGACTGTGACTATGCGTCCAATTGCAGACCACCGTCCTATCCGGATGGACTCGATGCAGAAATTCTTTTTTTTTCAGCACTGGAAAAGGTCTGGAAAGCATCAGTCCGACCGGATGAGAAAGAACACGTGGTCGTTTATATCATTACCCATCCTGACCGGTTTTAAATCTCAAACTACCGATATCAGGAGGATTTATCACATTTGCGGTGGACTGTTGATGAACCGGAGGATCTGGAGTTCGTCCGGCAGGTTTTCGAAGCCATTTATCCAGTAAAACCGGATTTCACCATGAAAGATGTTCTCGATCTCTTAGAGCGCCAATCGGAACTGATGGACATCAATTCACGACACTCAAGACGCTGCAAATATGAGCAGATCCACAGAAATAGGATCGGCTCTACCCCCAGAGCGGAAGCTAAGCATGAGGGTACGGTGTTGTTCATTCGAACCGATGCCAACCGGCACACCGGCATCGGGCACTTCATGCGATGTCTGGCCTTGGGCCAAGCCTATAAAGATACCGGTGGAGATGTTGTATTTCTGGGTCATTTTGAAAAGGAGAGTACCCGGAAGCGAATCGAGGATGAACGATTTCAATGCATATCTTTGGAAAAAACTTGCACCGCAAAGGAAGATGCACAATGTACCCTGGACGCCATCCGGAGTTGGAAGGGAAACCCCGCAGTGTGCGAATCCATGCATCCGGCAAAGGCGGCCAAGCGGGCATCTTGGGTGGTCATTGACGGATACCATTTTGACACCGAGTTTCAACAGAATATAAAGACCGCCGGTTTTTATACTGTCGTTATCGACGACAATGCCCATATGCCCAAATACCACGGGCATATCATCGTAAACCAAAACATTTACGGCCACCGGCTTCATTACGCGTGTGAACCCGAGACCGTTTTGCTGCTTGGATCCGATTACGCCTTGCTACGCCGGGAGTTTCGAGATGCCGATCGGACAGACAGGCGGATCAAGGAGACGGTTAGAAACATACTGATCACCTTCGGCGGCGTAGATTCTAAGAATCAGACCGGGTTCAGCATTGATGCCTTAAACGAATTGAAACTTGACCATAATTTTACCGCACGAATCATCATTGGGCCAGAAAATTCAAAAAAGGAACAATTAGAAGAACAATTGCAGACCGCTGTTTTTGACTATGAATTACTCTGTGATGAATCGGACATGCATCGGGTGATGATGAAGGCCGATATCGTTCTTTCTGCAGCCGGCAGCACCTGCTGGGAACTCTGCTTTATGGGTGTACCATCCATCGTTTCTGCTGTTTCAGAAAACCAAATAGACGTGGCGGACACCTTGAAACGGATGAATATCGCAGATTCCATGGGTTGGTGGCAGGACAGGAGCCGGACGAAATTAAGAGATGCGATTCATCGCCTGATCCGGAACGCATCCATTCGGGTGTCCATGAGCAGAAAGGCAAAACAACTGATCGATGGCAAGGGTGTCTGGCGCATTTTAAATGCCATGGTCATGATTTCGGAAGGCATTTCAACCGATGATATTACATTGCGAGAAGCTGAATACGCAGATAGCCCACAATTGTACCAGCTGGCAAACAATCCGGTGATAAGACAGTGCTCCTTTCATCCGGAGACTTTCAATTTTAGGTCGCACGACAGATGGTATCAGCAAAAATTGAGTGATCCGCAGAGAACCAGAATATGTCTTTTGGAATACAAGGGGTTGATCGTAGCCCAGGCACGATATGATCGTGTCGACGAACGAACAGCAGAAATCGATTTCTCAGTACACCCGACTTTTCAGGAGAAAGGCCTGGGTGCAATGATGCTCAAATTGAGCGTTTCGGTGGCGGGTGAAATGTCGGGCGTTGATCGATTGCGGGGAATTGTATTTGAATCGAATCTTGCCTCTCAACGATGTTTCAGCAAGGCGGATTACCGTGTAGCAGCCAATACCGTGATCAAGGACATCCCTTGTCTAATATACGAGCGGACGCTTTAGGATACTGGCTAAATTGATACATCAACATAAATCGCCCCATCTTTTATTTGGCAATCGCATGGTCGGACCCGGCCATCCGGTATTGATTATCGCCGAAATCGGAATCAACCATGAAGGGCGGATCGATGATTGTCTCGAGATGATTGATCAGGCCGCAGCAGCTGGAGCGGACGCTGTCAAACTGCAATTCGTTAAGGCAGACGAGAGTTACGTTCCCGGAACAGAATCCCACACGATTTTTAAGAATGCCGAACTATCAGATACGGAAATTGAAAGAGCTTTCATTCATGCAACGGAAACAGGTGTTGTTCTATTCTGCACATGCGGTGATTTTGTTTCATTGGAAACAGTAAACAGGTTCTCTCCAGTCGCCTATAAGATCTCGTCAGGGCTTCTCACGCATCTCCCTTTGATCGACCGCGTTGCCTGTACCGGAAAGGCGATATTCATATCCACCGGCATGGCCGATCAGGGGCGTATCCGGCAGGCGGTCAAAACGGCGACGGCAGCGGGGTGTGTACACATCGGGTTATTTCAGTGCACGTCGCTTTATCCGGCGCCTTGGGATAAATTGAACCTATCGGTTATATCCTATTTGGAGAATAAATTCGGGGTCCCAGCTGGGTTTTCGGATCATTCTCTGGGTGTTCGGGCCTCATCTTTTGCGGTGGCTGCCGGTGCCCGTATGATTGAAAAACATTTTTCGTTAAATCCTTCCCGAAAAGGTTTCGATCATGCCGTATCCGCATCTCCGGATGAATTCGTTCGGATGGTGAATGAAATTCGTCAGGTCGAAGAAATGATGGGATCGATTGATGGAAAAGCAAAATCGGTTAATGCGGACAAGCGCAACCGTTTATATAGATACATCGTTGCGAGACGCGATATCGCAAAGGACGCGATATTCGAAGAAGACGATATTGGTGTCATGAGAGTCAAGGAGAGTGAACACGGCCTTTCTCCATCTTATTTCGCAACGGTCATTGGCAAGACTGCACGGCGGGATATCAGACGATATAAACCGTTGGTTGAAAAGGATTACCGATGAAAGAGAAATTGACGCTATTTGTTACCTGTGCCGGCGGTAGCTTAATGCCGTGCGTATTCATTGAACTAATGAACAGCAGGTTATTTGACTATCGATTCGTCGGTGTCGATGTAGCTCCCTCGGTTGCAGCCAAACGTCTGCTGAGTGAATTCCATCAAATGCCTGCTGGGGACGATCCCGGTTACATCCCGAAACTGATGGACATTGTTGCCCGCGAAAAGGTGGATATGATCCTCCCATTGTCCGACGGTGAGGCTTACGCCGTGTCGGGCGCATTAGAGGAGATTGAGGCGCTGGGGACGCGAGCGTTGGTAAGTCCCAGGGAATGCCTGGATCTGATTTCAGACAAACGGCTTACCTATCAGAACTTAGACAAAGCAGGAATACGGGTGCCTGAATATTCGGCTGTTCAGGATACGAACGGTCTGGTAGCCGCTCTTGACCATTACGACTATCCGAATCAAACCATCGTCATCAAACCCACAAAAGGGCGCGGCAATCGGGGACTCCATATTCTATGTGGCAAAGATAATCCGCCTGAGTGGCTCGGTAGTGGAAATCGGGAAAAAAGGATTGAGCGTGTGATTGATGATCCAAAACAATTGGCATCGTTTATGGAAGGTGAGACATTGGTTATGCCGTGTTTGGGGCTACCCGCTTACGATGTAGACGTGTTGAACTATGGGGCGGAAAAATATGCCGTTTATGTCCGTGAGCGCACAAATCCAACGGGTATTCCTTATGAAGGAAACATCCTTACCGTTAAACGTACCATCACGGATTATTGCAGAGACGTCGCTAACGCCCTCCACCTGCACGCATTGCATGATATGGACCTGATGACCGATAAGAACGGAAAAATCGTAATCCTTGAAGTAAACCCTAGGCCCAGCGGCAGTATCGCATCGACACTCGTTTCGGGCTTTCCTATTTTGGACTGGGCGGTTGCCTATTCATTGAACAGGGAATTCAGTGTGATTGAACCGGAAACTGATATTGCGGTTTCCGTATTGTCCTGTGTACTTGCAGTTCCGAGCGTTGATACGATATGATGATCACGAAAGTCTATTACAGAATTGACGTTCATTATCAGCCCCTTCCTTGACTTATCATTCGCAATAAGAATGTCCTATATATGGCTTATGGAATAGATAAAAAATGTATTATGGTTGTGGCCGCTC
>CEQE01061441.1_pt1 | contig 13303 bp, 14 predicted proteins | sample 356201 | NCBI WGS metagenome assembly CEQE01 (sample SAMEA2619970, study PRJEB7988) | marine metagenome | biome: marine biome (ENVO:00000447); feature: mesopelagic zone (ENVO:00000213) & marine oxygen minimum zone (ENVO:01000065); material: "saline water (ENVO:00002010), including plankton...
AAGCTGAAATCCATGAAACAGTTCTGAGTAACCATCTGCTCTAAACAAGAAAACCCCTCCTTTTTTGGAGGGGCAGAGGAAAACATCCTGTAGCTAGCCTAGCTAGGATTTGGCTCCGCAGGTAGGATTCGAACCTACGACCGATCGGTTAACAGCCGATTGCTCTACCACTGAGCTACTGCGGAGCGATGACAGACAGGGGCGTCCGTCGAGGGCCGGGCCGCTATCGTAGGGGAGGCGACCACTCGCATATCATAGCATCCAGGGGACGGCGGCTCAAGACGGAAGCCGGTCGGGTCGCGCCCACGTGGACCATGTCGACACACCACGCTCCACTTGGCTTTGCATCCGGTGCTTGAGCATCTACACTGGCAGCACACGGTCCGCTGGAGGCACTGACGGGTCATTCGGGATCAATCCGCCCGTCATCGGCGCGTTCTTGAATTAGGGGTATGCCTTTGAGGCGCCAGACATGTTAAACACCAGTCACAAATCTGACACGGACAGTGCCGACTTGAGATCCTTGTCCCCGCCGACCATCGACCGGCTGCTGGATCTGCTGGCGCCGGGCAGTTCGCTGAGCTCGATTCGCTCCATGAAGGGCGGGTTCACGAATTTCACGCACCTCGTGGAAGCGACCGGATCGACCGGCGACACGGTGTGCCTGGTCGTGCGACGGTACAGCGATCTCTATCGGGATCCTCGCGAGAAGGCTCGAGGGGAGTACAGCGCGCTACGAATCCTCAGAGCCAACGACGTGCCGGTCGCGACGCCGCTGCACCTCGACGTCGACGGCGCGGTATTGGGGGCGCCGGGGATCGTCATGTCGTACTTGCAGGGGAGCCATGTTGTCTCGTCTTGGTCACAGAAGAGTCGGTCGGCAAAGCTGGCCGACACATTGGCCCGCATACATTCGATAAGCGTCGGCGAGCCAGAAATCGGTTATTTACTGGACGCCGATCAGGTTTCTACCTACTTTTGGGATTGGGACGGTCATCAGGAACCTCTGGAGTCGCATCCGGACGGCCCGGCGGTGGAGGATGCGATCCGATCGCTCAAACAATCCGCTCCTCCGGTCTCGCACGGATTGGTTCACACCGATTTGTGGATGGGCAACGTCCTGTGGGACCGAAACGAGATCTCGGGAGTCATCGACTGGGAGACGGCAGCTTACGGCGATCCCGCGATTGACGTGGCATACAGTCGAATGGATATGTGCATGGTCGGTCTGTTCGAGGCCGCGGACTGCTTCTTGAAATCGTACGAGGCTGCAACAGGCAGCCATGTCGAAAACCTGGAGCTGTGGGAGCTGGTCGCGGCCGCCGGACTTTTGCCGGACCCCGCCAGATGGCTCTCTTACTGGCAGGAGATTGGCGACACGTGGAGCACGCCCGAATCGACGCGGTCGAACCTCAGACGGTTTGTGACAGATGCCTTGCACCGAGCGAAGCTCTGACGCCCGTGGTCCGATGCGGGGCGCCCTGGGACGGCCGCAAGTGGAGACGGCCGCATAGGACGCGTTTGGTCATCACGAAGATGCCGGCCCCCTGCGGCTCGACGAACTTGCGCTTGACGAATTCCCGGTCGCATCGAAAACCGGTTGGCTGAAGATTCGTCATTTCAGAAGAGGAGATCGATGGGAAACGGAAACGATGATCGATCCGGAAACGGTCCTGGCCCGGCAGAGCGACCCGTCTACGGATACGATTCGCCTGCGGTCCAAGAAACGTATGTTTCACGAGAGGCGGCACGCGTCGCAAGATTTCTGATGCCGCATCTGCGTCCGGGGATGACATTGCTCGATTGCGGCTGTGGTCCCGGCGCCATAACCGTGGGTCTTGCCGACGCCGTGGCGCCCGGTCGGGTCACGGGCGTCGATCTGGAACCGGGGATGATCGCGAAGGCAAAGGAGCTTGCCGAAAATCGACAAGTCGAGAACGTCGAGTTTCGGACGGCTGACATTACCGACCTGCCGTTTCCTGACGACTCGTTCGACGTTGTCTTCACCAGCGCCGTGCTTGAGCATCTTGCAGAGCCCGTGCAAGCCTTAGGGGTGATTCACAGTAAGCTGAAGCCCGGCGGTCTCGTGGCGGCGATATGCACCGACTGGGGAGATCCGTTGATCTCACCGGTGAACAGGGCAGTCGGGCAGTTTTTCGAGCTGTTCGAGAGAGGCTTCAATCATCACGGGGGCTCGCTGAATCGTGGCAGGCATCTCAGGGGCATGATGCGTCAGGTGGGATTCGACGTCATCGAGTTCTCGGCGTCATTTGGGAACTCGTCGACTCCTGAGATTGTGCGCGAATCTGTGGACTCGTACATCGGCTGGATGGACAATCTGCCCTTGTTCGTGCAGAGCATCGAATTGGGATGGACCGACCGCCCCACGCTGGACAGCATCAAAGAGGGTATGAGGCAGTGGGCAAACGACCCGAACGCGTTCCTCGCGCTGGGCCGGTGCGAGGCCATCGGTCGCAAGGCGTGACGAGCGGAGGCTCGATCTTGGATCCGGTCAGTTAACGGAGGCAACTGACTCCGAGTCATCGCACAGATTCGACGCCACCATGCTAGAGTGACGTCAGGCCAACAGTGACGTGGGAGGCGGTGGTGGCGGGATGCCCATTTGGGGTCGGAATCGACGGCGCACGGCGTAGACTCGGCGCCATGGCGCTGCTCGATGACTAAGCAGACCGGTCGGGGTTCGCTTCTCGAAGTGCTCGCGGTGTTCGGGAGGCTGGGGCTGACCTCCTTCGGCGGGCCGGTGGCGCATCTCGGCTATTTCCGGCAGGAATTCGTCGAACGGCGCCGCTGGCTGGACGAGCGGTCGTACGCGGACATCGTGGCGCTCTGCCAGTTTCTGCCGGGACCCGCGAGCAGTCAGGTTGGAATCGCAGTCGGCATCAAACGCGCCGGCATCCTGGGCGGGATTGCCGCGTGGTTCGGATTCACCATCCCGTCCGCCATCGCCCTCATACTCTTCGCGTACCGCGTCACAGCCATCGGTGACGTTTCCGACGCCGGTTGGCTTCACGGACTGAAGGTCGTCGCGGTGGCGGTGGTCGGCCTCGCCGTCTGGGGAATGGCGAGGACGCTCTGCCCTGACCTACCGCGGGCCACGATGGCAATCGTCGCCGCCGTCGCGTTGCTTGCCTGGCAGACGCCGGCAAGTCAGATCGCCGTCATCGGCGCCGGTGGACTGCTGGGGTGGCGCTTGCTCCGAGAGGATTCTGATCGGCAGGGTTCGGCGTCGTTGTTCCCAGTCGGCCGAACCGTCGCGACACTCTGCCTGGCTTTGTTCACGACAACGCTGATTGCGCTGCCGTTGATCGAGCGCGTCGTCTCCAGCGAGCCGCTTCAGGTGTTCGACAGCTTCTTCAGATCAGGCTCCTTGGTATTTGGCGGCGGACACGTCGTGCTGCCACTGCTTCAGGCTGAGGTCGTTCCACCCGCATGGGTGACGAACGAGGAGTTCATCGCGGGATATGGTGCGGCGCAAGCCGTTCCCGGGCCGTTGTTCACGTTCTCGGCCTATTTGGGAACGATTCTGGACGGCGCCCCGACCGGCTGGCCCGGCGGTCTGTTCGCGTTGGGCGCCATCTATATTCCGTCGTTCCTGTTGGTGATAGGCTCCGCTCCTTTTTGGGACAATCTCCGAGCCAAGACCGGATTCGGCGGGGTGATGCGCGGCATCAACGCGGCGGTAGTCGGACTGTTGGCGGCGGCGCTTTACGGTCCGGTCTGGATCAGCGCAATCGAACGTTCCGAGGATTTCGCGTTGGCACTGGGGGCGTTCGGCCTGCTCGCGTTTTGGAAGTGGCCGCCATGGCTGGTCGTTGTGCTTTCGGCGCTGGGCGGCCAGATGCTCGCATCGATCTGACGGGAGCGTTAGGTCGCCTTTGCCGCGGATTCGGCCACCGCGAGCTCCGCTTGACGACTCGGAACATTCGCGATCAGCATGAGCAGGCCGCCGGTGATCCAGGCCAAAGCGAAGAACGTGATCGAGAAGTCGTAGCTCGACTGCTCAGACCAGGTCCATCCTGCGAATATCGGTCCGAATGCGCCGACGATATTGCCAGCGGGCGTCACGAAGCCCCGGATGGCGCCCATGTGCTTGCGACCGAAGTACGTAGCCCACGCGACGTTCAGCGTAGGCGTGAACCCGCCCATCATAAGCCCGAACAACACCGCGTACGCCACCAGCATCCACATGCTTTGTGCGACCACCAACAACATCAACGCAAGCCCGGTGGACGTCAGACAGACGGCCGTGACCCATCGAACGTGAACACGCTCGCATAGTATGCCCCACGGGAGCTTGGAAACCACCGCGAAGAACGCCATCATGGTCGCGATGGTCGTCGCGGCGCCAATTTCGAACCCTTTGTCCTGGATGTAGGCTACTTGATGGAACATCACCGGCATCAACGAAAGATGCGTCAGCGCCTGGACGATCATCAGCACCCAGAGCGATCGCGTTCTCATCGCCTCTTTCAGAGTTAGAGATACTTCGACGCCAGCGGGATTGGAGTCCGCCGAAATCCCGTCGGCCGGTTGCGAATCCCCGTCCGGCAGCATGCCCGCGTCCTCCGGGCTTCGACGCATAAGCAGCGCGGCCAACGGCGCCAGCGCCAACATCAGCACGAATCCCAAGACCACCCACGCCGTTCGCCAACCGTACTGGCTCACCACCCACCCCGACAAGGGCGCGATCACCACGCCGCCCGTCGAGATTCCCATCGTGCCCACGGCCATTGCTCGTCCGCGCATCCGAATGAACCACTTCGAGATCACTGACGGACCGATCAGCATGCCACCCATGGCGTGGGTGGCCAGCCCGAAGAACACACCTTGGATGATATAGAACTCCCAGAGGGTATTCACGCAGGAAGTGAACATCAGCGCAATGCCGGCTACTATGCTTCCGACGACGATCATGACACGCGGCCCATGCTTTCTGTCCACCAGCATTCCAAGAAAAGGAACAACGGGCAGCAAGGCCAGTCGGAACAAGGCAATGCCAGAGAATTCAGTACGCGAAATGCCGAGCTCTTCGCCCATGGGGACGACGAAAAATCCCATGCCGTAGCCGCTGATGCCAGCCGTTATCATGGAAGTGGTGAAGGTGACGAGCACGACGGCCCATCCGTAGAAGACCCACCGGCTGAGGAAACGCTCCACTGCCCGGTCGATCGCTGCACTGTGCATGCTGCGGTTGCTCGCTTGATTGCGTCGCCCCGGCGTGACCGGACCAACACGGGATGGGCAGTAGTCTATGCCCGAGGGGAGAGCGAGTCAACACGCTCGACGCCGGTCCAGCGGTGATTCGTGTGGGAATGCAAGGATGACGGGTTCGATCGTGGAGTGGCTAAGATGGCGTCGGATTGACCAAAACCCGGGAAGAAAGCGGGGCGGATGGGCGAACGTCCGGACGCCCGTGAGTTCAGGCGGACCGCTCTTTTTCGATCTGGTCGCGCACTCGCCGTTCGAATCCGGACGGGGCTCGTTGTTTGGGCGTGGAACGCAACAACCCGACGGTGGCTCGCAAGGTGTTCATGAATGCAGAACACGGTGCGCACCACGCCGTGTGGGCATCAACCTGTTGGCGCGTGCGGACGTCCAGATCGTCGTCCAGGAAGTCCGACGACAGGTTCTGAACCTCTTCACAGTCAGGTTCAGAGTTTCGACGCTTGAATATGCCTAAGATTCGTTCCACTTGCCGTTAATTCCTTTACTAGCCACTAGCCGGATTATCCGTTAATGTACGGTATGAGCCGCCTTCGGTCAACCGGGGTTTCGCTTTTCAATTGCCTTGGTTACAATTGGATGCAATTGCTGAGCGAAGAGGTTCACCTCTCCACGGCAGACACGGAACGCGCCTCCATCCCTGAGATCCTGGGACCTTTCGGCGCTGAAGCATCATATGACAGAAGACAGCAGCAACAACGAAAACGCCCTGGCGACGTTCGATGAGATCGTCGAGCAGTACTCCGATTTCGTCTACAACGTAGCCTTCCGCATGATGGGCAAACCCGAGGACGCGGAGGATGTCGCTCAGGACGCGTTCTTGTCGGCCTACAGGGCGTTCGAGCGGTTCAGAGGCGAATCTCGGGTCACGACATGGCTCTATCGCATCACGGTCAACGCCGCCTTGATGAAGCTCCGCAAAGAGAAAAAAGCGCGAACGCTCACCCGAACGGGACTCGAGGACGTGGACCTGGCGGACTGGACCGACGTTTCTGACCGGTTCGCGTCAAACTCCGAGCTCGGCCAGAAGCTGATGGACGGCATCGCCATGCTGCCCGACGATCTGAAAGCGGCCGTTGTGCTAAGAGACATCGAGGAGTTGTCGAACGCCGAAGCATCCGACGTGCTCGAAATATCGGTCGCGTCGCTGAAATCTCGGCTCCACCGAGGCCGCGTGCTCCTGCGCAAACACCTCGACGAATTCCTAACAGTCAAAAGCTGAGCCGGCGCCGACCCGCTATGAGAGACCTTCCCATCGTCTTTCCGATCTCGTTGGTCGTGATCCTCATTGCGATCTTCTTCACCGCCGCCTACGCGATCTCCGAAGACGCCCTGTCCGAAGCGAGCCCAGCGTACGCATCGACGCTCGAGTCACCGATCGCGTCAACTGACGCCCCCAAAGACTCTGCGGCGGACACTGACTGGTATCAGCAAGCCGCCATATTCGTGTGCCCTCTTCACTGACCAGGGACCTCGAACGCTGAGAGCGACCGTCGCCTGGGCCGAGGCGTCAATCCAGCTTGGAAGCAACGCGAAAGACGCCTCGGCGGCGGTTTCTGGCTGGGACGAACTACCAGGGCATGGTCCTGCCCATCTCTTTTCTCAAAGCATCTGCCACGTCGGGATCGGGAACATGGAGTATCCTGGCGCCTTCCTCGAACAGAGCATGGCGGGCGCGCTCTTCAATCGTCATGTTCGGGTCCTGCCAACTGCACAGGAATGCGAGGCCGGCCTTGTCGCAGGCGCTCTTCACAATGTGCCTTGCGTTGTCCATCTCCGGCTTGTAGGGCGGGTCGTGTTGCTCCGGGTCGCCGAACGACATCCCCATGTCTCCGGGTCCCCATTCGGCGAACGAGAGGCCGGGAACCGCCGCGATGTTGTCGGCGTCCGGAAGGCAGAACCTGTCCTCGATCTTGAGACCGAGCATGAGTTCGCCATCCGGGTTGAGCGGCCAGGGATCGGCTTTCCACATGTATTCGACCGGGTCCAACCCCCAGACTTCGGCCGGGTCCCTTTGACCTCCGCCTCCCCTGACGCCTTCTGCGAGCCCGAGATCTCGCCCGATCGTCTGGAAAACGTACCGACACACGGCCACGAATGCGGCAACCGCGTCCGCCCGACGTGTGTGCGTGTGCAGAATGCCATGCACGCCGGTCCCTAAGACATGCCTTGCTTGCCAGGCGTTGTAGTGCACCTCTTCGGGAGTCATGCAGTTGGAAGGCAGGGTCGTTATGACAGTCGGGGTGGGGTGCCCGCTGGGGGTCGGGCCGCCGTCATGCAGGCCTTTCATGAACTGTGAAAGTCCGACCGTGTCGAACGGGTGGTGTTCGAAGTCGAATTGGATCATGTCAGCCCACGTTTGCGACATATCCTTACCGCATTCATAGGTCAACTCCGGCGCTCCAGTCGAAAAGATCGCTTGATCCTGCTGTATGAGCTCTATGCATTTGTTGATTCTGGCCATCGTATTCCTCCCGCGTAAAGTGAAATCCGAGATGTATCTAATCACTATCCAACACAGTCTTCAAGCTCAAAGGTCATGCGGGGTCGTGCCCAGCCTGGCCTTAATGACTTTGTCTAGGTCTCTCGACTTGGCTGCAACGACAACCTTCCACGCGACCATACCGTCGATTCGAGCTACGGCGAGTTACGAGCCCGGTCGGTTGGGATGACGGCCACAGCCTCGATCTCGATCAGGTAGTCGTCGCGGACCAGACCGCTGACTTGAACCAGAGACGACGCAGGATACGGACGCTCGAAGAATTCCGCCCTCACCTCGTGGATGCCCATGAGATCCGACATGTCCGTGACGAACACAAGGACTTTGACGATGTCCGACATCCTGCCGCCCGCGAATTCCAGCGCCGCCTGGATGTTTTCGAGCACCTGACGCGTTTGCGCTTTCATGTCGCCGACGCCAACGGTGGCGCCGTCAGCGCCTTGCGCCGTGTGACCCGATATGTGCAAGACCTTGCCCTCGGGTTGCCAGGCCGCGCTCGAGAATATGCCGAACGGCTCCGGCCTGTCCGGGGTGTTGAATGCATGTGCCATGTCGTTTTGCCTCCTTCGTCGAATTGTCTCGCCTGTCTTCGCGACGATTATACTGCGGCGCCAATCCAAGTGGGGTCGAGTTGGCTCGAACGCATCCGCTCCTGATTGTGATAAGCTTCGTTCTCGGAAATCAGGTTGACTCCGCGGGGGGAACATGGGACGGTTCGACGATCAGGTCGCGATAGTCACGGGCGGCGCCACAGGCATCGGCTACGGCATCGCGAAGAGGCTCGGGGCCGAGGGCGCTCGGGTCGCCATCGTCGACAACGACGTCTCCCTTGCCGAGCCGGCGGCGAGTGAGATCGGCGCACGGGGCACGCCGACGGAGCTGATCATCGGCGACGTTGCCGAGACCGAGACCGCCGAGCGCGCCGCGCAACAGGCTCTGGACGCGTGGGGACGGATCGACATTCTCGTGAACAACGCAGGAATCGGAGGCGTCAACGGCGCCATCTGGGAGTTGTCCGTCGATGAGCTCGACCGCGTCTACCGAACTAACCTCAGAGGCGTCTACTCGTTCACGCACACCGTTGTCCCCTACATGCTGGAGCGCCACTACGGTCGGATCGTGAACATCGCGTCGATAGCCGGCAAAGAGGGCAACCCCCGCATGGTCCCCTACTCCGCAACTAAGGCCGCGGTGATCGGCTTGACAAAGTCGGTCGGCAAAGAGCTGGCGAAGACCGGCATCCGAGTGAACTGCGTTACCCCCGCCGTGGTGCAAACCCGCATCTTGGACGAGTTCACGCCCGAGCAGGTCGACTACATGGTCGAACGCATCCCCCTGGGCCGCACTGGCGAGATCGCGGAAATCGCCGCGCTCGTGGCTTGGCTAGCCTCGGAGGAGTGCTCGTTCAGCACCGGCGCCGTCTTCGACATATCCGGCGGCCGCGCCACCTACTAGGCCAGCTCGCTGGTTTCAATTGCCAATGCGATTCCATTTCAATACTGATGCAGGAGGACCTAACCCATGACGACGATGCCGGCCGTGCTCGCGACGGCGCTGAAGCAGATTCGCTGCGAGGAGATCCCGATCCCCGATCCGGAGCCGGGCAAGGTTCTGGTGAAGACGACGCTGGCGTCCATCTGCGGCAGCGACCTCCACATCGTCTACATGGGTTGGAACGTGCACGAGTTCCCGCTGCCCCACGGCTATCCGGGACACGAAGGCGTCGGCGAGGTCGTAGACGGGGGCGGCACGGGATTCGAACCGGGTGAGCTGGTCCTCACGGCGCCGAACATTTGGGGATCGAAGTGCTTCGCCGGGTACCAGCTCATCGACCCGCAGTTCCTGTTGCGGCTGCCAACGGACACGCCCCAGACGCACCTGCTCATGGCGCAGCAGTTGGGCACGGTCGTGTTCGGGTGCCGCAGGTTGCCGTCTTTGGTCGGCAAGACCGTGGTCGTAGTCGGTCAAGGTTCGGTTGGACTGTTCCACGACTTCATGCTGCGGCGGATCGGCGCACACAAGATCATCGCCATCGAGCCGGTCCCCGAACGACTGGCCCACGGGCGCCGGATGGGTGTCGACGAGGCAATCGACGTCACGGGTCAGCGGGCGACCGATGCGGTCATGGACCTGACGAACGGCGAGGGCGCGGACCTTGTCGTCGAGGGCGTCGGCAGCGTCGAGACGCTGAACCAGACGCTCCAACTGGTCAAACCGCTGGGCCGCGTGGCCGTGTTCGGGCTGCCGCCGACCATGGACCGCGTGCCGTTCGACTGGGACACGTTCTTTCGCAAGAGGCTCGACCTCCACACGGTGTTCGGCGCACAGGACGAGCCGGGGCTCCCCGCGTTCCAGCTCGCGGTGGACTTCATCCGCAACGGCGAGATCGACATGGAGCCGTTCGTCACCCACCGATACGACGTCAACCAGGTGCAGGACGCCTTCGACCTTGCGACCGCCAAAGAAGAAGGCGCGCTAAAGGTCTCGCTGACGTTCTAGGCAGAACCAGGCACGAGCTCCGACAGCGACGTGATGATGCGGTCCGGTCGGACCGTGGACTCCGGTGGGAGGCCGGCGCCTTGCCAGTCGTTCCAGATGCCGATAATGCCGAGCCGTTGAGGCGCCGCCACCTCCCACTCGAGGTTGTCGCCGACCATCCAGGCGTCGGACGGCGTGCCGCCGACCCGCTCCAGGGCGTGCAGGTAGACGCTTGGCTCGGGCTTGCCTGCGCCGAATTCGCCCTCGATCTGAACGTGGTCGAACAGTCGCTCCAGGTCGAATCGATCGATCTTGCTCCGTTGAGCGGCAGATGATCCGTTGGTGACCAGAGCCAGCCGGACGCCCGCGCCGCGAAACGCTTTGACTGCGTCGATGGCGCCTGGGAACGGTGCGATCGTGGCATCTCGCGCCACTGCGTAGGCTTCTCCGATTTCAGCGGCCAAATCCAAGTCGTCGATGCCCAGCCGCTGAAAGGTTCCGGTCATCACGTCGCGACGAGCTTTCAGCAGATCGAGACGGGCTATTTTATGCCGGACCGGGTCGGACCAATACCATTCCCGGAACTCTTCGACGGCGTCGCCTAGCTGTTGCGGCGTGACGCCGGGCAACCTATCCTCGAACTCACGGCTCACGTTCAGCCACATCGATGCCGCGTCTCGATCGAATGCAAGAATCGTGTCGTCGAGGTCTAGGAGCATCGCGCCCGGATATCCGTCAGGCATCGCGCGCCGCCTTGCACTCGTTGCACTGGCACAGCGCCCGCATCTGTTCGTAGGGGAAGATGCCGGTGAAGTGGCCGTCGCTCCACAGGAATTGGACCGCGTACCTGCCCACGGTCAGGTAGTCCTCGACTCGAAGGTCCATGGGGACGGAAGCTGGGTCGAGGAGCTGCTTTTGGCTCCACTCTTCGACGCATTCGGCGCAGGAGCAGTTCACTCTCAGAAACGTGGCGGTGAACTCGCTCTCATGGCCGTCTTTCCATTTCACTCCGACGTTCTGGCCGTCCAGGGTGATTTCTTTGACTCCGATTGCTGAGGTCATTGTTGCTCCGTATAGGTCGCCATTGTGTCGCCAGTCGATTCGGCGCCGGCGCCGCCCTCCTCGGTTGTTCTGTTGCACCCGCCAGATGGTTTCACGCTGGGGTCAGGCTATTCCGGATATCGCGGCTGGACTCGCAAACCAGCCAACGTATTGTACACGCGGCCAAGCCGTTGGCCACGTCGATCATCTTTCCGCCATCGTGAGAAACCTGATACTATCCGGCCAGATATCGAATGCCGACTTCGCCCGCGCCGAAAGGAACCTCCCATGCTCGATCTGCTCATCGTCAACGGTCTCGTGATCGACGGCTCGGGGAGTCCCGGATTCCACGCGGCGGTGGGCGTTCAAGACGAGAAGGTCTCGTTGCACAGGGGCGATGTCGGACACCTTGAAGCCGCCCGGACAATCGACGCTTTAGGCAAAGTCGTCTGCCCCGGATTTGTCGATCTCCACAGCCACGCCGGGTTGACCATCCTCGGCGACCCCCACCACGATCCCAAGGTGCGGCAAGGCGTGACGACCGAACTCATCGGCATCGACGGGATATCCCACGCGCCGTTCAAGACGGTGGATGAGACGAACAGGTATATCTGGCTCGACTCGGGACTGAACGGCTACCCGCCAGAACCCGCCAACTGGCTGACGGTCGCCGACTTCCTCGGCAAGTTCGACAACACGGTAGCCATAAACATCGCGTACATACTCGGCAACTCGCCGGTGCGAATCTGGGGCGTCGGTTGGAACGACCTGCCAGCCACGAACGCCCAGATCGCAGACATGCGGTCCGTCGTGCGCGAGGCGATGGAGGAAGGCGCATGGGGCCTATCGACGGGACTGGACTACCCGCCCGGCGCCTATGCCAGCACCGACGAGCTCGTGGCGCTGTCGGAGGAGACCGCCAAGCTCGGAGGCTTCTACCACACCCACACTCGCGCCAGCCTTCGATCCCAAGGCCTCCTCGCGCCATGGGAAGAGGCCGTCGAGATCGGACGCCGCTCGGGCGTTCCGGTCCATCTGACTCACTACAGGCAGAGCGCCCAGGGCGTGGGCAGCCATCTCGACTACCTCGGCCTCGTCGAGGACGCTCGCGAAGACGGGATGGACGTGACCTTCGACTGCTACACGTACCCCTACTCCGGCACCACGGTGACGATCGGCCTGCCCCACTGGGCCAAGGACGGGGGACCGGAGCGACTGATGGCGGCGCTCAAAGACCCCGACGACCGAGCTCGCATGAAGAACGAGGTGGCTCGCGACCGGATGGAGAATAACTGGCTGACCAATTTCACCAAGCCTGCAAATGCAAAGTACGACGGCCGGTTGCTGACAGACATCGCCGACATGCGAGGCCAGGATCCCCAGGACGCGCTTTTCGACTTGCTGATCGACGAAAACCTGGGCATCTCGACAGTCGGCCTCGGGACGAACGCACAGACGCTCCCGGCATTCGTGTCCCATCCAGCGGGCATGATCGCCTCGGACGCGATTCTGTTCGGCGAGTACCCGAACCCGAGGACGTACGGGTGCTTCCCGATCGTGCTGGCCGAGTTCGTTCGCGCCGAAAAGCACTTGCAACTGCCGGAAGCCATACGGAAGATGACGTCCTTCCCCGCCCAGCGGCTTGGCTTACCGGACAGAGGCTTGCTGCGGGAGGGCTTCAGAGCCGACATCGTCGTATTCGACCCGGTCACGGTCAAGGCCATGGCCACAAAAGAGGACCCGAAGCAGTACCCGGTCGGCATCCACCACGTCATCGTCAACGGACAGGTCGTGATCGACGGCGGCGAGAACACGGGCGCGCTGCCGGGTCGCGCACTGCGCCGTGGCCGAACGGCGACTTGACGGCACGAGTCCAGGTTCTGCGCATCGCACCCTGACGGCGCCTCGGTCGCCAAGATGTAACGAAGGCAACGTACGACGACCAGTGAGGAGAATTATGAAAGAGTTCGATCACATAGGATTTTCAACACCGAACCGCAGGAAGGAGAGTTTTGGGTTGAATCGCTCAAAGCCTGGGTG
>CEQE01038459.1_pt1 | contig 13297 bp, 13 predicted proteins | sample 356201 | NCBI WGS metagenome assembly CEQE01 (sample SAMEA2619970, study PRJEB7988) | marine metagenome | biome: marine biome (ENVO:00000447); feature: mesopelagic zone (ENVO:00000213) & marine oxygen minimum zone (ENVO:01000065); material: "saline water (ENVO:00002010), including plankton...
TGGTCAATTCTTCGGAATGCTTCCCAGTCCATGGCAAGGTCTTCAATATCACCTCTCATGGAGGCATTTCTCGCTAAACGGAGAGCGGTATCTGAATTGGTTTGTTTTTTGAATTCCTTTGCTTGTTTCAATGTTATGTTTTGATTCATATTTTCCTCGAATATTTTAGATTAGTACAGAATTATTTATTGGTATCTTAAATTTTTCCAACGATTTAATTAATTTTTGCACACCTTCATAAATGACAGCATTCATTCCCAATGTTCTTGCAGCGCTAACATTATCTTCATTGTCATCAATAAACACCACATTCCTCCCGGAAATTCCAATCCTGTCCAATGTTATTGTGTAAATATCCATATCCGGCTTTTGATACCCAACCTCATAAGAATAGATTGCTCCTTTTATCAATGAATGAAACCTGTATTCATTACTTGATTGTAAAAAACCGACATGCCAGGGATTAGTATTGGATAATAACCAGACAGGTATGGTCTTGTAGAGAGATTCCAACAAATCTACAGCGGGTGTTTCATTTCCCAGCAGTAATTTCCATCCATACCAGAAATCCTCCACTGAAATTTTATTATCTTTAGGTAGTAAATTATTTACAGCACTATAAAATTGGAAATCGTCAAGCTTCCCTGTTTCATATAGACTATGTAAATCCCAGGGAATAGATTTCTGTAATTTGTTTAGAGACAACCCTGTAATATTTGCCCAAAATCCAAAGGTTTTTTCAGGATGAATATTTAGTAAAACACCTCCAATATCAAAAATTATGGTTTTTATTGGCGGCATTTTAGAAGTAAATATTTTTTTACAGGACGACTAATTCTCTGGTAGTGGTGTTCAATACTTCACATCCATTTTCTTCGATGATAATATCATCTTCAATACGGACACCGCCCCAACCGGGGAGGTAAATTCCCGGCTCCACCGTAACCACGTTGTTCACTGCAAGATATTGATCGCTTAACTTGCTCAGGCGGGGCTGAGTGTGAATTTCAAGTCCCAACCCATGCCCTGTTCCATGGTTGAAATATTCACCATATCCATTTCCGTCAATAATATTCCGAGGAATAGCATCCAATTCTTTGCAGGAAGCGCCTGCTTTTGCAGCAGAAACCGCTGTTTCCTGAGCTTCTTTCACAATGCTGTAAATCTCATGATGTTTTCCCGTCGCCTCTCCAAGAACAGGAGTCCGGGTCATATCTGCATGGTATCCGGCATATTTTGCGGCGGCATCAATAACGATAAAATCTCCCTTTCTAAACTCCCGGTCTGATGGAACGGCATGGGGAAGGGCGCTGTTCGGGCCTCCTGCGACGATGGGAGTATAGGCTTCTCCGTCAGCTTCACGGCGATAGAACATGATGAGCTCATTGGCTATTTCCTTCTCAGTAACTCCTTCTTTTATTTTCGGAATTATCTTTTCATAAGTATAATCGGTGATTTCTACGGCGGTACGAATAGCATTTAATTCTGACTTATCCTTCACTGCCTGCAAATCTTCAAGGATTCCTTTTGTGCATATCCAATCCGTTTTTGAAAACAGACCAATCATCGTATTATATTGAGTAACGGAAAGATGTTCTCCCTCAAACCCCAATTTTAATCCATCAGGAATCAAGTTTCTCTTTTTTGCACTTATGAGCTCTAAATGGGATACGTTTTCAATAACGCGTGAAAATCCTAAAACCTGCTCTTTGGATTGTTCTGCGTATCTTCCATCAGAAATGAAGTATTGGTTCTCCGGAAGGATGAGACAGGTTGCAGCGGAACCGGTAAAACCGCAAATATAGCGAATGCTAGTAAGATTTGTAAGAATGATGCCATCCATCCCCTGATCACTGAGTATAGATTTCAGTTTTTCCTGACGAGTCGAATATAGTAAGGGGGTCATTACTTATGAATTGAAAAAAGGTTAATTATTTGAGTGGAATTTTTTTATAATCCTGTCTCGGTACTCTTTCAGCTGTTTTTTATCTTCTTTTTTATCTTCAAGCATGTCCAAAATATCAATAGCCTGAGGATATAATCCCTGATTCTCCAATATCTCCGCTAATGTAAATGTCGCCAATTTGGGGCTTACTTTTAAGGGTTTCAACTCGGTGGAAGAGACAGATGGTACTGTTTTTCGTAGATTTGATTTTTCCCTTTTCAGAATTTTCTTTCGTTCCTGAGGCACTAAAACATAATCAAACCGTTCATATTTTTTTCTTACTGCTTTTACAGTGTTTGGGGATCGGTTTATTTTTTCATGAACTTTTGCTAACAGGGTAAGTGCTTCAGGATAGACAGAGTGCAATAATAGTAATCTTTTTAGTGTTTTTTCGGCTTTTTTATAATCTTTCTTTTCCTTTTGGATCTGTGCTAAGACAAACAGCCCGTCTGGATATTCCGGATGATGGTTCAAACCTGTTTTACATATCTCTTCTGCTTCAGAATAATCTCCATCCATTAAATACAGGTCCGCAACCAATGGAAAAAATATTGAGTTTGGATGTTTTTGAATAAAAGCCCCCAAATCTACCCTGTTTGAAAAGTCCATCATCTGCGGTAGGTTTCTACCCATTCAGTAATGTAATCAATTGTATTCTGAACAGGTGTCCCCGGGCCAAATAATTTTCCTACTCCAACTTCATACAATGATTCCATGTCCTTCTTTGGAATAATACCTCCTCCAGTCAATAAAACATCCACTAAACCTTTTTGGTCCATGAGGGTTTTCACTTTTGGGAAAATGGTCATGTGAGCATTATTTAAACTGGACAGAGCTATGACATCTGCATCTTCCTGTAATGCTGCAGAAACAATCATTTCAGGAGTCTGGCGCAGTCCCAGATAAATGACCTCCATTCCTGCATCCCTGTATGCTGAAGCTAAAACTTTAATCCCACGGTCATGACCATCTAAGCCGGGTTTAGCCATAATTATTCTAATTTTACGTTTCATTTAATATTTGTATTTAATTAACCAATAAAATTACAATAGGATTTTACAAAAAGAAAAAATGACAAAAATTAAAGATGATCTTAATTTTTACTGTCAAGAACAAAGGTGACCGGTCCCTCATTTATCAAACTAACTGACATGAATGCTCCAAATTTACCGGATTCAACAGGGATTTCTTTTTCCATTAATTGATAAATAAACCGTTTGTATAGATGTTCCCCCTTGTCCGGTTGGGCTGCATGGATAAAACTGGGGCGCCGGCCTTTTTTCCAATCACCGCAAAGGGTAAATTGACTGATCACTAAAACAGAACCATTGACATCCTTAATAGAAAGGTTCATTTTTTCATTTTCGTCATTGAAAATCCTGAAACCAGAAATTTTTTCCGTTAAAAACCTGACATCTTCTTCCGCATCATCCCTCACCACACCCAAAAAAATAACTAGCCCGTTTTGAACGGTACTTTTTACTTCACCGTTGATGGTTACATATCCTTTGGATACACGTTGTAGTACTGCGATCATTCAATCCAGATATTTTTCTTTCCGTAAATTCTTTTTAGCTTGTTGCAAAATTTGCTGTCGGTTGAAACACGAATATTGTGCGCAAGAATTTTCTGGTGTTTCCCGTTTTTCGGAATATGAAATACTAACCGCGTATCGCCTTGGTATTGCTCGGCAATTTTATAAAGTTCATCAATTTCTTTGTTAGTAATAGAATCGGGATCAACTAATATATTTAAATGTTTTGATAATTGATCTCCTGCCCTGTCCAATGAAACAATGTAGTCTGCTAACATCTTCACATTTTCTGTTTCAGATCTATCTTCAGGGACCCCAGACACAAACACAATGTTCCCTTCTTGTATTACTTCCTTATCCCTCGAAAATATATCATTAAATGCAATTATTTCAGCCCTTCCTCCAATACATTCCATTTTAATCCGTACCCATTCTTTTCCATTTTTATCATAATTGCGGTTTATTCCTTCAATCAACCCACCCAACCTAAATGATTTTCTTGGAGTGGTTGAAACGGCTTCAGTAAAATCGTAAGTGGCATATTTTTCTATAGTATCTGCATGTTTTAACAGGGGATGGCCGGATACATAAGTGCCAAGTACTTCCTTTTCAAAAGTCAGGGATTCCTTTTCACTCCAGGGTTCACTTTCACGCAATTTCGGTTCCTTTATCATAGAACTAAGCCCGTCTTTTCCTCCAAAGATGTCCACCTGATTTCCGTTCTGGTTGTCTTGGATGCTTTGGCCGTATTTCATAATATCATCAATGGAAGCAAACAGCTTAGCCCTTTTCCCTGGTAGACAATCCAGCGCTCCTGCTTTAATTAAACTTTCAACTACTTTCCTGTTCAGGGATGCAGATATCACTCGGGAGCAAAGGTCGAAGATTGATTTAAACTCTCCCTTTTTCTCTCTTTCATCAATAATACTTTTCAGTGCAGATGACCCGACATTTTTTATGGCATTTAATCCGTAAGAAATGCTTTGATTATCGATGGGCTGAAAATCAATATAAGAAATATTAATATCAGGCGGGTGAACCTGGATATTTAATTTTCTACACTCATTAACAAGCCGTACAATCCGGTTTGTATCTGACATAAAGCTGGTGAGATTTGCGGACATAAATTCAACTGGATAATGTGTTTTTAACCATGCGGTTTGATACGCAATGTACGCATAAGCTGTTGAGTGACTTTTGTTAAAACCATATTCAGCAAATTTTTCGATCAGGGCAAATATGGATTTTGCCTCGCGGGAACTAATATTATTCTTTTCAGCGCCTTCAACAAAATCAGTTTTCATCCGCTTCATGAGTGGTAAATCCTTTTTCCCCATTGCCCTCCGCATCAAATCCGCATCTGATAGAGAAAACCCTGCAATTTGGTTTGCTATTTGCATTACCTGTTCCTGATAAACAATAATTCCATATGTTTCCTTTAAAATAGTCTCAAGGTTTTTATGCATGTAATTAATTGTTTTCTTACCCTGTTTCCGTTTGATAAAATTGTCAATATTGCTCATGGGACCTGGTCTGTACAACGCATTCATTGCAATTAAATCTTCTATGCAAGTGGGTTTTAATTTTGTTAAAAATTCCCGCATCCCCGCTGACTCAAACTGGAAGATGCCAATGGTGTGTCCTTTTGTAAAAAGATCATACACATCATCATCATCAAGTGGGATAGATTGAATGTCCACCTTTTTATGGTTATTCTCAATCAATTCTAACGCCCGTTTGATTACCGTAAGATTTCTAAGCCCAAGAAAATCCATCTTTAAAAGCCCTAATTTTTCCAGACCTTTCATGTCATACTGGCTTGTAATATCCCCTTTTGATGATTTATACAAGGGAATGAAATCAGTGAGATCTCCTGGCGCAATGACTACCCCAGCGGCATGAGTGGAAGCGTGTCGGTTTACTCCTTCTAGATTGAAAGAATGTTCAATTAATTCTTTATATGTACTCTCTGCCATTTTCTTGAATTTAGGGCTTTTGTTTAAGGCACCTTTCAGAGATATATTCAATTCTTCCGGTATCTCCTTTGCAATCTTATCCACTTCTCCGTATGGATATCCCATAACCCGCCCCACATCTTTCACTGCCTGTCGCGCTTTCATCTTTCCAAAAGTAATAATCTGCGTTACTGATTTTTCTCCATATTTATTTTTAATATATTGAATAACCTCACCACGGCGTTCATAACAAAAATCAATATCTATATCAGGAAGGCTCACCCGTTCCGGGTTCAAAAATCGTTCAAACAATAAATCATGCTTCATGGGATCAATTGTGGTAATCCCCAATGCATAAGAGACTAAACTGCCTGCAGCGGATCCTCTTCCCGGCCCAACAGGTATATGATTCTTTTTCGCATAGGAAACAAAATCGGCGGTGATTAAAAAATACCCTGAAAATTCCATCTGTTTTATCACAGAAATTTCATAATTCAAGCGCTTTTTCAACTCAGATGTTATTTTAGGATACAGATATTTAAGACCGTCCATGCACAGTGATCGGAGATATGAATCAGGGTCCTTTTCCTTTGAATTTTCAGGAATAGGAAAAACTGGCAAATGATAGGAATCAAAATTCAATTTCAAATTACACCTTTCTGCAATTTCTAGGGTTGCATCACAGGCTTCCGGTAAATCATCAAACAGTTTTCGCATCTCTTCAGGAGAGCGGAGATAAAATTCCTCTTTCTTATATCTCATTCTTTTTTCATCACTCCGAAGATGATTGCTCTGAAGACAAATGAGAATATCGTGCGAATCCCAGTGATTTTTACGGGTGTAATGAACATCATTGGTGGCAACATATTTAAGCCCCAACTGTTTCGCCAATTTCAGATTTTTCTCGTATGCGTAATCTTCTTTCATTCCATGGCGCTGAATCTCAATAAAAAAATTATCTTTCCCAAAAATATCAACATGTTCTTCAACAGCATGCTGAGCTTCAAGGTCTTTCCCGTTTAAGTGGAGTCTGGTTATTTCACCATTCAGGCAAGCGGAAAGTCCGATGAGACCTTCTGAATGTTCTTTCAATATTTCCTTATCCATTCGAGGTTTGTAATAAAATCCCTCAAGAAAAGAAGAGGAAGACAGTTTAATGAGATTTTTATAACCCTGCATATTTTTACACAGAAGGATAATGTGAAACGTCCGCTGACGATGACCTTGGGCTACCTGCTTAATTTTACGACTCCCTTTGCCCACAATATATGCTTCCATTCCGATAATTGGGTTTATCCCTTTTTTCTCGCATTGAAGGTAAAAATCCACCGCACCAAACATGTTTCCGTGATCAGTCAACGCAATGGAATTCATACCTAGTTCTTCAGTGCGATTTACCATTTGTTTTATAGGTTGCGCTCCGTCCAAAAGACTGTAATCGGAATGGTTATGCAGGTGTACGAATTCAGGTCCCAAGGGTGGCTCCGGTGTAAATCGAAATGATTCCCATGATGGTGGCGGTTTTAAGTAGAATTGATGATTTTCTTGCTGTTGATCTGGAGTGTGATTTCATGAACAAAAATACAACAATTGTCAATGGTAACTCAACTCCCAAGACAAGCGGAATAAGATAAAATACGGAATATATTTTTATAAAATACGGAATGAGTGACAGTACCCCTGTTGCCAATGAAAGCAGGATAACCAACTGAACAGCTCTATCCAATCCAAACATTATGGGGAACGTGCTTAGTCCCGACCTTTTGTCTCCATCCATGTCTTCGATGTCTTTTGTCAATTCCCTTACAAACGTTAGAGAAAATGCAAGACCGGCAGGAATAATCATTGGAATAATGTTTTCAAAGACAAGCCCGCAAAACAGAAAGGTTAGTCCTAACAAAAACGAAATAACACCATTTCCTGCAATGGGTATTGACTTTAATTTGAGAGAGTAAACAATTGTGAGCGGAAGGGCGATAATCCATGCAACGAGAGCCGCTGACAGAGGAAGTAAAAAACACATCCCTGCACCTGAAATAACCAATAATTTTGCATAGTTTCCCGCAGCCTTTAATGAAATGATTTCTGCAGCAATTGGTCTATCCGGTTTGTTTATTTTATCTTCTTTTTTATCTTGAATATCATTGAATATGTTCGCACCTCCTATGAATAAACCCACTGTCAAAATGGTATAAATAAGAAGGGGGATATTCTCTAATGCATTGAGGATATCGGCACAGGCAAGAACGGTCACAGCAGAAATAAGAATATTTAACGGGCGGAGAATGCGAACATAATCTGCCACGATTTTCATTTGTTATGTGCTATGAGAACTCTATGATTTCCTGAGTAATCTTTTTTTAATTTGGACTTGATTCCATAATTACGGAATATAGTTAATGCTTTGTGTGGATGATCTCCATATCCTGTTTCCAAAACCATGTATCCATTTGGTCTTACAAATTTATGAAAATGTTCCGCTAAATATCTATAGAAAGTCAAACCATCTGCATTGTCTGTCAGGGCTAAGACCGGATCATGGTTAAATACTTCGGGCATTAAGTATTTCATTTCTGCTTTGGGAATATAGGGAGGATTGGAAACGAGAATGTCATAACGATGTTTCATTTTATCTTTAAGCACATCAATTTTTTTAAAACTAATATTTTTCAATCCGTGATAAACCCCATTTTTTTTTGCTGTTTTTAAAACCTCAGTAGAAATATCTATTGCAGTAATTTTTGAATTTTCAAGTTCTTTTGCCAGTGCAACTGCTATACAGCCTGATCCCGTTCCAACATCTAATATTGAAACCGATTTTTGTTTTGATGTGAGACTCAATATTTCATCAATTAATCGTTCTGTTTCAGGCCTGGGGATAAAAACACCTGGTTTCAAATAAATAGGCAATCCGTAAAATTCTGTTTTACCGGTGATTTTCTGTACCGGTTCATGATCTATTCTACGACGTATCCATTGCTTGAAGGTGGTTAACTGATGATTGGAAACAGTTTTTTTGTTAAAATGGATGTCGCTCATTGGGCAATCAAACAAATCACCTGCCATCCAAAGGATATCTCGATATGGGTTATCAATTTGATGATGGGTCAGCTCTGTTTCTCCCCACGATATAATTTCATACAGTAAAGGAGGTGGTAATCCCGAACCCGTCATCCTGTATTTATTTCGGTTAACTGTTCTTGTTGTTCTGCTAACTGGAGTTGTTCAATGAAGAGCATCAAGTCTCCGTTTATCATGTTTTCAAGATTATGCGAGGTAAAATTAATACGGTGATCGGTCACCCGGTTTTGGGGGAAATTATAGGTTCTTATTTTTGCAGAACGATCTCCCGTTGAAACTAGGGAGCGCCGGGTTTCTGCCCGTTCCTGAGCTAACCTTTCTTCCTCAGCAGCAAGTAATCGGGAGCGAAGAACCTTCATCGCAGCACTCTTGTTTTTATGCTGAGATTTTTCATCCTGGCAGGTGACAACAAGTCCTGTTGGGACATGTGTTATCCGTATAGCCGATTCCGTCTTATTGACATGTTGTCCACCAGCTCCGCTGGCACGATACGTATCTATTTTTAAATCTTCATCCCGAACCTCAATGTCAGCATCCTCAGCTTCCGGCAATACAGCTACAGTTGCAGCAGAAGTGTGGAGGCGTCCACTTGCCTCTGTTTTTGGGACTCTTTGTACCCGATGTACGCCGCTTTCAAACTTTAACCTGCCATAAACTCCTTCACCATTCACTGAAAACGTGATGCTTTTAATCCCACCAATTCCGGTTTCATTCGCATCCAGGATTTTTAAAGACAAATTTGTATCCTCTGCATAATGAGAATACATACGAAATAAATCAGCAGCAAACAGGGCGGCCTCCTCTCCTCCGGTACCTGCTCGAATCTCCATGATTATACTCTTATCGTCATTAGGATTACGGGGAAGAAGAAGAATTTTTAGCTCCTCCTCAATTGCCTTTTTCCGTTCCTCTAATTCAATAATTTCATCTTTAGCCAAATGGATAAGTTCATCGTCTTCACCTGACAAAATTTCCTCAGCATCTTCTAATTGTTTAATCAACTCAATATAATCTTTTCCTTTCAGAACAACCGGTTCCAAGCGGCTTCTTTCCTTGGCATTTTTTTTAATGAGTTCTGGGTTCCCAATAACTTCCTTAGTGGAAAACTGTTTTTCGATATACTCAAAATGGCTAATGATATCTGTTACCTTATCTCTCATCCAATTGCCTCTGCGATGTATTCTTTTCCCGTCATATTTTCATATTCATCACCAAATGCAGATTTTAGTGCTATAATGGCAACTTCCACCATCTCATCCTCAGGATGACTAGTTGTAATATGTTGAAGCCAAAGCCCCGGTTTTCTCAGGATTCGGAAAATGAGTGATTCCTTTCTTGCGGTCAATTTTATGACCTCGTATCCTATTCCGGAGACAAAGGGAATTATGGGGATATGAAACAATAATCGAATAGGCAGAGAAATAGTCCCAATCACAGAAATGATTATAATATCTACCACAGCAAAAATTAAAATAGCGGAAAGTAGGACGATAAAAAGAAAGCTTGTACCACAACGTGGATGCTGGGTGGGGAAGGACTGTGCATTTTGAATGGTAAGTTCTTTCCCTGACTCAAAATTGTACACGACTCTGTGTTCCGAACCATGATATTGGAATAAGCGCCGGACATCCTTTAAAAGAGATATCAAAGCTAAATAAATAACAAAAAAGGAAATGCGAAATCCTCCTGAGATCATGTTAAACCACAACGCATCTTTTTCAACATTTAAAAATTTTGTCGTTATCCACATTGGAAGAATGAGAAACAAGAAAAGTGCTAACCCCACAGAAAGAACTATAGTGAAAATATCTGCAAGCTTGCCTTGTTTTTTGTTGGGGCCCTCAGGTGGTGCGGCAATATTGGCAGACCATTGCAATGTTGAATATCCTAATTTCATTGCTTCAAATAAAGAAGCCGCACCTCTTAAAACCGGTTTTTTCCAAAAGGAGGATTTCTCCGTGATAGAAGAAAACGATTTCCGTTTGATGAGGATTTTTCCTTTAGGGTCCCGCACTGCTGTCGCCACAGCGCCGGGAACACGCATCATCACGCCTTCGATCACAGCCTGCCCTCCCACAAGAATCGCAGGCTTCATAATAATTAGCAACTTAAATAAAATACTCAAAAAAAGAAAAGTACTTCCAAAATAGAATTATATACTAAAGTAACCCACATCCTTTGGTAGTTATTGATTAGAATTTTTTCCATATTTCTTCTCAAATTTTTCTATTCTTCCTGCTGTGTCAATAAGTTTTTGTTTACCGGAAAAAAATGGGTGACACACATTGCAAATTTCAATACGCTGATCGCCTAAAATGCTGTACACTTCAAACTCATTCCCGCATGCACAGTGGACTTTTCCCTTCTTATATTCCGGATGAATTCCTTTTTTCATTGGCTATTTTCCTTATTAATTTAATTGGTGTAATGCCTGTCTCAATCGGTCAATTCCTTTTTGTATCATTTCCGATGAAACCGCATAAGAAAATCTTATATTTTTTGGTGCCCCAAATCCGTCCCCGGGGACGGTAACAACTTTTGATTCTTCTAAAAGATATTCTGATAATTGTGTAGAAGTTATCATCGTTTTCCCATTGCCCTGAGTCCCAAAATATCCAGAACAGTCCGGGAATGCATAAAAAGCTCCTTTGGGTTTTGTACATGATATTTTTGGGGTTCCATTTAATAAACCAATCATTAAATCTCTTCTTTTTCTGAAAGTTTTCTTCATTTTAATCATGGATGATTGGTCTCCAACCAGGGCTTCTATTGCTGCTTTTTGAGCAATAGAGTTTGCACAAGATGTTTCCTGCCCCTGAAGTTTGCTCATTGCATTAATAATAGACTGGTTTCCAAATGCATATCCCACTCTCCAACCTGTCATCGCATAAGATTTTGATAGGGTCATGAAGGTAATTACATCAGCTCCAACCTCATTGAGACACTCTATGCTTTTAAAGGGTTCATCATAGACTAATTGCTCGTAACATTCATCAGAAAAAACTACCCACCCTTTCAGTTTTGCAATATCCAATACACGTTTAATCGCATTATCTGACCAAACCGCACCTGTGGGATTTGAAGGACTATTGATGATAACCCCTTTTACCTTGGATGTTATTTTATTTTCTAAACTTTCAAAATCAGGCTCATATTGATCTACCGGATCAGTCACAACAATTGTCGGCTCTGCATCCGATAACCGCACCATCTCAGGATAAGAAACCCAATAAGGAGAAAATATCAACACTTCATCCCCTTTTTCAAATAATGCCTGACATGCAAGATACAGACTTTGTTTACCTCCGTTTGATACTAAAATCTGCCCTGAGTCAATATCAATGTTGTTATCCCTTTTTACTTTCATTTGGATTGCTGATTTCAACTCAGGGATTCCTCCAACAGAAGTATATTTCGTGAATCCTTCGTCCATAGCAACTTTTGCTGCTTCACAGATATGGGAAGATGTAGGGAAGTCAGGTTCCCCAACTGTAAAATCAACAACATCCAAACCTTCTTGTCGCATTTGAGCTGCTTTTGCAGCCATTTGCAGGGTAAAAGATGGTTTAAGTCTTGATATTCGAGTGGTAAATTTCATATTTATGTTAGATTTTTCTTACAGAACTATATTCCAAAAAATCAACTTATATTCTATTTATGAAAAACCTAACATAAATATCAGAACTTATGCTGCTTTTTATGAAATTTCCCCCGGTTATAATTAAAATCATCAGGTTGGTTGTTGGTTTCGGTGTCCTGAACCTGATTAGCAAATTGTGGGTGCTTTTTCTTTTTCATTTTATAGTTCTTTGATTTCTTAGTTTTATATGAGGCTGTCCGTCCTCTTGTTTTTTGATTCGATGTGTTTTTTTTCCTCTTGAGTCTGTTTGGGGTTTTAGTGTTTTCAGTCCTTCCCTCATATTTTTCATTTTCTTTCAATGATTCATCATTAAAAGAGAATACATCCGGATCAAACAATCCATAAATAGTACCAAACCCGCGCGTAATACCATTCCCTAAACCAATATAATTCGGCAGAATAATATTGGTCTTAAATTCTCCATTAAATGAACCCCAGTTTTTCTCTCCTATAGGCTTTGGAAACAAAGATGATAACGAAAGCCAAGTATATACTTTTGTGTTAATGGCTATTCCCATTTCTTTCCCTAAAAATAAAATATTATGAGTAAGTAACTGACTCAGGTACTTGATCCGGCCGGAGTTATTCAACTCATTATATCGTTTGTTTGTGACCGGGTTTAGTGCGACCCAAGGAGATATAAATCTATATCTTACTGGGTGATTGGATGGCACCATTATATCTGATTGTTCATCAACATCTATATCGTTTACCTGAAACGTGATATTACCAAAATCCAGCGTTTCAAATTTTTCTCTCAAGGATAAAAGGGAATCTGCTCCTTCATTAATTCCTACAAGATAAATTTGTTCATTCAATATTTTTACCTGCACACGTGGATACAAGAAATTTTTTCTATATTGTCCGTTAAGCAGAGGAATAACCGGATCATCTGCAAATTGATTCATAAAAACACCTTTAACTTGATAGGGTGTTTTCTTCACCGGTTTATCTGTAATTAGACGGACTGTTACTGTCCGCAGGGAATCTACTTTTTGGCTGTTCTCCCCCATTGTGTGACCTTTTTATAAATTATAAAAATCATGTTCTTAAATTTTATTTTATTGACTCATTGTATTCATGAATTCTTCATTAGACTTTGTCCGTTTAATTCTTTCTTGGAAGAACTCCATTGCCTCAAT
>CEQE01148831.1_pt1 | contig 13275 bp, 11 predicted proteins | sample 356201 | NCBI WGS metagenome assembly CEQE01 (sample SAMEA2619970, study PRJEB7988) | marine metagenome | biome: marine biome (ENVO:00000447); feature: mesopelagic zone (ENVO:00000213) & marine oxygen minimum zone (ENVO:01000065); material: "saline water (ENVO:00002010), including plankton...
GGGGCGGGGGCCCGGACCGCGACGGAATGGACGGCTGCTCGCTGCCACACAGCAACTACTCGAACACGCCGGTGGAGGTGATCGAGGCCGAGCAACCGATCATGATCGACACCTACGGGTTCATGCCCGACCAGTCCGGCGCCGGGAAGTATCGCGGGGGCTTGGCTTTCCGGCGAGACTTCCGGCTGCTCACCGAAGAGGCGGACCTGCAGCTTCGCTCCGACCGTCAACGATATCTTCCATACGGACTGCAAGGGGGCAGGTCAGGGACGCCGTCGCTGAGCCAGCTCAACCCAGACCGGCCGGACGAGCAAACGCTGGCGAGCAAGGGCTTGTTTGCGTTGAAGAAAGGCGACGTGTTTCACCACGTCACCGCGGGCGCGGCCGGATGGGGCGATCCGCTGGAACGAGAGGCGTCGCAGGTGCTCGACGACGTTCGCAACGAGAAGCTGACGGCGGCGTATGCGCGTCGAGAGTACGGCGTAGTCGTCACGAACGACGGCGAGGGGCGCTTCGGCGTCGACGAAGAGGCGACGGTCAAACTCCGCGCCGAGATGCGCGCCGGCGCTTCAGCATAGCGTCGGTGTTGGGGAAGGATGATGCCATGACGAACGATTGGAAGCGCATGGGCGTGCTGATTCCGCCCGTCAACATCACAGTGGAGAGGGAGTTCAACCGTTGGGCGCCGCCTGGCGTGACGATCCATGCCCAACGGATGTTTCGCAGTCGTGCCGTGCTCAGTCCCGACGACCTCAAGGACATGCTCAAGTTCCTGGACGACGACTGCCACCGCCTGGCATTCGCGCGGCCTGACTTCGTCATGTACGCGTGCACGAGCGGCAGCTCACTGGAGACCGGCGGCTACGACGATCGGATTTCCGAGCGCATCGCCGCCGAGTCGGGGGCGCCGGCATCGACGACCTCGACCGCGGTCGCGGCAGCGCTACGGCGTCTGGGCGTCAAGAAGATGGCGGTTGTCACTCCATATCCGACGGAGATCAACGAAAAGGAGATGGCGTTCTTCTCCGACCTTGGGTTCGATCCCGTTAATTTGGAGAGCTTCCTTCAGGGTGACAGCTACGAGATCCCGATGATCGCCCAGGACGAGACGCGCGCTCTGGCTGAACAGGCGGATCGCGAAGACGCCGACGGGGTTTTCATTTCGTGCACGAACCTGGCGACCGCCGACATCATCGAGCCGTTGGAGCGCGAGCTAGGCAAACCGGTGGTGACGTCGAACCAGGCCACGTTCTGGATGGCCCTGCGAAAGATGGGGATCGACGATGCGGTTCCCGGATGCGGCCAACTCCTGTCAACCGCTTAACCGAAAGGCCAATTTGAGGGGATAGACCGAGGGTGTGGTCTCCGCGCGACGCGGACCTCGGATTCATTGCATCAGCCGTCTGTACACGCGCCGAAAAACAGGCTCGGCGTTGAGGTCGGGCAGACCGCGTTTAGGACGGAGTTCGGCTTTTGGGTCCTCTGGGGTGCGGATATTCTCTCAGCAGGGTCTTCACCGACTCCAGGAACTCGTCCGGGTCGGCCGGTTTGGTGATGTAGACGTTCGCCTCCGACAGCGCCAAACCGTTGAATTTGTCCTGCTCTGAGCCCAGGGCGGTCAACATCACGACAGGCAACGCTTCTGTTTCCGGCCGGTTTCGCAGTTCTGCGCAGACCTGGAATCCGTCCATGCCTGGAAGCATGACGTCGAGAACGACGAGGTCGATGTCCTCGTCGTCGATGGCCATGGCCAATCCCGACTCCCCATCCGAGGCGATCACCGCCTCGTAGCCTTCCTGCTCCAGCGCATACCCGGCCATCATAGCCGCGTCGGCGTTGTCTTCTACGACGAGGATCTTCTTTTTGGTTGTGCTACTCATGACGGCTCCATTCAAAGTAGGTTCTTGTTAAATTAACCCCGTCGAATCTTCAGTCAAACATTTGCTGGGAGGGAGAAGCTGACGGTGCTGCCTTTGCCGAGTTCGCTTTTGATCCAGATCGATCCGTCATGCGCCTCGACGATCTGTTTCGAAATGTAGAGGCCAATGCCCGTTCCCTCGGACTCGCGCGTCGTTGAATTGTCGGCCCGGTAAAACCTCTCGAAGAGTTGCGGCATTGCCTCATCGCTTACTCCAACGCCTTGATCAGCGACTTGCACAACGATCCCTTGGTCCGTGACCTCGGCTGTAATTGTGATTTCAGTTCCCGTATCGCTGAATTTGACGACATTGCTCAACAGGTTGACCATCACCTGCTTCAATCGACCTTCATCCGCGTCGATCTCAGGGAGCGACTGAGGGACCCTTGACGCGATCGTGACGTCATTTTCATGAGCGAGTCCAAAGCAATCGTCGACTACGTCATCGATCAATCTTTGCACCGACAAGGACTGTTTCTCGATACTGAATCTGCCCGATTCAACGCGAGATGCGTCAAGCAAGTCATCAATGAGCGTCGCAAGGTTCTGGCTAAGTATGTTTATGCGGGAGAGAAACCTTCTTTGAGTATCCGGGTCGGCGACCTTACCGTTCATCATCAAACTGCTGAACCCCATGATCGAATGGAGCGGCGTACGCAACTCGTGTGAAATGCTGTCGATGAACTGAGTCTTCATTCGATCCAGCTCGCGCAGCTTCTGTTCTGTCCGCTTGCGCTCGATCGCGTACCGGATTGAGCGCACCAGCACGTCGGCGCCCACCTGTCCCTTGGTCAGATAGTTTTGAGCGCCGTCTTTGACTAGCGCATCTCCGAGCTCATCGTCGTCGAGACCTGTCAGCACCATGATCGGAAGGTCGGAAGCCTGAGCTTGAACGCGGTGGAATGTGTCGGCGCCCGTGTTGTCGGGGAGCGACAGGTCCAGCAAGACAACGTCGATCCCACCTTCGGCAAGCCGCGCCAGTCCTGCCGAGAGGCTGCCTGCGTGTTCGAACCCGAACGCACGCCTTCGTTCTTTTCTGAACATGGCTTTCATCAGGAGGACATCGTCAAGATTGTCCTCGATCGGTAGAACGGCAGTCGGATTGTTTGGCATGTTACTCAATGGGCGGCGTCGTAGCGATGTTGAACCAGAAATTCTCCAGGCTGTCGATGATCTTCATGAACTCTCCGAGATCAACCGGTTTGGCGATGTAGCAGTTGGCATGAAGAGAGTAGGCATCGAGAATGTCCTGTTCGGCTTGCGAGGTGGTTAGCACTATCACCGGTATCTGCTTGAGTTGATCGTCGCTCTTGATCTCAGCCAGCACCTCTCGCCCATCCTTCTTCGGCATGTTCAGATCCAGCAATATGAGGTCAGGGCGAGGGGCGTCGGCGTAGGATTCTTCGCGACGCAGGTAACTCAGCGCCTCTACGCCATTCGAGACGACGTTGACGTTGTTTGAGACCTTCCCTTTCTTGAGGGCTCTTTTGGTCATGATGACATCGTCGAGAATGTCTTCCACCAACAGAATCTCGACCTGTCCGTTCATGGTCTTTGTGCTCAAGGCTGGTTGTCTCCTGAAATAAGCATGCACATCACAATCGGCAGTCACAACCCGTGAGTGAGGGCATCATCGATTGCTATCGGAACGGTGAAATAGAATGTGGCGCCTTCGCCGAGTTGTGAGTGCACCCAGATGCGACCGCCAAGGTGGGCCACAGCTTTTCGGCAGATCGCCAACCCTATGCCTGTTCCCGAGTATTCTTCATTGGAGTGAAGGCGTTGGAAGATGACGAATATCCGTTCCACATATTGCGGGTCTATCCCGATGCCGTTGTCTTGCAGCGAGAATATCCATTCCTGTTCGCTCTTGCGCACGCCGACATGAACCGTTGGGGATTTCCCGTTCCGGTACAACATGGCGTTGTTGATCAAGTTGCGGAACACCTGGCCAATCAACGTGGCGTCGCCGACAACGACGGGCAAAGGATCGTGAGTGACGATCGTCTTGGTTTCGCGGATGGTCACAGACAGATCCTCGAGCTCCTGTTCGAGGAGAGCTTCGCAGTCCGTCCGTTCGTCCCGGATCGTCTTGCGCCCTACTCGGGAGTAGGCGAGAAGGTCGTCGATGAGCTGTTGCATCCTGAGGGCAGCGTTCACGGTGTGCGAGATCAGTTCGTCAGCGTCGTTGTCCAGTTGGCCTACGTAGTCCTCTGCCAGCATTGTGGAGAACCCGACCACCGAGCGTAGCGGCGCTTGGAGGTCATGGGAGGCTACGTACGCGAACTGCTCCAACTCGGCATTTGACCTCCCCAAATCTTCGACACGTTCCGCCAATCGTTGCTCAAGTCGCTCCCGCTCTGTTACGTCGCGCAAGATTGCCGTGAGCACACTTTCGCTTCCCAGGTCCAATTGGGACACCGTAGCTTCGATCGGGAACTCTTTGCCGTTTTTGTGGCGGCCGTGGATCGACGCGCCGGCCAGATCTTCGATCTCCCGGGCAACGATGGGTGAAGCCGCGAAGCGTTGGACGTGCTTGTCATCGTCTCGCTGAAACCGTGTTGGGAGCAAGAGATCGAGCGGTCTGCCCATGACTTCGTCTGGTTGATAGCCGAATATCTTCGTTGCGCCTATGTTGAAGAGAGTGATGCGATTACTTTCGTCAATCGAGACGATGGCATCCTCCGCTGTGTCCAGGATGCCGGAGAGGCGATCTTGCGCCGTTTGCAGTTTTTCTTCCGCCGATCGGCGCTGAGCAACCTCTTCGGACAACAGGTCGCGGGACACCGTCGTTCTTCGCAGCTCTTGTTCCGCTCGAATGCGAAAAGCAGCGAAGGCCGCGAGCAATCCGGTCAATGCAAGACCCGCGGATAGGACTCCCCAGTGGTCCCACCCCCCGCCCACGCTTACGTAGTCAGGGCCGGGCTTGCTCATGACCAGCCATTTCCTTCCGCCAACGTCGAGCATGGCGGAATGGTAGGGCCCGGCGCTTAGCATGCCCCTTTGTTGCTCGATGCTGGAGTCGTCGACTGTCTGTTTGTCATCGCGGGAGCGAAGATACAGAAATCGTTGGCCTTGAGGGGCGCTCTCGTCGAAGATGTAGAGATCGATGTCATGCGCTTCCGTCCCTTGAAGCGCCGCTGACGCCATATCGTCGATCCGAAACACGCCGACTGCGAAGCCCTCCAGTTTCTCGATGCGTTCGCTGACGGAATCGCCGCGACCTGCTTCGCGATAGACTGGGTGAAAGATCGCGAATCCGGGTTGTTGGCCGGCGTCCGGCGCCAAGGTGATCCGGGCCGTGGCCACCGGTTCACCGGTATCCCGCGCTGCCTCCAGGGCTTCCAACATCACAGGGTCCGACGCGAAATCGAAGCCCATCGCCGCTTCGTTGCCTTTTACCGGTGCGACGAAGTACGCGGGGTAGTACTCGCTGTGTTGGGAGCGCACGCCGATCAGCCCCCCGGCCTGTCGCTCGGTGATCTGAAAATCGGCGAAACCGACTGCCTGCGCTGTGTCCTCAAACGAGGTTCGGTCCGCACCTGAGACACGAGGAATCCACTCCAGGGCCTGAATGTCAGGGCGACGGGACAACGAGGTGTTCACAAAAACTCGGAAGTCGTCTCGGTCGATCTGATCGGCGACCGAGAACAGGCCTTCGATAGACACGAGCAACTCCAGGTTCCGGTCGATGCCCCTTTGGATCGCCGCGACTTGTGTGCTGGCCCGTTGTTCGAACGCGACTTCTTCGAGCCTGTGTTGGTCTCCTCGGAGCACGAAATCGAACGCGACGCCGGACACTGCCACTGCTGCCGCCAATAGCAGCGCGACAGGCCAGAATCTCATCTCGGAAGAAGCGCCGGACGCCGCAGCATCGTCGCCATGAGCCGACATACGTCGTTTCTTGGACGCGATTGCGTGGAGGTGTTTCCGAGCCTGGATCATCGTGTTTCTCCGAGACAGCCGCGAGGCGGGTAGCCTCAGGGAGATCTGTTCAGGCGCCGTGGGCCAAAAATGTGTCGCTTCAGACAATAAACAAATCGAAGAAACATGAACCAAACGAAACCGATCGATTCGTAGCGTTTCCGGGAGCGACTTAACGAGCCGTGTCTGCGATGTCGGGTTACTCGCCGCGTTCGAGCGCTGCGGTGATGAACTCGGCCACATCCCGGTGGGCGCCGGGCGGATTGTGTCGAATCACACCGTGACCGCAATCCGGATACACTTTGAGGATGGAGCCCGGTATCCCACCCTCGATCAGCCGCGCCTGGCTGGGAGGGCACTGCAGGTCGTCCTCTCCGGCCAGTACAAGCGTCGGGATTCGGATGTCGCCCAGGCGTGAGCGTGTATCGAACTCCTCGAGCCGCTTCATGATTTCGCCGTAAGCGAAGGGGTTGCGATCATGGGTCGTCTCGCCTTCCGCCCATAACGCCTCGGGGTAATCGCTGCCTTCCATCCTTGATCTGAGCACAAAGTAGTCGCGCAACGTCTCCCATGACGGAGACTCGATCAACCTGTCGAACTCGGGAGCGGCCCTCGCTTTCGGATAGAGGCTGGTCGGGTCGTCTTTGTAGTGGTGACTCGGCGCGGTGGAGTCCAGAATCAGGGCCGAGATCGAATCCTGGCTGCGCAGGGCGTAGATCAGACCGACGAACCCGCCCATTGACGTGCCCCAGAACGTCCACCGATCGAGGCCGAGGTGTTGTCTCACGGCATCCAGGTCCTCGGCCAGGCGCCAGAAGCCGTAGTCGGCCGAGTCTCGCGCGGGTGAGCTGGCGCCAAACCCCCTGGGCCACACCGTGATCGTGGTGAAGCCCGGTACAGGCGTGTGTCCGGCTTTCGGCGTCGTGTAAGGGTGCGTCGTTGCCACGGGCGGTCCGTCGCCGACCACGAGGTAGGCGACCTCACCGCCCTCGACGGGCGCTGTTCCTCGTCCGGTTTTTACCGCGTTCATATCGGCGAACCTCCGGGTTGTGTTGTTGATGCTCGTCGGGCGTCGATCTGCGCAATCGTATCAGACGAGTCGTTTGCGACGTTCGGCAGGGCGCCGGTGTCGAACCGAAACAGAATCCTATCGCTGAGAGCACGGAAGTTGATATCATGGCCGATGGCTAGGGTTTGGGCCGGCGACAGTCGATTGACGTGGCCGAGAAGTCGCCAAAAACACGTCCCCGCTGCAACCTCTCTTGACTGGCGCCCTACGCCTAATGACGCGTAATGGTTGATTGACATCAGCATGTGGAGGTCAACGGATGCCTTTGTTGCTTACGGACGGCGACATAGATAAGCTAATGACGATGCAGGACAGCATCGAGGTGATCGAGGACTCGTTTCGCCAGGTCGGCGAAGGTGACACGTGGAACCGTCCGCGGTCCCGCATCCGGATGCCGCGCGGTTTTCATCATCTGATGGCCGCCTCGGTTCTCGGCAGCGAGGTGTTCGGGCTGAAGACCTACACCAGCTTCAGGGCGGGCACTCGATTCCTCGTCATCCTCTACGACAGCAACACCGGCGACTTGCTGGCGATGGTTCAGGGAGGTCGTCTGACACAGCTCCGAACGGGCGCGGTCAGCGCGGTGGCGACAAAGTACATGGCCCGCGAGAACGCGGCCACGGTTGGCATCATCGGCACTGGCAACCAGGGTCGGGCCCAACTCGCCGGGGTGTGCGGAGTCCGAAACGTCACGGCGGTCAAGGCATACGACCGGGTCGAAGAGTCGGTGCAGGGATTCATCGAAGAGATGAGCGCCGAGCTTGGCGTCGAGATCACGCGGGTCGAGACTGCCGAGGAGGCGGTCACCGACTCAGACGTCGTGATCACGATGACCACGTCGAGAACACCGGTGTTGCTGGGCGACTGGCTCCAGCCCGGACAGCACGTCAACGCAGCCGGCAGCAACCACTGGATCCGGCAGGAGGTCGACGACAACGTCATCCGCAAGGCGGACACGATAATCGTCGACAGCATCGAGGACGCCCAGGTAGAAGCGGGCGACCTCCTCTACCCGATCGAGCGCGGACGGGTGCGCTGGAGCCAGATCAAAGAGCTGTCAGACGTTGTGGTGGGCCGAGTCAAGGGCCGTGAATCTCCCGACAGCATCACTCTGTTCGAGTCTCAGGGACTGGCCGTGAGCGATGTCGCCGCCGCCGCGTACGTGTACGGCAAGGCCAAGGAGCAAGGTTTGGGAGTGGAGCTGCCGATGAGCAGTTAGCTGCCAATCCCGTTCGGCCTGAGCTCGTCGAAGGCTCGGGTTTCGACAGGTTCCGACAAGGCCGGGATCCCGATGCGTCGGGGCTCACCCCGAACGGGAAAGATGCACTCGGGTCGCTCGACGTCGCGAGCGCTAGTTTTGCAGGACGAGCGTCGCCTCGGCGACGCCCATGATCTTGCCGAGTTGGTTGTGCCCTTCGATCTTGCAGTCGACGATCTTCTTGCCGTCCTCTTCACGCTTGTCGGCTATCTTGCCGGTGAAGGTCACGGTGTCGCCCGGTCGGAAGGGATCGATCGCCTTGAAAATCAAGCTGCCGCCGTCATAGAAGTGGCTGGCGGGAAACCACTGCTCCAGCATCTGGTTGACGTAGGCCATCGTCGTGATGCCCGCGTTAACGGTTCCCGCGAACAAGCCTTCTTTGGCGAACTCGGGATCGGTGTGTATGTTGCGAGGAATCTCCTGGTCGTGGTCTTCGATAAGCCTAGCCCCATTGATCGTGTCCTGAGTCTCGTCGATCTCGAACGAAGGCAACTCGTCTCCAACCTGTATGGTGTCGAACGTGATGGTTTTGGTGTTCGTGGCCATTGGTCCTCCGATCGGGATTCTTGGTTGTTTGGCTGACGTCAGGCTTGGCCGTGAGAGTCATCAACTAAATATGTTGTGCTCAACGCTTCTCGATGTGCTGGATCGGCCGGTATGAGAAAAGCTTTTGGAGTCCTTCAGACGACATGGTGTGTCCAGCGACCAGATTCTTCACCTGTGGGTTCAGAATGACACAAATTGTTCGGCGCCACTTAGTTTGTTTATCGCCATCACGGCCAGAGCACGGAGACCGCCGCGGCTCCGCCTACTCTCGCTTGTGCTGACCTTTGGCGTACTCGAATATGCAGGTGTAGTCGTACTCGGCTACTTTTTCGTCGTTTTGGTTGCTGGCTTCGATTCGGAACGTGACGAACTTGTTTCCCCTGCGCACCTGCTTGTCCACGATGTGGCCGTAGCTGGTGATCACGTCGTTGACGCGGATGGGAGCGAACCAACGAACCTCGCATTTGGCGAACGGGGTTTGGCGCGAGTTCTCGCTGACGCGCTCCAGCGCCGTGAAACCGTTCGCGGCGGCGATGTCCCAGCGACGCAGCGGCGCGATCCGGAAGATCATGGTCGGCATTGCCAGCTTCAACTGCCGGTCCCGGTCTTCGGCGGTGTCCTCGGCGTACGCCGGGTTCGGATTTCTTACTATCTGGGCATACCGTACTATTAGCTCGTCGGTGATCTCCAACGTGAACCGCGGTCCGGTTTGCCCGATCTCGACCGCTTCGTACTCCCAGCGAATCTCTTCGCCGTTGCCCATGATGCGCTCCTCGATGGCTTGGCCTCGTGCTAAACTGGGCCTGCATTTTATCCAACATCCACTTTTCCGTCCACCCGCAATCACAGTCAGCTGTGCGGATGGCGTTCAGAGCACGAGAGGATTGCCGAACGTATGAAGACAGCGCTCGATGGCATCAAGGCCTTGGAGATCGCCGAGGGCATATCCGGTCCGTACTGCGGAAAACTGTTGGCCGGACTGGGAGCGAGCGTTACAAAGATCGAGTCTCATGACGGCGACGCCGCCCGACGCGTTGGCCCGTTTCACGGCGATACGCCGAACGACGAGGGCAGCGGCTTGTTCTTGTACCTGAACACCGGGAAGAACAGCGTCACGCTCGATCTGCACGACGAGGATGATGCCGCAATCGTGCGGAAAATGGCCGAAGACGTAGACATCGTCGTCGAGAACTATCCTCCTGGGGAGTTGGACTCGCTCGGACTCGGTTATGGCGACCTGGCCAAGGTGAATGCCGGATTGGTTGGGATCTCGATAACGCCCTTTGGCCAGTACGGTCCGTATCGCGACTTCGCCGGTACGGACATGGTGGTGCACGCCCTCAGCGGTGAGTTGTACCTGGCCGGACGACCGGGCCGCGAGCCCCTCAAGAAGGGCGGCAACCTATCCGAGTACCATGGCGGACTCAACGGGTATCTTGCGGCGATGAACGCGCTCATCGCTCGGACGAGAACCGGAAAAGGCCAGCACGTCGACGTGTCGCTGATCGAGGGGGCCACCGCGGTTATCGGCATGGCCGCGATGCAGTGGGTCTACACGAACCGCATCGCGGAGAGACGCGGAGCGGACGGCCATCTGTGGCCCAACGGCGTGTGGCCGGTCAAAGACGGATACATACTCGCGTACAGCCGGCCGTCGGCGGACTGGTGGTCGATGTTCGTGACGATGATGGACAAAGTAGGCGTCCCGGGGTTCGCAGATCCGAAGTACACGACCCCCGACGGCAGGGCCGAGAGCGTCGAAGAGTTGGACGGGATGTTCCAAGGCTGGCTGTCCGGACAGGCCAAGGAAAAGGTCTACCATCTGGCGCAAGCGGAGGGGCTCCCCTTCGGATATCTGGCGACTGCGCCCGATCTTTTGGCCTCGCCGCAGCTTCGTCCGCGGGAGTTTTTCGAGCAGATCGATCACCCCAAGGCCGGCGAGCTGTCGTATCCGGGGGCGCCGTTCGTCATGAGCGGGACACCGTTCGCGTTCGAACGGGCGCCGATGTTCGGCGAACACAACGACGAAGTCCTGGCCCAGTATCGATGATCGGATTCGCATCAATGGCATGGGGGTGGATGGGCGAATGAGCATGCTTCCGTTGGAGGGCGTCCGCGTTCTTGATTTCTCGCACGTTTGGGCCGGCCCGTTCTGCGCGCGACTCCTGGGCGATTTTGGCGCCGAGGTCATCAAGGTCGAGTCGGTCAGCCGCACCGATCCAGAACGTGGTCCCGCCAAGTACGTCCCAGGGGCCAGAATGCGCCTGTATCCGGACGGCGAGCCCGGCGAACGCCCGTACAACCGCGCCGGGCGATTCAACGCGTACAACCGGAACAAACTCGGCCTGACCCTGGACCTGCGATCCGATGACGGGCGCGAGTTGATCAGGGAGTTGGTTGCGGTCGCGGACATCGTGGTCGAGAATTTCAGCGTTGGTGTCATGGGACGGCTGGGGCTGGACTACGAGAGTTGCCGAAAGCTGAGACCGGACATCATCTGCATCTCGCTGCCAGGTTTCGGGAGCAACGGGCCGGAGAAGGGATACGCCGCATATGGGCTGACGCAGGAGGCGATGTCCGGTCTATCGAGCGTCACCGGCTATCCCGGCGAAGTCCCGATCGACACCGGTGTGTTCTACGGCGACCCGACCGGCGGCTTGTTTGGCGCTGCCGCCGTCTCGACCGCGTTGTGGCATCGGATGCAGACCGGCGAAGGCCAGCAGATCGACCTGTCTCAACGGGAAGCGTTCGCGTCCGTCCTGCCCGAGCTCGTCTTCGAGCACACGATGAACGACCGCGTTCTGCCGTCCGCCGGCAACCGGCATCCGGAGTTCGCGCCCCACGGCGTCTACCGATGCAGCGGGGAAGAGGCTTGGATTGCGATAACGGCGACGACCGACGACCAGTTCGCGGCTTTGCGCGCGGTCATGGGCTTGGCCGACGACGAGCGATTCAGCACGATGTCGGACCGCAAGTCGAACGAAGATGCGCTGGACGAGCTGATCCGAGACTGGACCCGGCGCCATGAGCAGCATGATGCGATGCAACTGCTCCAGAAACGGGGCGTCCCCGCCGGCGCCGTGCTGTCCAACCGGCAGATACACGAAGACCCGCACTTTCAGGCGTGTGGCTTCTTCGAGGATGTCACCCACCCCGATGCGGGGACCCATGCTCAGATAGGCATGCCGTGGAAGATGTCGGATACACCGGTGCACATTCGTTTGCCCGCGCCTGGGCTAGGGCAACACAACGACTACGTGCTTGGCGATATCCTCGGGCTTGGCTCGGAATAGCTGCAATCGTTGGCCGAGCGCGACGTCATCGGCACGGAGCCTTTGGGCGCGAGACGGTAGCGGCATCAGGCGTCCGAACCAGCGCCGGGCTTGGCCGTAATGGTCATCAAGTAGATACTTTGTTCATGGGTATACGCCATGATGAGCAGAGCGAAGCATCTGGACCTCAGCAAGCGATCTCGTGTGGCAGGTGACGAGATTCTTCGCGTGCGCGCTCAGAATGGCGAGACAAAGTCGCGCCCATGCGATTTGTTTGTCACCAAGACGGCCAGAGCACAGCGTTCGCGAGTATTAAAGTTTGCGTGTGGCGTCGATCTTCAGACCGAGCCTGGGCCGTGTTCGACTTACACCGCGTACTCCCGCAACGCGTCTTCGTCGAGCTCCACGCCCAGTCCAGGGCTGTCGGAGGCCACGCCGAAGCCCGCTTCAAGCTTTAGAGGGTCTTTCAAGACGTCGCCGACTCGCAGGAGCGGCCCGTTGATGTCCACAGGATAGACATGGTTGCGGATCGCTGTCGCCAGGTGAAGCGATGCGGCGGATTTGATGCCTGAATCGTGGCTGGTGCCCATGGTCCAGCCGATGCCCGCGCACTCGAGCGCTCCGGCGATCTGGGCCGTGCGCCGGATGCCCCAGGTTGTCGGCATGATGTTCACGCATCGGATGCCCGACTTGCCCGCGGCCATGATGCCCGCCAGATCGCTCAAGGATTTCCAACCAGCGTGCACGGAGATGCCCTCGTCCGCTGTCTCGGAGATCTCCTGGTAGTCGTCCCAGTTCGATGGAGACGGATCCTCGAGCAACTCGATCTTGACGCCGTTGGCCTTCATTTCGAGAGTCTGCTTTATGGACGTGGCTTTGTCGTGCCCCATGTTGCTGTCCGGCCTGATGGGAATGTCGCCCGCAATCTCGGCCACGCGGAGCACGCGCTCCAGGTCTCCGGCCACGCCGACCTTCATTTTCAGGACGTTGGTGAATCCCTGCTCGACATGTTCGCGTGCGTCCACGATCTGTTCCTCGAGTGAGCGATATGCGATCGTCCAGGCCAGGGGAACCTTATCACGGAACTTCCCTCCGAGGAGCTGGTATACGGGCGCGCTGAGCGCCTTGCCGACAATGTCGTGTAGGGCGAAGTCGATGCCTGCGAGGATCGTCGACGGGCCGAAAGCGGCTTCGACGTCGGTCAGCAACGCCTCGATCTGAAGCGGGTCCTTGCCCTCGAGCATCGGCGCCAGGCGGGTCGCCACGAGGCCGGGGACGTCGTCGCCTT
>CEQE01017166.1_pt1 | contig 13254 bp, 11 predicted proteins | sample 356201 | NCBI WGS metagenome assembly CEQE01 (sample SAMEA2619970, study PRJEB7988) | marine metagenome | biome: marine biome (ENVO:00000447); feature: mesopelagic zone (ENVO:00000213) & marine oxygen minimum zone (ENVO:01000065); material: "saline water (ENVO:00002010), including plankton...
AGAACAGCATCTCAACACTTTACCGGAAAGGCGGATTGGGACATCATTCGGGATGTCAAAGAATTAGTAAAAATACCTGTAATAGGTAATGGAGATATTTTCATTCCTGATAACGCTATTACGATGATGAGCGTGACTGGCTGTGATGGCGTGATGATTGGACGTGGAGCGTTTGGAAACCCATGGATATTTAAAAATATTTTGAGGCTCTTAAATAAGGAAAATATTCTCATAAATCCTTTAGCTGAAGAGCGAGGAAGAGTCCTGTTAAGACACTTAAATCACTCTGCTCATCTATTAGGGGATAAACAGGCATATCTATGCATGAGAAAGCAATATCCATGGTATGTTAAAAATATGCCAAAGGCTTCAATCTTTAGAAATGCTGTTTTTCAGAAAAATTCCATTAAAGACGTGAAGGAAGAGATAGAAAAGTTTTTTTTTAACTGACAATATCTATTCCTTGATAAGGGCTTTGCGTCGCTGGATATAGAAGTCCTTGACGCTCGTATAGGGATCTAAGGCAAAAGAATCCAGTTCCTCTTTTTGTCCAAGATTGAGTGATATTTCATTGACCATTTCTTCACTTCTAACCCCTGTTGCCGTTAGAATATCTATTCCAAATATAAATTCGGGACTTAAAAAGGCTTGAGATATTTTTCCAACAATCCCTCTCGTAGTTGTGGGACCAAAAATCGGCAGCATAATATAAGCACCAGTTGGAACATTATGATAACCAAGCGCCTGGTCAATGTCTTCATTGGCTTTTTTTATATTAAAAATCTTCCCTGCTGGATCAAACAATCCTCCAATACCTAATGTTGAATTGATCAGGAATCTTCCTATGGATCTATCTACTTTTTCTTTATTGTTCTGCGCGGCACTGCTAATCAGGGATATCGGTTCGGTCAGATTTGAAAAGAAGTTTTTAATCACTATTCTCAAAGGTTCCGGAAGTACTTTGCTATACCCTCGCGCAACCGGATCCATAACATTATCATATAATTTCTCATTAAAAGACCACACCAATCTATTTAAAGGTTCTATAGGATCATATATTGCTTCATCTTCAGCGCCGCCATCTTCATCAAAAACATCGTCTTCAAACTCTTCATTTGCCTCCTGTTCACCCAAATCCTCAGGTGTACCGACCACTTCCATGGATATGTTAGGTTTATGCTTATCAACCTCTGAAAGTTCCACAGGTATCATTCTTTCATTTGTGAAAAGATTTTCTGCAAAACCTTTTTCAGCTAACGTTAAAATAAAAACTAAATGAAATATAAGGATCGTAGAAAGTCTGTATTTTGTTTTCATAAATAAATACCTCAACAGGTACAAGATATGATTTCAAAGATGCCGATAAGCAACAACAAAATCACTTATAAAATTAACCGCCTTCGGCGGGACTTTTTTAGACAAGATTAACAAGATTATTAAATTAACAGTTAACAATTACCAGTTACCAATTGATCATTGTTAATTGACTATTGATAATTGATTTATCCAGTCTATCCTCTTCATCCTGTCAAAAAATAATAAAAAGCAAATTCCTATACTATGAACTCAGTTTATCCGATTCCACATTGTTACTATTTGAAATGTTTTCTACTTTCTTTTTGAGTTTACTTACCAACTCCTCGTAAGAAGATTTATGAATTATCTTTTTAAACTGTGTCCGGTAATTTCTGATCATACTTACACCCTCGACAATAAAATCGTAAATTTTCCAGTCATTGCCTAATTTGATCAGTTTGTAATCAACAGGGATTTCATCATTACTCTTTTGTATGATAGTTTTTACAAGCGCAACATTACCTTTCACCTTTTCAATGATATAAATTATCTTCTCATCAGTGTAACTTTCAATTTTATTTGCATAGGAGTTTTCAAGAAGTTTTCCAAACAAGTCTATAAATTCTTTTTTTTCTTCCGGGGTTCTCTTTTTCCAATGTTTAGCCAGAGATCTTCTGGACATTTCATAATAACTAAATTTTTTACTTACTATCTCCCTAATCAGCGTCCGTTTTTCAGCCTTTTTTTCATCATTTTTCAAGTCCTCCCTGGAAACAATATCAATAACCAAGTCTACCGTTTTCTTTACACCCTCAGTAATTTCAGATGCTTGGGTAAAAGGTAATTCAAGGAAGAACAACAAAATTACTACTGTAACGGTAAAAAATAATTTTATCAACTTGTGGTAAACTTTCATAATAATTTTTCCATCTACGCACAGCAGAATTCAAATCCAAGCCTAACTCTACAAATCTTAAATTATCACAGCATGACCTATGATCGCAACCAAAAATAATTTACCGTAGAGGTCGCGAAGATCCTAGAGCAAAAAAAAAAATTTTCTGTACGGGCTCTACGTTCCTTGCAGCGAAAAAAACTAAAATAGATATTTTTGACTTTAACCTATTATTTTGGTAAGTTCTTGAAAATTATATACGTTATCTTGAAAAGTTATTTTTTTTATGAAGATTTTTAGAAATCGCTGACTTAGCACCAACTATTAGTAGTTATTGGCAAAAGCGAGAATGTATAACTTATGACGAGCTGGAAAATTTTTTATTTGTAGCTGCCCTGCCTTAGGATTAAGGATTAAACTCATGGGTCCCCATCTGTTATATTATTATGATAAAGTAGTCCTGAGGCGGCCCTTGCTTTCGCTACTGTTTGTAGCTCTGATCCTTGTTTTTTTTGGATTGCAGATAAAAAATTTTAAGCTGGATGCCTCTGCCGAATCTCTTGTCCTTGAAAACGACGAAGCTTTACGTTATCACCGCTCCATCAGCAAGATTTATAGTTCTAACGATTTCCTGGTCATCACTTATACTCCATTCGAAGACATATTATCTGAAAGTTCTCTTGCCGATTTGAAGACATTGCGCGATGAGTTGTCTCAATTGGAAAGGATAGAGTCTGTTGTCACCATTTTAGACGTCCCTTTGTTAAACAGCCCAAATGTCAAAATCTCCAAACTGTCTACTGAAATGAGAACATTGCAAACGCAGGGTTTGGATAAAGAGCTCGCCCGCAAAGAATTTCTGGAAAGCCCTATTTACCGAAAACTTATGGTGAGCCGTGACTGGAAAACAACAGTCCTGCAAGTTATCTTCAAACGTGATGAAACATATTTTTCTCTCTTGAATAAGCGCACTCGGCTTAAAGAGAAAAAACAGGAATCCGGACTGACTGTTGAAGAATCAGAGAAGCTAAATGAAGTTATCAAAAAATTTAAAGAGCACCATGCCATTGCTCTCGACAGACAACGACAGGACATTGAAGCCGTTCGCCAAATCATGGATAAACACAGGAACAAAGCGGAGATGTTTTTAGGTGGTATCCCCATGATAGTAGCGGACATGATCAGTTTTATTGAACATGATCTTGCTGTATTCGGTTTTGGGGTTTTATTTTTTTTGATTTTAGCCCTCTTTTTTTTCTTCAGAAAACTGCGCTGGATAATTCTCCCTTTATCATGCTGTACCATTTCTGCCGTGGTAATGGTAGGCTTTCTTGGTTTTATGGATTGGCGCGTTACAGTTATTTCATCAAACTTCACATCCCTGATGCTTATCATCACAATGGCATTAACCATACACCTGATAGTTCGTTATCGCGACTCGCTAGCCGAAACCCCTGATCTGGATCAGAGAACTTTAGTTTTGGACATGGTACGCCACATGGCAACACCCTGTTTTTATACGGCAGTGACAACCATTGTCGCGTTTTGTTCTTTGGTCGTCAGCGGTATTCGACCGGTCATTGACTTCGGTTGGATGATGACTATAGGTATCGCCGTGGCATTTTCACTAAATTTTATTTTTTTCCCAGCAGCATTGGTATTATTAAGCCCGGAGAAAGCGGGTTCCAGCGCCGACCCCACAAAAACATTAACCCTGGCTATTGCTTCATTCACTCAAAAAAACTACAAGGGAATACTATTTTTTTCCTTTGCATTAGCGATATTTAGCGCAATTGGTATATTAAAGCTGGAGGTAGAAAATCGTTTTATTGATAACTTTAAGAGCACAACAGAAATTTATCAAGGTATGAAGGTAATTGATACCCAATTAGGTGGAACGACTCCACTTGAGATCATCATTGATCCTGACAAAGATTTTTTTGAGTTCCTTAAAGAATTGGAATTAGAGGAAAAGGAAGAACTTGATGACGAATTTAAAGATGAATTTGAAGAAGAAGAAAAACAAGAGGAGCCCAATTACTGGTTTCATCCAGATATGCTGCTGAAAGTGGAAAAAATCCATGATTATCTGGACTCATTGCCGGTAGTAGGTAAAGTTCAATCTATTGCCACATCAGTGAAAGTCTTCAGAACACTGAACGATGGAAAGATGCCCGATGATTTTGACCTGGCGGTATTACGGAAGAAGATGATACCGGAAAATATTAAGAAGACCCTTGTTGCCCCCTATTTGTCCGGAGATGCAAACCAGGTTCGTATCACCATGCGTCTTATGGAAACAGACCCGAACCTGAGACGAAAAGCTCTGATAAATAAAATAAACCGCTTTCTTGTTGAAGACATGAATTTTTCTGAGGAAGATGTACATTTTACCGGCATGGTAGTACTTTATAACAATATGCTTCAGAGTCTTTATAGATCCCAAATCCTTACGATAGGTACGGTTTTTATTGCCATACTTATTATGTTTATAATTTTGTTTAGAAACATTTATTTGTCGTTTATTGCGATCATTCCCAACATCCTTGCTGCAAGCCTGGTTTTGGGAATCATGGGCTGGGTTGGAGTACCCCTGGACATGATGACCATTACTATCGCGGCAATCACAATAGGCATTGCGGTAGACGACTCCATACATTACATATACCGGTTCAAAGTCGAATTTGTAAAAGACAATAACTACAGGGCTACTTTAAATCGCTGTCACGGTAGTATAGGAAAAGCCATTTATTACACATCAATTACTGTTACCGTGGGCTTTTCGATATTAGCGTTGTCCGACTTCATCCCGACTCTTTATTTTGGACTGCTAACAGGGCTAGCAATGCTTGTCGCTCTAATGAACAATTTAACTTTACTGCCTATACTGATTGTCCTCTTTAAACCATTAGGGAGAAAATCTGAAAAATTGGGAACTTAGGTAATTAACGCTTAGCAGTTAGAAGTGTTCAATTAGCAATTTGTTCTAAATGTTGAATAGCAGATAAATTGATAATTGCCTATGCCACGGTAACAGATTTAGCCAGAGAGCGCGGCCGGTCCACATTTCTTTTAAGGGATGTTGCTGTGAAATAAGAAAGGAGCTGGGCCAAAATTAGTTGTAAAAAAGGAGCAACATGTTTTTCAACTTTAGGTAAAACAATGTCTTCATTAAAAATCCCGCTTTTCGAATCCTTCGGTTCAAAATGAAATCCTAAAACAAAGCCATTCCTGGCTTTTATTTCTTCAACTCCTCCCATGGTGAGTTCATAGAGCTCCCTGTCTTCTTTTGGAGGAACGAATACTAAAGCATAATGATCAGGATCTATCATCGCGATTGTCCCATGTTTTAGAAAGCCGCCTGGCATTCCCTCCGCATGGATATAAGCGACTTCCTTCATTTTAAGAGCTGATTCTAAAGCAATTGGATAATACGGTCCTCGTCCCAGGTAAAGCCAGTTTTTTATATGACAATAACGTCTGGCTATTGTGTGGACAAAACCAGATTTTTCATTTAGTACCCGTGACACATATTTTGGAAGTTCTTTCAACCCTTTATCGATAATCCTTTTCTTTGCAGGAAAAATGACTTTTTTACTGATGCCCATCTCCAGAGCAATCCGGTTAAGAATAATCATCTGCGCAAATGCTGCTTTTGTGCTAAGCACACAAATTTCAGGGCCTGATCTCTGCTGAATTGCCTGGTCTACCAGTCGTGACATGGAAGAACCAATTGCATTGATAATTGCCGTAGAGCAAGCGCCTTTATTTTTTGCGTACTTCAAAGCATTCAAGGTGTCATATGTTTCCCCGGATTGAGAGAGTGCCATGACATGAGTCTTTTTAGAAATTTCTCCCAGGTGTTTAAATTCGTCTGAACTGATGGCGGGAACAAAGCTTTGACCCATGGAAGAAAAAACATATTCACCTAAAAGAGCAACATAGTAGGTTGTTCCAACACCCAGCAGATAGTTTTTATCGCTTTTTAATATGCGGTAGGCTGTCTTTTTAATATGTTTTTGATCAATATTTAAAGCATTTATTATAGCCTGCGGCTGTTCATAAATTTCTTTTAACATATAATGAGGATATCCGCCTTTTTGAGACATCTCTGCATCCCAATGAATACGGGTAATTTCTTTTTCAATAATATTTCCTTGATTAAAATTTTTAACCACATAACTATCTTTGGAAACTATGGCATATTCAAAATCATCCAGGACAATAGAATTTTTTGTAAAATCAATAAAAGCGTTAGAATCAGAACCGATGTAATTTGCCTCATCGCCAATCCCTAAAATCAGGGGGCTTTCTTTTTTTGCGCAATACACTCTGTCCGAATCAAAAGTAGTAATCATTGCAATAGCAAAAGTACCTTCCAATTTATTGAGTGTCTTTAAAAAGGTTTTTTCCACATCACCGGTCGTGTTATAAAAATCTTCCAAAAGATGGGCAATAACTTCTGTGTCTGTTTCCGATAAAAACTTATGCCCTTTTTTAGCCAGTAGATTTTTTAATGTGCGGTAATTGGAGATAATTCCATTGTGGACACAGGCAAATTTTTTCTGGCAGCTCAAATGAGGATGAGTATTGGCTTTTGTTACTCTGCCGTGGGTTGCCCACCGTGTGTGCGCAATGCCAACATGTCCTTTTGGTTTTGTGAGTTTTTCTCCCTCGTTTACCTCGTCAACAGAGCCGACATTCTTTTTAACAATTATCTTTCCTCTCCCGTTTAAAACAGCAACCCCGCACGAATCATACCCACGGTATTCGAGATTCCTGATACTTGCCACCAGGGGATTTGAAATATTTTGTAGACCGACTATGCCGCTGATACCACACATATTATTTCGGATACGAATGGTTATGAGGAATTACCTTGCCCGAGGGTATGATTGTTCCTGCCAACAATGAATTACTTGTACCGATGGTTACGTTATCTCCGGCAAAGGTCCCAAGTTTTTCACAATGAGAATCGATTTTCTTTCCATTTATTTTAGCTTTGACTGATTTCCAGTCATCTGTATGGTTAATAGTCATAGTTCCGGAGCCAAAATAAACATTATAGCCCAAAACACTATCACCGATAAAAGAAAGCCGTCCTACGTTTGCTTTTTCAAATAAGATGCTGTTTTTTAGTTCAACACCATATCCAATAACAGAATTTGCGCTAATAGACGTATATTTCCTAACCAGTACATTGTTTCCTATGAAACTTCCTTTTCCTATATAACAAGGCCCTTCCAATATGGTACCGGACCTTATTTCTACATCTTCATCTATAAATACGGGACCGTTAATTTTAACGTCTCCTTTTAAATTAACCGATTCAGCAATAGTTGCTTTTCTCCAGGAGTCCATAATTACTTTATTTGCTTTTAATATATCCCATGGATAAGCGATGTCTATCCAGTCTCCTTCCCAGATAGAAGCGGTAAGATCTCCTTTTTCTATAAGTCTGCTAAAAGCCTTTTCCATACTTTTGTTGCTTTTTTTTAACAGATCAAAAAAAGACGCGGGAAGAATATAAACACCTGACAACACATAATTGCCAAGATCCGGTTTCTTTGGTTTTTCAATCATCCTAGTTATTTTCATTTCCTCATCAAGGTACACATTTCCAAACATCCCTGCAGAAGAGGTTAAACAGATGGAAGCAACAGGGGCTTTTGTAGAACCAAAAGACTGTAGAGTATGGCTGAAAATATTAGCTGCAGTTAATATATCCCCATAAATGAGAATAAAATATTCTCCAGGATCAAACCTATCGCGGGCTTGCAAAATGGCGTCACCTATACCAATTGATCGTTTCTGTTCTATATAATGAAGGTTTAGGTTTGCGTGGTTCGAGTTTTTAAAAAAATTAATTATTTTCTCTTTTTTATGGCCAACAACTATATTAATAACATTGATACCACTTTCTTTTAAAAGCTCAATTGTACGCTCCAGAACAAATTTACCCGCAACATTAATCATTGTTTTGGGTCTTGTTGCAGTGAATGGAAGCAGATTGCTCCCTTTATCAGAGGCAAGAATCAACGCTTTCATTTTATATCCTTTATAAGTTTAGCTGTCAGGGATCAGGTTTCAGGAGTCAGCTTTTTCTTCTGAACCCTCCTTTTAATCTTCTATTATCAAGTTAGTCCTTCGGTAACTATAGATGCCACGTACTTTGAAAGTGCGCGGCACATGCGGAGCAAGAAAACATTTAAATTCCTATCTGATCTTCTAAGAACTTTTCAGCCTCAACTAAATCTTCCATTGTGTTAATCCCGTTTACTTCATCTGGGTTTGACACCTTAACAGACGTCACTGGCAATGAATTGTCAAATGCTATTTTAACTATATCGGTTAAATAATATTCATGTTGAGCGTTATTTTGGTCAATTTCTTCTAAAGATTCAAGTAAAAACTTTTTATTAAAGCAGTAAATACCTGAGTTAATCTCATTTATGCTTTTTTCGGTTTTCGAGCAGCCTGTTTCTTCCGCAATTCTTTCAATATTATTATTGCTGTTTCTCACTACCCTTCCATATCCGGATGGTTTATCCTTCTCAGCAGTTAATATAGTAACAGCTGCATTGTTTAACCTGTGATCTCTGATCATTTCATTTATGGTACTTTCCCTCAAGAAAGGAACATCGCCGGACAAAACCAGCACCTCCTCTTTAAAATTTTCTAAAAATGACTTTGCCTGAATTATCGCGTGACCCGTGCCGAGTTGTTCATCCTGGTCAATAAATTCTACATTTTCTGATACAAATTTTTTTTTCACTTCTCCCTTCTGAAAACCAACTACTACAAAAATCCTGTCCGGCTTTATTTTATATGCAAGATCAATAACATATTTTAATATAGGCTTGCCATGAAGAACATGCAGAACCTTAGCTGTTTCCGACCTCATTCGAGTTCCTTTTCCAGCAGCTAAAATAATAATAATCATAGAATTATTTAATTGAAGTTTCCAGCAGAGCACGCGGAGCACACACAGAAAAATTATCCAGGGAATAGGAATCAGGTTTCAGGGGTCGGATTTTTTTCCTGATCCGCGTCAACTGAACCCTGATCCCTGAATTATTAATCTCTGCGCTGCAAACTTGCAAAACTGTGTTTTTTTAGCAAAGTCTTTTTGCTCACCGGAGCGGAAGCTCCATTTGGTTGCGGCAACTTGCCGCGCAGCGACCTCAGCGATCTCTACGGTGAGATGAACTATTTTTGTATTTTTAAAATACTTTCCCCCAGGACAATATCTTCCGGAGTTGTAATTTTTATATTGAGTTCAGATCCATTAACTACATAAACCGGGATTCCCAGCCGTGAAACGAGGGTAGATTCATCGGTTCCACAAAAATTATCTTCCCGGGCTTTTTCAAAAGCGCTAATGAGAATCTCTTTTTTAAAAACTTGAGGCGTTTGAATTCGCCATATGGAATCTCTGTTTTGCCCTTCAGTGACTATCCTCTGATCTGAAATTTTCATTAAAGTATCCTTTACCGGTATAGCAACAACAACAGATCCTTTCTCTTTAGCCTTTTTTATAGAATTTTCAAGAATAGGTTTACTCAAAAACGGGCGAACGCCATCATGAACCACAACTATATTTGTTTCTTGAGAGATACTTTTCAGACCATTAAAAACCGAATCCTGGCGCTTCTTTCCTCCTGATACTATTTTTTTAACTTTGGTAAGTTTGTAACTGTTTACGATTTCCTGTTTACAATAATCAATTCCATCATCTGGGACTACCAGTATAATTTCATTAATATAATCACTGTTTTGAAATGTTTGCAGGGTGTGAACAATAATGGGGACTTTAGCAAGCAATAAGAACTGTTTTTTCCTGCCCTTCCCCATCCGGCGTCCATAACCCGCCGCTGTAATTATTGCGGAAGTTTTATTAGTCATTGGGCCTCACACTGCTGATTCGAAGTTGTCCGGTAGGACATGTAGAGCTAAAATGCACTTTGGTTCATTATCCTGACTGCTGAACGTTTACATTATAGACAGTTGCAGCAATCAAAGTCAAAAAAATGACTTTAAGGCAATTTTTACCTGTCAGAGGAAAAAAAGCGTTTAGAAACGAAAAAAAATATTCCTTAGATATATCTAACCCATTGATTTATTAATGCTAATGTCTGGCATCCTACGAATTCCTATTTCTAGCTTTAAGCAGGCATTGATTTTGCTTTAAACAAGGCAAGGAGAAAAGGGAGAAAAACAACTTTCTCCATTTCCCTTTTTGTCCTTAACCTTTACTCTTAAAAATTGGAGAAAAAAATGGAAATATTAGATCGAATATTATTCTCAGATAAAACGCCAAAGCTGTTAAAAAAGACCCTTGATTTACATCTCCAGAAAAACAGCGTGATTTCAAGCAATATTGCAAATGCCGATACACCGGGCTATAAAGCGGTTGATCTTAAGTTTGATGAACAGTTACGGACCGCAATAGGGTCAGGGAATCAAATTAAAATGAAAGCAACACAAGAGAGGCATTTTACATCCGACGTCAAGCAGATTGATAAAGTAAAGCCAAGCGTTTCGGAAGAAAGTGACCCTGCCCGCCCTGATGGAAATAATGTAAAAATAGAAAAGGAAATGTCCAAACTGGTAGAAACTCAATTAATGTACAATTCCATTGTTCAGGCAATGACAAAAAGAGGCGGCATTCTGCGTTATGCCGTCGAAGAAGGCAAGAGATAATTGAAATTTTCTCTTAATCTTTTTGCATAGGAAATTATAAAATATGAAAGACATAACAATTCAAAGCGGGCTTAAAACAATTTTAAATCCGGGGCTTGGGAATTTGAGCAGGGCAGAAAATGCATCTTCTCTTAAACAAAAGGGAGAAAAATCGTTTGGAGAATCTCTTGTCAAATCCTTAGAAAATGTAAATGACCTTCAGTTAAAAGCGGATAAAACTGTTGAAGATCTTGCCACGGGAAAAACACAATCCATCCATGAAACCATGCTCGCGTTAAGTAAAGCTGATATCGCGTTTCGTCTGACAATGCAGGTGAGAAACAAAGTCGTAGAGGCCTATCAGGAAATAATGAGAATGCCAGTATAAAAAAGGAATCACGTGTCAGGGTTCAGCTTTTTCGGATTTCTGATCCCTGATACCCGATCACTGATCCCTTGTTAACATATCTTTGGTTAGTTAACCCTTACTTTTTTTTGATTTGGATTTTATTGAATTATAAAGTTCGTTGTAATCTTTATCGTTGGGTTTGAACTCAAGGGCCTTTTTCACCATAGATTCCGCCTTTGAAAAATCTTTTTTATCATTAAAGTAAATCAATGACAGCTCATGATAGGATTGCGCAAAATTCGGAGACGCTGCAATGACATTATTATATGCTTCAATGGCTTTATCTAATTCTTTCTTTTCATAATATAATTTTCCCAACTGAAAATTTGTTGAAGGATTATCCGGCTGGATTTCCTTTGACATTAAAATCGTTCTTTCTGCCTCGTCAACTTCTCCCATTGAGAGATATACCTGACTTACGTTATTGAGTATTAATATGGAATTTGGCTTTATTTTTTTGGCCTTTTCGTAATATTGAACAGCTTTTTCAAGCTCATTTTTGTCCTTATAATAATTACCGATATTGGTCAGGGCATCTGCGTCTTTGGGTGAAATAGACAATGCCTTTTCCCAATATTCTAATGCTTTTTCCTTGTCATCTTTAGATATGTAATAAAGAGTTCCAAGGTTAATATAAGCTTTAGTATAGTTTGGATTTAAAGTTACAGCTCTTTCCCATTCCTTCTCCGCCTTATCATTTTGTCCCATATTGAAATATACAAGACCTAATTTACTGTGGGCTTTAAAATTATCCGGATTGTACTTGATTGCAAGGAGAAACTCCTCCACGGCGTTGCTCAAGAGGTTGTACTGGGCAAACTCTATTCCCAGTTGATAACGGGCATTCGATTCTTCGACATCCACCTTCGTTTCCTCTTTGGAACAGCCGAAACATACTGCAAGTAGAAAAACAAATAAAAGCTTGTTCAACAGCTAAACCTCCTTAAAACCTTAGACAGGATATTAATCAAGATAAAAGTTCCAGTCACTTTCATTACGTGTGTGGCTCTTTTCAAAGACAACCGCAAAAAAAACCTCCGCCCCTTTCAAAGGGACGGAGGTTAGTGTTAAACAAAATTTTAAACTATAAAATTATAGTTCTGCCTTTAATTGCTACGTAAGGTATCACCCTGATCACCAATAAACTCCATAGCAAATCCGGCACTACCAGGTATTACTATCGCTCCCCAGGCACTTAATAATTGGGAATATGAGGTAGTAAGTATTGAATTATTCGCATCTTGATTTTGATACGCGGCTTCAACAACTACGTGACCATAACCGGTTGTAGATATCCAATTTATCCCCGCAACCGTATTACTATTTATTGAAGAATGATTAGTGTTGGCGATAAAAAACTTAGCTGTAGCTCCTGCCAAAATAGTTACTGTGCTTGAAGCAGTGTCAGAAGCCGAATTTTGTGATACTGCTGTAACTGTAACTGCCCTGCTGGATGCCTGACCTACCGAAGGGTTTGAAACACTTATGAAAGTATAAATACTATTTGAGTCTGCCTGCCAATAAGGCGATACAATCGATGTAGTTGATGTCGCATTAGCAGCAAAAGCATTATTAGATGATCCGGCAACTACTAAAGCTGCCACTGCGATCATCACAAAACAAAATTTTCTCATTATTTCCTCCTATATTTTTTAATATGCAATCCGTTTCCCGGATTATTTACAATTTAATTTAGTACAATTTTTTTCTTTAATCTTACTTATTCAGTTTACTGTTTTTTTGTGACGCACCCCCTTTCCTTTTAACCTTTTATACTTAATAAAATAATGTTCACAAAATATCCGAAATTTTAAAGAATGTCAAGGAAAAAGTATAAAAAAATCTATTTTTATTGACAAAGTTTTTATGCAAATAATTGATACAATATATTTTGGTTGCGCGGCCCGAAGCTGCGGTACGATCTCTTACCCTATCTCTAAATATCGGAAATAAAAGATAATACTTTAGAAAT
>CEQE01015724.1_pt1 | contig 13252 bp, 9 predicted proteins | sample 356201 | NCBI WGS metagenome assembly CEQE01 (sample SAMEA2619970, study PRJEB7988) | marine metagenome | biome: marine biome (ENVO:00000447); feature: mesopelagic zone (ENVO:00000213) & marine oxygen minimum zone (ENVO:01000065); material: "saline water (ENVO:00002010), including plankton...
ATAGTTGAAAATAAAGTATTTAAGAGAATTCTGAAATCCCTTCGTCCCGAAAAATCTGTTTACACGCTGGCCGCCATGCCAGTTGAAATAATTGGAAATGCTTACGAGCAGTTTTTGGGTGATGTTATTGTTCGTAGTGGCAGGGGAATTGCTGCGGAACCCAAGCCGGAAGTTAGGAAAGCCGGCGGTGTATATTATACACCCAAATTTATTGTGGATTTTATTATCAAAAATACGGTTGGTGAAAAACTTAAAAAATGCAACTCACCCAAAGATGTATCAGAAATTAAAATTGTTGATCCAGCGTGTGGTTCGGGCTCATTTTTGTTGGGTGCTTACGATGTTCTGGTGGATTGGCATTTAAACTATTTCAAACATCAGGTAGATAAACTTATCAAAAGTGGAAAAGCACTAAACCAAATAAACAAAAAATACATAAAAGAAATAAAATGTTATCCTATAGACTCTGATAGTAAAAATAAAGAATATACTTTGCACCTAACCAGTAAAATAAAAAAACAAGTTCTGACCAATAATCTATTTGGTGTGGATATTGATAATAATGCGGTTGAAATTACCAAATTCAGTTTGAGTATGAAGGCACTTGAAAATACGACTCACGATGAATTATATGAAGATTATGATTTATTTAACCAAACACTTTTACCGGAATTGGGAAATAATATCAAATGCGGTAATTCTTTGATTGGCACAGATTATTTTGTTGGAAAAATCCAATTTGATATAGAAGAACGAAAAAAAGTTAATGCCTTTGATTGGGAAGATGAATTTGTTGATATTTTCAAAAATGGGGGGTTTGATTGTGTTATTGGGAATCCGCCGTGGATTGATATTAAAGGATTACCGAAAAGTGATGTCGAATATTATTTTAATAAATATGATGCTACTTTTAATAGGATGAATATTTTTGCAGTTTTTACTGAAAAAGCATTAAATATTTTATCCCAAAATGGAAAATTTAGTTATATCATTCCCAATTCAATTATTTCACAAAGTTCGTATTCTTTATTAAGAAAAATAATTTTAGATAGATATCATATTGATTCCATTGTTAGAGTTCCCGATAATGTTTTTAAAGGGGTTGTTGCAGAAAGTGTTATTATTACTATTGAAAATGATATTAGTCAGAGAAAAACCAATACCGCATTTTTCGGAAGAACAGACCATATTGATAGAATTGATTTTTCTCAAGCAGTATTGTTTAATGAAATAAATCAGAAAATTTGGGAAGAACAGAAAAATTATTATTTTAATATTTTTTCTGCTGAATATGATTTGTCATTATGTGAAAAAGTATTTGAAAAGGGAATTCCGCTTGAGAAAATAACAAGATTTACTTTGGGAATTACACCATATGATAAATATAAAGGTCATTCTCAAACCCAAATTAAAGATAAAGTATTCCATGCTAATAAGAAATTATCTAAAGAATATAGAAAGTTACTTAACGGTGGTGATATCAACCGTTATAGTTTGAATTGGAATGGAAAAAAGTGGTTAAAATATGGTAATTGGTTGGGTGCGCCACGACAATCTGAATTTTTTAAGGATAAGAGGATTTTAGTTCGGCAAATTGTTTCTGGGAATCCTTTGAGGATATTTTCTACTATTTCCGATGATGATTATGTAAATACCCAACCAATTTTCAATATTATTCTTGATAATAATCTATTAGTTGGAATCGAGTATATTTTAGGAATTTTTAATTCTATTCTTATGAATTATTATCACCAACATATATATCTTGATCAATCAAAAGCAACTTTTCAAAAAATATTAATTCAGAATGCAAAAGAGTTTCCAATCCGCCAAATTGATTTCGACAACAAAAAAGACAAATCCCGCCACGACCAAATGGTTGTGTATGTAGATACAATATTGGAATTAAATAAAGAATTACAAAATACAAAAACAGAATATGAAAAGGAATTGTTAGAGCGTCAAATAAAAGCAACAGATAATAAAATTGATCAATTGGTTTACCAACTCTACGATTTAACCCCGAAAGAAATAACCACTGTTGAGGAGAGTGTAAAGAAATGATTTTATACTGTAAATCATCGAAGATCAGTGTTCCCAAAAAATAATAGGACGCAGATTGGCGCAGATTAAAATGATAAAAAGATTAGGTAAATCAGGTAGATCTGCGTCCTATAAAAAAATGGAATATGGAAAAAAATATCTTATGCGAAAGGATTTACAGCCGTAACAGAACCATAAACCTGGTCGGGATTCAGATCTTCGGTATAGAGAATGGAGGAAAGACTCGATTCTGCTGCTTGTAAAATTAATGCATCCCAAAATGAAAGTAAAAATTTGGATTGTTTTTTTACGGCTGCCCGAATCAAATCAGGGGTGATAATAACCATTTTTAACGGTTCCAGTGAATCCATTGCTGTCAAAGTCATTTCCGGTGAAATGCCAAGTTTTATTGTGGCAACCACATAAAATTCCTGTAATACCTGTGTTGAGATATTCCCGTTACCGGTTTTAATGGATTTTGCAATGAGGGATTTGGATTTCTCCTGTTTTTTGGCGTCTGCTTTATCAAATGCATAGCAGAGAATGTTGGTATCAAAAAAGACATTTTTAGATGTCATAGAGTTCATGACGATTCCATTTCTTTCCTTTTGAATCTCCCTGTATTCTCTCAACAGAATTTAGAAAATAATTTACATCACTTTCAGTGCGGGGGTCAGAAACCAATGATTGAAGAAATGTCCTCACCATTTTATTTAATGTTGTATTATGGTCATTGGCATATTGCCTTACTTTTTTTATTAATTTAGAGTCAGCGGATAGTGTAATGTTCATAGAGTACTCCTATTATGTATGCACATATTATGTGTAATTTATTTTTAAATCAACTCATTTTTACAAACGTCACAATATAATACATAATGAATAATATCTTTAAGTTCGTCGTCATTCTGAATTTTCTAACTGGCGGATGAAGAATCTTGATTAGTTGTACGATAATGTAGATTCTTCGTCCATTCTAAAGAAGGACTCAGAATGACATGATTGTGATCAATAGGTAAAAATTATTAAAAGTGGATTGAATATGCCCATTTTTTATTTATAGTAATGTTGCAAACTCTTCCATTCCAGCGTTATTTTCAGCAATTGATTTTGCTCGAATATTTTAAAATAATTGGGAATGATTAGGCGGCTGGTGCCCCTCGCGGTCTTCAAAACCGTTGTCCCGCTGAAGAGGTGGGAGGTGAGTTCGATTCTCACGCGTTCCCGCACAAAGAAGCGGGGAGTTGAGTTCCCTGCCCGCCATATAGTTAGGCGGGGATTCTCACGCGTTCCCGCAAAAAATATTGTTTAATCACAATTTGAAAGGAGAATAGTGAAATGAGTACAGCAACAATAATCGGTATGTGTGTAGGTGCTGTCTGTTCAGGCGGATTTATCCTCCTAATCAATAAACTGATGGCAGGATTTGAAAGCATGACTCACGAAGAGACTGAATAATTAAAAGTTGTGAAGATTAAAATCAGATATTTTCTTCTGCTGACGGCACTCCTAACAGGGCAGAACAAATTATTTTGGGATGGGTACGACTGGCAGCAAATGACTCGGGAGAATGCCGGAATGCCGAAACAGGAATATCTGGTCAAATCTTCCTATGTCAACGGACTGCTTGACGGCCGGCTTTATGACTATTTCAAAACATGGGATGTGGATTCAACTTTGGCGTTTGATTTATATGACGAATCCATTGATTACCTTAAAACATCTGAGATCATAAGGGCGGTTGACTATTTTTATGATGATCCCACCAATTTGTATCTGCCCATTTCATCAGCGATTCTGATCGTGAACATGATTGCCCAAAGGCAGCCGCAGGAACTCATTGAATCCTACATATTAGCCAGCAAAAAGTGGATCAACGGACTCATGCTGGAATATGAAAATCAGGATCAGGTAAAATTAATGGATGATAAAATAAATACACAAAGGAAAAAATGAAATTGCGGGAAACGCAATTAAGTCAGTCTATCCTTAACAATCCTTCAGAGGGTGTAAACATATACGTTCTGGAATCGTTTTCAAATTTTATCCGGCTGATGTGGTACTCAAAGGTGTGGCTTTTACTCAAATCAACGGGGTATGTAATCCCCCTTACGGAGCTTTGCCCTGATTCGAGGGGTGGCTCGTATTCATGATGGTGGAACAATTTTTGTTCCGTGATAATATTGCTGTAAAGGTCAATTTCGGTTACATATCCTTCCAGTTCCCTCACCGGACGACCTGAATCGTTATCAATCTGGATAACCACATAAAGAAGATTTTCATCCACCACTCTGATTCTGACATCCGTAGATAACAGGTGACTTGTTTGCTGAGAAAAAATAATCCCAATGAATAAAAGGAGGTATATTGGAAGGTTCTTCATTAAAACAATTTATGAATCTGCAAATGTCATGTCAAAGTAATTTCAATCCGGAACTGTCTTAAATTAAGCGGGTAAAACACAAAACATTATGAGTGAATCAAGATATCGGTCAATTTTAGAATCCGGAGTTCAGGAAAATGAACAGAAAGATAACGGGAAATTACAGTCTTTTACTGAACGGAAGGATACCACCATCCGTATTCCAATTATCCACATAATCCTGTTTTTGACAACCGTTGTAACCACACTCATTACCGGCTCGCAAATGGTGGGGGGAAATCCATTTGATAATATTTCGGACATAATAATGGGCGTTCCATTTTCATTTTCGTTGCTGCTCATTCTGGGATGTCACGAATTCGGGCACTATTATTACGCGAGAAAATATAATGTAAATGCGACGCTTCCCTATTTTCTACCGGCTCCTCCGTTTTTCCCTATCATCGGAACATTCGGCGCATTTATCCGGATTAAGAGTCCTATTTACAGGAAACGTGTATTGCTCCATATTGGCGCTGCCGGTCCAATTGCCGGATTTGTAGTTAGTGTGTTCATGATTTTATTAGGGTACATGATTATTCCCAATCAGGAATACGTGACACAGCAGATTCTGGGCGCCCATCACGGTATTGTATTTGATGACTCCACCTCGCAGAGCGTGCAGCTTGTCATGGGGAATTCCATTTTATTTTCTGCAATGGCATCGCTGTTTAATGTCATTGTCCCCATGAATGAAATTTACCATTTTCCACTGATTTTTTCCGGGTGGGTGGGATTTTTAGTAACCATGCTGAATCTGCTTCCTTTGGGACAGCTTGACGGCGGGCATATCGCCTATGCCGCGCTGGGAGAAAAACAAAACCGGTATTCGAAATGGATTTTTCTTTCGCTGATTCCGTTGGGATTTTTATCCGCAAACTGGTGGTTCTGGGCAGTGCTGATTCTGGTCCTCATGAGAACATGGAAACACCCGCCAATCATGGATATTGATAGAACTTTGACAAAAAACGATAATTACATTGCCCTTGCATGCCTGATCATTTTTATCACCTGTTTCATGCCGGTGCCTGTTTACGTACTTTAATAATGAAATTTTATTCAACGTTAACTGCACTTTTATTGTCTTCCTTTGTTTACAGCCAAACTACGGTGGGCGATTGGGAATCATACACTTCCTTCCTTGATGTGAAGGAAGTGGTCAGCACAGGGGGTGACATCTATTGCGCCACCACAGGAGGACTGTTAAAATTTAATCTCTTAAATCAATCGTTTGAAACATTCACTAATATTGACGGATTACAGGAAACCGATATTTCCACCATTTCATTTGACAAGGAAGGTTTTTTATGGATTGGCGGAGAATCCCCGGAAGGCATTATTCAGATTTATGATGTAAATACCAAAAATTCCGTGAAGATATTCCACCAGCTTGAAGTGAACAAAATCAGCGATATTGCGGTGAGTGACAGTCTTATTTTTCTATCCTATCAGGATGACCTCGATTGGAGGATTTATAAATTTATCTGGCGGGATGATGAGCATTGGGAGGCAGGATTTTATTACAGCGAAAATTACAATCCTTCATCAACCCGATTGGAAAATATTTATTCTGTTGAAATATTTAATGATATTCTTTTTGCAGCTACAGATTTAGGGCTCTTCACAGGTGATATTAATCAGGATATTTTGAATTATCCCGAAAACTGGACTTTACTTCTCCCGAGTAATGTAGTCAAAAACCTGTATATTACAGGTGATAGTTTATTTATTGTACACAATAACGGCGAGATTTGGGTCTATGATGGTAATTATTCACTTTTCAGCGATTATTATTCCACTAATGTTCTGGTTGATGTTGCTGTTCAAAACGAGTCAGTTTTTGCTGTTACAACCAATTCACTGGTAAAATTCAACAATGATGGTGACGTAATTGAGTCATGGAATATAAACCAACGTCCGCAGGACGTGGTGTCCTTAACTGATGGGAATATTGCCGTGGCCACTGATGGGGGACTGCTAATCATTGATTCGCAGACAGGTGAAAAGAACTGGCATATTCCTAACTGTCCTATGACCAATGTTTACACTGCTCTCACTGTTCTTCCTGATGGACGGTTGGTAGCAGCCGGTAAGAAAGGTGTGTCAATATTGAATGACAAGGGGTGGTACAACATTACTGCCAATACTTCCGTTACTCCATCATTTCAAGAATATACGGATGATGATTATTTCAGCTTTATTTCAGATACCGCTCAGTTCAAGGGGAACCGGGTATGGTCTCTGGTTCAACTGGATGACAGGATCGTTTTTTCAATTCAGGGTGCAAATTCAGATACCAATGAAACAGGGCAGGTGATCTCAGGGGGAATTGTCAGTATAGACCCTGATAATCCCTCAGACTATGTGGTTTACGATACCTCAAATGGACAGCTTAATCCCTTTAATAATGATGGATATCTTAATATCCGCGGGCTTCAAACGGATTCGAACGACAACCTGTGGATTTCAAATTTTGGAGCAGATGATAACGATAAAAAAATCACTGTAATGACACAATGGGTTGAGTGGTTTCATATTCCACAAATTGGCATCGACGGGTCAAAATTAGATAATCCAACTGAAATTATTGTAACAGATGAGGACGTTGCCATTGTTGCAAGTAATATTGATAATGGTCTCTTTTTATTTGATTTCATCCGGAATAACGATGCCGATAGTGTCCTCGCAATTGAACCAGTTGAGTGGTGGCTGTTTACGGAAGGAGAGAGTGGTGACGGACTTGCCAGCAAAACTATTTGGTCCCTGGTGGAAACCGATCCACGAACTGTTTGGGTCCTTACCGCAAATGGAGTGCAGCAGTTGAATTTTTCATCCAATTATCGCATCATGACGCCATACTTTTTCACCTTTTTTGCCGGTGTTCCGTTTGGTGAAGGATCAAAACTAAATGTGGACGGTAGAGAAAATCTGTGGATTTCTTCCATCAGTGATGGACTCTATGTGCTGCAGTCAAATTCAACACCATGGCCCGACTGGGGCGGATTTCAGCATGACAACAGTTTTCTATTGTCTGATGAAGTAACTGCGGTGGCTTTTGATAACGAGAAAGGACTCGCTTATATTGCCACATCCAAGGGGATCAACACACTAAAAATGCCTTTTTCAGAACCGATTACTTCCTACAAAACTCTAATTACATACCCAAGTCCCTACAGGATTCCAAGCAGCAGTCCTATGGTTATTGATGGTCTCATGGACAATTCCTCCATTAAAATCATGACACTGTCCGGCAGGTTGCTGAGAGATATTCCATCATCTTCTTCAGGGGTGCAGGGGTATCAGGCATTCTGGGATGGACGAACCGATTCCGGCGAATATGTGGGAACGGGAATATATCTGGTGGCTGTTTACAACGGCAGCGGAGAGAACACTGTGACCAAAGTAGCGGTGATTAGGGAGTAATGAATTTTGAATATTGAATATCGTCCACAGGATCCTTTGGAAATTTTGAATTAAAAGACAAAATAAAGATTTCCCTCTAATAAAAAGGGTCTCGATTTATTGAGGAAGCTTGCCCGGCGTATCCCTCTGATGGTGGGAGTAGACGGGTGTGTTAAGAAACATTTGATAATAGTAATTAGATACAAGAAACGAGTTACAAAGTACCAAAACCAGTCATTTCCTGGGAAAATATTCAGGGATTAATCCAAATTCACTTTCCAATTCCTCAGCAATAGATTTAATCATCAACTTTCTTTCACCGTATTGCAGAAATGCGCTTTTCATGGCGTCAATAATGATCTCTCTGAAATCGTAGAGATCGAAGTTGAATAACTGTTGTGCCAGATAAAATTCGTCTGTCATGGTTGTGTCGGAAATTAACCGGTTATCGGTATTCAGCGAAACCCGGAGACCGCTTGTATAATAAGTCTTAAATGGATGGTATTTTAAAGAACGGATGCTTTTTGTATGAAAATTGCTGGTGAGGCAGATCTCCAGCGCGATGCGGTGGTCGTTCACATATTGCATTAAATCTTTGTCTTCTTTTAGCCGCGTTCCGTGACCAATCCTGTGAGCGCCGCAGTAGTGGATCGCCTGGTGAATGGACTCAGGTCCGAATGCCTCGCCGGCATGAATAGTTGCGTTAATGTTGTTGTTCAAAATGAGGTAAAATGCCTTCCGGTGATCTTTGGCAGGGAAGTTCTCTTCTGCCCCGGCAAGATCAAATCCTACCACGCCTTTGCCTTTGAACCGCACAGCGAGGTCTGCAAGTTTCAGTGACACTTCGGGACTGATGTTTCTGATTCCGCAGATGATAATTCCGCATTTAATGTTGAATTCTTTTTCTGCCTGATTCAGTCCCTTCCGGACAGCTTTTACCGATTCTGCCGGTGTCATTCCCCGGGATGTGTGAAGAATGGGAGAATAGCGGATTTCCATATAGCGCACATTTTCTGAAGCTGCATCTTCCGCAAGTTCGAAGGCGGTGCGGGTAAGACTGGAAGGTGTCTGAATCACGCTTAGTGTAATTTTAAATCGGTCGATGTATTCTTCCAGAGTGACCCTGTTTTTTCCGATTGCGAGTATTTTGTGGAGGTCTCCTGGATTAGCGGCAGGGAGTTTCACCTTATTTTTCTGGGCGAGGTCAACCATTGTTTCCGGTCTCAGGGAGCCGTCGAGATGGCAGTGGAGTTCCACCTTCGGCAGGCGGTGAAAAAGATTCCTTGTGATTTTCATTTTACTGTTTTGCAACTGACCTGTAGAGCCAGAGAATAATTCCAATAAAGAGGATTGGCCCGAGCAGAGCCAGAGAATAACTTTGCCCGAGGAAAGTGAATCCCTGGATTGAAGGCCACCAGTCTTTATTTGCGGTAATAAAAATAGGGACTGCCACCATTATACCCATAAGGGCTTCACCGGTGATGAATCCCGATGCCATCAAAAGACCCCGTTTTTCTGTTGCATCCGTAGATCCTGCTTTTTTACCAAAATGAGCCACCATTCCACCAATGAAAATGGGTACTGAAAGTTCAATGGGGAGATAAATTCCCACTGCCACCGCCAGCACGGGAGTACGAAAATCTGAGCCAATCCTTTCCTGCCGAATGTCGATGAGAATAATAATGATGCCAATCAAAGCGCCAAACATGATCATATTCCATGGGAGGTTTCCTGTAAACACGCCGTCAGCCACCGATTTCATAAGGGTTGCCTGCGGTGCCGGGAGTGTTGATGAGCCAATCACATAAGCAGTGTGAAGAATATTCAGGACAAGGCCCAAAACCACTGATGCGGACAAGACTCCCACGCACTGCATTAGTTGCTGTTTCCACGGTGTAGCGCCGACAATGAAACCGGTTTTCAAGTCCTGGAGATTATCCCCGCCAATGGCAGCTGCACAACATACCACAGCACCCACAAGGATGGCAGCAGCGGCTCCCGAACTGCTTCCAGTTCCGAGAATCGCCAGCAATAGAAGAGATGTGAAAAGGATGGTGGCAATGGTAACACCGGAAATAGGATTATTGGAAGAGCCCACCACACCAGCCATATAGGCGGCAACGGCTGAAAACAGAAAGCCGAAAACCATCATAACAACCGAAAGGGTGACTGCAATACCAACAGATTCAAGTACACCATAGTACAAAAGTATTACTGGAATAAGGAGTACTGCCAGTCCTAAACCGACATAGTGAATAGGAAAATCTTTTTCTTCACGCCGAATTTCCTGACCGGATTGCGCATGACTGATTGCATTAAGACTCGCCCTAATTCCGGCAGCAAGCGGTTTCATCAGTTTCAGAAGTGACCAGATGCCTCCCACCACCATAGCACCCACACCCAGATAACGGATTTTAGTATTCCAGATTGTCCATGCGGCTGACATAGGATCTCCTTCAAATCCATTCAGCGCCGAATAAATGGGAATTGCAAATCCCCACGAAATCAGTCCACCGGCAAAAACAAGAATGGAAATATTTCTTCCCACGATATAACCGACAGAAATTAGAGCAGGTGAGATGTCAGTCCCAATTCCAAAAATGGCGCCTCCGAAATTTTTCGCTCCTTCCACCGCTGCATGCCACATGCCGAATCCCTGTTGAGCCAGTTTCATGAGTCCGCCGGCGATCCCCGTCACGGCGATTATTTTTATTCCAGATGCAGAATCAGACGCTGTTTTTTCTTTTGCCTCCTCACCCGCTCTAAGGACTTCTGCCGTGGCAACGCCTTCCGGGTATTTTAGTTTTGCTTCAATGATAAGCGCCCGCCTTAGCGGCACAGTGAAAAGAACGCCGATCAATCCGCCGATGGCAGAAATTTTGGCAATTTCCCACGCATTGAATTCTGTCCAGTATCCCAGAAGCACAAGAGCGGGAATGGTAAAAATCACACCAGCTGCCAGTGATTCTCCCGCAGAAGCGGCTGTCTGAACAATATTATTTTCCAGAATATTGGATTTTTTAAAAGCAGCCAGAATTCCCATAGAAATAACAGCCGCCGGTATGGAAGCGGAAACGGTCATTCCTGCGAAAAGACCCAGATAAGCGTTTGCCCCGGTCAGTACCATGGAAAGTAAAATCCCGAGAATGATTGCTTTTAATGTAATTTCAGGTAGCGGATTATTTTGATTTGTCATAGTTGTATCCCCAAAAGTTTGCCGTGAAAATAGAATGAACGTCAGGAGAAAAACAAGAGGAACATAATTGATTGGCAACAGGTAACTTATGGTTCGTAGCTGGCAATTGGTTTCCAGATTCATCTTTCCAAATTCATCTTTCAATATTAAATTATCAATACAACAGGGGTGCTGTTTTGAGTCAGACAGAACGGCTGAGAAAAACCCTTTGAACCTGATCCGGATAATACCAGCGTAGGGAGAACCACATGAAGCAACTCGCAAAATTTTTAACTCCACTTTTCATTTTTCCACTATTTGCCCAATCCGTTACAGTTGAGGGTACCGTTACAAACAGTGAAACCGGGAAACAGATTATAAACGCCAATGTGGTTAGCGGTGAAACGGGGGCCACAACAGATGAAAATGGATTCTTTTCCATTATAACAGAAATTGGTGAAGAATTAACTGTATCCCATATCGGATTTGAATCGTTCACGACTACTGTGGCTTCGAAACAGTTAACTATTTCGCTTACTCCCATGGTTGTAAAGGGAGAAGAAATTATTGTCCTCGGAGGATTATCTAACGAAAGTTTGAACCAAGCAACGTCAAGCATAACTGTTTTCAGTAAAAACGAGTTGAAAAATATGGATGGGAGCCATTTCCAATCATTGATTGATGAAGTCCCCAATCTGAACTGGGCCGGCGGAACCTCCCGCCCGAGATATTTTCAGATTCGCGGTATTGGTGCAAGGAGTCACTATTTCGGTGAAGGACCCCCAAATTTTTCTGTGGGATTTGTCATGGATGATATTGACTTAAGCGGAATGGGAATGGCAGGACTTTTATACGATCTCCATCAGGTGGAAATTTTCAAGGGACCACAATCATCTATTTACGGACCGAACGCACTAGCTGGACTTATCAGTCTCCGCTCCACCGATCCTGAGGATGAATTTGGTGCAAATATACGACTTACTGGCGGCGGTGATAATCTGGAAAGATTCAGCGGGTTGATTAATATTCCACTTTCAGAAAGTCTGTCCGCACGGTTTGGTTTTGAGTCGGGGACAAGTGATGGATTTCGCACCAACCAGTTTTTGAAATTAACCAATACAAACAGTCGTGATGAATCAATTATCAGAGGTAAAGTGTTGTACAAACCCAACGATAATTTGAAAGTCCTATATACACGATTGAATGCTGAATTGAACAACAAATACGATGCATGGGCACCGGATAACAATGAGGATTATAAGACATACACAAACCAACAGGGATGGGACAGACAGGGGACGAATGCTTATTCGGTAAAGGGTGAATACACCAAAAAGAAATTCAATGGAACCATCATCAAATCTAGGTCAGAAACGGATTTGGTTCACAGTTATGATGGTGACTGGGGAAATGATGAATATTGGCTTCAGGAACCCTATCTATTTGATCCTGACACAACGGGCTGGAATTATGAATTTTACGACAGTACTGCCAGAAACAGAATTAATGATACTTATGAAGCCCGGGTGAAGTACGGGAATTTTGTTGTGGGATATTTTGATAAAAATTTAAAAGAAAATGATAATGCGACTGGCTGGGTATTCGGCGGTGATGCTGATACTGCTGAGAGTCATTTTGAAATGGATGTTGAAGCTTTTTATACCCAATTTGAATTCATTCTTTTTAATAAGTTGAAATTTCTGGCGAATTACAGAACTGAAACCGATGAAATAAAATACAACGGTATATCAAGTTATGACGGTAATCCTTTTGAACCGGATTCTTTCAATGTAAAACACGAACTATGGGGTGGTAAATTTGTACTCCAATTTTTAACGGGAAAAAATTCAAATATTTATACAAGCATATCAAAAGGGTATAAGGCAGGCGGTATCAATCAGCATCCGTCCCTTTTAGCGGGAAATATCCTTTACGATCCTGAAATTATGGTAAACTATGAATTTGGTTTGCGAATACATACCCAAAAAACCGGACTGAATCTGACAGCATTCAAAGCGCTCAGAAATGATCAACAGGTTTCAATCTCGCAGCAGAAGGACGAAGAAAACCCCAACACTTTTATTTACTACGCAGCCAATGCAACCACCGGTGAATTAAGTGGTTTGGAATTGGATGTCTCATATCGGATAAGTGATAAATTATCCTTTTCAGGATCCATGGGAATTCTGAATTCTCATGTGGATCCATTT
>CEQE01025370.1_pt1 | contig 13245 bp, 12 predicted proteins | sample 356201 | NCBI WGS metagenome assembly CEQE01 (sample SAMEA2619970, study PRJEB7988) | marine metagenome | biome: marine biome (ENVO:00000447); feature: mesopelagic zone (ENVO:00000213) & marine oxygen minimum zone (ENVO:01000065); material: "saline water (ENVO:00002010), including plankton...
GTTGCTAACTATGTCGAAGATCGCGTGGAGTGATGCGTTGATCAAAATCTCTGAGCTGTGCGAAAAATCGCACATCGAACGGTCCTTGGATAGACGTTGGTCAGTCCTGGCGTCAATCGCTTGTCGACTCGGCGATGATGCGGATGGTCTCCGCCATGTCGCGGTCTCTGTCCCGGCTCTCCGGGTTCTCGTCGCCCAGGGGAGTGGCGCCGATCATGCGGTACATGTCGGCCACACCCTTGAATATATCGGGGGTGAGACCCAGGTCGTGGAAGGTCTTCTCAACCTCTTCCATCTCGCTGACCCAGCGGCGGGACTTGGCTGGCATAGAGGGAATCCAGCCTTCCATACGGGTGACTGCCGCCTGCTGCCCTCCGCTAAACTCGGCCATCAACTCTTTGGTAAGACCCATCTTCTCTGCCGCGATCAGGAGCTCGGTATGCAACGCCGTAGTGCCCTTGGTCATGGCGGCGTAGCACATCTTGATGCCCGACGCTCGGCCCAACAGGGTGCCCAAATTTCGAACATCCAACCCAAAGTCACGGAGTTGTTCGAACTCCGACGCGTTGTCTCCCGAGGCGTAGACCCGGGGGCTGGAGCCATTGCGGGGCGGCCCGCCGATTATTGAGGCGTCCACATACCGGGCGCCGCCTGCTTTCAAGACACCTTCCATATCTTTGCTCAACTCGGGCGCGATGGCATTACATTCGGCGAACAGCAGGTCGGTTCCCGTGGCCTTCACGGCGTCAGCGATCTCCCGGCACAGACCAGGCACCGCCTCGGAAACGGTGACCGACATGAGCACGTCGGATTGCTCGACCAAGTCATTCATGTTGGGCACGTCGGTGATCCCTGCCTGCTCGGAAAGCTGCTTGGTGCGGTTGCTGCGGCCCATCAGGCAAGTGAGCACCCGCAGTTCATTCTCTTTGAGGAGTTGGCCTATGGCATGTCCCATGTCCCCGGGGCTAAGTATGGCTACAGATTCGATGGCCAATTCAGTCTCCCTTCCCTTTCACGTTGGTCACTGTGGAGTATATCTCAAGCCTGTGTTATTTCAGCTAGTCAAGCTCACCCGGACTTGGCTGGCCCGCGCTCACCGAGTGAACGTTCTGCAGTGAATTGGGTATCCGGCGTGGCCTCAGGTTACTGTAGGCCATGACCAGAGCAAACACCGCAGCCTCGACCAATACTACTGCCGCGCCCGATGAGACATTTATGAAAAAACTGAGGTAAATACCCACGAAACCGCAGGCAGCGCCCAACCCAGTGGAAAGCAGCAGAACAGTCCGGAAGCGGTCACTCAGCATCCTGGCAGAGACGGGCGGGATCACCGTGGCGCCGGCGATCAGGAGCACTCCCAGGACCTGCATAGACACTACTATCGTCGCCGCTAAGACGAGGGAGAAAAGGGTTTCCACCCAGCCGGTGGGTACGCCGTAGAACTGGGCGACCTCGCCGTCAAAGGTGGCGAACAAGAAATACTTATAGGCCACGAACAGCACGGCAGCGGTCGCCAAGGTGACGACAACAATGGCCATCAGGTCACCCATGCTCACGCCCAGGATGTTGCCGAACAGTGCGGCCTCGAAGTCTCTAGTGAATGACTTGTAACGGCTGATGAGCACGATGCCCACGGCAAAGCTGGCCGTGGTTATCACGCCAATGGCAGCATCGGCCGCTATCTTGCGCTTCTTACCGGCAAGGGCGATCAACTGGGCGCAGAAGAACCCCCAGACAGTTGCACCGACCAGGAAGTTGATGGACAGCACGAAGCTGACTACCGCGCCGCCCAGCACGGCATGGGACAGGCCGTGGCCGATGTAAGACATGCGCTTCAGCACGATGTAGACGCCGATCATGCCGCATAGCCCGCCGACCAGGGTGGCGGAGATTATCCCGCGGACGAAGAACTGGTAATCAAAGGGCTCAAACATTGGAGGCCTCTTCGTCTGAGCCTGCAGAATCGCCCTCATGCCCGTGGGTATGGCTAACGTGGTCGTGGGAATGGCTGGAATCGTGTTCAGAACCGGCATGGTGGGCCCGGACGTGGCTGGCCTCGATCTCAGGGGCGAACCCATGCTCCCGGACGTGACCTGCCTCGTCTTCGGGGTTACCGCCGGGCTCGTGCACGTGGACTGGTGGCAATTGCGTATTCCCGTTAGTGTCGCCGTTCCTCCCGTATGAGTGGGGGCTTTCGGCCACGATGGTCATGCCGTCGTAGTGAATCACCGGCATCTCGGCGCCGTAGGTCAGCCGCAGTACCTCCGTGGTAATGACTTCAGAAGGCGGCCCTTCCGCCAGGATGCGGCCCGCCAGACACACGATCCAGGGCAGATGCACGGCCACTGCGTTGATCTCGTGGGTGGTGATTATGATGGTCACGCCGTCGTGGTTGAGGTCGTGAAGCAGGTGCATCACGTCGTCTCTGGTCTTGATGTCGACGCCTGAGGTGGGTTCGTCCAGCAACAACAGTTCGGGGCTGCTGATCAGGGCGCGTGCCAGGAACACTCGTTGTTGTTGCCCGCCGGACAGCTCCCGGATGTGCCGGCCAGCCAAATCCAAGATGCCCAGGCGGTCCATCATCTCGGCGGCCAGTTCCTTCTCTTCTTTGCGGTACCAAGGGAAGAGCTGGTTTTCCATGGTGCGCCCCATCATCACCACCTCTTGGACGGTGACGGGGAAGTTCCAGTCGATGGTCTCCAGTTGGGGCACGTAGCCTACCCTGGGCCGCTTCTTGGAGGTGGCGACACCGTTGACCAAGACCTCGCCTTCGTAGAGGTCGACAGCCCCCAGCACGGTGCGCAAGAGGGTGGTCTTCCCCGAGCCACTGGGGCCCAGCAGCCCAACAAAGTCGCCGGGCAGGACGGTTAGGCTAACGTCGGTCAGGACCCGTTGTTTCTCGTAGCCGCAGGTGACGGCGTTGATTTTCACGATGGGCTCACCGGGTCCAGACTGATGTGGCGTCGGATGTAGCATGGTTTTCCTTGTTTATATCCTTTCACCGGACGAGTGGGTCCGCTTATTTTTTTAATGCTTGCTGCTAGTTAATGGTGGTGATGTGGATTCACGTCCGGCATGTCTGGCATCGAGCCAGCCTGGAGGTCGCCATGACCGTCGTGCTCCTCATCGTGATTGTCTCCATCATGTTCATCAAGGCGGCGAAAAGGATACGCCACCGGACATCTTTGGCCAGAGCTAGCAATCGTGGGTGCAGATACATGCTTTACTCCCCATCATTGCGGGTAAACGGCCCCGCTGACTCCATCAAAAACGTTTTCAATATCCAGACCGGCCAATGCAGCGGCGTCTCCGCCCAGAGCCGGGATCATGGCTTCCAGGTTCCTCTGCATCAACCCCAGATATGAGTGTTCTGGGTCTCCGGGTTTGCCGGGCAGATCGTCGTCCGCCAGATCGTCGACGAACTGGGCGTTGGCCTCGCTGGCGATAGCTTCCAACACGTCGCTGGAAAATACTTCGGAGCCGAAGACGGCGGGTAGTCCTAGATTCTTTACTTGATCTATGAGTTGGGCGACCTCTCTGGCGGACGGCTGAGAGAAGTTCGATGGCTGGACAGCCCCGATGACCTCCATTCCGTACTGTCTGGCGAAGTAGGCCCAGGAATCGTGGTAAGTCAGCAACTTGCGGTTGGGTTCCGGTACTGTCGCCACCGCAGTCCTGATGGCCTGGTCCATCTGATTGATACGGCTGCGGAATCGCTCTAGGTTGTCCGCGTAATACGTGGCGTTATCCGGGTCCATCGCAGCCAATTGGCCTTGCACCAACTCGGCGTAACGCAACCCCAGATTTGGGTCCGGCCACAGGTGGGGATTGGGTTGGCCGGCGGACTCCGGAAAGGTGAAATCGAACTGCCATTCGTCGGGAGTGACCGTCTGGTCGCCCAGGGACAGGATCACCGCTCTGTCCCTCTTGTTGGACTCGGCCAGCGCCAAGGTCGGCTCCTCTAGAAATAGCCCATTTATGATTATCAGGTCCGCTTCGGCCATGAGTTTGGCCATGGACGGAGTCGGCTCAAAGGTGTGGGAATTCACGCCCTCGGGCACTACGCCCTCCAGCAGGATGCGGGAGCCTGCGATGTTCTCAACGATGCTGGTGATGGGCGATACAGTGGTCACCACTTTCAGACGTGTGTCTGGCTCGCCTGAGGTCCCGGACGTGCTCGACCCGTCGCCGCCACAGGCGCCAATAGTTAATGCCGCGACGAGTAAGACCCAGGTGATCGGACTGCGAAAGAAACGGGTCATCTATGCTTGTTTCCAGGTGGTCTTGGCATCTGCTTCCTGGCACTTGGCGCAGACGCCGCTGACGGCAAAATGCTCTAGGTCCGGCTCAAAGCCAAACTCTTTGTTCAGGGTGTTGCGGAACTCGGCCAGGTAGTGAGGGCTGAGGTTGAATGCGCCGTTGCAAGCCCGGCAGACCATGTGGTGGTGGTGTCCGTCGAGGTCGGTAAGCTCAAAATGCAGCCGGTCGTCGATGGCCACCTCGGTCACCACGCCCAGGTCTTTGAATAGGTGCAGCGTCCGGTAGACGGTGGCGATGTCCATGTAGGGATAGGACTTCTTGGCGACCTGGAAGACCTCGTCCACGCCCATGTGGCCGTCGCCGGAAGCGATGGTAGATAATACTATGAGTCTTTGGGGGGTTAGGCGGTGACCGTTGTGACGCAGGGTTTCAATGGCCTTTTCATGTTTAATCATAGCTATCCACCCTAGGCGTAGACACGTTTATGCGGTCAACAGTTATTGCAAACGGTTGCGATTGCTAATTCTAGCACCAAAGGATGGGATGTCAACCTTGGGTGAGGGCGGGCAAATGCGGTTGGTCAATCCCAAGTACAGTTCGTCCTGAGATTTTCGAAGCGAGTTGGCGCAATCATGGTTCGACGGGGGTCACCACGAACCGAAACGAAGTTACCGGTGGGAAATAGTATTTGTCTTTGTCTCTTGTACCAGAGCCCAGCCAACCGATCGCCCTTATATCTCGCACCAGGGGCCAGCCAACCGTTCGTCATGAGGCTCTCGAAGGATGCGTATTAGTCAAGTTATTGACGTAGGGACCATGGCTTGCTCGCAGTGGTGGTTCGACAGGCTCACCATGAGCGGACTTATGCGTTACACGCTCAAATAGTGGAACCCCAGCGAGAGAGACGGCTGGAACCGAAGTTAGACCTTGACGCGGTAGATCATGAGCCCTGATATCACCCTGGTGGCGGCCATGGCGAGGAACACTATGGGCCAGGGGCTGCCGGCCATGTCAAGGACCGCGGCGAAGATCAGGGCTTGGCCGCCGGCATAGGCGTAACCGTGGGCGTCCAGCAGGCCAGAAGAGGTCCCAGCCATGTGCCGCCCAGCGATGTCTACGGCGATGGTGGAGATGGGCGACATGCCCATGGAAAGCCCGCCGATCAGCAGTAGGACAGCCCCGAGGGTAATATTCACGGGAGGGGCCAAAGCGATTGCCACCAGGACGATGGAACTGGCGGTGCACGAGAAGATCACCATGGGCATGCGCCGGCTGCCCAAGAAGCGGTCTGAGATGATCCCCGAAACTGGCGGGGCAATCAAGTATCCCAAGGGCAGCAATATCGTGAGCAGGATGGTGGATTCGATGGACAGCCCGCCCTCTTCGAAGTAATAGATCGGCACCCAGGTGGTCAGGCCGTAGCGGACGACGTTCTCCAGTCCTTTGACGTGGCTGGCCAACAAGAACCTGGGATTGGACAGCAATTCCTTGTAGGGGCCAAGTCCTTTGAGGCGCTCAGGGTCTATGGCCTCCGGAGTGGCGGAGACCTGGTCTTCCTCAATATACTCGGGCAAGCCCACCTCGGATGGCCGGTCTTTGGCAACGAAATAAAAGGCGATGCCCAAAACGGCGATGATTATCGGGGGATATCGGAAGGACGCGCGCCAGCCCCATTCGGCGCCGACGTAGCCGGAGATCCACCACATCATGACCATCGCGCCGCCGGCCGCAGTGCCGACGATGCCCATCGCCATGCCGCGGTTCCGCCGAGGCCACCATTGGGAGATCATGCTGATACCAGGTGCCCAACAGGCGGCGTTCACGAACCCGGCGATGCCCCAAGGTATAGCCATCGTCACGGCCGAAGTGGCGAAGCTCGTGATGACGTTGAAGACGGTGGTGAGAATGGCACCGATCATCACCCACAAGCGCAGGCCGTAATTCTCTGCCAGGCGTCCGTGGACCAGGTCTCCTAGGCCGAATCCCCACAGGAGCAGGGTATTTACCAGGCCGATTTCGAGGTTGCTGAGCGACAGGTCTTCTTTGACCAGCGGGGCGACGGGCCAGAAGTTAAAGCGGCCCATGTAGAGGAACAGATAGAAGAAGGCGAAGGCCAGCAGTATCCGCCACTTGAAGATGTGGTAACTGCCGGGGAGGTCTTCGTACTTTGCGGTTCGGGCGTTGCGCATGAATGGTCTAACTAAGATTCTAAATAAAAAGGCCGAGAGGCAGGCTCGCTAGTTTCTATGAAAGCGGTCCACCTTTCGGCCTTCAGCCTGGGCATCGAAGTACCCTAAAAAGAAACTAGGCTGGGATGCGGTCCCTGGCGATTTTGTCTATCTCTTTGTCGGTCTGCGCGTTGATGTCGATAGGGTCGCCCAAGGGCTGGGGGACCTTGTACGGAGTCTTCACATACAGCTCGATGCGGTTGCCTTCGGGGTCGAAGAAGTACATGCCGTAGGCGATGCCGTGGCTGACGATGCGTTCGACCGATACGCCGGGCTCAGCTTCCAGGCGCTCTTTGTACTCCCTCAGGTCGTCCAACGAGGGAACTATGAAGGATATCTGCTGGATGACTTTGGCGTCGTCCCGAGTGACGCGGCCCTTCATCAGCACGAATTCGTGGTGCTCACGGTCTTTGTCAGCGGTGAAGAAGGTCATTCCGCGCTCTTCCAAATCTTCATCAGAGATGGTGAGGCCGATGACTCGGGTGTAGAAATCCCGCATCTTCATGAGGTCTTCTGCGTAGATTCCAACGTGTCCCAGAGAATCGATACTTGGCATGATTGTTTTCCTCCGTAGTCGTTTCGAGGCTTAGTCTTTGTTAGCGGGAATTATACACCAAGGGTTAGTCTATAGCGCGTATTTCTTCCATCGCCCGTAATAGCTTCTCAGAGCTTACGGGAATTTCCGTGATACTGACGCCGGTTGCGTCCAGGATGGCGTTGATGATGGCCGGGGCCACGGAGCTGATCCCCTGCTCGCCGATGGACTTGCCGCCGTAGGGGGTCGGGCCACCGCTTTCACTCTGGACCAGCACGGTGCGGAGCTCCGGCATGTCTGGCATGGTCGGTATCTTGTACTCGCCCATGGAGAGAGTGGTTACGTGCCCGTCGTCATATTGCAGGTCCTCGGTTAGGGCGTAACCGATACCTTGCATGACAGTGCCGTCTATCTGGCTCTGGTGCCCCAGCGGGTTCAAGATGGCGCCGACGTCATGGGCAGTGGTGAACTTCGTCAGTTGCACCTGTCCGGTTTCCACATCCACGTCCACTTCGGCGATCTGGACGCAGAACACGGTGATATCTTCGTCCCGTTCCGAGTCGTAGGTGTGATCCGCTTCCAGGAGCCCTCCGGAACGCGAGACCATGTCTGCCAGACTAACCGAAGTCTGGCCCGGCGCGGTCACCTGGCCTTGGGAGAAGCCAGTTTCGCCCTCAGACCAGCCAAAGGAGTCGGCAGCCACGGTCACCAACTGGCGTTTCAATTCCTGGGCGGCGCGGTAGACGGCCTGGCCAGCCACGTGGGTTACGCGGCTGCCGCCGACTCCGGTCTCGAAGTCCACGTCGTCGGTGCTCCAGTTCTCCAGCTCGATCTCATCATAGGCCACGCCCAACTCTTGGCCCAATATCTGGCGCAGCACGGTGTAGAAACCGGAGCCAGTGTCCGGCAGGGCGGTGTATAGGGTGACTACCCCGTCGGAGTCGATGGATATCCTGACGGTCGAGCTTCCAGCCCCGACGTGCCGTTCGCAGACGGCCATGCCCCGGCCGGTGAGCTTTCCTGGCGTCTTTGGTTTTGCATCTACATATCCGGACTCTTTCACGGCGGCGTCCATGGTCCGGAGACCCATGATGTTCTGCCAGTAATGGCCCATGGGGGATGCGTCGTCGTCCTGGACTAGGTTCTTGCGCCTAAATTCGAGGGGGTCTATACCCAATGCACGGGCGATGAGGTCTATCTGGGTTTCGGCGGCGAAGATGGACTGGGGATCCCCGGGCGCACGCATGCTGCCGCAGGGCACCTGGTTGGTGTAGACCACGTACGAATCAATATGCCCATGGGGAATCTTGTAGGGCCCCAGGCACCGGGAGCCGTAGGTCACACCCCTCTGAGGCTTGAAGGCCGCGTATCCGCCGCTGTCATAGACCAGGTGCGCTTGCCGGGCCGTGATGGTGCCGTCTTTCTTGACCCCGGTCTTGAAGGTCATCACCGCCGGATGGCGCGGGTTGCCGGCCATCAGTTCTTCGATGTAGGTCATGGCCATGCGCACGGGGCGGCCCGTGGTCTTGGACAGCCAGAAGCCCAGGTGGGTGTCCATGAACCCGCCCTTGCCGCCGAAATCCCCGCCGATGGTGGTCGGATTTACGCGTATCTGGTCGGTGGGCATATCGATGCCTTCAGAGAGCTGCTGGCGCACCTGAAACGGCATCTTGCTGTTGACCCAGGTCTGCACCCGTCCGGTGTTGTCCAGAAAGACCACCGAGGCATGGGGTTCTATGTAGGCCTGGTGTTGGTGGTTAGTCTTGAAGGTATGCTCGAATATCAGGTCGGCCTCGGCGAATCCCTGCTCAACATCGCCGTTCTTCCATTGGCCATGGCCTGCAGCGTTGGGGTAGGCTTGCACGCCGTCGGGGATGCCGACATAGTCAGTAAAATTGGGATGGAGCACGGGCGCGCCGGGTTTGATCGAGTCCGACGGATCCAGGATGGGTTCAAGTTCTTCGTACTCGATCTGGACGAGGTTCAAGGCTTCTTCAGCGATGTCATCGTCTTCTGCGGCCACCGCCACCACTTTCTGGCCGGCGAAACGGACAACGTCCCGGGCCAAGATGGGCATGTCGCGGAGCATTCGGCCCACCAAATGGGGCGGGATATCGTCAGCGGTCAAGACAGTATGGACGCCAAACACCTGCCGGGCTGCCGTGACTGAGTCCGGGTCGATGGACACGATCTTGGCGTAGGGGAAAGGACTGCGCAGGCACTTGCCCACTAGGGTGCCGGGCAAGTTCACGTCGGCAGGGAAAATCGCCTGGCCAGTGACTTTCGCGGGTCCTTCCGCGCGGCCCACCGGACGGCCGATGGTCTCATATGAACTGGTCACGGGTTATCTCCCTTACTTGGCTTTGGTTTTTGATTTTTTGGGTTTGGATGCTGCCGCCAGGTCCGCGGCCAATTGTGCCAGGGTGCGAACGGGCACTCCGGTGGCGCCTTTGACCAGGTATCCGGACACCTTGTCTGAGGTGGAAGTGCCGGCGATGTCCAGGTGGACCCAGGCGGCGCCATCCACGAACTCGGCCAAGAGCAGGGCCGCACTGATGGAGCCAGCCTGCCGTCCGCCGCTGTTCTTCATGTCGGCGACGTCGCTCCTGATCAAGTCTTTGTATTCGTCGAACATGGGTAGTTCCCAGAACTTCTCGCCGGTCTTCTTTCCGGCGTCAATGGTCTGCTGGACCAGCGTGTCGTCGTTGCCCATAATTCCGGTGCAGGCCTTGCCCAGTGTGGTCACCATGGCTCCCGTCAGAGTCGCCACGTCCACCAGCCGGGTGATGCCCTGCTCCCGGGCGTAACAAAGGGCGTCGGCCAGCACCAGGCGGCCTTCAGCGTCGGTGTTGATGACCTCGATCGTCTTGCCGTTCATGGCCCTGACCACGTCTCCAGGACGCTGGGCGGAGGCACCGGGCATGTTCTCAGTAGCGGCGATGACCGCCAGCACGTTTATCTTGGGCTTGGTCTGACCGATGATTTCCATAGCGCCTATGACTGAGGCGCCACCGGCCATATCGCCCTTCATGGCTTCCATGCCGCCGGGGGGTTTCAGGGAAATGCCGCCGGTGTCGAATGTGATTCCTTTGCCGATGAGCCCCAGGTTGTTCTCCGGGTGGCCGGGGTCTCCGTCGTAGCGCAGGATGATCAGCTTTGCCGGTTCGTTGGTGCCTTGGGCCACGCCCATGAACGCGCCCATACCCATCTTTTTCATCTGGGCGTTTTCCATTATCTCTATATTGAGGCCTCGTTCTGAAGCCACTTTCCGGGCCACGTCTGCCATGCGTGAAGGTGTCATGTGGTTGGCGGGCTCATTGACCATGTTGCGGGCGGTTATGGCTGCCTGGGCCACGGTGCAGCCCAGCTTTACTCCCGCGTCGATGGCCTTGGCGCGGGCTGTATCCAATTCCACCACGGTCAGGCGTTCAAACTCGGTGGTGGCATCGCCATTATTGGTCAGGTAGGTCCCGAATTTGTAAAGGCCAAGGTGCGCGCCCTCGGCGATGGCCTGGCCCGACTCTTGGGGGTCCAGCCCGCCAATGCCGGCACCGTGGGCGATGGTAACGGTGCTGGAGATTCCCTTGCGGCGCAGGAACCGGACGACTTCCGCGGACACTCGGCGCACTACTTGAACGTCGAATTTGTCCCGTGGGCCCAGTCCGGCCACTAGTACCCGGCTGGGCTTGATCTTGCCCAAGGTGTGGATCAGGGTGGTCTCGCCGGCGCTGCCCCTGATCTCCCCGTCCTCGATCAACTGGGTGATGATCCCGCCCAGCGCCTTGTCCACAGCCCCGGTGGCGCCGCCCGGCTTCTTGACGCCCCTAAACAGGTTTACAACCAGTGCCGGGGTTTCAATGTCAGTGAGATCGGCTGACTGAACATCGATCGCCAGCACTTCAGTCTTAGCGGATTTGGTAGATTTCTTAGCTTTGGCTGCCTCAGGTTTCGTTGTCGTCATAGAGACTATGCACCTGTCTATCAGTCTAGTTTTAGCTGGCCATTGGATTTGGCCCACTCAGCCACTTCGTCCAGCACCGGCGAGATGTCCTTGGAGGTGTCCAGCGCGTAATGGTCACGCTGCACAGGTTCTTCCACCGGAGCCAGCCGCGTGTAGATCAGCCACCCCGCATCGGAGTAAGTGTTGGCGTGCCGGTCGGCTTTGCGTTGCTTCAGCCTGCGCCTGACCGTGTTCTCGGGCGCCGTGGCGTGCACCAGTGCCAGGGGCGCGTGGGTTGCTTCCGCTATGTCGTATAGATAAGTCCGGAACTCTTCATTGAGGTTGGTGGCGTCGAAGAGGACGCTGTAGCCGTTGATCAGATAGTACTGAATAAGTTGGTAGCAGGAACGAAACACCCGGCGGTGTTCTTGTGTTGAGTATCTGGGGTGCTCAACCAGCACCTTGCGCAGCCGGTCGGTCTCCAGGATGAGAAACGGGACTTGTTCAGTCAGTTTGGCCGCGAAATAGGACTTGCCCGTGCCCGGCAGACCGCACATGGCCACCAGCAAGGGCTGCTGTGGCATCCGCGGCTGGGATATGGACAGGTCATCGTCCAACGTTTGGCGCAGCAACGCCACATCTTTGTTTAATTGGTCGTCCAATCTGTTACGTCCAATGCTTCGATAGATTCAATAGAAGTTTTCGAGGAATACGGCAGAGAACTATGACGACGAATATCCTTCGTCGGGGGGCCAAGCCTCCGGCAATTCACCGATGTCCTCCGCCCCGTACCGCCTGCTATCCAACTTGGACTCCAGCATCGCCGGACTCAGCAGGAAGGCTAGAGAGGCGACGATCATCAAGACCACGGCCAACGCGCTCAGGCTCACCGGCAATGACGCAGATGTGATTATCACCAGGATGGAGGTGGTCACCGTGAGCAGTCCGATCCGCAGCAACCGGGGCCCCACCTTCAAGAATACGGCGGTGGTCACGGCCATGGCCACGAAGATGAACGCCCTGGCGGTATCGGAATCCTGCATGCGCTCTGCGTGCTCGCTCCAGAGGCCACCCTGCCAGTTCAGGAACAATACCCATGAAGTGAGGAAGGGGAAAGGCAATGCTGTGAGGGACGCCAGCAGCCAGTCTCTTTTGACCATTTTGAAAATGACGTTGGCCATGATCCACATGGAGAAGGGCACATATCCGATGAGCAGGAAGAATAGCACCATGTTGAATGGTAACCGCCCGGTGGTGAGCAGCGTCCAGGCGCCATAGCCGAGAGTTATTAACGATAAGAGCCAGGATAGCGCAGGCGCCGCCAGGGAGTAACCCATCCACGAATACGACCATTTGCTGGGGCTGCCGGCGCACCAGTTGCGCCAGGTGACAAATGCGATGGCGATCAGCAGCAACGAGACCAAGAAGTAATGGCTCCATAGGTGGAGCGCAAAGAAAGCGGCCAACAGAAAGTGGGGGATGGTGGACAGGAGAACGTCACGCCAGACTCCTGGGCTGTGCACCTCGTACATCCCCCGGGCGACCGCGTTGGGAGCGCCCATCTCCTCGACGGCGCGGGCCATCGCCGTCTCGGGGTCGACCCCTTGGGTCTCCAACTCGGCGGCCTTGTCTTCCAAGTGCGCTTCCAGCTCCTGGATGATCTCATCCTTCTCAGCGGGATCAAGGTGGAGCCTCCGGGCCAGCGCATGCAAGTAGTTCGTCACCTCAAATGGCATGGCGTGTACCTACCGGGCCTCGGGGCTGGCCCCAGGACGCATTATGGAGTCCATGGCGTTGGTGAAGCGATGCCATTCCGATAGGCGGTCTACCAGGGCCTCTTGCCCCTTCGCGGTGATCAGGTAATAACGGCGGCGCACATTGTTGGGAGTGCCCTCCCAGCGCCCTTCGATCAGCTTGGCCTTCTCCAGTCGGTGTAGCGCTGGGTAGAGGGTTCCCTCTTTGAAGGCGAAGTAACCGCTGCTTCTTTGGTCGACTTCCTTCACGATCTGATAGCCATACATGGCCTCATTCTCAAGAAGGGCCAGGAGCAGGGTGTCGGTGTTGCCTTTAAGCATCTCTTGTCGGTGCATCTTCTTTCAGATCCAGAGCAGAAATGGTGACCAATTATAGGATATATGAGGCCATTCTAGGAACCTGAGGTAGCTTGGTCAAGGCGGGTAGGCGGAGGTCGCGGAACAAAGTCTAAAGGACTGAATCCACTACTCGGCGCAACAGTATCAGAATGATCAGCACCGCCATCGGGCTGAAGTCGAAGCCGCCAA
>CEQE01147523.1_pt1 | contig 13244 bp, 8 predicted proteins | sample 356201 | NCBI WGS metagenome assembly CEQE01 (sample SAMEA2619970, study PRJEB7988) | marine metagenome | biome: marine biome (ENVO:00000447); feature: mesopelagic zone (ENVO:00000213) & marine oxygen minimum zone (ENVO:01000065); material: "saline water (ENVO:00002010), including plankton...
GTGCCGCTCGTGTTCAGCGCGCCGGACTGGATCGAGCCACCGTCCTGGATATACACACCGTCCGCCGCGAGATCACCAGCTGAGCTCAAAGTCACGTCACCACCGGAATCGATCTCGGATGTGATATAGAGCGGGCTGTTACCCCCAGTCGCCGATATGCTGATATCACCGGTACCGGTGGTCTGGACCACCTGGTCAACGGTAAGCGAACCATCGTTGACAATGGTAATGGTGCCACTGCCACTAGTGATGATGTCGTTCAGCATCCGAGTGGTGTCGTTGCCGGCGGGATCGGTAAACTTGGACGCCACCGGCGTCACGTTATCGATAAAGACGTCCTGATCCTGACCACCGGTCGCTTCCAGCAGATCGGTACCGGTATAGATCTTGACGCTACCGGTTGGCGCATCTGCAACAACATCGAACGCCTTGATTCTGGTGGTGTCGAGTTGTGTGATGTCGCCACTGGACTGAATTATAACGGCCCTTTGTATAGTGGTATCGGTATCGTCTCTGTTGGCGGAGATATTCGCATTGACATTGATATCTCTGTTCTCACCGCCTGTGAACAGGAACAGGTCATTGTTGGTACCGGTTAAGTCGATCGCCGTATTGACGACCATGGCTCCGTCCAGTGCACCGACGAAGAGCTGCTTCTGAGTTCCGCCCGTCATGCCCGTGCCGGCCAGACCGCTTAACATGTCCTCGACATCCAGCAATGCGCTGTCGACCACCATCAACTGGTTGTGACCGGCAGTTGCCGTGGATGTGATGCCGGTAAGACCTGTTACCGTAATCTCAAGAGCTTCTGACTTGGACCCAGCGATCGTAAATGCCGCAGTGCCGCCCACATCTCCAGCCGCAGTCAACGTAATGGTATCGCCCGTGATGGTACTTGAGTCACGACCGTCATCGCGAATTGAACCTGCAAAGGTCTGCACGGTGACATTGCCATCGGTGCCGGCGTCCACGTCGGCCAGGGTGATGTCTTGCCCACCGTTTGCCGCCGTACCTGCCGTTAGACTGATATTGGCGCCCGCTGTCCCAGCAGTTTCGATACCTGCATCAGCACCCATGGTGACCGCACCGGTACCACTGTTATCCGAGTCCGCTAGATAGGTGATGGATCCACCTGATGTGGCAACGTCTATGGCTGCGTTCTGGGTAATCGAGCCCGCAGCGGTATTTATCACATTACCAGTCGCCGTAATCGCTTCGACAATGCCCAAATCACCGCCGGTCGTGAGCGTGATCGCCGCACCTGTTATGCCGGTGACTCCATCGACCGTATCGACCTCGAAACCGTCGGCTTCAGTGAAGGTCACGTCAAATCCTGCTGCCGCGACGGCGAGATTATCAACGTTGGATGACGCGTCGGTCATATTGACGGCGCCGCCCGCGTTGATGGCGAGGTCATTCGCCACAATGCCGCCGGCTGTTCCGGTTACGGTGCTGCCGGTTGTCAGGTGAGTGGTGGCTACGTTCAATATACTAACGTCGCTCGACACCGTGATCGCGCCGGCCGTGGCTGCACCGATCAATAGTCGGCTGGCAGTAATTCCCGTCGTTTCTGCAGTGGTAAGCTCAAGTACATTGTTAGCCAGTGTATCCGCCGCACCGAGGTCAACCGCATCTCCTGCGGTCGTCTGCACCAACGTAACGGTTCCACCCGTGCCCGCATTGATCGTACCCGTGAGGTCCATATCTTCAGCAGTTAAGGTGATGTTCGCTCCAGCCGGCGTGCTTGAATTACTCGCCACAGCGCCGGTCAACGTGATCAGTTGACCTGCGATCGTCGTCAGAGAAAGCGTGCCGCCATTGCTAGCAAGTCCGGCTGCAGCTACGGTGATGCCGTTTGCAGCTTCAGTTACTGACACGGTTCCGGCACTCGCGGTATTGGCTCCGGATACGGTCAGTGTCGCACCAGCCGCACTGTTGTACTGAATATTGCCTGCGCTGACATTGTTGAGTGTAACCGTCGGGACGACGTTATTCTGGGTTAACGTAATGCCGTTGGTGGCACTCGCACTCAGGGTCGTCGAGGTTATCACCGCGGTCTGGGTGATATTCGATCGGCTGTTGCCCGTGGCAATATCGCCGGCAGCCAAGATGACGTCGTCAGCAGCAACGGTGTTATCGATCGCCAACGTCTCCGTCACCCCAGCGTCATCGTCGGTGTCGACACTCGCAGTAAGATCGCCAGTGCCAAGATTTATCACACCACCCAACGTAGCAGCGCCAGTCGAGTTGACCGCGACACTTTGATTGGCAGCGGACGTGATTGCGGCGATCGTTACATCGCTGTCCGCGTTGGTTGTCGAGAAGGTCGCTGTCTGCGTACCGGTGCCATCCAGGTTCACGGGGGCACCAACCGTAAGATCTCCTCCCTGCGCATCAACGGTAACGTTGGCTACCTGAATCGCGTTTACTGTACTCAGCGAGATCCCAGCTCCGGTCGATGTAATACCAAAATCGAGGTCAATGGTATCGTCAGCACTGGTCCCGGCAAACGTCACTGCACCAGTTGTGGAGACAGCTCCTGCCAACAGCAGGGTAGCTGCGCCGGCATCATCATCACTGTCCACTGTGACCGTGATCGCGCCTGCACCCCCTGTGTCAAGAGTTGCGCCATCCAACGTTACGCCACCCTCGGCCGCAACGGTCAGGTTTGCCGCGGCGCTGTCGGTTACGGCAGCCAGCGCGACATTGGCGTCACCAGTCGCGGTGATGATATTCGTACCGGCACCGTCCAGGTCAATGCTGGCTATGTTGTTGGCAGTAGCCATGGACACGCCGCCCGCAGCAGCTGTGATGTCTACGTTACCGGCCAGAGAAACTGTTTCACTTCCTGTGGCAGCAGTTCCATCCACGGTTAGTGTGGTGACGTCAATGTCGCCATTGACGTCAAGATTGTCCGCACCGTCGCCGTCGGTATCCAGATTGATATCGAGCACGCCTGCGCCGCCGGCGTCGAGTACAACGCCAGCCAGGGTCGCACCTGCTTCACTGGTCACAGTCAAGTTGGCAGAGGCGGCATCAACTACCGCTGCAAGATCAACGGCGCCGGCGGTACTGGTCGCAACGTTGGTCCCAGCGCCGGACAAATTGATTGCCGTCACGCCGCTGGATGCGGTCACACTCGTGCCTTGGAGATTCACGTTTGCCGCAAGATCGGCACTGACCGCGTTTTGAACGGTCAAGGCACCACCGGAGGTAACATTGCCATCGACATCGATGATATCGTCGTTGTCCGTACCACCGGATAGGGTGACGGAGTTTTCCGATCCGAGCACTCTCAACCCCAGACTGTCACCCACGCCAAACGTGTTGTTGATGTTGAGGGCGACTCCCAATCGCGCTTCGCCGGTAAACTCGCTGCCGAAATTATTCAGGTCGACACTGCCGGAAACACGCCTGGCTCTCTTCAGATCCACATCCAGATCGGTTCTACCTTCCTCCTTGCCCACTTTGAAAGTTGCCGACGCGTCCACGCCGGGAAGATCGTTGAGCAACAACATGGCTCTCTCGACATTCTTCCTGCTGACAACGGTGCCTGACTCCATGACTCTGATATGTCTTCCGACCAAGCCGTTGGAGAGCCCGGCTTGATTGTCGACATTGACTGTCCCAATCAGACCTTCGAGGACAGCGATCTCAATGACCCCTTCCTGGATCTCCTGCTCGGGTATATACGCCCGTGCAACCAGGTAGCCAGCATCCCGATAGAAATTGGTGATCCGGTTCGCGGCTCTCAACATATCTGCAAATGCGACCCGGGTTCCGGCCATATCCGCAATCAGGTGATTGAGTGACTGGCTGCTGAACACCGTATTGCCGGTGATATTGAACCGGGTCAGTGCAAGCTTCATGCTGCCGACCGGTGCGTTCATGGGCGGTCGGTTGGGCATCGAGAACGTCGGTATTGATGCTTTTGGCTGAGGACTGGTCGTCTCAACATCCTTGAGCATCACACCTGGATTGGCCGCACCTAGATTTGCCGCACTCCAGGCTTGAGAGGACACCATCAAGCACATGAGTACCATAATGCCAGCTTTGAGTCCGTGCCTTGTGTTAAGAGTCATTCTGTTCTCCCTACTTTCGCAGAATTGTTGATCTTTCCGAGTATCTCAAAAACCTATCGAGGGGGATATCCCTCCCGATCACCTCACGTGAGTAAACTATCGATTGGGGAAGATTTGATGATGTATCTTTTTCTTAAAGTGGCAGTGATGTATCTGAATCACTACGCTTTCTGACGCCCTCCCTGATTGGAAATTTCCCTGCAAACGCACATATACGGGGCTGGTCAGTGTGAATCACCGTGCTCGGCAGGTACACAGCTTTTTCACTCTCATTCCAGATTTAATCCACTATTCTAGACGAACGGTTGCAATTTACCCGTAACCTGTACAAAAAAAACCCACAGCGCACTACGAGCCACTGGATTTGGTCAATAATTGACCAAATCCAGAATGATACCAGTGCACTGCAGGATTCCATCAGGCACGCCCTCCCTCGGTACGGACAGGGAGTCGGAGATCGGCTGCAGGCCGCCTGCCTAACGGGGTTCAGGAGACGGCATAGATGCCATCCAGGTTGCGGAAATAGGAACGGTAGTCCAGGCCAAATCCGAAGACATAACGATCATCCACTTCCAGGCCAAAAAGGTCCGGACGCGTGCCCTCAACCTTACGGTCGTGTTGTTTGTTGATGAGGACGACCGTGTACACCTCTGCCGCGCCTTTTTGCCGGCAGTATGCGGAGATTGCGGCAAGCGTCTTGCCCTCGTCGAATATGTCATCGAGCAGGATCACAGATCGCCCTCGGAGCGACTGCTCAGGTTCCACCCGCCAGACCAGATCTGCGCCCGTGGTCGCTCCCCGGTAGCGACTGACGTGTACAAAATCCACGTGCAGATCGATAGTCAATCGAGTGAGCAGATGGCCGCTCATGACCATGGCGCCATTCATGACGCAGAGAAGAAGCGGAGTTTTATCAGAGAACTTCTCATTCACGACTGCAGCGAGTCGCTCGAGCGCTGCCGCGATCTCATCGGGGGTGAACAGAGGAACCGCCTGTTGCTTTATCCTTTTCAACTCATCCTGACTCACAATCATCGTTTTTCTTGCTCGCCTTAATCGTTTTCCTTGCTCGCCTTAATAGTCGTCGTTATTTCAACTCATCGTGACTCAGCCTGGCGCACCCCTAACGATTCCGCTTGGTCAACACATCCCAACAACCCTAATCAGGTAGACGGCTGGCTCTCTGCCGGAATCCGGTAGCGCGTCACTCCAGTAGTTAGGAGACTTCTTCACACTGTCTTGCAGATTCATAAAAAGCTTGCGCGTCAGGAAACTCGCTAGCGTGGTCATCAGCACGACGGTGAACACTGACAATACTGTCGGGTTGACGATAATACCGACTCTCGTAGAAAAAAGACTTTCCAGACATTCCATTCGTCCCTTCTTCCGCATCGCTCAGTCGGAAACAATACAGCAAAAAGCCACGATTCGCGAGCTTGCAGCGTAGAGATCCCAGCTACGATTCTGCCGACAGAAGCGCTGCCGATCAGTGACTAACGCTTGACTTTTAGCTTGCTAAAAGTCTGAAGCTGTATATAATCACAGCTACTGTATATAATTCCATATATAGGGAAACCCAGCACATGATCAAATTAACGTCCCGGCAAAACGAAGTTTTGAATTTCATCAGAAACTATATCGATGAGACCGGTTTTCCGCCAACGCGGGCGGACATCGCCGAAGAGCTCGGATTCAGGTCCGCCAACGCGTCGGAAGAGCATCTAAAAGCACTCGCACGCAAAGGGGCGATCGAGATGATTCCGGGCACCTCCAGGGGAATCAGGCTACCGGACAGCGAAGGCATTCCCATTATCGGCCGTGTGGCCGCTGGCAGCCCCATACTGGCGCAGGAGCATGTAGAAGATTACTGTGAAATCTCACCCAGTTTCTTCCGGCCCCGAGCTGATTTCCTATTGATGGTGCGCGGCGACAGTATGAGGGACTGTGGAATTCTGAATGGCGATCTGCTCGCAGTACACAAGACAGATCAGGTGAACAACGGCGACATCGTGGTGGCCAGGATCGATGAAGACGTCACGGTTAAGAGGCTGAAGCGCCATCGCAGTAGATACCAGGTCAGTCTGTTGCCGGAGAACAGCGATTACGAACCGATAGAGCTGGACCTGCGCGAGGAGGAGCTGATTATCGAGGGGTTGAGCGTAGGTGTGATCCGCCACTGACGGCGGTCGAGCCCTTCTCAATCAGCGACACGCAAGTGTCATGTAGCATCTGCTTGCTAGCGCCAAGTGGTATGCTGTTAGCAAGTGATTAGCTACTAGCAGCCCGCGCTTTGCGCTTCTTGCGGCTCTGCTCCTCTTTCCAATGCCCATCAACATAATAGGCGCGCCAGCCGGTCTGTTTTCCATTTTCTTCCGTAGTTACGTAGCTCTCCTTGGTCTTGCGTGCATAGCGAACCAAGCTGCGGCGTCCCTCAGGGTCCTTCACGGGTGCCTTTAGCAGGAAATGATATTTGGGATCGATCTCCTCCTTGTGGGGAAGCAACTCGTCTACATAGGGCGCCCGCGTTTCCCGGTTTTTGGGAAACTGGCTGGCAGCAAGAAAGATGCCCGCAGCACCATCTCGCAGCAGGTAAGTATCATCAACTTTCTGACAGCGTAATTCCGGCATGGGAACCGGTTCCATCTTAGGTGGAGCGGCCTCACCATTGCGCAACAGTTTGCGTGTGTTCTTGCAGTCACTGGCGCTACAACCGAAGTACTTGCCGAATCTGCCAGTCTTAAGCTCCATGTTGGCGCCGCATTTATCACACTCGATAACCGGCCCTTCATAGCCCTTGATCTTGAACGCTCCCACTTCCACTTCGAACTCACTACAGTCCGGATTATTGCTGCATACATGCAGCTTGCGTTTTTCATCGATCAGATAACTGCTCATGGATGTATCGCATCTGTCACAGCGGTGCCTGCTTCTCAGCAGTCGCGATTCCTCCTCATCATCGCACTCGGTGGCCACCACTTCATCACCCGGAACGAGATTTATGGTCGACTTACACCTCTCCTTGGGGGGCATCGCATAACCGGAACACCCCAGAAACACGCCTGTGCTGGCCGTGCGGATCTGCATGGGTCTGTCACACTGTGGGCAGTGGATGTCAGTCACGGTGGGAGCATTGCTGCGCATCCCTTTTTCCTGATGCGCGAGTTCCAATTTGTGGCTGAAGTCTGCGTAGAATTCGTTGAGAAGCTCTTTCCATTGAATCTTGCCGTTGGAAACCCTGTCCAACGACTCCTCGAGTTCAGCGGTAAAGCCGTAATCCAGCAGGTCATGGAAGTTTTCGACCAGACGGTCGGTGACGATGTCGCCTATTTTTTCCGCATAGAACCTTTTGTTCTGAACGGTCACATAACCACGGTCTTGAATGGTGGAGATGATCGAAGCATAGGTGGAGGGCCTGCCGATCCCCCTTTTCTCAAGCTCCCGCACCAAACTGGCTTCCCCGAATCTCGGCGTCGGTTTGGTGAAGTGCTGGCTGGGATCCAGCTTCAGCAGAGTCAGCTTGTCGCCCACTTTATAATCGGGCAGTGGGGTTTCATCCTCTCTCCTCGTTGCAGTTGGCTGTACGCGCGTATAGCCGTCGAAGAGGAGAACCCTGCCGCGCACGCGCAGTTCCAGATCTCCCACTGCCACCAGAACCGTCGTGCTGGTATATTGGGCCGCCGGCATCTGACAGGCAACAAACTGGCGCCAGATCAGCTCGTAAAGCCGTTCCGCATCCCTGTCCAATCCCCTCACCGCACCCGGCTCCACCATCACATCCGAAGGTCGAATCGCTTCGTGCGCTTCCTGGGCGCCCTCTTTGCTGGCGTAGAATTTCGGTTTATTGCGCAGGTAACGATCGCCGAACTTCTCCTCGATGAATGATCGACACCCGGTCACCGCCTCAGCACTCAGGTTGGTTGAGTCGGTCCTCATGTAGGTGATATACCCAGCTTCGTACAGCTTCTGCGCCAGGGTCATGGTCTTCTTCACACCGAATCCCAGTCGGGTACTGGCCGCCTGTTGCAGCGTGGAGGTGATGTAGGGCGCACCAGGATTCGTCTGGGTGGGTTTGTCCTTTCTACTGCTGACCTGATATTCAGCTTCTTTAAGTAGCGCTAAAGCAGCATCCGTCTCTTCTTTGCTGCCGGGCTTGAATTTCTTCCCTTTGAACTTGTTGACCTGAAATCTGACCGGGTCTTCACCTTGCTGCTCCTGACGCAGCAGATCGGCAAACACCTCCCAATACTCGACCGGGATGAAAGCTCTGATCTCCCTCTCCCGCTCAACGATCAGTTTGACCGCAACTGACTGTACTCGCCCGGCAGACAGACCTCGGGCGATCTTGGCCCACAGCAACGGCGATACCATGAAACCTACCACGCGATCGAGGAATCGTCTGGCCTGCTGGGCATTAACCCGGTCCATATTGATGTCACCGGGATTCTGGAACGCCTCTGTGATGGCATTCTTGGTGATCTCATTGAACACGACCCGCTGGTATCTGGCCGGGTCCCCGCCGATCGTCTCCTTCAGGTGCCAGGCAATCGCTTCCCCTTCCCGGTCCAGGTCCGTGGCCAGATAGATCTTCTCGGAATTCGCGGCTGCTTTCTTGAGCTCAGCCACTACCTTCTCTTTGCCGGGCAATATGGCGTAGTCGGCTTGCCAGTCCTTGCCGGGGTCGATACCCATCCTGGCAACGAGTTGCTCATGGGCCTTCTTCTTCTGGTGCTTGGCTTTGGCGGCTTTGGACAGTTTGCGCGTCTTGGCGGCCTTCTTGGCCCTCTCCTTGGCGCTTACTGAATTCTTTCTGTTCGCCCCCGTGGGTAAATCCCTGATATGGCCAACGCTCGATCTAACGAGGTAGTCGTTGCCAAGGTACCTGTTGATGGTTCTTGCCTTGGCGGGCGATTCTACAATGACTAGTGACTTGGCCATAAAGCGCTTGATTTCAGTTCGTTACTCGTGATTTCAGTTCATTACTCGTGATTTCGATCCGTCGGCGGTGTTTTCAAGACCCGCCCTAATCTGTCTATCTTCCCCGGCTGCCCTCTGCCCCTGACCAAAAAACCGACATATATAATGGCAAGGTCGCCGGTCGTCAAGGATATTTTGATCGACCTGGAGTCTGTCGACCCGGCCAGTCCGGGCCATAAGGGAGCCCGTAATAAGCTCTTCAGTGTAGTATAGGAGAAGATCGATTGGCGCGACAACTCACTCCCCGACGAACGGTACACATGTCGCGCCGGACTCAAAACCCTTTTCAGTTATTGCGTCTAGACTTAGTGAATATGGGGTATTTTTGTCTTTCGGCAGTCCTAGATCCGCGGGCAATCACTCAAATACCCTGGCGTTGTTGTCCGACGATCCTGGCGATACTGGGCCGTATATCTGGGGCAATGCCTTACACTTCAGCGCCATTGCCGCACATGCCGGGGTAGCTGCGAAGACTAATTCTGAGGAGAACCGATGACCGAACTGATCCTCTTTCTGTTGCTAGGTTTGGTGTTTGGCGTCGTGCTTGTGATCGGCGGCATAAATCACCTGCAGCAACAACGCAAATCCCGAGAACGACAGCAGTACCATCAGCTCAAACACCAGGTCGATACGATCCAGGACGTGCTGCACCAACTCAGAAACATCGATCCACTGCCAGACCTTCATCTAACCATGACCGATTACCTGCTTACCTGCCTCACAAATCTGCGAAGTCTGGGGGTAAATATCAAATCCGTAGACGCCGAGATCGCCGATGCAAAAGAGCGTCGCGACCTTATTCAGAAGGGCGCCGTTAAGTTTCGGGCCAATCTTCCGGTAGGTGATCTCGGTCAGGTGAATAAGATCAAGAAACTGTACCAGAGGGTTGCCGGCCTTCTCAAGAGAGCGACCGCTCACGGATTACTCAAGGTCGATCGGTACAACCACCTGCTTGCCCACCTCAACTGGCAACGCCTCAGAGTGGAAGCGGACTATTACGCATGCAAAGCCAAAAAGGCCCTCAAGTCGCAAGACGATAGCATCGCCCGAAAAAACCTGTATCACGCCCGCAGATTGCTGGCTAACAGCAAGGTGAACCATCCGGGTAGGAAAGAGAAGTTCGTCAGCGTCAATGAACTGCTCGGCGCCATACAGAAGCAGGAGAGCGAATCTCCGGAACCACCGGAGGAGATTCCCTCCAGTGATCACCTGGAGAATATGACTTTCATGACCGATATCAACCAGAAGAAGAGGTCCTTCTAAGGGCTCTCTCGCTCGCGACGGGCGGCTGGGTACGCCATCCCTCTTCAGTTCAACCACAGAGGACACAGAGAGCTATAGTTTGATGACATAAGAGTTGACCAACAGTCCTCTACTCTGTGCTCGCTGTGTTCTCTGTGGTAGATGAATCTAGCCGGGGGCGCCTAGCCGGGGGCGCCTAGCCCGCATCATCCTCGGTCGCATCATCCTCCCCGGGTTCGAAAAGAGGCGCCGCAATCACTGTTTGCAGGAACTGGACCACGGCAGAGAGGTCCCGTTCGCCGCCTCGTTCCTGCCAAAACACCGACACCTGATAGTTCCTCTCTTCTACCGCCACCACGTCGGCGGGCAACTGGGGTAGACCGGTCGTGATCACCGTCGTCAACTGTGACGATAAACTCTCCACTGCAGTTTCAAGCCATTGCCAATCGACGGGCAGGAGGTCGCTCCTCGCAGCATGCTTTCTGACGACCTTCCAATTGACCATGGGTCGTTTGCGCCAGTCCAGAAGCCTCTTCCTGGGGATTCGATAGGCAACACATTTCAGAATCGGGTCCAACGGTTTGCCTGTCAAACTGGTGTATTTGCCAGGCTCCGGATCCGGATCATCGATGCGCGTCAGCTCCACCTGCACACCTTCGGCCCTGGCCTTGGCGCGAAGCGCCATTTGCGCCTTCTGTCGCTTCGAGGGCAACAGCATGAAGGCCGGTCCAATGATGGTACAAAGTGCCAAACCGATCAGCAAATAAGTCACTTAAGTCTCTGATAATTAACAGTTGTCTAATGAATCAATCCTGTGTAAATTTGCCCCATTCGTCACCATAAGACAACAACAATACAGGAGGATTCCGGCATGAGAACAGGAGGATTCCTATATGGCTGATTACACTCACATTCTGGTAGGTGTTGATCTGACGGAAGAGTCGCGACCTGTTTCAGAGCGGGCCTGTGCCCTGTCCAAGGCGTTTGGTTCGCAGCTCAGCTGCATCCACGCCATCGAACCCCTCAGCCTTGCCTACGGCGGTGACATACCCATGGATCTGTCCACGATCCAGGAACAGATTCAGGAGACGGCGAAGATCCATCTGGCGGAATTTGCCAAGACTCTGAACATTGCGCCGGACAATCAGCACCTGGTGTTTGGCAGGCCGGAGATTGAAATCCACAATATGGCCACTCAGGTCGGGGCGGATCTCATCGTGGTGGGTAGCCATGGCCGTCATGGACTGGCGCTTCTGCTGGGATCTACCTCAACAGGCGTATTGCATGGGGCGGGCTGCGATGTCCTGGCAGTGAGGGTCGGGCAGGTGGCGCCCGCGAGTAGCTAGGACTAGCTGCGGGACGGCACCGCCGTTGCTTCAGACACTCGCTGAAGGATCTGCCGGTCACACCGTGTCAGCTGGGCGATTGGGAGTCCAACTCCTCCCAGCGTCGATAGGTTTCAGTCAGTTCCTCTTCTACTACTGCCGCTCTGGCCAGTGTGCTCTCGCGATCCTGGTTGTCGTCCGAATAGAATCCCTCTTCACTCATGCGCCGATGCAGCCGGTTCAGTTCATCTTCCAGGGATTCAATACGATCGGGAATGGCTTGCAGCTCCTTTTGCAGGCGCTGATCGCGCTTCCTCTCCTCTCTTGCAGGCTGGCCGCCGCGCTGGCCGCCGCGCTGGCCGGCAGCGGTGGCGGCAGGCCTCTTCGCTTTCGCCGGCGCGAAGGGATCATCGAACCCGCCTCCTTGACGAAGCCAATCCTGATATCCCCCGACAAACTCCTGCACCCGTCCCCCTTCGCCAAATACCAAGGTGCTGGTCACCACGTTATCCAGGAACGCACGATCGTGACTTACAAGCAGCACCGTGCCGGCATAGTCGATCAGCAACTCCTCGAGCAGTTCCAGGGTTTCTACATCGAGATCGTTGGTGGGTTCGTCCATGACCAGCAGGTTGGTGGGTCTGGAAAACAGCCTTGCCAGCAGCAAGCGGTTCCGTTCACCGCCGGAAAGGACCTCCACCGGGGTTCTGACACGCTCCGGTGAGAAGAGAAAGTCGGACAGGTAACCCACCACGTGGACGGATCTGTTATTGATCTGTAGGAATTCCCGTCCTTCAGACAGGTTGTCGGCGACACTCCGGTCCGGATCGAGCTGCTCGCGCAGCTGATCATAGTAGGCGACCTCGAGCTTAGTGCCGGATCGGACCGTGCCATCGCCAGGCTGCAACTCACCAACAATTATCTTAAGTAAGGTGCTCTTACCGGTGCCGTTGGCACCGATAATGCCGATACGATCCCCCCTTAGAATGGTTAGATCCAGGTCGGCGATAAGAGGGGTTGAATCGTAGCCATGGGTTACACCGGTCAGTTCTTTGACCAGCTTGCCGGACGATTCACCTGAGTCGGCCTGCATCTTGACTCTAACCGTCAGATCACGCCGCGCACGTCGCACCTCACGCATCTTCCGAAGCGCTTTGGCACGCCCCTCATTTCTGCTCCTTCTGGCTTTGATCCCTTGCCTTATCCATTGCTCCTCTCGGGCAAGTTTTCTGTCAGCTTCTGCATGCTGTCTGGACTCCACCTGGCGACGAAGGTCTCTCTTTCTCACGTATGTCTGATAGTCATCGCGCCAAAGCGTCATCTCGCCCCTGTCCAGTTCGACGATGGCGGTAGCCAACGACTGGATCAGCGCTCGATCGTGCGTGACGAACAGCAGTGCGCCTTTGAATTCCCGCAACTGTCTTTCCAGCCAGTGGATCATGGGAATGTCCAAGTGGTTGGTCGGCTCGTCCAGAAGCAACAGATCCGGTTCATTCACCAGCGCCTTCGCCAAGGCCACGCGACGCAACCAACCACCGGACAACTCGTTCATGGGTCGATCGGCGGGCAATTGTAGGCGCGTCAGGACGGTCTCAATCTTGCTGTTCAGCGACCAGCCCCC
>CEQE01072887.1_pt1 | contig 13219 bp, 12 predicted proteins | sample 356201 | NCBI WGS metagenome assembly CEQE01 (sample SAMEA2619970, study PRJEB7988) | marine metagenome | biome: marine biome (ENVO:00000447); feature: mesopelagic zone (ENVO:00000213) & marine oxygen minimum zone (ENVO:01000065); material: "saline water (ENVO:00002010), including plankton...
TTTCTCAATCTCGCACTGGTCTATGAGAAATCTCATGTCGCTTCCCTCGAAGGCTTTCTGTATTGGGTCGAGGCGGGCGAAGTGGAGATCAAGCGTGATCTCGAACAAGCGACGCAAAACGCGGTGCGCGTGATGACGGTGCACGGCGCCAAAGGCCTGCAGGCGCCCATTGTTTTTTTGCCGGACACCTTGCAAATGCCAAAACAAAGCGCGGCGCTGTTCTGGCCGCAAGACGATGCGGGCCAGGATGTATCGTTGTTGTGGCCGCCCCGCCGGGGGCTTTACGAAGATGTTGCCGAGCATGAGCGCACAACCGTCATCCAACGCCGCGATCAGGAATATCGGCGCTTGTTGTATGTGGCAATGACCCGCGCCGAGGACCGGCTTTATATTTGCGGTTGGCACACCAAAAACAAAGCGCCGGAACAGTGCTGGTATAATCTCATCCAGGCCGGCTTGATGGATTGTGCCGTTGAAGTTGAAGATAAGTATTTGGCTGAGGTCGGGGAGACAACCAGTTCGACGGTTCTTCAATTGGTATCGCCGCAAAAAGCTAAAACCAAGGAAAAGCAGCCATCACCTGACCAAACTTATGATGATCTTCCCGATTGGGCTGGCCTTCCGCCGGCAGATGATCCAACGCCACCGACGCCGCTGACGCCGTCGCGCCCGGATGATGAAGAGCCCGCTGTCATGTCGCCGCTGAAAAGCGATGATGGTGCCAGGTTTAAACGCGGCCGCATTATTCACAACCTGCTGCAAACCCTGCCGGATATGGCAGTGGATCACCGTGAGGAGGCGCTTAAATCCTACCTTGCCCGCGATGCCCATGAGCTCTCCGAAAGCCAACAGCTGGAAATTGTGGAAGAAATTCAGGCTGTTTTAAATGATTCAGAATTTGCCCCTCTGTTTGGCCCAGGATCGCGCGCTGAAGTGCCGTTGATTGGCGAAGTCGCCGGTCAAATTATGTCGGCTCAGCTGGATCGTCTGCTGGTGACCGAGGATGAAATACTGGTCGTCGATTTCAAGACCAATCGGCCACCCCCAACTGACCCCAGTAACGTAGCCGACATTTATTTGCGCCAAATGGCGGCCTATCGGCGGGCCTTGCAAAACATTTATCCCGGTCGCGAGATTCGCTGTGCTTTGCTGTGGACAGTGGGACCTCACCTGATGCCGCTGACGACGGATCAACTGGTTAATTACGAACCATAAGGAGTGTAGCAGACCGAAAATACGGTACCTTGACGGGGGCCCGTGGCAGACCTAGATTGGATTTATAGTATTTTAATAATCCGGTGCGCAAAATAGGCAAATCCGGTTAGTTAACATAGGAACCAAGCATGTCTAAACAAGTAACAGATGATTCATTCGACAGCGACGTTATTTCTGCTGCCGAACCGGTGCTGGTTGATTTTTGGGCGGAATGGTGCGGCCCTTGTAAACAGATCGCACCCGCTTTGGACGAAATCAGTGCCGAACTTGGTGGTCGATTGACCATCGCCAAAGTAAATATCGATGATAATCCGGAAACGCCGTCCAAATATGGCGTTCGCGGCATTCCGACTTTGATTTTGTTTAAAGGCGGTGAGGTTGCGGCGACCAAAGTGGGCGCACTGCCGAAAAGCAAATTAAAGGAATGGGTCGAATCCGTTATTTAATGAGCTTATGATATTTTCGTTATCGGGACCCCGCCAACCTGGCGGGGTTTTGTTTTAGGCGCAGAGTTTTAATAAAGGACAGTTAATGAGTATCGTACATGCCAAGGATACGCCTTATACTTGGGGATTTTACGATGAGCTCAACCCGATATTCTTAAACTATGTGTGCGCCCTCAATGGCCATCACCCGGTACCGATCAAAGATGGCTTCAGCTATTGTGATCTGGGCTGCGGCTTCGGCGTAACTGCCAATGGACTGGCTCAGCTTTTTCCGCAAGGCAAATTTACCGGTATAGATTTTAATGAAGATCATATCGCGACCGCTACTGAATTGGCGAAGGATTGCGGCAGTACCAATATCGAGTTTATGACGCTGGATGTTAATCACATCACCGATGCTGAATTGCCGCAGTATGATTTTATTATTCTTCATGGCGTGTTGTCCTGGGTCGATCCGGGGACTCGCGAAAATATCCGCCAATTTGTCGCCGACCACATAAAAGACGATGGCATCGTCTATGTCAGTTACAACAGCCTGCCGGGCTGGGCGGCGTTGGCACCGCTTCGCGATGTCGTGCTCACCCATACGGCAGGCATGACGACAGATTATCTGATGAAAACCCAGGCTGGTCTGGATTATCTTGATTTTATGGCAACGAATAACGCTGCCTTTTTTGTTGATAATCCACCGGCGCGTGAATTTCTCGCTGAGATAAAGACCAGGGATATCGAATATGTCGCCCATGAACTGTTAATCGAGTTTACCAAGGCCTACTACTTCCATCAGGTGGCCGCAGAATATCGCAGCGCAGGTCTCAGCTATTCCGGCAACGCGGATTTATACCTGAATTTTATCGACCTTGCCGTGCCGGCGGAGTTTCGCGAAATCTTGCTGAAGGCAACGTCTCGCTTTGAGTTTGAAAGCCGGGGCGATTTCATCCGCAACCAGCGCTTCAGAAAAGACGTCTATAAAAACAGCCGTAAGACTATGAGCGAAGAAGAGCAACTTGAGACGCTGTCACACATTGTTTTTGGTACGAGCTGTATGGTGCCGGAATTTCAGACTTCCGTGGCGTTTGGCGACGTTGAGCTCAAATATGCTGGTGATGTGTTTACTGGCTTGATCGAAGTTTTATCGACGACGCCTAAATGCGCTGCCGAGCTGGTTCAAATGGATCAGTTTAAAGCTTATGGTCTGGATCTCGTCATTGATGCGCTCAAGTTTCTCAGTGCCGGCGGGCAGGTTGTACCGATGCGGGAGAATGCCAATGGCCGAACCGATTTGGATATTGATGCCGATCGCTACTCAATTCCGGCCAGTTTTAATGTTCAATTGTTGAAGCGCCGGCTGTTGCAACAGGATGCTCTCGGATTGATCGCGCCCAAAGCGGGTGTTGGTATTTCTGTTTCCATGGCAGACGCATTGTTTGCCCTTTGTCTGGTTGAAGCCAATAAAGACGAGGTGCCGAATTGGGTGTTTCAACGCTTGCTCGAAGCGCGCCAGGAATTGCAGTTTGAGGGCGGCACCGAAACCGAAGCGATTGCCGCTGCAGTCGAAAAATTCCGCGCAACCCGCCTGCCCAAATTCCTCGAGCTTGGGATCTTGGAACCGGCGGAGTAATATCCGGCTAGGAAGAATTGTCGTCTAATTGGTTAGCGACTTAACCATCGCCTTGACGCGCTTTTGCAATTCATCAGCAGTAAAGGGTTTGGTTAAATATTGACTGACTCCGGCGTCGGCCGCCGCTCGGACATTTTCAATCGATGAGTTAGAGGTCAGCATCATAAAAGGAATATCCGGCCTAATTTCCCTTAGCTCTTTTAGAAATTCCAGGCCGCTCTTGCCCGGCATATTCCAATCACAAATGACAATATCTACAATACGCGCATCCTCTTGAAACATCATCAAAGCCTTATCAGCGTTTAGTGTCCGCTCGATTTTTTCGAAACCCATAGACTGTAAGATTGTCGCAATGAGGGTAATCATGCTTTGATCGTCATCTATGATCAGTACACGAACATTAGCGTAAGGGTTTTTGTCGTCAATCATCGGTTCAACTGTACCCAATTACCCAGATAAATAAATCCCTTAATACCCCAATGCCTTGTCCGTCAGTTGTTGCAATGGCTCACCAGCCTCAAAGCGGCGGATGTTTTCGACAAATTGCGGTGCGATTTGGCTCACCGGCGGGCGGCGGGCGCAATGCGGCATGATGGTGATCTGGGGGTGATCCCAGAGCGGGCTGTCTTCGGGCAGTGGTTCCGGCTCGGTCACATCCAAAGTGGCTGCCGACAAATGCCCGCTATCAAGGGCAGCGACCAAATCATCGGTGACGACATGACCGCCGCGGCCCAAATTGATAATCGCCGCACCTTCCGGCAGTTTGGCGATTGTCTCGGCGTCAATGATACCTTTGGTCTCCGGCGTAAAAGGCAACAGACAGATCGCTATATCCGTCCGCGCGAGAAAGGCATCGAAGTTGTCCGGCCCGGCAAACACTTCAATCGGTGCATCCGGTTTTGGTGTCCGCGCCCAGGCAGCGACATCAAAATTCAGGGATAACAACACATCAACAATCGGCTTCGACATGGTGCCATAGCCCATCATGCCGACACGCTGATCCTGGGGGCGCTTTTGCGGCAAAGGCTGCCAATTGTGCTGGCGTTGTTGTTCCCGGTAGGCCGGCAGATTGCGGTGGTGGCGCAGCACGTGGGTCACGGCATATTCGGTCATCGACGGATCACCCGTTGTCGGCTCGCCTTTAACCAAGGGAATGCCTTCGGGGCAGGCTGGGTTATTGTAGATGCCTTCAACGCCTGCCAGCATGGTCAGCATAAGCTTAAGATTTGGCAGGGGCGGCAGATCCTGCATCAGCGGGCGGCCGATGACGAGATAGTCGATATCTGCCGGATCACCGATTTCCGGCCATTCGCGGATTTCCAAATACGGATAGGCTGCCTAAAAAAAAGGTGTCCAATCGTCTATCGTTCCCCGCAAACTGTTAAACATTAATAGTGCCATCGGTCGAATTTCTCCTTAAGAATTATCTTTCAGCACACTACCGGCTAAATAGAGCGAGCCGCAAACCAAAATGCGGCCCCCTAATTTATTGGCCGATTTATTGGCTGTGATCTGGGTAATTGCGTCACCTATGGACGACGCTTTTAACGCCTCAATACCCAACGCAGTGGCGGTGTCGGACACTTCATCGGCGCTTAAGCTCGCCTCTTCACCCGTGATTTCAACGGCCCATAAGGCTGTCGTGTGGTCTTTGAGCGGGCTCAAAAAACCGCTCGGGTCTTTGCTGTTGATCAAGCCGGCAATCAAATAAAGCGGCCGGTCATCCATTGCTTTAACCGTGTTCGCCAACGCTATACCGGCAGCCGGGTTGTGGCCGCCATCGAGCCAAAGCTCCCAATTGTCCGGCAGTTGATCCGTGAGTGGGCCACTGGTGAGTTTTTGCATCCGTGCCGGCCAGTCGATGGATTGCAGGCCGCTGGTGACGGCTTCCCGGGTGATGCGTATATCACCAAGCGCCGCCAAACTAACAATCGCTAAGCCTGCATTTTGCAATTGGTGAGGGCCTGGCAGGGCCGGCAAAGGCGGCTCGATCTCGCCTTCCGGCGTCATGACAGTGAGCTGATCGCCTTTGATCGCGATAAACCAATCTTCGTCCTCAACAATCAACGGCGCATCAACGCCGGCGGCAAAGCCTCGAATAACATCGAGAACAACTTGATCCTGTTTGGTAGTGACGCAAGTTACCCCTGATTTCATGATGGCGGCTTTCTCAACCGCAATACCGGCGAGATCATCGCCCAAGAAGCCCGCATGATCCTGGCTGATCGGCGACAGCACCGTCACTGCCGGCCGGGCAATCACATTGGTCGCATCCAAGCGGCCGCCCAAACCCGTTTCAAGCAAGACCAAATCAGCCGGTTCCCGTGAAAACGCCAGCAACGCAATCGCCGTGGTAATTTCAAAGAAAGTGATGGGCGCATCGACATTGGCGGCTTCAACTTCATCAATCAACGCCAGGAGTGCATCGTCACTGATCAGCTCGCCCGCAATTCGAATACGTTCATTGAATGTCACCAAATGCGGCGACGTGTAGACATGCACCCGCAATCCAGCTGCCTCGGCAATAGATCGCATAAAAGCTAACGATGAGCCCTTACCATTGGTGCCGGCGATGTGGATCACCGGCGGCAAACGAGCTTCAGGATTGCCGAGCACCTCCAGTAACCGTTCAATGCGTTCCAGCGACAAATCAATGACTTTGGGATGATGTTGGTTGAGGCGCTGGACGAGATCCATATCTCTCACACTTTTGTTTTAGGCAGTTAGGCCTCTTGAAATATCGCGGACCAGATCAAGCACCGCCTCGGTGCAGCCATCTTGGGCGCTGCCATCGGGATTTAGATTTTCGGCGATCTGATTGACGAAGGCGGAACCGACAACAACTGCTTCAGCATGTTGACCGATCGCCGCTGCCTGCTCCGGAGTCTTAATGCCAAAGCCAACCGCGATGGGGAGGTCGGTGTGCCGCCGCAAACGTTCTAAGGCACTTTCGATATCCTGTGTTGCGGCTGATTTGGTGCCGGTAATCCCGGTGACCGAGACATAATAAACAAAGCCGCTGGCATGCTCGACGACGGTCGGCAGGCGCTGATCATCAGTGGTTGGTGCCGTCAGATAAATAAAGCTCAAGCCCGCCTGCTCAACCGGGTCCCGCATTTCAGCTTCTTCCGGCGGCAGATCAACAATGATAAAGCCGTCGACACCGGCGGCGGCGGCGTCTGTGACGAACTTTTCAACGCCATAAATATAGATTGGATTGAAATAGCCCATCAGGATAATTGGCGTGTCGCTATCGTTATCCCGGAAACCCCTTACCATATCGAGGGTCCTGATCATTGAAGCGCCGTTATCAAGGGCGCGTTGGCTCGAGGCCTGGATCGCCGGACCGTCCGCCATCGGATCGGAAAACGGCATACCGAGTTCGATAATGTCGGCGCCGGCTTCTGGCAGCTGATTTAAGATCGCCGAGGAAACATCCAAATTGGGATCGCCTGCCGTCGTAAAAGCCACCAGCCCCGTCCGGCCCTGGGCTTTCAGATCGGCGAAGCGTTTGGCGATGCGCGCGCTGCCGATCATGGATTGTTTCTCTCAAGATAAGCAGTGATGGAATCCATATCCTTATCACCACGTCCGCTCATATTGAGGACCATGATGTGATCCTTGGGCAGATCACCGGCGATCTTGATGGTGTGGGCAATCGCATGGGCGGATTCCAACGCCGGGATAATGCCTTCGAGGCGGGTGCAGGTCTGAAAGGCCTCAATCGCTTCCTGGTCCGTGATCGAAACATATTCAGCCCGGCCGATATCGTGCAGCCAGGCATGTTCCGGCCCAATCCCCGGATAATCAAGACCGGCGGAAACCGAGTGGGCGTCAATGATCTGGCCATCATCGTTTTGCAGCAGAAAAGTCCGATTGCCGTGCAATACGCCTGGCGCTCCGGCATTTAAAGATGCGGCATGCTTGCCGGTCTCGATCCCTTCGCCGGAGGCTTCGACGGCAATAATGCGCACGTCGTCATCTAGAAAGGGGTAAAACAGTCCCAACGCATTCGATCCGCCGCCAATGCAGGCAATGAGGCTATCCGGCAGGCGGCCTTCCTGCTCCATGATCTGGGCGCGGGTTTCCTCACCGATGATGGATTGAAAATCCCGCACCATGGCCGGGTAAGGATGGGGGCCGGCCACCGTGCCGATCAAATAATAAGTGGTCTCGACATTAGCGACCCAATCCCGGAGCGCGTCATTCATCGCGTCTTTCAGCGTACCCGTACCGGAAGTAACCGGCACAATCTCAGCCCCCAGCATTTCCATGCGGGAGACATTAGGCGCCTGGCGGTCGATATCGGTGGTGCCCATATAAATCGTGCAGGGGATATCAAACAATGCGCAGACGGTGGCGGTGGCGACGCCATGCATACCCGCACCGGTTTCGGCAATCACCCGATTTTTGCCCATCTTGCGGGCGAGCAAAATCTGGCCCATGCAATTGTTTACTTTATGCGCCCCGGTGTGGTTGAGGTCTTCACGCTTAAAATAAATCCTAGCTCCCCCGGATTTCGTGGCTAATTTGTTGGTCAGGCGCTCAGCGAAATAAAGCGGCGACGGCCGGCCGACATAGTTTTTAAGATAGCCGTTGAGTTCAGCCTGAAAAGCGTCATCAACCTTGGCCTCATCATAGGCGCGCTCGACCTCCAGGATCAGCGGCATTAGCGTTTCGGCGACATAACGCCCGCCAAACAGGCCAAAATGACCATCTTCGTCCGGGCCGTCCATATATGTATTGAGCTTGCTCATAACGTTGATGGTTTTACCTGAATGATTAAGAAATGCAATTGCCTGTGTAATAAAGCGACCCGGGTCGACTTATTACAATGTTAACTTTTTGCTGCCATCAGAAACGCTTCGATGCGCTTGAGGTTTTTAACGCCCGGAGAGTCTTCAACGCCTGATGAAACATCGATAGCTGTGGCGCCGCTCGTCGCGACAGCTTCCTGGACATTTTCCGAGGTTAAACCACCGGCCAGCATCCACGGCAGAGGAATATCGGCATGGCGTAACAGCTCCCAATCGAAGGCCAAGGCATTGCCACCGGGCAGGGCATTTTTCATATCGGCGGGCGGCTTGGCATCAAACAGCAGACGATCAGCGATATCATAATAGGCGGCGGCAGCCGCCAGATCATCCGGCCCGGCTAGCTTGATGACTTTCATCGCCGGCAGGCCAGTCAACTGTTTGATCTCGTCCACCCGTTTTGGTGTTTCGGCGCCATGAAGTTGGATAAGATCGAGAGATGAGCCATCGAACATGGCGGTGATCTCGGCGTCTGTCGGATCGACGAATAAGCCAACCCGGGTGACGTTTTCCGGTACGCGGGCGATCAGAGGCAGAGATTCTTGCGGCATTAAATTTCGGGGCGAGGGCGGATAAAAGACAAAGCCGACAAAATCAGCGCCATGCTTTACCGCCGCATCGACGGCTTCGATGCGATCAAGGCCGCATATTTTGACCTCAACCTTCATTTTAGGCGAGTTCTTCTTCGATTTCGGCAGCGATTTTTTTGGCTGCCTCAGCTGGATCGTCGGCGCCATAAATCGGCCGGCCGATCACCAGATAATCGGCGCCGCGTTTAATTGCTTCAGCCGGCGTGACGATGCGCTTCTGATCACCCGCCGCCGCCCAGGCGGGACGAATGCCCGGTGTTAGCAACTTAAAATCCGGACCGCAAATTTCGCGCAAAGCTTCAATTTCGGCAGCAGAGCAAACCACGCCATCCAAGCCGCACTCTTGGCTGAGTACAGCCAGGCGTTTGACCTGATCGAGCGTCGTGTCGGCAACACCAATGTCGCTGAGGTCGTCGTCATCGAGCGATGTCAGCACGGTAACACCTAATATGAGTGGCACTGGGACACCGATCTTTGCCGCTTCTTCAGCCGCCGCATCGCACGCCGCTTCAAGCATGGCCCGGCCACCCTGGGCATGAACGTTCAAAATAACAGGCTTGAGATGGACAGCAGAACGCACAGCACCGGCAACCGTGTTCGGGATATCGTGGAACTTCAGATCGGCAAACAGCGGCATGCCGAGCTCAGTTACGCGGGCGACTCCTGCCGGCCCAAGGGCGGTAAAAAATTCTTTACCGATTTTAACGCCGCCGACCAAACCATTGAGACTATTGGCGATTTCCAGCGCGCGGTCTATATCCGGCGTATCGAGCGGAATAAAAATACGTTTATGCGGTTGTTGATTTGAAGTCATCGACGATCTGCTCCTGAATTTTGCCTCTTATACAGGCCTCCTTCGAAGATCACCAGAAAAGAAACTTTATGAGTTTATGTTCGCCTGTTTACGCTTGGCGTCAAGTTCGTCGATTTTCTGTTGCAGAACAGTTAAATCTTTTTCGAGGCTGGAGGCACGGCGGCTGGCTTTGCGCGCTTTGCTGCGGGTGCCGCCAGCGGAAAACCAGGCGATGGCGCCACCACATAAAAAGCCGATAATTCCCGCGATCAGCACCGGCACATAAACCGGCGCATCCTGTAAAACCGGCAGCGGCCAAAAATCCAGCGTTACCAGGTTGCGATTGGATATCGAAAAAACCACAACAACGACGCCTACCACAATCATGGCAAGCCAGGTCAAAATACGTTTCAAGGCGGGCTACTCCAATTGGCTGATGGTTAATTAATCAGGCCAAAGAATCTGGGATTTCTAATTGTTGTTTAATTTATCGCGTAATTGTTTGCCGGTTTTAAAATAGGGTACGCGTTTGGCATCGACTTGCACTGCTTCACCTGTTCTCGGGTTGCGGCCAATGCGGGCATCCCGTTGTTTTACCGAGAACGCGCCAAAACCGCGCAATTCAACCCGGTCTCCCCGAGATAAAGCAGAAGCGATTTCATCAAATATCGTTGTTACTATCCGTTCAACGTCGCGTTGATACAGATGCGGATTTTCTTCCGCTAGATAGGCAATGAGCTCTGATTTTGTCATCGTCTTCCCGCCCTCCTCGGCAAGATCCACGCCGGTCAAGTATTAGTCCACAGGTTCGATTTATTGGCGCTATTAAAATCAAAATGTTTCAAATGCGCCTTATTCTATAAAATTGTGTCTTTACTGTAGGTTAGGGTGCCAAAGGGAGATCAAGCCGTCAAGTCTAAGTCGTTCAGAAATCAATGTTTTTCCAAATAAATCCTCAAGGGTTTTCCGCAAAAAACTGTCGTCGCGGCGAATTCTGACCGCTCGTTTTGGCAATTTTCGGCTGATATTCTTGGCGCTGGCGAGCCAATCAAGTGCTTCTTTTTCGCCGCCAAGGGCATCAATCAAGCCATTTTCCAGTGCTTGGCGACCTGTATAAACCCGTCCATCCGACAATTTGGTGACGGTTTCACGGTCCATTTTGCGGCGTTCAGTAACCATATCGACGAACATTGCGAACATATCTGAAACCACGGCTTGCGCCGCCGCCCGGGCTTTTTCACTCATTGGTTCCAGCGGATTTGGCTGCGCTTTTAGCGGCGCACTTTTAATCGATTCCGGTTTGACGCCAATTTTTTCTAGCAGTCCGGTAATGTCCGTGGTCTGCATAATGACGCCAATCGAGCCCGTAACGGTTGATCGGCGGGCAAAAATCTGGTCGGCCGCAATCGCTGTCATATAGCCGGCGGATGTGGCCAGATCAGCCATCACCGCCACCACCGGCTTGTTTTTGGCTACTTTGCGGAGCGCGAGATAAAGCGCTTCACCGCCGACGACAGTGCCGCCGGGGCTATTAATATGGACGAGGAGTGCTTTAACGGATGAATCGCCAGCAATTCTTTCAAGAGCTTCATTGCGGTCGGAGTCATCGATAATTATATTTTCGACATCCAAAATGGCAATATGGTCGCCACTACCGAATGTGTTGAAACGTCCGGCCACGAAAATCACCAGTGCAGCAACGGCGACAATGGCTGCAATACGCCAAAAGGTGAGACGGCGTTTCAGGCGTCTTCGATCGAGCAGCGTGTCTAAATCCATAGTCATTTAAATTTTGGTCCAAGCTCTGCAATATTAAAATACCGAAAAAAATACCCGGGTAACGCACGCGGCTACCCAGGTATGATTTTAATTATGTTAGGCGGAAAAGACTAATTATTTGTCATCACCTTTCTTGGCGGCAGCTTTTTTCTTAGCTGGCGCTTTTTTCTTTGATGTTGCTGCCTTTTTCTTAGCGGCAGCGGCTTTTTTCTTAGCTGGCGCCTTTTTCTTAGCCGGTGCTTTTTTCTTTGCAGCTTTCTTAGCTGGTTTTTTCTCGGCCTTTTCTTCTACTTCTTCTTTCGGTGCAGCGTCTTCGGCTGGCGCCTCTTCGGCTGGCACCTCTTCGGGAGCGGCTTCTTCTTGCGGTGCTTCCTCGGGAGCAGCCTCCTCTTGTGGTGCTTCCTCGGGAGCAGCCTCCTCTTGAAGAGCCTCTTCTGGTGCAGCTTCTTCCGCCGGTGCTTCTTCTGAGACATCTTCTGGGGCATCTTCTGCAGTAGCGGAACTGCGTTCTTTCAGCGCCGCGCCAAGAATATCACCAAGTGATGCACCCGAATCAGAGGAGCCGAATTCAGCCATGGCGATTTTCTCTTCTTGAACCTCGCGGGCTTTGATCGACAGATTGACTTTGCGGGAAGCTTTATCGACCGATGTTACCAGCGCATCGACTACTTCACCGGCGGCAAAGCGGTCAGGGTGCTGCTCGGAGCGATCACGTGACAAATCACCCCGCCGGATAAAGCCGGGAACGTCATCATTGACGGTAACTTCGATGCCGTTATCAACGACCGTGGTAATTTTACAGGTAACGATGTCGCCTTTTTTCAGTTTGTCGATACCGCCAGCGACCGGATCACTGGTCAACTGTTTGACGCCTAGGCTGATGCGTTCCTTCTCGATATCGATATCAAGGATTTTCACCTTAATGGTGTCGCCCTTGGTATGATCAGCGATGGCGTCTTCACCGGATTTGACCCAATCAAGATCGGACATGTGAACCATGCCATCGATTTCTTCGGTCAAGCCGACAAACAGACCAAACTCAGTGATGTTTTTAATCTCACCTTCGAGCTCATTGCCGGTTTTGTGTTTTTCGGTAAAGTCGATCCATGGATTGGCCGTGCATTGTTTGAGGCCGAGGCTGATCCGGCGTTTGGATGGGTCAACATCCAGAACCATAACTTCGACTTCCTGGCTGGTGGAGACGATTTTGCCAGGATGAACGTTTTTCTTGGTCCAGCTCATTTCGGAAACATGGACCAAACCTTCGATGCCAGCTTCCAATTCAACAAATGCGCCGTAATCGGTGATGTTGGTGACCCGGCCATTGAATTTGGTTTCGATCGGGTATTTGGCTTCGGCGCCTTCCCACGGATCAGATTCGAGCTGCTTCATACCCAGCGAAATGCGCTGGTTTTCAGCATTAAAGCGAATAACCTGGACATTGACGGTTTCACCAACCTGCAGAGCTTCGGAAGGATGATTGATGCGTTTCCAGGCAATATCGGTAACGTGCAGCAAACCGTCGACACCGCCGAGATCGACGAAGGCGCCATAATCGGTGATGTTTTTAACGACGCCTTCAAGCACCTGACCTTCGGTCAGATTTGAAATCAGCTCGGTGCGTTCTTCAGCGCGGGTTTCTTCCAGCACGGCGCGGCGGGAAACCACGATGTTGCCGCGGCTGCGATCCATTTTAAGAATTTGGAACGGCTGCGGGTTACCCATCAGCGGGTTAACGTCGCGGATTGGCCGGATATCGACCTGGCTGCCGGGCAGGAAGGCAACGGCGCCGGAAAGATCGACAGTAAAGCCGCCTTTGACGCGGCCAAAGATAACGCCGTTGACGCGTTCTTCGGCTTCGAAAGCTTTTTCCAATACAGTCCAGGCTTCTTCGCGGCGCGCTTTGTCGCGGCTCAGCATGACGGTGCCGTCACGGCCTTCGTAGCGCTCGACAAAAACAT
>CEQE01145688.1_pt1 | contig 13213 bp, 14 predicted proteins | sample 356201 | NCBI WGS metagenome assembly CEQE01 (sample SAMEA2619970, study PRJEB7988) | marine metagenome | biome: marine biome (ENVO:00000447); feature: mesopelagic zone (ENVO:00000213) & marine oxygen minimum zone (ENVO:01000065); material: "saline water (ENVO:00002010), including plankton...
GGCCTCGCCGATGCCGATCAAGCCGTCATCGGTGTGCACTTTCAGGATCGTCGTTTCGAGATTGGCCATAGGCTTGCCAGCCTCTTCAGTGTGCCGGTTGCGCCATGGCGAAACGTAAGGTATCGCTATCGCGATGGTTTCGACGGCGGTGATCTTCATCCCAATCTCTCCGTGAGTCGTGCTCTGTCCCGGTCGGTGACTGAAGTATAGGACTGAGCCCGACCACCGCCAATTAGGCGTGATTGTTCGTCCGGAACCACAACGGGGCCACCTCCACCGAGCATCCACCGCCGGTTCGCGTTTCGGATTGGCGTCCTTACGCGTAGCTCGCGGTTACTTCCTGCGCGATCCGGGCCCAGTTCGTGAGCACCGAAGGGTCGCCGCGAACAGTCTCGACGTCGCCCAGGTTGATGTCGATGACGCAGTCGCCGGCGACGTCCATGATCCGCTCTAACGCCGACCGCATCTGCGAGCGCGTGTGCGTGTACAGCACGTCGGCATAGGCGATGTGCGTCTCCAGAACGAAGTCGCGGCCAAGCTGATCGACGGCGGTTTCCAGGTCGGTCCAGGCGGAGATGTGGAAGCGGCGCAGATTCGGAAGCCGGCGGATGATCGACAGCTTCTCCGTAAGGTCTTCGCAGCCGTGGTAGTAGACGCGGTTGTCGCCCAACTCCCGTGCCAACCGGTCGTGGTACGGCTGAAGGAACTCGGCATACATGTCGGGGGACAACCCGGAAAGGCTCTGGGCGCTAACGTACCACCACGAGCTGGTGAGCGACCCCGGATCCTCCGTCGCGTCGAGCTCTTCGTAGTGGATCCGAAAGCCCCAGCTCGCCTCGGGGTCGACGGCGCACGCCGCCTGCCGGTCGCGGTGGTAAGCGATGTACCCTTCGGTCACGAGATTCATCATCTCGTGGATGAATTCCGGCCTGTCGATCACGCCGTAGAGCACCGCCTCGATGCCCATCAGGCTCACGACCGTCTCCGACGGGCTTGCGGCCAGCTCATCGGTGGCCAGCTTGACCGGCAACCGGCCGTCTACGATCTCGGTCGCCCGCTCCAACAGGGCGTTTGTTGCCTGGGCTTCGACTTCATATCGCGGATGATGAAGGCGGGCCATGTCCGCTTCGGTCGTCACCACCGGAGCCACTTTGTACGCCCCGCCGGGGTCGTCGGTGGCGTCCACCCGAAACGGCAATCCCCACAGCCGAGCGTCGCCCTGGCTGCGCGAGCCGTGGGTGCGGGCGTCGGCTCCCAAACCTGGTCCGAAAGCTTTGTGCTGAGATCCGTCCGGGCGCACCGGCGAGACCCACACGGTTGGAAGCAGCACTTCGTCGTCGGGGATGTGATCGTGTTTGTACAGCTTCTGCCGGAGCTGCACTTCGATGTCGCGCTCAAGGGCGTCTTGCGAGACCAACGTGTCCGGCGATATGAGTTCCTGCCAAACCAGGCGGTAGTCCCGGGGCAGATGAACGCACACGGGCGCCTTGGGCGCCTTTTGGAGACGGTTGTGGCGCGTATACATTTCTTTGCGCGCGGCATACCTCGGATCGGCGGCAGCCTGCTCTACGCGCTCGACAAGTTCCTGTATGTGAGGGCGATGCTTCTCGGTAGCCTGGCCCATGGTTGATCTCTCCATGTGGGCGCCATTCTTGCGTCGTCGTTCCCGGCGCGGACGCCGTCATTATACTCATCTCGTCGTGGCAGCGGCGCTAGGCAGCGTTACAGACTGCATCAAGGGGACGAATCGCCCGAGCTGGTCACTCTGCGAGGAGGAGGTTGATGTCGTGACCCACCTTTTCGGGATCCAACGGTTGGGTGAACACCACACGCCGACGTCCCTCCCGATCGATGAGGTAAACAGGGGTGGAGTGACCGACCGGGTAAGGCTCCGTCGACAGTTGGCGCAGCGCGTCCAGCGGCCCGCCCGCCTCGGAGACCGGAGCAAGGTAGTACGCCGCCCAGATCCGCTCAAGCAGTTCGCGGTCGCCGACAAGGAACGTCCAGTCATCCGCGTGATCCCAACGTTCCAAGTATTGACGGGCTTCCTCGACCGTATCGCGTTCGGGATCGACGCTGACGGCCACGATTTCGACTTCGGTAACCGTGTCGCCCAGCGAATCGTAGATGCTGTCGAGCTGGGTTGTGACGATGGGGCACACGTCGGGGCAATTGGTATACATGAACGTCAGGACGACGATCTCGCCGCGGAAGTCTCCTAGACGGACAGGATTCCCGAACTGGTCGTTGAGTCGGAATTCATAGGCGGCAGCGTCATCGTTCAGGACCGTGCCGTTGAAGGTTTCGGCGGATTGTGTAGAGCAACTCACCGATGCCACCAGCCACAGGACGGCGACCAAGATCGCGGCAAGAGTCGGTGACCAGATGCGGAGAGTTATGCTGAGGGACCTCGGATGGAAGGGTATCTCATGATACCGCATTCGGTCTGCAGCGATGCGTTCGGGGTTGGCCGCTCGGCCGGAGAGTCGTACGGCCCTTCGACAAGCTCCCCGATAGATCGGGGCGAACGGGGACGTGTGCCGTCTCTATCGGCCGTCCGAGACCGCTCGATCCAGCAGGTAGGCGACCAACGGGACGCCAACCACGATGGCGGAGCCCAGGATGATGACGCCTGTTTCTTCGAGCTCGGTCTCGTTCAAAATCATGAAGACGACACCCAACCCGCCCGCGAGCGCAATGATGGTCGCGACCGCCATGATCGGGAATAGCAAAGATAGTTTGAAGTTAACGCTCAATTGGATTTGTCCCCTTATCGCAGGCGGCCTGACCCCGCGTGGCGCCGGTCACGGCCGCTGGCGTGTGTTCCGTGTGGATTGGTTTTGGCGTGCTTCCTCTTGGGACCACTTGTAGAACGCGACGATGAGAAGGCACAGGAACAATAACCCGCCTCCCACCTTCATTATGACGGCCCCAATTTGTTGGTCTTCCAGCGGGGTCACATTCCAGATTCGCGGCGCGTTTTCATAGAACTCATACATGGGCTCGGCGGAAAATGCCAATCCGCCAAACACGATGATCTGGGCGATCGTCAATCCGAAGAGGTAGATCATCTGCGCCGGATACGGCATTCGGGGCAGTTCCGGCACCCGACTGACCAACGGCCACCACATCATCGTCGCCGTGCCGGTCATGAGAGCGTGTTCGATGAGGTGAACGGCATGGAGATTGATAGCGCTCTCGTACAAAGCCGGCGCGTGCCAGAGCGAAAACATCAGGTTGAATACGACGAATGCCAGAATCGGTTGGGTCAGGATCCGGGCAAGCCTGTACGCCCACGCGGGCCTGATCAAAGGGCGGATCAGCCAATCCGGCGTGCCTAGGATGAGCAACGGAGGCGCCGCCAACGTCAGCAACACGTGCTGGGTCATATGGGCGCTGAACAGGTATTTTTCGCTTGCCGTATGGATCGGCGAGGCGACGGCCACGAGCAACACGGCCACACCCGTCGAGAACAAGAGCATCTGCCCCGGATCGACGCGATCGGCCAGACGGTATCGCTCCCTGAGGGGCCCGACACCCAACAGGTACGCGACCTGAAGGACGATAATCGCGATCAGAGCGTCGGGATGCCCCTGCCACTGTGCGAGAAGGGATTCCGTCCCGTCCACCAAACTCATGCTCCTGCCTGTTGGCGATGACTACGCTGGTGTGTGGACCGAATTCTTACATCGATGACGAGCATGCGCCCCACATATTCAGCCAAAGAATTCGAACAATCCGATGAGTGCAAAAACCAGAGCTACAGTCAGCGCCACACCTGTCACGAACATCGCCGAGAAGACGGTTCCGTCGTATTTCAGGTGCATGTAGAACATTGCGACGAGCGAGAACTTCACGGCTGAGAGAATGGCGAGCACCGGAATGATTCCGTAGCCCAATTCGGTGATGTAGAATACGCCGACTTCGACGGCGGTTATCACCACGAGCGTCATGGCGACTTTGAAGTACGTCGCCGGCGTTGGGTGCCCGGTGTGGACCGTATTGGACTGCGGTCCTGGCTCCGCCTGTTGCTGGATCATCTGTTTCCTCGATTGCTCGTTTCGGGTTCGGTTGGATCGACCGGCGCCACGGTTGCTAGTTGAAGCCCTCGAATACGCCGAACAGGTAGACGACCGTGAATATCACGATCCACACAACGTCGACGAAGTGCCAGTACAGCGCGGCGAGGTCCACGTCCAGATTGCGCTCCGGCGTCACCCCTCCGGACTTGAACGACAGGAAGAACAGCGTGAGCAGCCAAATCACCCCTCCAGTCACGTGCGCTCCGTGGAAGCCGGTGAGGGTGAAGAACGTGGTGCCGAACAGGTTGGTCTTCGGCGTCAACCCGTGCTGGGCGAAGTCGCGGAATTCGAACGTCTGGAACGCCAGAAACGTCATGCCCATCAGGGCCGTGGACGCGATCCAGATGCGAAATCCCTTGATGTTTCCCCGGGTGAGGCTGGAGTAGGCCAGCACCATGCTCATCGAGCTCATCAAGAGCACGAACGTGCTCACCGATGTGACGGGGATGCTGAACACGTCCTCCGGAAACGGGCCAACGAGGCTCTTGTCTTTGTAGATTAGATACGTGGCAATCAGGGTGCCAAAGAACATGCAGTCCGAGCCAAGGAACGCCCACATCAACAACTTTCGGCTGTTCAAGCCTGTCGACGTGGCCTCGTGTCCTTCCGCGTGGGTGATAGCTGTTGCGTTCGCCAAGTAAAGTCTCCGCTCTTAGTGGTTCGACGACGAGGCAGCGGGTCCCGGATCGTTCACCGGTTCGAATGCCCAGGCATACACGGCGACCGTCGCGATAAGTGCGCCGGCGATCGCAAACACGAATGGGAAGATTACGTCGTTGTAGACGACCCCGTACCCGGCGATCAACAGCCCGATGCTGACGACGATCGGCCAGTATGACGGCTGCGGCAAGTGGATGTCGTGGCCTTCTTCGCCGTCCGCACCCCCGGCGACCGGTACGGGGACGCGCTCGGGACGGCTCTGCTTCTGGGCCCACCAGTCGTCACGGTCTTGTACAATCGGGATGGCGGCGAAGTTGTACTCCGGCGGCGGCGACGGGATCGACCATTCCAGGGTCCTGCCGTCCCAAGGGTCGCCAACGGCGGGTTCACCCTTCCGCCAGTTCCGCGCGATGTTGTGGACGAACATCAAGAATGACAGGGTCAATATAGCCACGCCGATGGTGGAAACCATGTTCCAGAAGTCCCACCCCATGGCAGAATCGTAGGTGTAGATCCGTCTGGGCATCCCGTCCAAGCCCGTGAAATGCATCGGGAAGAAGGTCACGTTCTGACCTATGAACATGAGCCAGAATTGCGCCCGGCCACTTTTCTCGTTGTACATCCGGCCGGTGACCTTTGGGAACCAGTAGTAGATGCCCGCGAAAAGCGCCATCATGGCGCCGCCGAAAAGCACGTAGTGGATGTGGGCAACGATGAAATAGGTGTCTTGCTGCTGGGCGTCCGACGCGGCAATAGAGTGCATGACGCCGCTAATGCCGCCAATCACGAACATCGACACGAATCCGACAGCATACAGCATTGGAGTTTTGAAGCTGATCGAACCTCCCCATAGGGTCGCCAGCCAGTTGAACACCTTGATGCCCGTTGGGACCGCGATCATCATCGTGGTAACGGAGAACACGGAGTTGGTCACCGGTCCGAGGCCAACCGTGAACATGTGATGGCTCCAAACTATCCATCCCATGAAAGCGATTACCACGCCGGCCAGTATCACCGTCGTGTACCCGAACAGGGGTTTGCGCGAGAAGGTCGGGATCACCTCTGAGATGATCCCCATGGCCGGGAGGATAAGGATGTAGACTTCGGGATGGCCGAATACCCAGAACAGGTGCTGCCAGAGAACCGGAGTGGCTCCGGCGGTCACGTTGAAGAAGTTCATTCCGAAGGTACGGTCGAACAGAAGCTCGATCAGCGCCACGGTGATAACCGGGAACGCCAATACAAGGAGTATCGCAGTCAGCAACGTCATCCACGTGAAGAGCGGCATCCGCATCATGGTCATGCCCGGCGCGCGCATGTTCAAGATGGTGACGATGAAGTTGAACGCCGCGGCCAACGACGCAATCCCAAGAATCAACAGACTGATTATCCAGAAGTCGACGCCGTGCGCCGGATTGTACGTGCTGTTGGTCAGGGGGGAGTAGGCGAACCAACCCGTGTTGGGAGCGTTGGCGAGAACCCAACTCATTTTCAGCATCAGGGCGCCTGCCAGAAAGGTCCAGAAGCTGAAGGCGTTCAGTCGGGGGAAGGCAACGTCGCGGGCACCTATTTGCAAGGGGATGATGAAATTGAAAAAGGCGGCGCCAAGCGGCATGATCGCCAGGAAGATCATCGTCGTGCCATGCATGGTGAACAGTTGGTTGAATATCTCGGGCGTGACGATGATCTGATCCGGACGGGCCAACTGCACCCTCATGAGTCCGGCTTCCACACCGCCGCTCAAGAATAGGATAAAGGCCGTCACCCCGTAAAGTATCCCGATTCGCTTGTGGTCTATTGTCGTTATCCAAGACCAAATCCCTGTCGGGTGAACAGGCCTGGGAATCGCGATCGAACGCGTCGTCATTCATTTCCCCTGTCGGCACGGACTCGATGATGTGTCGAAATCCGGTGGTTGTTCGAGATCATTTTCAACTGCTTACTTCAGCCGCGTAAGGTAGATGACCAGGGCCGAGAGTTCAGCCTCGTTCAGCTCTTTCGCGGGGTCGATGTAAACGGCAGCCCGTCTGACCATGAGGTTGCCGGGCTTCGCATCCTCCGGATCCTCGAGCCACGACCGGACATTGGCCTGGAAAAGTGACGCGTTCACCTGGCCCAGGTCGTCTCGGTTGTCGAAAGCGCCTCCGGCCAACAAGCTGCGGCTAGCCAGATGGGCGAGGTTGGGTCCAAACCGACCCATCAGACTTGCGCCGTCCGGTCCGAGGTTCATTACCGGGTTAGTGTCGTGGCAACCGGAGCAGCCGGATGCGCGAAAGACCTCTTTGCCTTCTTGCACCAGCGGATCTGTGTATTCCGGCGGCGGCGTCGATTGCAGCCGCAGCCAGGCGTCGAAGTCAGCTCGCGGCTCAGCGATCAGCGTGAACCTCATGATGGCGTGCGCGACGCCGCAGAACTCGGCGCACTGGCCGCTGTATGTGCCGGCCTGGTCCGCCTGGAGCCACAGTGAGTTGTCGTTATTCGGAACCATGTCCACTTTGCCCGCGATCTTGGGGACCCAGAAGCTGTGGATCACGTCATCCGATGCCAGCCGGACGATCACGGTCTCGCCAACAGGGACGTGCAGCTCGTTGGCGAACACAACCTGCTTTCCAGCATCGTCAGGGTGGGGATACCGGAATTCGAACCACCACTGGTGGCCGATGGCATCGACGACGACGGCGGCTTCATCGGCTGAAACCGGCGGGTTCGTGTTGTCGAAGATGGTCATTATCGTCGGCACGGCAACCGCCGCTAGAATCAAGATCGGGACAGCCGTCCACGCGACTTCCAGCTTGTTGTTGCCGTGAGTCTGCCGGGGGACGTCCTCGTTGTGACGCCGGAATGTGACCGCGGCGTAAATCAGAGCGACTTCAACAGCAACGAATATGAACGCGCCCACGCCAAAAATGATCCAGAACAGGTCGAGTTGCGACTCGGCCACGGGTCCTAGCGGGTCGAATGTCGATTGAGGATGCGAGGGTGTGCACCCAATCATCAACACGCCGAGCGCCGCCAGGAACGAGACACCCAGCCGTTTCATGCGTCTTCTGCCTGCCAAAACCACCATCCCCAAAAACTCCGCAACCAACGTCGACTCTATAAACGCGTTAACAAGCATACTATAGATTGCAACGCTATCAAAGTGATTTCAAGTCGTCAAGTTAATAAATGGGGAATATGTTGAGACCGCCGGAATGTCCGACGGAATCGCTGGCACTGTTCGGTGACCAGACCGCAGGTCTCTCGCGATCAACTGCAATCGTCTAGTCGGATCGCGAACCCGCCAACGATCCGACCTAAAACACCTTTGCCCCAAGAGCGTTTACGAGCGAACGAAGGGCAACCTTGCGAGCACGTTGCGATGGGCGCTCAGCGCTGGCATTCGAGAGTCGGTAAGGCGGCGCTTGTCCGGAGGGTAAGAGCGGTGCAAGTGCGAACGCCGACGACATGTCGGAAGGGGGCGGGCAGTGCGTGGCTGGGTCGATGCGTCGGGAAGGTCAGCTCGATCCCACCGAGGACGGCGCGTTGTCGGAGGCGCCGCCCTCGGTGAAACTCGACTCAGTGGCCGCGGGTCAAAGCTAATGCATGATCGCAGCCGGAACGCCCGTCAGTGGACTTGTACCTGCATCGATGTCGGGGCCAACGGACCGTAGGTGAAAGTGATTTCATACGTTCCGGGAGAATCGTAGGTGTAGGTCTCTTCGAAATGCCGCTCGATTTTGGAATCGGACGTCCACATGATGCAACCCGGCATAACCCCCACGCCCATGCCGTCGCCGAACTGCCATTCGATTCCGTGGCAGTAGAGGTCTTTGTTGTTGTCCGGCCCACCGACGACATCGGCGATGATCGTCACCGTCAGCGGTTGGCTCCTGTCGACTTCGTGCCGCAACTTGACCGTGACATCGGTCCCAACCGGCGTCAGTGGAACCGGTTCTCCACGTGGCTGCTCTTTGGTGATTATTACGGTCGCCGTGTAACGTGGACGCTGGCCCGATGCGGAGGGGTCTTCGGGATAGGGATCGAGTTCGAGCGCCTTGATACGGAATGGACCGAAGGCGCCGGCGCCGGCCCCAATTGTCAGTTCAGCCCGCCCGAGGTCTTCTCCCGTTCCCGCGTTCACCAAGCCCATCAGGATCTTTGCCTGTCCCGCCCAGATGCACATGACTGTTCGAGGGCATCTCGAATCTTCCGTGACCTCGACGAACGCGAGGTCCAGATCAGCGTCCTCGATCCAGGTTTTCTGGTCTTCGTTGATGCTAAAGGGCTTGTCCAATAAGGCTGGCGTAAACGATCCCGTGGGCGGCGTCGATCCCGGAACGCCCTGTGTCGTGAATGTCTCGTTCTTGCCGTTGACGTCGACTGTGTGGACCGTTCCTGGCGCCAGGTCTGTCCCCAGAGCGATTCGGGTTTCCACGATCCGGTACTGTTCCGTGCACGTTATGTTCTTGTCCGCGGGAATCAGGTTTGTGAGCTTCACGAATATCGAGGCGCCCTCACGATGCATCTCGTAGTCGTCGAACTCGGCGCAACCGTTGGGCAAACCCGATGTGATGACCAGGAAATACTGCACCGGGAACGATTCCGCGACCTCTATCGCGATGTTCTCGATCGGCGCCAAGACGGCTACCTTGTCGGCGTCGGGAGTCGGCGCTGGAGTTTCGTTGGGGGTCTGGCAATCGACCGTTGGGTGCACTCGGCGCATGTCTCCGTTGATCTCAACGTCGTAGACTTTGCAGGGATCGACTTCGCCGTCGATGGGAATGCGCGTCTCCACAGTCCGGTATATTTCGCCGCATGCGGCGCCAAGCTCGACGCTGTTGGTGATTTCGACTGTGATCACGTCGCCGTTCCGGCGAAGGACATGACCGGCGAGCTCGTGACAGGTGTCGGGAAGTCCGGACACGACAACCAGCACGGCTTTGTCCACCCCAATCACTATCTCGACGCTGTCCACGGGCTCGAACTCTTCGGTGGACATCGCCGGCGGGCCGCCCTGGGCAACAAGGTCGATTGTCACGTCGTTGACGTGCACCTTGTATGTGGCGCCGGGCTCGAAGTCGCTGCCGAGAGCGATTTTCGTCTCGACGAAGCCGTACCGCATCGTGCACGCCCTGAGACCTAGGTCACCCGGCTCCAAGTTAGTGACGGTCACCTTGACGGTCTTGCCCTCTCTCGCGACCCGGTGCTCGCCGAACCGGACGCACCCGTTAGGCAAACCTGACGTCACTTCGAGAAAGTACTGCGGCGGGAACGACTCGGCGATGATAACGGTCACGTCCTCGATGGGCGCATCCACCTGCACCATCGGCCTGTTGCCAGTCGGCGGCGGTTGGGCGGGAGTTGACGGCGCGCTCGGCGTCGTTCCGGCTGTGGGCTCGTCCGGCCCGGGGCTCGCCGGCACACTCTCGCAAGCAGCGAACACCGCTATCAGGACGATCGCCAACACAGCCATCGTGAATACTCTTCCGGTCCTCTTTGTCTTCATCGACTTCTCCATGATGCGCAGTCTTGGATATTGTGCTCTATGGATAAAGACGAAGACCGGACCTGAATTGTTCCCGACCGGTGAATGTGGTTGAACGAACTACTGATCGGACGTGTCGATTACGATTCGGAACAGCTTTCCGCCGATGCGTCCGAGCCTGATCACGGCGTTGTGGTCCACCGGTGTTTCGGAGCCGGCTGAGAGCTGCTGGCCGTTGATCGTCGTGCCGAAAGGCGTCCCCTCGCCACCCGTTCCCGCGTCGACGATCGTGACCCGATTGCCGTCAAAGCGAATGATGGCGTGAAGACGGGAGCAGTCGGTGAACTCGGTCTCGACCATCACACCGCCCGTTCCGGGTCGCCGTCCGATGTTCAATTCGCCCCGAACGATCGGCGTGCGTCGCCCGGCGTTGTCGCCGTTGATGTCCTCGATGTACGGGGCAATCGATTCGTTGGTGTTGCTCGTGTCCAGCATGGCTCCTCACCGTCTGCGCAGCGATTCTCGACCGGCCAGTGTGTTGTTACAAGGAGGATCGGCGTGCACGTATCGCAATAGTCCGTCCAAACGCCCGCGCCTAGATGACCACATGCAGGGCGCATGCGGGCGAGCGTCGTCAGCATATCTCGGGTACGGATCGGAGTCAAAGCGGTGTACTCGGAATTCCCGCGAATACTGGCCAGGCCGAGACACCGTTGGTGCATCTTGCCGGACTGGTCCGTGTTCGAGATCAGGCGTCACGCAAAGCACATGCTGCGCCGCCGATTCCAGGCTGAGCGTGTGCTATTATGAAGCTGGGACAGCGGGCAAATGTTGGACCGGCCGCTCGAAAGTCTTGCACCTCCCGAGGAGGCAGATCATGTCCAAAGGCGCGTTTTGGGTCGGCGGGATAATTCTGGCGATCAGTCTGTTGGTTATCAGCGGCTACGCGACGTACTTCTTTGCCAAAGACGTGCTCGGAGACTCCGAAGTTCCTCTCGCTCTCAGAGTGGCGATTCCAGCGTCCGTCGTGGGCGCCCTGGCGTTGTTGGGGGCTGCGTTCGGGGACAGGCTTCGCGATCGAAAGCACGAAGACCTCGAAGGAGCTGACTATTGATAATCACGACAACCGACGAAATCGAGGACCGGGACGTGACGAAGGTGTTGGGGTTGGTCAGCGGGAGTTCGGTGCGGGCGCGGCACGTGGGCCGGGACATCACGGCGGTGTTCCGCAACATCGTCGGAGGCGACGTGCCCGAGTACACGAGACTCATGGCCGAATCCCGTGAGATCGCACTGGCACGAATGACGGAACGGGCCGAGGGCATGGGCGCCAACGCCGTCGTGGGCATGCGGTTTATGACCGCAATGATCATGAGCGGCGCGGCCGAGATACTGGTCTATGGCACGGCAGTTGTCGTGGAGGATGACGACTGAGGCGGGGAAGTTACCAAACTCCCTGGTAAATCGCGGGGCGACAACGTGGCGCCGGAACCGCTTTGCCAGATGATCGGGCCGCGTCGAGCCAGGCCGTCTTGGCGATCTCAAGTTCTGCCAACGCCTGTTCCGGAGTATCGCCGAACGCCGAACACGACTCCAGATCGGGAATGTCGGCGATGTACCCTTCGTCTTCCTCGCTGTGGAAGATGTTGATGTGGTAGTCCTTCACTTCTCGTTCTCCTAGAAAACGAACTCCGGGCCGGGGATGTACTTGAAGCGTTCGAGGGCGTCTTCGCGGAGGGTGAAGCCGAGGCCGGGCTGCGTTGGGGCGTGGACCGTGCCGTCCTGGATGTCGTAGGGCTCCACGAACAACTCGTTCATCATGGGCATGTAGCCCTGGCTGACCTCCAGGATGTGGCAGTTGGGAGCGGCCATCGCCATGTGGATGCTGGCCGCGAAGAGCACTCCCGATCCCCAGGCGTGAGGCGCGAGACGGATGCCTTTGGCCGAGGCCATGGCGGCGATGCGTCTGATCTCGGTGAAGCCGCCAGCGCGGGCGATGTCGGGTTGGGCTATGTCGACGGCTCGGTGCAGGAACAGGTCCTCGAAGTCGAACCGGGTGAACTCTCGCTCGCCGGTGGCGATGGGGACGGTGGTCGAGCGACGGACCTCGGCGAGTCCCGGATGGTCGTCGGGGGAGATCGGCTCCTCAAACCAGTCGACGTCGAACTCTTCCAGGCGCCGAGCGAGTCTGATGGCCGTGGAGATGTCCAACGAGCCGTGTGCGTCCACCATGAGTTCGACCGACGGGCCGATGCCGCGACGGGCGGCGGCGACTCGTCGGAGGGTGTTCTCGATGGAGAAACCGTCCCGGCCTACGACTCGCATCTTGACGGCCGAGAAGCCTTTGGCGGCGTATCCGCCCAATTCTTGCTCGGCTTCGTCTCCTGGCGCCCACCCGCCGGACGCGTAGCCGCGGATCGAATCCCTGGCAGCGCCGAGGGCTTGAAAGACGGGAATGCCCAGTTTCTTCGCTTTCACATCCCAGATGGCGATGTCCACGCCGGCAATGGCCTCCATCGTCACGCCGCGTCGTCCGTCGCCGGGTTGGGCGTGCCCTCGCTCCAGGGCTGGCTTCCACCGCGAGCCGTTGTACATCTTCTCGTAGAGCCGCTCGGAGAATATCGGATCCTCTCCCAGCAAAACCGGCTCGAGGTCGTGCTCTACCACGCCGCACAGAACGGGCGGACTGCCCAGCGATGAGCCGATGCCGGTCAACCCCTCATCGGTCTCCACCATGACTAGCACGGCGTCGTTCTTTACCTTGGTGCCCAGGTCGGTGCGGTGCTGCCGTTCGGGCGGCACCGGATCGGACATGGGGATGGCGCGGACGGCTGTGATCTTCATCGGGCGTGGCTCCTTGGCGGCAGTTTCGCGATTTCGCGAGTAACATTATCGCATCTATCCGCATTCTACGACGGTTCGTCACTTGAAGTGGGGCTGGCGAAATTGCAACAAAAGCCGAGACAGTCTGAACTTGGCGCCTCGCCCCAGGTCGTTTGGGCCC
>CEQE01113185.1_pt1 | contig 13203 bp, 11 predicted proteins | sample 356201 | NCBI WGS metagenome assembly CEQE01 (sample SAMEA2619970, study PRJEB7988) | marine metagenome | biome: marine biome (ENVO:00000447); feature: mesopelagic zone (ENVO:00000213) & marine oxygen minimum zone (ENVO:01000065); material: "saline water (ENVO:00002010), including plankton...
GAACAGAAAGGCGCCCATGCTCAAAGATCCGGCCAGAGCGAACCTTAGCGAATTCTGTCTGGTCGTAGCAAGATCATCCGTAACATCCTGATACATCTCCAACACGCCGATCACGTTGCCTTCCTGGGCCGCGCTCAGGGTAGCGTTTCTGATCGGAGAATATGTCGCGATGAGATCGAGGCGCGGTTCAGGATGCGCCGATCACCAAACAGGAGCGGCGAACGTCAGACCAATGCCAGCGGACGTTGTTAATTCCATTGTAACCATGAACGCTTATCTGCAAACTTGGCAGTTAAACGTCCACAGACTCTTGAATCGGCCCGTTTCGTGGTTGGCGACTTAGTCTCGACTGTACGGGCCGTCAGTCAGTCTACGATTATTGTTGCGCCTAGGGGGACGTGCATGGCTTTGCTCATGGCCGACGCTCGCTTGGTTTCGACCACACCGGTGCGTCAACTGGCTTGGGTCCAGCAGGAAATCCCCCTATCCAGGCTCGCAACCGAACTTCGGAGTGAGGATCGGATCGCAGACGGAACCTCGTCTTGTTCCCGCCAATCTGCGTCAGTGGTGGAACAGCCTGACTCCGTTGAAGACCATCGCCATCCCGTACTGATCGCAGGCGGTGATTACATCAGCGTCTCGCAGTGAATTGCCGGCCTGCACGACGTACTTCACGCCGGTTTTCGCTGCCCGGTCGATGTTGTCTCGGAACGGGATGAAGGCGTCTGATCCGAGGGTGACGCCGGTGAGCTCCCCGATCCACTCGCGTTTCGCCTCTGACGACAACCTCGAGGGCGGCGACGTGAACGTCGATCCCATCGCCGTCTCCTCTTCGTCCGTGAGATCGTCGCTGAGGAACTGATCGATGGCGTTGTCTCGGTCGGGACGGCCCGTGCCTCTCGGAAATTCCAGCGACATCACGTTCGGGTGCTGACGAAGCCACCATGTCTCGGCCTTGCTTGCCGCCAGGCGGGTGCAGTGAATCCGGGACTGCTGGCCGGCGCCCATGCCTATGATCTGGCCATCGATCGCGAGGCACACCGAGTTGGACTGGGTGTACTTCAGCGCCACCATCGATACAAGCATGTCAATCTTGGCCGAATCTGGCAGAACTTGTGTGGCGGTCACGACGTTGGCAAGATCGTCCATGCTGGGGATGCGCGAGTCGCGCTGCTGCTCCATCCGCATGCCAAAGACATCCCTCGATTCGACCTCGGCGGGCTCGAAATCGGGGTCGGCTTCGATGATCAGGTACCGACCGCCCTTCTTGCCGCTGAGAATCTCCAGCGCCTCCGGTTCGTAGCCGGGTGCGATGACGGCGTCCGAAACCTCACGACGCAGGACACGTGCCGTCGAAACGTCAACAGTGTCGCTCAGCGCGGCGAAGTCGCCGTACGCTGACACTCGGTCGGCGCCTCTTGCACGAACATACGCGGTGGCCAACGGCGACAGCTCTTGGCTGCCGACGAACCAAGCTTTGCGCAGTGTGTCGCTCAGCGGACTGGCCACCGCCGCGCCGACGGGGCTGACGTGCTTGAAGCACGACGCCGAGGGCAGTCCGACCGCTCGCTTGAGCTCGATAGCCAGTTGCCAGGAATTCAGGGCGTCCAGCAGGTTGATGAACCCCGGCGCTCCGTTCAGAACCTTGATGGGCAGATCGCCCTCGCTCGAGGACAGGGCGGCGGCACCCTGATGGGGGTTCATGCCGTATCGCAAATGCAGGGTTTCTGGGCTCATTTGGCGAACCTTCCTTGCTTGATTACGGCGCTTCGCGTTACAGATTCTGGCCGAAAGTGGCGTGGGTCGAAAGCTAACCCCGGATCACTGGAATTATACGGGGCCGGCCGCCGAGATAGCCATATGCGGTCGTCTCGACATTCCGGTTGACGGCTCAATGCGGCTGTTCTACACTCGGCTCGACCCACCGAAAACGGTAGCAAAACTTGCCAGCCAGCAGCCATCAAAAGCTTTGGAGAGTGAGTCATGAGTGCACAACAAGCTCTGAATACAAACGTGCTCGTCGTCGGCTCAGGCGCCGTTGGCGTCGCCGCCAGCATCGAGGCGCGCGAGGCCGGCGCCAGCGTCCTGGTCATCGAGCAAGCTGACCACCTGGGAGGCGCGGCCGCGATTTCCGGCGGCGGATGCTGCCTGGCTGACACGCCGCTACAAAGGCAGAACGGCATCGAGGACTCGACCGACCTGGCGTTCGACGATTGGATTCGATTCGGCGGAGGGTCCGCGGACGAAGTGTGGGCGCGGTTCTACCTCGAACGGAGCTCGGAAGACCTGTTCGAATGGGCCGCCGCCAGAGGAGTCAACTGGCTCGGCGTCAACGGGAACGAAGGCAACACCGTCGCCCGATGGCATCGACCGGAAGGCGGCGGCGGCGGAATATGGCACGCTCTGCACGATACCGCCGTCGAGCGAGGCGTCGACACGTGGATGACCTCAACGGGCGCCAACGAGCTCATCGTCGACGACGGAAGGGTCGTCGGGGTCCGAGCCGGGCGCGGAGACTCGGGCGGCACGATCGACATAATGGCCGACGCCGTCGTCATGGGCACGGGCGGATTCGCATCGAATCTGGACATGCTCCACGAACACCGGCCCGATCTCAAACAGCACCGAATTCTCGAGGGATCTCACGTCGGGGCACAGGGAAACGGTCATCGCATTCTAGACAAGATGGGCAGCATCACCACGCATATGGACGAGGTCTGGTTCTACGTATTCGCGATCCCGGACCACAAGGACTCCAAGGGCAGGCGAGGACTGGTGGTTCGAGGGGTCCCTGACGGAATATGGGTTAACGCCCAGGGGGTGAGGTTCCACAACGAAGACCTGACCGGCGGGGCATCGGGCGCGCCGGCTGTGATGTCCCAGGACCCGGCGTTCTGCTGGTCGATCCTAGACAGCACGATGACCGACGGCATATCCGTGAGCGATCCTCAGTACTATGTGCCCGGTACGTCCCGCAACGACCCGGAGAAGGTCGCCAAGCTGATCGAAGAATCTCCCAGCATCGTTTCCGCCGACACACTTGAAGGGCTAGCAGACCAGATCGGCGTCCCTCCAGGGGCTTTCATCGAGTCAGTCAGCCGATACAACTCGGGGGTCGATCAGGGATTGGAGACGGACCCCGATTTCGGGCGGTCGCTGGCAAATCGACGGATGATCGAACGCCCGCCGTACTTCGCCCTGAACTTCGTGCCGCTTGCGCGCAAGAGTTTCGGCGGGATCAAGACCAATCTCCGATGTCAGCCGTTGGACAAGCACTATCGACCCATACCCGGCGTGTACGCTGCGGGCGAACTCGCGGGCATGGCGGGCGGCCACATAAATGGAAAGAACGGCCTCGAAGGCACGATGCTAGGTCCGTCGCTGTTCAGCGGCAGAGTCGCCGGAGCATGGGCGGCGAAAGAGGCGGGATTCGGAGACGGCTTCACGGAGGTCGCCGACCGCGACTAGGCGGGATGTCAACAATCCGATGACCAGGCTCGCATACATCATCGATCTAGTCCCAACCTGCTTGGGCACAGGATACTACTCGGGCGAGATTTGTCTCCCTGCGGGCCTCAGATCCTTCACTCCGTTCAGGTTGACAGGTTGGCGTCTGCCGCGAGATTTCGATAATCGATGACGGCTGGCGGAAACACACGATCAACTCAATGTTTCTCTCCATCCGACTCAAGCAAACCGGCAAGGAGTGTGAGTCATGGCGGATTGGCCTATTATCACGAAGATTCAACTGACCCGATACAGCGTCCCCGTGAAGGACCTGGCGAGCGATCTGGCATTTTCCGCGGGTCAGTTCTACGAACCCGGAAGCGTCTCTTATCGGAACGTAATGAGGATACAGGTCCACACCAATGAGGGCATCACCGGCGAGCACGTCAGCGGCGCGCCCGCGATCGTCGAACAGATCCGGATGTTCTCGCCGTTCCTGATCGGCAAGAACGCGCTCGAAAGGGAGCTTTTCTACAACCAGGCGAAGATGATCCTGCGCAAGAACGACCGCATGGGGATAGGGCCCGTCGACGTCGCCCTCTGGGACCTTGCGGGCAAGATCCACAACGCTCCCGTCTATCGCCTTCTGGGCGGCTACAGGGACAAGCTGCCGACGTACGCCAGCACGTATCACGCCGACCGCCAGCCCGACGGGCTGAGCTCGCCGGAAGGATTCGCCGACTTCGCGGAGCAGTGCCTCGACCTGGGCTATCCTGGATTCAAGATCCACTCATGGGGCGCCGCGCCGATACAGTTGGAGATCGACACAGTGCACGCCGTCGGCAAGAGGGTGGGCGGGAAGATGGCGCTCATGATCGATCCTTGCTGCGCCTACAACACCTATGGCGAGTCGTTGCAGGTCGGCCTAGCGTGCGACGACGAAGGTTATTACTGGTACGAGGACCCGCTGAAGGACGGGGGTGTATCGTTCAGCGCGTACCGCAGGCTGCGGCAGTCGCTGAAAACGCCAATCCTCCAAGGGGAGCACCTGCATCTGGTGGAGGCGCACACAGACATGGCGATTGCCGACGCGACCGACTTTTGGCGGGCCGACCCCGACTACGACGGCGGGATCACCGGCGTGATGAAGATCGCCCACGCGGCGGAAGGCCTCGGGATGGACATCGAACTGCACGGCGCGGGACCGGCGCAACGCCACTGCATGGCCGCGATTCGTAACTCCAACTTCTACGAGATGACGCTCGTGCATCCGAAGGTGCACACCGCGAAGTGCATTCCCCAACTCAACGGGTACGAGGATCGGCTGGACTCGATCGACAAGGACGGTTGCGTTCCGGTGCCGCAGGAGCCCGGTCTAGGGGTCCAGTTCGATTGGCCGACCGTGGAGAGGTACAGGGCCGACGAGGTGGTGATCGAGTAGAGCCGGCAACAGTCATCAGTGGGAAGCTTCAAGGCGCCCGGATCCCGGCGCCTACGTCGTCGAGATGACTCATCTGAGTCAAGGATGTACGCGGTGGTTCGACAGGCTCACCACGAACGGATTGTTTGACCGCTCACCACGAACAGATAAACCCATCACTCACTTCAGACAGAAATACCTGCCGCATAACACGAAGTGGGAGTCCTCGCGCATTGCGCGGGGTATTCAGCGTTAATCGATCTATCTCCGACGCCTTTTCCGACGCAGCATGAACAGGCCGATGATCACGGCGACTGCCAGTATCTTGACGATGCGCTGTCGTTCGTCGAGGGAGACGTATCTCGTCTCGCCCGCGGTGATCTCGATGAAGCCCATCGGCGTGATTTCGACGCCGCCTCCGCCTCCACCGCCGAATCCTTCTTTGTCAGCCGAATCTTCGGATTCTTCGCTCACCCCTTCGCCTCCGCCGGCGCCGAAGCCGTACCGGACTTTGGCAACGGAGATGATTGTCTTTCCTTCAGCCTCCACTGGGTCACCGTAGACCGTCGCGGCCGACGCCGATGTGTGGAGCCGGTCCGCGATGGAGTCCAACAGATGGCGCACGGTCGTCAATCGCCCTCTCCCGTGGCGTCTTCGCCGACGCTTGTGGCATCATTCGGACCCTGCCGGAACATGTGCTTGACGCGATCCAGAATTCTGTGGCCAACGTCGTACTTGGACATCAGCGGCACCACCTCGATGCCGCCCTCGCGGTCGAATAGCATCACGCGATTCGTGTCCGTGGCGAACCCGCTGTCTGTGGCGGTGACGTCATTCGCCGCGATCAAGTCCAAGCCCTTGGACACCAATTTCGTCTGGGCGTTCGCGATCAGATCTTCGGTTTCGGCCGCAAAGCCGACTTTTACCAGCTTGTCGGAAGGGAGCCCGGCGATGATGTCCGGGTTCTTGGTGAACTCGAGGGTCCACTCGTTAGAGGCGCTCTTTTTGATCTTCTGATCCGCCGTCTCGACCGGACGCCAGTCCGACACGGCAGCGGCCATGACCACCACGTCCGCGTCGTCTATCTCGGCCGTAATTGCCTTCTGCATGTCCAGGGCGGATTGCACTTTGACGACGCGCACTCCGATCGGGTCGGGAAGCGCGGTGGGCGCGGTCACCAGCACGGCGTCACCGCCCCTGTCTCTGGCGGCCTCGGCTATGGCGTATCCCATCTTGCCCGACGAGTTGTTGGTAACCACTCGAACTGGGTCGATGGCTTCCTGAGTCCCGCCTGCGCTCACGACGACTTTCCTGCCCGCCATGTCGCCGGTTTTCCCGAGAGCCAGCGTTATCCAGCCCATCAACTCCGCGGTCTCGACCATCCGGCCTTTACCGACCAATCCTGATGCCAGCCTGCCCGTCGCCGGTCCCACGATTGTTACGCCTCGCCGTTGGAGGGTCCGAACGTTTTCTTGGGTGGCCAGGTTGCCGTACATGTGAGCGTCCATCGCGGGCGCCACCAAAACCGGGGCGCCGGTGGCCAGGATCGTCGCAGTGAGAGCGTCGTCCGCCAGTCCGTGGGCGAGCTTCGCGATGGTGTGAGCGGTGGCGGGAGCGACGACGATCAGATCGACGCGTTCGGCAACAGCCACATGGTCGATGCTCAACTCTGATTTCGGGTCGAACATGTCCTCCGACACCGGACGATGCGTGATCGAACTGAACGCCAGGGCGGTAATGAACTCTCGAGCCCCTCGCGTAAGGATCACGTCCACGCTCGCGCCGGATTGCGTGAGCTTGCTTGCCAGGTCGATGGCCTTGTAGCAGGCGATGCTGCCGGTCACGCCCAGGCCTATGAATTTGTCTTTGAGGATGTCTGTCATAAAATAGACCTGGTGTCAGTCGCTGTTCATTGAATGGATGAGCCTGAGCCCGGTCAGCGTCAGGTTTGGGTCGACGGTGTCGAAAACATCGACCTCTTTTGCCACGATTCGCGCGAGACCGCCCGTGGCAACGACATTGGAACCGCCTCCCAACTCTTTGTCAAACCTGGCGACCATGCCAACGACCAAATCAGCATAACCCAGCACCAAACCTGACTGAAGAGAATGGACGGTGTTCTTGCCGATAGCCGCCGGCGGACTCGTCAGCTCAACGCGACGGAGTTGCGCGGTGGTGTGGAACAATGAGTCGGCCGCGATCTGGATGCCGGGCGCGATGGCGCCGCCCAGATAGTCGCCATCCGCCGTAACAGCGTCAAACACGGTTGCGGTGCCGATGTCGACCACGATCGCGGGCCCGCCGTGGAGCGCCAGGGCTGCCGCGGCGTCGACGATCCTGTCTGCGCCCACGTCTCTCGGCGAGTCGTACTTGACTCTCACGCCGGTCCTAGTCCCGGCCACGACCTCCAGAGGGGCAACTCCGAAATAGTCTTTGCACAACTCGATGAAACTGGGCGTGAGGGGAGGCACAACGCTGCACAAGGCAACTGCGTCAACAGCGTCCGCGGCCAATCCTTTGAGCGGCAAGAGCTGGCTGACCGCCAGCGCGTACTCATCGGGCATCCTTCCCGTGTCGGTGGTCAATCGGAAGGTCGCCCGGAGCTCTTCGCCCTCGAAAGCACCAATGGTCACATTTGTGTTGCCGATGTCGATCGCCAGCAGCATGAAGCGTTGTCCCGCGAAGTCTGTTTTACCGACGGATGATCGCGTTGCCCTCGCGCCGCCAACGAGATCGCAGATATTCGCTCCCAGCGAGCACTCGATCCAGGGTCGGGTATCCGGTTGCCTTCAAGTTTTCCGCGCTGAGCGCACGCGCCACGTCGGACGCAGCGGCCTGTGCGGAGATTTTCCGCTTTCCGCGCTCGTTCCACGCCACGTTTACGTCCCGGTCCCAACTCGATGAGCGGTGACCGTTAGTGTCCGGTTCGTTGACCGGCGCCTGGCTAGCGGGAAGTTGCCTGGCTGGAGATTGCCTGACGGGGAGTTGGTTCTCCGGAGGCTGGGCGCCCGGGGCTTGGCGGGCCGGAGGCTGAGTAGCTGGGGCCTGGCGGGCCTGAGGTTGGTTTGCCTGAGGCCGGCTGACCGGATCCTGATTCGACGTCAGTTGCACCATGATGTCGCCGGCGTCCCTAGACCTGGACACTTGCACTTCTGAAAGCGACTCGAGGTATCGTGTGAACGTCGAAAATCCTCTGGCTTTGAAATTGAAGCCGGGGTCGATGCGAAGCATGATCTGGTGCAGCTTGGAGCCAGGGACCTGCCCTCGTCCGTCATGAGACGACTCGAGCGCACGTGCCACCAGCGACCCGGAGTTCGCCCCCGAAGTGCTGCGGCTCTGTCGAACCTTGCGCCTTTGCTCTTGTTGAATCGCGTCGTCCAGATAGATGTAGCGGTCGCACGACTTCACCAACGTCGGCGACGTGAAATCCCTGCGTCCCGCGCCCACCACCAATTTCCCCGCCCCTCTAAGCTTGTTGACCAGGGGCACGAAATCGCTGTCGGACGAGGCGATCACAAAGGTGTCAATCTGGGCGTTGTAGAGAAGGTCCACGGCGTCGATCACCAAACAGATGTCGCTTGAGTTCTTGCCGGACTTGGTGTTGTGGAAGTAATGCATGGGCTGTATCCCATGCTCTAGGAGCTGGTCGCGCTTGCTGCGGTGAGCGGACCAGTCGGCATAGGCGCGTTTGACGATTACCCGCCCCATGTCCGAAAGCTGATCGAACAGGTATTGGTTGTAATCCAAACCCACGTTCTCATGGTCGATCAAGACCGCGATCGTCGGCTCGGAAAGTCTCTGCTCGGTGTTCAGTGTTGTCATAGGTTGCTAACCACCTCGTTATTCCCGCCCATTATATCACCGCTGCGCGAGCCGGACGGAAATCAGTCTGGGAAGCAGGCCTGATTCCTGTAATTCTGTCCCGCTCGTCGAGTCCGGCGTCAATGTCGACGCGGACGGCGATATGGTGCACAATATCACGTAAGAACGACACAGAATGGAGGGCTCACTGCATGGCTAACGCCAACGACCCAATCGTTGTGGCCAAACATGTTCACAAGACATACGACAGCGGCAAGGGCGTCGTCGTACGCGCGCTCCGGGGCGTCGAGTTGATTGTGCAACGGGCCGAGGTTGTCGGCATCATGGGTCCGAGCGGTTGCGGAAAAACCACGCTGCTAAACTGCCTGTCGGGAATCGACAGCGTTAACGAAGGCGACATCGTCATCGACGGCGTACACCTCGAGGGCATGGACGACGACTCACGCACTGACCATCGCGCTCGGGAGATGGGCTTTATATTCCAGCTCTACAATCTGTTGCCGGTGCTGAGCTCGGTTGAGAACGTCGAACTGCCCATGTTGGTTTCCGGTGTAGGCTCCGGGGAGGCCAGGCGTCGAGCCATGGACGCCCTCGACCTTGTTGGATTACAAGACTGGGCCGCCCACAGGCCCGCGGAGCTCTCGGGCGGCCAGCGCCAGCGCGTCACGGTCGCAAGAGCCCTGGTCAACGACCCGTCGATCGTATGGGCGGACGAGCCGACCGGCGACCTGGATTCCGAGACAGCCCAAGAGATTATGGACTTGATCCTGAGGCTCAACAGGCAAAATCGCCAGACGTTCATCATCGTCACCCACGCACAGGAGATCGGGGACCAATGTCACCGCATCGTCCGAATGCGCGACGGGTTGATCGTCGATGACGGATCAAACAGATGAGCCTCATCAAGCCGCAAACCCACCAACGAATCACACGCTCCGGACTGACCGCTTTGGACCGAGATTTGGCGTCGCCCGGCTTAACCCTGTACGCGCCGATGTTCGGCGACGGCCAGGTGTTTCTGCTCGACGTTGAAGGCGTCGAGGTCCATCGCTGGGATCTGCCCTACCCGCCCGGACTCTACGGCTACCTCCTGCCCAGCGGCAATCTGTTCTACATGGGCAAGGTCAAAGACGACACCTGGGACCGGTTTCCGCAGTGGAAACGATTCAAGGGCGGAGTCATGATGGAGGTCGATTGGAACGGAAACGTTCTGTGGGAGCACCGCGATCCGGATCATCACCACGATGCGCGGCGAACCGCCTCGGGAGGCGCTGTCTACTTGGCCGCGGAGCGAGTTCCGAAACACACGGCAGAACGGGTTCAAGGCGGCGCCTTGGACAGCGACCAGGACGACATGTGGGCCGACATCGTCGTTGAAGTCGATTCGAACGGCGATCGCATCTGGGAGTGGCACGCCCACGAGCACATGGACTTCGAGACCGACGTCATCACGTTCAACGACCCGCGGGACGAGTGGAGTCACGCAAACACGGTCGTGCCGCTAGACGACAAACGCGTGATGGTGAGTTTCCGCAACACGTCGACCGTTGGGATCATCGACCGAGACAGCGGAGATTTCGTGTGGAAGCTGGGCTACGACGTTCTGGCGCAGCAGCACGATCCGTCGATACTCGACAACGACAACGTGCTCATCTTCGACAATGGCGCGCACCGCAAGAACGACGCACGCACGGCCTCTCGCGTCATCGAGGTGAATCCGGAAACGAACGAGATTGTCTGGGAGTATCGAGACCAGCCGGTGTTCAACTTCTACAGCCCGTACATCTCGGGCGCGCGAAGGCTGCCAAACGGGAACACGCTGATAACGGAGGGCAACTTCGGCCGGATGTTCCAGATCACGCCGGACGGATAAGTCGTGTGGGAGTACATCAACCCCTACTATCCCAAGGATTCGGATGGGGCGCAGAACAACGCGGTGTTCAGAGCGAATCACTATATGCCGGAGGACATGCCCGGACTCAAGATGTGATTGAGGCGCTCGTGCGACGAGCCTAAATGAAACCGCGAATCTCGGCGACGTGAGCCACGCGCTCGACTGCGATTAGGAACGCCGCCTCCCTGTGGGTAACGTTGTCGCGTGCAACCCTGTCCCGCACGGATTGGTACGCCCGCGTCATGATCTTGTTTAGCTCTGCGTTGACGCGGCCCATGTCCCATTGATGCTGGTACAGGTTTTGGGTCCACTCGAAATATGACACGACGACGCCCCCGGCGTTTACGAGCACGTCGGGTATGACCTTGATTCCCCTGTCGTTGAGGATGTCGTCCGCCTCGGGCGTTACTGGGTGGTTGGCGGCTTCGACCACGACCATCGCCTTCACCCTCGACGCGTTCTCGCCATGGATCGTGCGATCGATAGCGGCTGGGACCAGAATCTCGCAGTCCAACTCGATCAGTTCCTCGTTGGTGATGCGCTCTGTTCCCGGAAAACCGACGACTGTGCCCGACTCGGCCTGGTAACGGACCAGTTCCGTAATGTCGATGCCGCGATCGTTGTGGATCCCGCCTTGGACATCGCTTACTGCGGTGACCAGACATCCCAGATCGCCAGCAATGCGCGCCGTCCAGGACCCAACCTGGCCAAAGCCTTGGATCGCGATCCGAGCCCCGGCTGGGTCCATGCCCAGATCGTTGGCCGCCTCCCGCGTAACGTAGACCGCGCCCCGGCCAGTGGCCGAGTCCCGGCCTACCGACCCACCGAGTTCCACGGGCTTTCCGGTCACGATGCCAGGCGTGTGCCCATGTATCTGGCTAAAGGCGTCCATCATCCAGGCCATGGTTTGCGAGCTGGTTCCCAGGTCAGGAGCCGGGATGTCTCGGTTGACTCCCAGCAGGTGCTCGATGTTCACCGTGAACCGCCTGGTCAGGCGGTTGAGCTCGCCCTCGCTGAGGCGCCGCGGATCGCACTGTATCCCGCCTTTTGCGCCGCCAAAGGGTATTTCTACCAGCGCAGTTTTCCAGGTCATCAGCGAACTCAGCGCCCGAATCTCATCTTGATTGGCATCCGGGTGATATCGTATGCCGCCTTTGTATGGACCGCGGGCTGCATTGTGCTGGATTCTGTATCCGGCGAATACTTGTATCGTTCCGTCGTCCATGCGGACCGGGATCGACACCTGGAGCTCCCGCCACGGCCTGCGCAGCATCTCGCGTTGTCCGTCGCCGAAGCCGAGCCTTTCAGCCGCGCGATCGAAGAAGACGTTCACTTCGTCAAAGGCCGAGACAACACCATGATTCGTCGTCATCCGGAAATACCCTCCGTGCCGCGTTCAAGATCGCCGTAGAAACTTTCGCCCCAATGCGACGACGAGTTGCTCACTACGACGTCCATCATGGACCGCCACCGCTCGACGCGCTCGGGTTTAGGCATCTGCAACGCCATGTACAAGGCTTCCGACGTGCCGTCGATGTCGTACGGGTTCACCACGACTGCATCGCCCATCTCAACAGCAGCCCCCGAGAAACGGGAAAGAAGCAGAACTCCGGGATCGTCTCCCTGTGCGGCGACAAACTCTTTGGCTATCAGGTTCATTCCGTCTCGCAACGGTGTAACCATGCCTACGTCTGCGTCGTGATAGAACCTGGCAAGGTCGCGCTGGGGGAAATAGCGATAGAGGTATCTGATCGGCGCCCACCCCATCTCCGAGAATTTGCCGTTGATCTGCCCGACCAACATCTCGACGTCCTCTCGTTCTTTCACGTACTCGGGAACGCGAGTCCTGGAGGGCGCGGATATCTGAACGAACGTCACCTTTCCGCGCATGGAGGGTCGGCGCTCAAGCATCCGGTCAAGCGCTCGAAGCCGCAAGGGGATGCCTTTGGTGTAGTCCAGCCTGTCCACACCGACGATGATCTTGTTATCCGGGTCGGGAGGCAGCGAGAGCACGTCCGATAGGCTTGGAACCGAAAGTCTCGCCGGCTCTCGGAACTCATCAGGCTCGATGCCTATGGGATAGACGCCAATGCGGCTTGTTCGGCCGTCGTAAGTGAAGTTGCGCCCGTCCCAAGCGCCGTCGGTCTCCGCCGCCAGCGCGTTGACGAGGTTTCTGCGATAACTTTCAGTGTGAAGACCGACCAGATCGTACTGCAAGAGCCCTTGGAGGATCTCAGGGCCCCATGGAAGGATGTCGAATGCCTCTGTCGGCGGAAACGGCACGTGCAGGAAATACCCGAGTTTCCCCTTCCACCCTGCCTGACGCAGGAAGTGTCCGACCAGGAATAGTTGATAGTCGTGGACCCATACCGCGTCGTCGGGTTTGAGCAGCGGAAAGAGCGTCTCGGCAAATCTGCGGTTAATTCTCTGGTAGGCGCGATACGATTCGCGGCGTATCGAAACCCGTTCGAGAAAACAATGAAGCAAGGGCCAGAGGGTGCGGTTGGCGAAACCGGTGTAGTAGAGGTTGAGTTCGTCTTCCGAAAGATCGATAGTGGCCAAGTCCACCGGCCCGTGGGAGAAGGTGGCGCCCGGAGCGCCTGGCCTGCCGCGGCTTGTG
>CEQE01069380.1_pt1 | contig 13199 bp, 15 predicted proteins | sample 356201 | NCBI WGS metagenome assembly CEQE01 (sample SAMEA2619970, study PRJEB7988) | marine metagenome | biome: marine biome (ENVO:00000447); feature: mesopelagic zone (ENVO:00000213) & marine oxygen minimum zone (ENVO:01000065); material: "saline water (ENVO:00002010), including plankton...
AGCGCCACCGTCGGGCAATTCATCACGCCATCAAAGCCGGCTTCGGCCAGCTGATCGACAAAGCGGTGCATGTCGCGGGTTGGGTCCGGGCAGAGAATGCCGGCAATCACCGGCGTTTCTTTGACGACGCTTAACAGTGCACGCTCACCAATTTCCATGGTGATCGCATTGGCATCACCGATTGGCAGGTACCCCGCCATCGAGCTCATACCCTGCATGCGGAAATAGGCAAGAATATGGGTGGTGATCAGATCAGCGCCACCGCGCGCTGCCATCTTGGCCGTGATGCCGGTGCCGCAAAGCGCATTATAGATCGCCCGTCCGGCATCCCGTTCAGCGCGCAGCCTTGCGTTAATTTCATCTCGCGAAAATTTAGCCATCGCCTTACCCCTATCTCACCCAATGAGCCATCCACCAAATATTTAGGCAAATGTGATTTACTTTCTGCTCATCAATAGGATAATTGCTGAAGAAGAACAATAATCAAGACGTTTGGGGATTGGCGATGGCCAAGCAATCAAGTAACGCTTACGACATACCGGCAACCATGAAAGCCTGGGTTCTGGGCGACCCGCACGAGATGAAAATGATCGAAAAGCCGGTGCCTGAGCCCGGCCCAGCAGAGGTGCTGGTAAAAGTCGGCGCCATCGCGGTCTGTCATACGGATATCGAAGTACTGCATCACGGCATGCCGGCCATGGTCGAAGGCGAATTGCCGTTCAACAAGGATTTCGTCATGGGCCATGAATATATGGGTACCGTCGTCAAAGCTGGCCCCGGCGTCGATGAGTGGTCGCCGGGTGACCGTATCGCGGTCGAAGTTCATGCCGGCTGCGGGCGCTGCCAAAAATGCCGGGAAGGCATGTACACGTCGTGTCACAATTACAGCTACCGTTCCAAAGGCCACCGCGCCAATGGTTTCACCACCGATGGCGGTTTTGCCGAATATGCCATCAACAACATCAACACCCTCGTGCCGGTGCCGGATCATCTGAGCGATGAAGTGGCGACCCTCACCGTCACGGCGGGAACGGCGATGTACGGCTTGGATGTCTTAGGCGGGCTCGTCGCTGGCAAAAGCGTCGTCGTTGCCGGCGCCGGCCCCATCGGCCTGATGTTTATCGCCGTCGCCAAAGCGCTCGGCGCCGCGCCGGTGATCATGTCCGAACCCCGCGAAGACCGCCGCGAGATGGCCAAAAACCTCGGCGCGGATATTCTGATTGATCCAATGGCGGAAGACGTCGTCGAAAAAGTCAGAAGCCTCACCAATGGCAAAGGCGCTGATTTCACCGTCGAAGCTTCCGGCGTGCCGCAAGTCGTCAATCAGGTTATTCACATGACCAATCGGGGCGGCCGGGTTTGCTTGGCGGCTTTTTCCAACGACCTCATTCCGACCGATCTCGCTTATGTCGTCAGCAACAATATCTACATGTTTGGCATTCGCGGTGAAGGCAATTCCGCCGTCAAACGCGCTGCCAGTTTACTTGAGCAAAAGCGCTTTGATCCGTCACCGATCCACACCCATACGTTTCCGCTGGAAGAAGCAGATACGGCGATGAGCTACGCCGAAAATCAAACCGATGGCGCAATTAAAGTCGTCGTCAAAATGGCATAGACCAAGAAAGAGCCCCTCTCATGACATCTCCTATTGTATCAACTGATTGGCTGACCGACCGCCTGTTGGACCCAAGTATCAAAGTCATCGAAGTCTCAGCCAAAAAGGGCGAGGAAGCCGGCTATGCCGAAAGCCATATTCCCGGCGCAATAAATTTTTGGTGGAAGGATCTATGCTGGCATGAGACTGACCGGCAGTTCGTCACCCCGGAGCAATTGGCCGAACGCTTGGGCGCTGTCGGCATTAGTGATGAAGACAGGCTGGTGCTCTATGGCGAGCCGGTGCAATACGGCACCTATGCGTTTTGGGCGCTGACCATGGCTGGCCACCCCAATCTTCTGGTGCTTGATGGCGGGCGCACCAAATGGCTGGCGGAAGACCGTCCGGCCACCAACAGCGTCCCCGAAACCGAGCCGGTAGAATATATCGTTCAGCAACCCAATGAGTGGATGCGTCTTGGCCGTGACAATATCCGGGACAATCTCAGCCAGGACGGACGCTTGCTTTTGGATATGCGCAGCCCGGAAGAATATTCCGGCGAACGGGTTATGGAACTTGGTCAGTTTGATCATGGCGCCGAACGTGGTGGCCGCATTCCGGGCGCTCGGCATTTGTTCTTCAAAGAGTTGATCAACGACGATGATACCTTTAAGTCGGCCGATGAATTGAAAGCCAAATTTGATGGAGTCGGCGCCGATCCAAGCAAAGTCGATGAAATCGTCTGCTACTGCCGCCTTTCTCACCGGGCAACTCTCGCCTGGACCGCGATGACTTATATCCTCGGCTATGAGGGCGTCAAAATATATGACGGTTCGTGGACCGAATGGGGCTCAATTGTCGGTTTTCCGGTGGAGAAATAGGGCCCGACAATACTGGAAAAACCTTGATTCCGGCCAAATCGTCCCCAAATAGCAATACGACCAGAGTAAGTATTCCTGTTATTTGGAACCAGTATGTATTTCAAGCACTTCTACATTCTGATTTTTTGCCTTGCCGCCACTGCCATCGGCTTGCCTTCTGCTGCCTGGTCGGCGGCAGAAATCAATTTTAAAGCCGTTGCCGTAGAATTTAACGAAGACGACCCTTCGACACGCGAGGCTGGCGGTTTGATCTATCGGGGTGGTCTAAAAATCGAATCTGAACATTCTCGATTTGGCGGATTGTCTGCTCTTGCGATTTCGGAAGATCGCAGCCGTTTTATTGCCATCAGTGACCGCGGAGCACAGATCAAAGGCTCTTTGTTATATGGTGAAAATGGTGATCTTAAAAATCTGCAGGATTTGACGTTCTTCGAACTGCACGGTTTGGGCGGTCGAGGATTTCCCACCGCCTATGATGGCGATTCAGAATCTATCGCCAGACGTCCGGGTGGTGACATGGTTATCAGTTTTGAGCGCAATCATAGATTATTGACCTATTCCGGTGAGCTGGTGGTTGAGCTTATGCGGCCTCCCGGCATTGACGACGCACCAAAAAATGGCGGTATCGAGGCTTTGACGGATTTACCGGGCGGCGGTCTGCTGGCCATTACCGAAAACCTGGAAACCGATACCGGCACTCGTGGCTGGCTTTGGCGCCAGGATCAATGGTCAAAAATATCGCTGCAAAAAGAACCGGATTTTCATCCCACCGGAGCCGCCACCGCGCCCAATGGCGATGTCTATATTCTATTTCGAAAATTTTCTTTTTTCTTCGGCAGTAGTGTCCGCATCATTAAAATAGCCGCTCAGTCGATCAAGCCGAATGCGCATCTAACCGGGCAAACCGTGTTTGAGATTGCCAGCCCATTTACCCTCGACAATTATGAAGGCATCGATATTCGTCAAGGCAGTGATGGCAAAAACTACCTCTATCTTGTTTCGGATGATAATTTCAGCCCGCTGCAAAATACCTATTTGATGATGTTCGAGATTAAGCGCTAGCCAAAATAATATCGGCAGCTTTTTCGGCGATCATGATAACCGGCGCGTTGATATTGCCGCCAACCAGATCCGGCATTACGGACGCATCTACCACTCTCAGACCATCAGCGCCCCGCACCTTAAGTTCAGGATCAACCACCGCCATATCATCAATACCCATCTTGCAGGTACCTAAGGGATGGAAAACCGTTGAGAGGTTGTGGCGGACAAAGGCGTCTATTTCATCATCTGTTTTGACCTGATCCCCCGGCACCAGCTCAGCACCACGCATACCATCGAACGCAGCCTGGCTGACAATATCCCGGGACATTTTAAAACTGTCTCTGAGCACACGGCGGTCGGTCTCGGTTGCCAGAAAATTATTTTGTATTGTCGCCGGCGCCAAGGGATCAATAGAAGAAAGTTCAACAAATCCACGGCTTTCCGGACGCAGCTGACAGGTCCGCAGCATAAAACCATCGGGCGATGCTTGGCTAAATAGCGGGAACCACGGTTTAACCCCAGCCAGCCCGGCCCGGCAAAACAGCTGAACATCGGGCAGTTCAACTACCGGATCACTTTTCAAGAACGCCGTCACCTGCGCTGGATTCTTAGTGGCAAAACCGGTGCCGAAAAGCTGAGCCTGGATCATGTTCAGCGCCAGCCGGTCATAGCGCATGTTTTCATGAAACGGCGATTTTCCGATCCGCGAATACTGCAAAACATTTGAAGGATGATCCTGCAAATTTCGGCCAACGCCTTTGAGATCGATGATGGGCTCGATCCCCATCGCCCGCAAATGATCAGCCGGACCGATACCCGATAGCAATAATGTCTGCGGTGAATTATAGGCTCCCCCCGAGACAATGACCTCTCGAGCCGCCAGCACTTGCACGAGCTTACCACCCTGTAGATATTCAATGCCAATTGCTTTCTGGCCCGCAAACAAAATGCGCGTAACATGGGCCTCGGTGGCAATCGTTAAATTATTGCGAGTTGACGCTGGATGCAGAAAGGCGACCGCGGCACTCGATCTTTTGCCGTTACGCGTGGTGAATTGAAAACGGCAGAAGCCTTCCTGCTCGGCACCGTTATAATCTTCGGTAAACGGGTAGCCCGCTTCCTGGCCGGCATCGGCAAAGGCCTGAAATAGCGGATCGGCAATTTCAGGCGACGAAACGCCGAGCGGGCCGTCACCACCGTGATAGTCATCGGCCCCCTCATCAAAGCCTTCAGATTTTTTGAAATAGGGCAGCACATCATCGTAGCCCCATCCATCCAGACCCATCTGGCGCCAGCGATCATAGTCACCGGCATGACCGCGCACATAAGCCATAATATTGATCGAAGATGAACCACCCAAAACTTTGCCGCGCGGATGATAGATTTGGCGGTTATCGGCATGGGGTTCCGGGGCGGAAAGGTAATTCCAATTATAGATTTGGGCGGGCAGAATTTTGCCAACACCGATTGGAATGTGGATCAGCCAATCTTTGTCAGGACCGCCGGCTTCCAACACTAGCACGTTGTGGTTTGGGTCTGCGCTTAATCTATTGGCAAGAACACAGCCAGCAGATCCGGCGCCGATGATGATGTAGTCAAATTCAGTCACATAAAATCAGTCGAATTGAGAAACTATTTTGTTGGTGGCGCGCAGGCGACGCGATAACGTCACCGCAAGGGATTGATAAAAATGGCAAGAAAATTGGCCATCTTCTTCCATTAAATTATCGAGATCGCGATATGTCACCTGGATAACTTCAACGTGGCTGTCGGCAATGACGTCAGCGCTAACTTCATCGCCATCCAGAAAAGCCATTTCGCCAAAAATACAGCCGGAATCCAAAAGCGCCAATTGAATCCTTTCTTTATCAATTTTATGTTCTATCCGAACTTGACCGTGGGTCAAAAAATAAATGGCATCGCCAACCTGGCCCGCCTTCAGAATTATCGAATTTTGTTCAAAAACCAAGCGTTCACCAATGCGGAAGAAAGCGCCCCAATCACTCACATTTAATTGGTTAAATAGGTCAACACCAGTCGTGCCGAATTGGTCAGCCAACTCAGCTTTCAACATGGTCAGAATGTCACTATGTTGGGCCATTCCGCGCCTTCAAACGTAAACCGCTATATTTTTTTGTAGATTACCAAAACTTTGCCACAACACTTTAAAATGAGCAATGGCTAGAATTTTTTAAATTCTAAGTTGCTGAATTCACTTTGTAATTTCTCATTCAGAATATGAAATTACATAATTTTCGGGAATATTCAGCCATTCTTTAGCCGCATCAATGGTCTTGAACGGCCTGCGTTCAATGACATCTTCGGACATGCGGCGGGATAACGTAAATTGATGGATTATAGCAAATTCACGCGGATTACTAATTACCCATGCCAATTTGCAATTACCAAAAGCCTGCTCATATTTGCCCACTCTTTGTGGAGATTCTTTTTGGAAATATTTATAGCCATATTCTTCAGGTTGAACAGCTTCGCTGGCATCCCGCAAAATATTAATACCTTTCCTGAATTTCGGATGGGCTAAAATCTTATCGAACGAATCAGGCACATCAGCGACATCCATTTGGCCGATATGGCGAATGAACGCGCAATTGATTTCTAAATCTATTCGAATTTGAAAAGATGGAGTCGACATTTCGCAATATTTCCTGAGTTATTTATTATTTTAATTATTAATACATATCCTATTACTCAAGTTTCATAACTGTCCATAAAATTATTGGAAAATACATTCGTAAAAACTAAAAAAAAGGGGCTGCTGCGAGACTTAACCCGGAGCAACCCCTTCCTCCCTCAAGAGACAATTCGTTGAAAGTCTCCTGAATCTAGAGAGCGGCATTCTGCGCAGATTTATTCTGCAGCAGGTAGCGCTTTCTGCTCTCCCCCATCTCTCGCTTTAATTGCTTTCAGTACTTTTTCCGCTGTCGCGGGCAAGGAAGTTATTCTGACGCCAACCGCATCGTGAATGGCATTACATATCGCGGCGGCAGTCGGCACAGCTGTCGGTTCACCGACACCTTTGGCACCGAACGGCCCGGTTGGATCGAAGTTCTCAACGATATCAACATCGATCTCCGGCATATCCAAACTGGTTGGCATGATATAATTGGTTAAATTCGGATTGAGCTGCTGGCCATTGTCATCGAACAGCATTTCTTCCTGGAGGGCAAAACCAATACCCATTGAAATACCGCCTTCGATCTGACCTTCAACCAGCATCGGATTGATCGCCGTGCCGCAATCATGGGCGGCTGACATATAAATAACGTCGACCTGACCGGTTTCATCATCGACCTCAACTTCCGCACATTGGGTCGCATAAACGTAAGTCGAGAACGGCTTACCTTGGCCGGTTTCCGAATCCATCGCGACAGTAGGCGGATTGTAAGACGCAGAACCGATCGGCGGGCGGCCCATGACAAACTGTGCTTGCAGCGCAACATCCGCAATTGGCAGACAGCGCTGCGGAAAGTACTGAACCTGAATTTTGCGATCCACCGCTTCCAATTGATCGGGCCGCACGTCCAGCATTGGGGCGGCAACTTCAAACAGAATTTGCTTGGCGTTTTCGGCCGCCAATTTGATCGCATTGCCGGTGACATAGGTCGTTCGGCTGGCAATCGCGCCGGTATCCATCGGCGTCGTATCGGTATCGGCTGAGACGACATGAACGTCATCGGTTGAGATACCAAGTTCTTCCGCCGCAATTTGACCCAATACAGTCAACGATCCCTGGCCGGTCTCAACGGTGCCGGTCAGCAACGTCGCCGTGCCGTCTTCGTTTATTTTAACTGTTGCTGCACTTGGGTTAGCCAGGACGGTGAACCCGATCGGGTACCACATGCAGCCGACGCCTTTTCCGCGATGTCTCATTTCTGCCACTCCTTCCAACCAAATCTTTCGGTCGCCATCTCCAGCGAATCTCTGACCACGACAGCTTCCAGCACTTGTCCGGTTGGGCTGGCCGAGCCTTCATGGAAGGTGTTTCTTAACCGAAGTTCTACCGGTTCAATATCGAGCGCTTTTGCCATATCATCCATATGGGATTCATAAGCGAAGCAGACTTGCGGTGCGCCAAAGCCCCGCATCGCCCCAGTCATGGTTTTGTTGGTATAAACCGCATAGGCATCGACATGGAGATTATCGATATTGTACGGCCCTGCCGATAGGATGCAGGCTTTACCCAACGTCGTTTCCGACCACGAGCAATACGCCCCACCGTCACACACGAGACGCACCTTGCGGGCCAAGATTTTACCCTCTTTCGACATGCCGGTTTTATATTCCATGATGAAAGGATGGCGCGTCGTTGAAGAGATAAATTCATCTTCACGGGTATAAACCGATTTTACCGGGCGACCGGTTTTTTTAGACAATAAAGCCAGAATCGGCTCGGTGGTAATCTCATTTTTACCGCCAAAATTTCCGCCAACCACTGTCGCAATAATACGAATACGATTGATCGGCAATTCGAGAGTGCGCGAGATATCCGCCCGGCCCAAGGTAATCCGGCCGAGGCTGGTATGAATGGTCACCCGCCCGTTGGCGTCCCATTCGGCGATAGACGCATGCGGTTCCATTGGTACGTGCTCAACCATCTGGGTCGTGAAGGTGCCCTCAAAGATGTGATCGGAGTCTTCAAAACCTTGTTCGACATCGCCTTTCATAATCGTCTTGGTCGCATAGACGTTGCTTTCACCGTTATGAATTTTGACGGCATCGTCTTTCATCGCTTCGAGCGGATCATAGACCGGCGTCAGCTCTTCATACTCTATTTTGATTTTCTCAAGCGCGTCCAAAGCCTGCTGCTCGGTCACCGCCGCCACTGCCGCGACACCATCACCGGCATGACGGACAATATCTTCGGCCAGCAATGGCTGATCCTGATAGGAAGGGCCAAAGCTGTTAACCGGAATTTCCTTGCCGATCACAGTCGCCATGACGCCCGGCATTTTCTCGGCTTCACTTACGTCGATGCTTTTGATCCTGGCATGGGAAATCCCTGCGCGCTTGATCTTGGCATGGAGCATGCCTGGGAAAAACATGTCATCGATATATTTAGTTTGACCCAGGCCGTGCAGGCGGCCATCCGGGCGGGTCGCCCGCTGACCAACCGCCGGGGTCTGTTCCCGCGCTGCGGCAACACCGATTTCTTTCGGAAATATGGTGCGCTCCGGCACGGCGGGTAAGCGGAGATCATCATCGGCCTTTCTAAGACTTTCAAGTGTCGCTGATTTTTCTTGGGTTTTTTCTTTGAGTTTTACGTCATCTGCCATTTTTCTGCTCCCTCACCTTTAGGCTGCACTTTGTGCTTCTCTGGGATTTGTTTCCGGCACTTTTTTGCCGGTAATATCTTCATAGGCATCAATCACACCATCGATGATTTTGGTGTAACCGGTGCAGCGGCAGAGATTACCGGATAAAGCATCTTTGATTTCCTGTTTGCTCAAATCCTCACCTTGATCGATCAGGGCTTTGGTCGACATAATCATGCCCGGACCGCAGAAACCGCATTGCAGCGCGGCAACCTCTTCGAAGGCTTTTTGGATCGGATGATATTCTTCGAGCGTTGAAAGGCCTTCGATGGTCTCGATTTTTTTACCGTCGGCTTGTCCAGCAAGCATCAAGCACGCATTAACGGCGATGCCATCAACCAGTACGGTGCAGGCACCGCAATCGCCAACGTCACAGCCAAGCTTGGCGCCGGTGAGGTTTAAATCTTCCCGCAGCATTTTAAGCAGCGTGGTTTCCGGCGGCACACTGGCGGTGCGCTCTTCGCCGTTTACTGTCAGAGTTACGTCTGTCATTTCTCTCTTCCCTCTTATTAGCCGTTGGCAGCTTCTAATGCGGCTTGCAGCGTGCGCCGCGTGCCAACTTCGATGAGACTATTGCGATATTCTTTGGAAGCGCGGAAATCATCAATTGGCTTTGCTTCACCGACGGCAATTTTTGCTGCTTCATCAATGAGGTCTTGCGAAACTGCCTGGCCTTCCAGCACGGCTTCGGCTTTGCTGGCCCGCATCACCACCGGGGCGACAGCGCCCAGCGCAATTCGTACGTCTTTAAACTTACCGTCTTCGACCCGGAAAGCTGAGGCGGCATTCACCAGCGCCAGGGCCTGACCTTTACGCAGGCCAAATTTGATGAAGCCGGCCGGCTTACCGAGATTTTCTGTCGGGATAATGACGTCTAATAATAATTCATCGGGCTCAAGTGCGGTTTTACGCACACCAACAAAAAACTCAGATAGATCCATTTGGCGGCTGCCTTTCGGGCCCAAGATAGTTACTTGAGCATCCAGCGCTAGCAATACCGGCCCGCTATCCATTGACGGCACGCAAGTGACTAAGTTGCCGCCGAGTGTGCCGAGGTTGCGCGTCTGCACCGCGCCAACCGTATGGGCCGCCTCAATCATCGCCGGGGCGTGTTCGGCTATGAGCGGGTGCGCCATGATCTCGGTATGGGTCACGCCGGCACCGATCCTGAGCCCTGCATCGGTAAGCTCGATACTTTTTAAATCCTCAAGCCGGGAGATATCGACAACGACGCCGGGGCTTTGCTCGCCGTGCTTCAGCTCAACAACGTAATCCGTGCCGCCACAAAGAATGCGCACATTCGGGCTGTGCTCCGCCAAGGCAGCAAGCGCCGCATCGGTCGTCGTCGGCTGAACAAAATCAAAGGGTTTCAAAAATCACCTTCCTCATAAAATTCCTGGTTACTTTTTATTCGTTATTCAACGATTGGCGGATTTTCGAGCACCGCAAATAATTGTTTTTGAGATTTGCTGATATGTTTGTTGATCAGGCTGGTTACCGTTGAGCGATCTCTCGCCTGCAGCGCATCAATGATCTCACAATGCTCGGCGACAAATTTCTCGGATGCCGCTTCACTAGGTGCGGCTGACACGCCGACAAACGTCAACCGGTCAAACTGATCGATCACTTCCTGGGCCATCTTCGCCATCCTGGCATTTCCAGACAGCTCGGCAATGCGGCGGTGGAAGTCTCTGTTATAGGTCACCCAATGGGCGAGATCACCGTTCTCCACGGAACGGTATTTGTCGAGTGACGCAAGTTCTTCGTCGCTCGCCTCATCACAGGCGCGGCGGATGCAGGATTTCTCCAGCAACAAACGCATTTCATAAAGGTCATGGGCGTCGCCAATTGAGATCGGGCGGATGAGATAGCCTTTTCGCGGCAGCACATCGATCAGGCCTTGCTCCTGCAAGCGTAAGAGCGCATCGCGTACCGGTGATTTACTGACATGATAGCGTTTGGCGAGATCGTTCTCGAAGACCCGTGAGCCCGGGGCCAACACGCAGGCGAGAATATCGGCACGGATTTTCTCATAGACGCCATCCCGAATAAGACCGGAGCCGTTTTCAACCGAATTATCATCTGTCAAATTATCGAGCATATGTGACCTGTGAAATATCTAGAATTTAAATATTTACAGGTTTTTTTAATATTATACAAGGAAAACCGCAATTATTTATATATTTAGAAATATTATAAATATAATTTTTTTTCTATCTGAAATATCACAGATACAGTCACAACAGGCCTTCAAAAACCTACATTATTGATTTTGTTGGATTTATTAGATGGTGCCACAAAGATACTTCGCACTTTTGTTAAGAAATTCCGCGCATTTCTTTCTTTTTCGGAATTTTCTTCAGCGGACAGGGCGGGAATATTTTCAAGGTTTTCCGGTAAACACCAAAGCTTACCGTTTCCAATGATCGGGCGGCTTGGTCCGCGGCCATGCCATCAGCGGTGAGCTTTTCCCGATAGTCGGCCACCGTGGATGCGCAGAGTCTGGCCAATTCCGGGCGGGCCATGGGCTTGCCGGATGCATCCCGCTTGAAATTTTTGAGGAAACAATTTTCGAGCCCGGCATGGCGGGCAATTGGTGTGGCTAGGTTCACATGGTTCTGCACCCAATAGGCCCCGGCAAGGGCCAGGCCGAAAACCGTCAGGCCAAATAAGGCAGTGCGCTTGAATGAAGACATAGCCATCTCCTAGCGTCATTACTATAGACCTAATCGCTCAAGGCGGTACAATAAAAATAAAAACCAGGTAGGAGATACATTATGACCGGACAGCACGATATCGGCGGTCTGCCGGCCGGGCCGATAGATACCAGTGATCACGAAGCCGAGCCCTGGCAGAAAATGATCACGGCGGTTTATGGCGCCCTCGTCTCCAGAGGCTACGGTAATGTCGATGAAATGCGCCGCACTCTCGAAGGCTTGCCGCAGGAACAATATGATCAGCCCTATTATGAGCGCTGGGTCGAAGCCGTTTGCATTTCACTGGCTGAGAAGAATCTGCTCACTCAAGATGAAATTAACGCGCGCATGGCTGAGATTAAAACTCAATTGGAGGCCGGCGAATGAGCGCTACCGAGCTTACCGCGCCGCTATATAAGACGGGTGACACTGTCCGCATCTCAGTTGCCTATCCGCCGGGCCACCGGCGCACGCCCGATTATATCAAAGGCAAAACGGGAATTGTTGAGCGCTATTGCGGCGCCTTTATCAACCCGGAAGAACGCGCCTATGGGTTCGCCGGGCTGCCTAAAAAGCACCTCTATCGGGTGCGCTTCGATCAATCCGAAGTTTGGGACACCTATGAAGGTGCGGCGAAAGATACCCTGGATCTTGAATTTTATGAGCATTGGCTTGAAGGAGAACCATCATGAGCTCCCCGGAAGATCATGAACATGATCACGATCATGGCCACAAAGCAGACGGCTCACCGCTCAACTACGCCGATGACAGCCGCCATGATTTTGATGAGACCGATCACTACCCGCTGATGGTCGAAGCCATCCGGCAATTAGTGATTGAAAAGGAAATTGTCAAAACCGGTGATGTCCAGGAGCGTCTCGATTTCATGGATTCGCGCGGCATTGAGCTCGGCGCTAAGATCGTCGTCAAGGCCTGGACCGATCCGGATTTCAAAGCACGTCTGTTGGCGGACGGCACGAAAGCCGTGGCCGAGCTCGACATCCCGATGGCCGATGCTGAGCTGGTTGTCGTCGAGAACACTGCCGACACGCACAATCTGATCGTTTGCACGCTCTGTTCCTGCTACCCCCGCACGATACTCGGCCTGCCGCCGGATTGGTATAAAAGCAAAACCTATCGCTCCCGCGCGGTCAACGAACCCCGCTCTGTCATCCGGGAATTCGGCACGATTATTGCGGACGATGTTACCGTCCGCGTCCATGACAGTAATGCTGATATGCGCTACCTCGTCCTGCCGGCCCGCCCGGCTGGCACAGAAGGTTGGAGCGAAGAACAGCTTACCGAAATCATCACGCGCGACAGTCTGGTCGGCGCAACGGTGCCAAGCATTAATTAGGACCCCCCACCCCATAATATTTTCTTGGCCTCCCCCTCAAAGGGGGGAAGAAATATTTGTTGTAACTTTCAGCCTTTCTCCCCTCCCCCTTGAGGGGGGAGGGTTAGGGTGGGGGTGCAACAAAAAACTATTTTAGATTTTATGTACTCTCAGATTATTTAGGCTATAGTTTTCAAATGAATTTGGATTTTTTTATCACCTCGCTGATCGTCGTGTTGATTCCCGGCACCGGTGTCATTTACACGTTATCGCACGGGCTGTTTCGAGGACCGCTCGAGAGCGTTGTCGCCGCGT
>CEQE01069819.1_pt1 | contig 13177 bp, 25 predicted proteins | sample 356201 | NCBI WGS metagenome assembly CEQE01 (sample SAMEA2619970, study PRJEB7988) | marine metagenome | biome: marine biome (ENVO:00000447); feature: mesopelagic zone (ENVO:00000213) & marine oxygen minimum zone (ENVO:01000065); material: "saline water (ENVO:00002010), including plankton...
CCCCCCACTGCCAACACGTCTATTTTTGGTGGACGTGATGTAAGAATTGGTATCATGGTATCAATAGCGGAACTGATTAGCTCTAGAGTTACCTGGTTTTGGAAGTTCGGCATTTTGAACCCACGCCAGTGATTACCCATATATAATTCTTCGGCATCCCGCCAGGTGGTCTCTGTATCAGTCCTGGCCTTGCGGGCCATACTGAACATAGCCTCACATCTACGAACTAGCTCTTTATCTGCTACGGGGGGCTTATACTCTTCAGCAACTTCTTTTGCCATTATATCTCCTAGTTTTTTCTAAAGTTTTCATCTGGATATTCATTCATGTTTTTTGCCGTTTCCGAGATCTCAAAGACAGCATCAACAATTTCTTCGTCCTGGATCGTAAACTTTGTGCCCTGCCATGCTATTGGGGACAATAGGTTCGCATCTACTTCTAAAATCTCCCATTCCTGGGTATCGTAATTCCACCTCTCCGCTGTAATTGTTGCCATCAATTACGAACACCAGGATAATCGGTTTCCAGCTTTAGTAACATGTCTAACTCTTTTTGAAGCCAGGGCTTTACCTCAGGAACCTCAACAGGTTTGCCTATATGCATTAGGCCATAACCCAAAGCATCTACAGCATGGTCTTCTGATTTCGTGTTAAGATCTTCCGGCTTTCTTTCATCATGTATCATTGCCGGTAATGTTCTGGCAAGATTAACACAATTGGAAAATACGCGGATCTTGGGGGGTCTGTCATTATCCCAGTCCAGGTATTTCCGCATAAGGTTCCATCTGTTAATCCTATCGTTATTGGCCTTAATCAAATTGATTCCGTCAGATCTCATAATGTCAGCAATGGACTTACTTGAAGGTGCCACTACATCTGATCGGTTTGTGTTTTGTGGGTTGCGGATCCACATACTAGGATCCCCCAGGCTGGCCATATATTCCTCACCCTTGGACATTTCATTTATTTTGCCCGTGTGATAAAACAATTCTTCTTCAGCCTTGTAATGTTCTTTGTATACATAAACTGTTCTGTCAAAACTGACGGCTAACCATAAACAACAAAAGGGTGCAGCATAACCGTAATCCATAGCCCTATACCGAAACCAGGACTTCGGGATCTCAAAAGGCTCTATGATATGTACATCATTGCGCCATTTCTTAAAGTACTGACCAGCAAAAATATCCCAGTCACCATGTAGCCAAGCACGCCTGAGTTCCTCTGGCAAGGCCTCTAGACTTTTTACATATTCCGGATCTTCTTCCATTAGGGTGGGGTTGTCTGTTACTTTAGCAGGTATGAAGATCCTGCTACGACCGGTGACCGGGTCTTTATAACTTTTATTTCTAGCAAAGTTGACGAATCTATCCCGGAGCCATAAGTGACCCGGCCCGCCTGGATTGGTGGTTAAAAATACCTGGGGGCGCAACTCACGATCGGTGGATCTAACACTACTAATTAACCTCAAGTAGTCGATCTCTTCCGGGATCAGACTCGCCTCTTCGATGACCACGCGGTGATACTCATGGCCCAAATATTTGGCAAAAGCATCTTTATCCTGTAAGTGACCGGTGCGGATCTTGGCCCCACTAGGAAACCTAAACTCGGCCGGGTTTCCTACAACCTGAGGGGCTAGACCGCGATACATGAACTTAGCGCGATCAATAAAGTCTTTTAGGTCGTCATAATTACGACGAATAACTAGGGCGCGGTATAAGGGGTGTGTTATGTACCTGGGGTCAATAAGCCAAGCCATACTGGCTGTGGACTTTCCTCCACCCCTGGCACCACCATATAGGATCTCAAACTCGGATCTTTGCAAGACCTCGGTCTGGGGGCCTGGGTGTGGTTTGAATATTATTTCGTTTTTCAAAATTTTGCTCTCACTCGGCGTGTCAAAAAATCATAGACAGAGGACGGGTACGAGCGGCCACCATCGACGGAACTCGCCCCCCCCATCCCGGGGTCGGAATCACTTGAATTAGGAACCCACAGGGGGCACAAATAGGTAATTTAAGGGGTATCACCCTCGATAGACCACTTGCTGGATCATCAAGCTTCGGCCTCTACTGTAACAATCAATGGTGGAGTACTCTCTGTCGAATCACCTACCTCAGCACCATCAGCCTTAGGCGCAGGCATCATGATGACTGGTACTGTTGCCTGATCATTAACCTCCACCTTAGTAGCCTTCAAGCTTGGAGCTGTACGATCAGCCAGGAGCTTCCAGGCAATAGGTTGTCGAGGATCATTGTCATCCAGTGCAGCTCCGAAGATCTTATTCCAGACCTCTCGCGACCTGGGATCCTCCCTTAGCTCCTTGCCTAATGAGGTGCTTCCGCGTCCCTTAGGATTGGCCGAATGGCCCTTCTTGAAGCGTCCGTCTGGCTCTCTCTGAATTTTTTTGCTCACATCGCCTCCGTAAATCGTGCTATCAGGGAGCAAATATTATTGAAAGTCAAGTCATTTCAAATGGCATTTGGATCAACTTGAGCAAATAGTTAATGAACACTTTCGGTAATCAGAAGCACCCCTTTGTTATAAGGTTAACAATAGTTAACTTATTGTATCGTTAAACGAAACTTAATGAAGGAGTATCAATCATGAGCCGCATAGAACGCCGATCCAATGGCACATTCAGATGGTTAAGTGGAGGGGGTAATAGTGCTAAACGCTATCGTATCTCCCTTAAAACGAAGGACCCTGAGCTAGCTAGGTTGAAACAGATCAGGCTTGACGATCTAATCGACAGTGCTGAGGCAGCTGCTAAGCTAGCAAAAATGGGTTTGAACATCGCTGTTCCTGCGCCAGCAACAGCCGCACAGATCCAGGACGTTGTTAATGGTATAGAACCAGACAAATCAGCTCTGGAATTTCCTCATGTAAATGGTAATGGTAGCATACCACCATCCTCAAGAACCAAGACAATCCAAGAGTTTACGAGCTGGATTCTTAGGGACTGGGATCGCACCAACAAGTACAAACCTGGTACCTGGAAGAACAGCATCTATGCTTCGATAGGCAAATTGACTGTCTTCCTAACGGCAGTCAAGGGATACAAGTATCTTACTGAGGTTACGCTAGAAGATCTGAAGGACTTCTTGCTTGATGGTAAGTCTAATACTGGTAAACCATGGTCGCCTCCAACCCAGGGCAAATACTGTCGGGTGATCAAATCCTACTTTAAACAAGCATGTGGTGCAGGGCGCGTTTACACAAACCTTGTCAGTGATGTTAGCGCAGATCTTGAGCCTGCAAAGGATCTTAGAAACGATGAGGACAAGCAATATGCCCAGCTAACCAATGAGGACATCCAAGTGTTGTTCGGTGCCGAAAAACTCAAGGACTTCCACAAGTTGTTTAGGTGGACATTTGCAACATCTCTTCGGTTTGGTGATGCCATTCGATTGGAGTATAAAAACATCGAGTGGTTCACAGATATCAAGACTGGTCAGAAGACTGGAGCCAAATGGCTAACCCGCGTCCGCAAGTTGTGCAGAGGTGGTAAGATTGAGCGACAGTGGAAAGCTGTACCAGACCAACCTCAGTTTGGTGAGTCCACAAGCTTGCTTGAAGAGTTGATTGCTGATGTTGAAGATGGTGCTACTGGATATCTGTTTGGTGATCTTATTGATGGTAAGACTGACGATCAGATTAGACAGATAGGTAGTAAAATAACTAAGACAATCCAGCGAACCCTCCGCAATGCTGATCTTGATGACACCAAAAAGGGCTTTCATAGTATTCGCGTTTCGGTTCAAAATCAGGCAAGGAAAGATGGTGTGGAGTTAGATAAGCGTCGCGTCCTACTGGGTCACTCTAGTGTTGAAATGACTGGTGAGACCTATGGTAGATACGATGACGATGAGGCTCTCGAAGCCGTTAACCAGGTCAAATTCAGAGAGGTGACGATATGAGTAGAATAGCTGAGGATAAGGTTCAACTGTTGAAGGCCAACCTTAGTGACAGCGCAAGACAGGTCATTGGAGAGTTTGCCCGCGAGGCTGGTATTAATCAGCAGGATTTAATTGGCGATCTGTTGACGATCATTGCCAAAAATAGTGTAATCCTTGGAAAGATTACCCGCAAGGTTGGTATTACACCCTCTGCCCTAATTGAAACGATCCTGGTTGACTTCCTTGATCGTTATAAAGAGAGTGAGATTCGCCTGGAGCCTGTTAAGCTGGTACGATCTAATGTTGATTCCTAGGCTGCCTGAGGTTAGCACTGAGTATGTAGTATTGGCCATCACCATTGTGGTGGCCATCTTCTACTTTGTTAGGAGATTCTACAGCCACAAGGTCAGTAGCCTGGGTATGCTAGCTAAGGATTTTAGAAGGGGTAAGATATCATGATCCTAGACACCTTGAGTTTCATGCAGGAATCTATAGGTCTCCGTTTGGATTATGCGGAAGATCTTCTAGCAGAAGAACCCCTCATTACCCGATTGGAACCCCCTGGAAACCAGCTCTTAAAAGTTGAGACACAACCGGTGGTTAGGCTAAGTGATGATGAAAGGAACAGAATAGATGCTAGTTGGGCAGAACGTAGCAAAAACTATCTTGCTTGCAAAGAGGAACAAAAAGAGGAACAAAAAAGAGACAAAGAAAGAGAGCGACAGAAAGAAAAGCGGATCTTAGAAGCTTGCAACCGGGTTCTGGCTAAAAGGATTGCCAAGCGACCTAACCGATACGGCTTTTTTACTTTTGAGTAAGCCAAGGGCAGGACAATAGGACAAAAACACCCCTTTTTTTGTAAAACCCCCTTATACACACACATGAGATATAAATACAAAAAACACCCCTAAAATGTCCTGTTGTCCTGCAAAGACACGACAAAACGACAAAAAACACCCCTTTTTGTATAAATCCCTATATACACACATATGAGAGATAAATACAAAAAACACCCCTAAAAGGTCGTCTTGTCGTCCCTCAACTCATCGAAGCTTTTTCTTTTTCTAGTAAGATCTTCAAGTCCAGGTTATATATCAATCTTTCCAGGTCGTCCACCTTATCAGCCATCTTTAAAAAGTCTTCCTTGAGTAACTTTATCTCCCTCTCTCTCTTTCTTCTTTTGCGCCACAAACTGTCTTCGATAGTGTTCTTCCATCGATTCAAGTAGCCGCCTAACCTTCCAGATCGGAGCCTCATCGAGTGGTTCTTTGCAAACCTTCTTTTTGATTTCGAGCGTCCAGGCAATACCCATCTCTGTTTGAGCCACGGCAAAACGCCCAATAAGCTGCCGCCTCTCACTCTTTGATGTTCCTGGACTCATTAATCAATAACCTCTTTAGGGCCGCTATTATATACACACTAAAGTCAAGGATCTCTTCATAGGCTTCCTGCTTAAAGCTCCTGGGATCATCTGACATAATCTCTTTACCGTATGTCCTAGCCCCCTTACTATTTATTCGATCAGCAAACTCATGAATAATATCCTCTCTCATGTCCTGGGCTGATACTGCATCTTCTGTTTGATAAATAACTTCCATATCACCTCCTACTGTATGGTTCATGTTTCTAACTTCATCTAATAGACTACGGGATACAGAATCCCCGCAACTACAAACTATTTTCTTGGTCTTCTTTTTCTGTGCCATGTTATGTAATGACAGATATTGCAATAACGCTTAATAGATGCACGGCTTCTTCCTAATGTTCTTCCATGTAAAATATCAAACTTCTTACAATCCGGACATCTCCATGTTAGTCTCCAAATAAAATTTTTAAATCTTTCCATTCCTGTTCTTCCTAAATCTTTCCATTAGGGGTTCCTCCAGTTTATTAAGCCGGGTACGCAAACGCGATGTGTCCTTGCCCTCATCTTCATGTTTCCTAATTAATGACCTATACGTCTGACGGACTTTGCTATCAGCCAAGAACTCCCCAGACCTTTTTTCAGCACGCTGACGGCCCGTTTCTTTCTTCTTCAAGTTCTTTCAACCTCTGTTTTTTATATTCTGTCAACTTCCTCTGTATTTCCATGAGATCATTATAAACCGATTGGATCCTAGCCGTCTTTTCTACCCTATCAAACTCGGGAGCCAAAGTCAGATAACATCTTAGGGCGGTTAGCATAACTTGGATCTCAGTTTCATTCAGCCATATGTTGGCCTGAGCATCATCCTTGATTGATGGATTCGAGTTTTCGCTTAATGTCTTCATAGATATACTCCCGTACTACCTTGTAGCTTTGCTCTTTAAGATCGTTCCTTTTTGAAAACTTTCGCACCAGGTTGGCAAGCCCATTCCGTGGAGTCTTGTCTCTAATAAACTCATAAGCCAGACCTGGGCTTTCAGCCAGTTTGTTATGACATCCAAAACATAAAGCATGACAATTCCGCTCATCGAAGCGAGTGACATAATATCTCCTGGAATACCAGACATGAGCGCACTGTAGTCTTCGCCGATCCTTTTCTTCAAACTCTCTACCACAACTCTTACACTTCCATTCATCCCTAGTCCGGATATATACGCTAAAGAGGCGGTCAACCTTGTCTCTCTTTATCGCTTTGGTACTGGGCCAGCTCAATAAGATTTACCATTAGACCCGCCACGTCCATTCCATGTGTTCCTATTTCCTGCAAGCCAGAGCATCAAGGCAACACCCACTAGAAAGCCTATAATTATACCAAAGCACATTAGGGAGGAAACCCCTGGCGCAATTGGCTTTGGTTTAATTGGTAAACCATTTTAGAATCCTTTTTCGTTGTAAGGGGCTTGAAGTTTTTCTTATCTATCAAGTCCTCTTTCCAGGCCCATCCACGATTTGTAAATATTCCATTACTAAAAGTTAGAAGTGCAAACGCATCCGCCTTGGGTACAATTTCTTGACCCCTATGATCTTCCTTTCTATCACAAAGAAGCCGACCCTCCTCGTAAACCGTAATCTTGACATCCACCTTATTACCTTTAGAGGTACAAATATCCCACCCCCCATCTGGGGCAAACACCCGGGGTGTGTAACGCTTCTCACGCTTATCACGCTTATCAAGCATCGTGGCATAAGCCAGTTCGGAGGCAACTCCTTTTTTTCGGTGTTCAAGCTCGTTTCCTTTGTCACCCATATGACGATCCATTCCATTAACACTCTGTCTAAACCCGCTTGCTGCGGATTGGAACCATTCGTCGGGATCAAGTTTTGTTCTATTCAGATCTTCAGACATCATTCTGGGCTATTTGATCTAAAGACATTCAGATCTATAATCTCTTTATAGTTGTCTTCGTCTTTTTCTTCAATCAATAGAACCTCTCTCTTTAGAAAATCGCATTCCTTTTTCAACTTGTTATAATCATCTTGCAATAGATTATATTCCGTGGCCCAGTTGACTTTGACCTCCTCCACTTTCATTTTCCAGTCATAGACCTCGTCGTTCAATCTCTTGATCTCACCTTTCAATCTCTGTATATATGGTTTCTTGTCGTCTTGTATTATATTCATTGTTTCTTTTTATTCGGGCCTCTATCCTTATATTTTTGAGGCACATGATCAGAGTGTACACCCCTGTAAACATACCAGCCATTATGGTTCTTCTTAAAAAACTCCATTTTTTCCTTAATGTATTCCGGATCCTCAATATTCTTATATGGCCAGACAGCTTTTTTCTTATGGTTTTTTGGATTCCTGTTATACTCTCTTCCGCTTATCTCATTTGTCGCCATATGTTTCTTCCTTATTTTTCATTTATATCCGCATGTGTTTTCTTGTGATATATAAATAACAATCAAGTCGGCAATCAATTTTCCGGTATCCTTTGTCAAGATTGCCCACACCTATGGGGCCTATTAAATTTCTTTTGATTGGTTTAGACATAGGAATATTTGGATGGCGACCACTTTTTCCTTTTTCTATCCAATATGTTTGAGACGGTCTGTCCATTTTGTGCTTATTATATTACCTAAGTCCGCTTGTCCCCCTCTTTGGATCTCCTTAAGAATGGGTTCTTAGCACGTCTCTCAGCTTTGGATGGAAGCCTCACTGTGCTTAGTAGCCTTTTAAGCTTGACCATCCTCTGCTTCATTTCAATCTTCCGCTCTCTTTTAGCTTCCAAGTAGGCCTTGTACTTGTTGATGTTAGATCTCCTACGCCAGGCCGATGCTGACATTTTCGGTTTATGATGCTTTGACTTTGGCACTTTTCCTTTCCGGTAAGATCTTGGCCTTGCAACAATTACTATCATCCCATACTGACCACCTGGTATAAAAGGCTGACTCATTACACTTGGAACAATAGCCTATAAGATGGCCAGTAATGTCAGCCTTAAAGGCTGAAATCTTGATCTTGCCAGGGCCAGCATATCGTGATCCTTTATCATTCGCGGGAGCATCACTATACGTCCAGCCCTGGTCTTTAGTTTTTCCTGCGGCCGCCCACGCCTTACACCAGTTGCTAAAGGCAGGCCCGTAACGTGTCCAAACTCGGCCTGAGGCAGATAGGCTGTCTTTCCAGTAATCAAAAGCATACTTGATATCCAGGGTTGGAAACTTCTTTTGGTATTCGTCCAACCTTTCAGATAGCTTCTTTAGCTGCTCTTTCTTTGAAGACCTTTTTCCAACCGACTTGACCGAGTCACGTTTATTGTTCTCTTTGTTTACATTGTTGTTTATGGGCGCGGATGTCTCATCTTTGTCCCAAGTTTGTCTCACGAATCCTTGTAAGTCCTCGTAATTAATGATCCTTAGGTGTGTCGTTTTTTGTATCGCCTTCCGTTCAATCATGTGGTCACCCTCTAAGGTCTTGAAAAACCTTGAAACCCTAGATCTAGACCACCCCCAATCCCTGGCCCAAGTCCTAATTGCCTTTACTGTTTCACCCCTATTACACTGAATCGGTTGGCCATTCACATAGACTTTTTTGGCCTTGTGGTTTGCGCTTAATAGCAAATCAACCCAGGCTTTTAGGTATGCATCGTTATCCCATATCCAATTGTCTTTTATGGTTCGGTGTAGCAGAATGAATCCCTTGGTGGTTTTCAAAACGGGATCTCCACCTTATCAAGTTCGGCCTTGTCAGCCTCATGTGGCTTTATGTAGCCGTTGGCCCTAATGGATTCAAACGCATTAACATCCCTTTCAAAGACTTTCTTATCATATCTTTTGGCATTCTTGTAAAAAGATTTGTAAAGCTTTATACAGCAATCGACATATTGCGGCCAGGTACACTTCTTAGCCATGTAGATATCCATTAACGCCAAAACCTTAGACAGCCTCGGCATATCGGATTCTATAAGGCTATTAATAGAATTATAGCTATAGGTAGTACTGAAATGATCCACCGCGAGGTAGGGTTAGGTTAAAAAATACAGACCCGGCCAGGAGAGCGTTCATGAGAGGAACACCAGTGTACAAATGAACCTTCCTTTTGTATGAACGTGATCCATTACACCATAACCGGGCCTTGATCCATAAAAATAACCTGATGGATCCTTCATCGTCATGTCCTACACCATCCAGATCGTACGGAAGGGTACTGACATAAACACCGAATATACGGTGACTCTGCATGAAGGAGGTAGCTAGCGGGGGATAGAATCAATGTCTTGCTCGACACTAATTCAGCCCAAGAAGTCGATGAATAGATCCACCAGGAATTCGACAACAGTAAGAATTGGCAAGGTAAGCTTTATAGCACTGAACATTCCACCGCATAGCCACCTCAACGCTTCTACGTCTTTCTGTTCTTCTTTAGAAAGGGAGATCGTCGTCCTCTTGTACCTCTTGTACCTCTTGTACCTCTGAGATAACCAAATTATACGCAGGCTGTTTACCTGTAGCATCCGCATTTTTAAAAACGGTTGTTTTGTATTTTTTAGCCTTTGAATAAGGCTTTTCTTCACCGGCCTCTTTCAGCTTTTCTATCTCACTTGGACTTTGCACGTTTCCATTAAGCACCTGGTCAGGTTTATCATCATCCGCTTTCCACAACCCACCTTTCAATATTGTCTTGTACTCTTTATCCATTTTGCAGCTCCTTTTGTTTGTTAAGTTTTGAAATTTCACCGTCACCAAGCCACCTTGGTTTAATGTCTGTTAAGTGGGATTTATCTATCTCCCACTTTGTTGTTGCAGGCTCTGGATCCTTAACCCGTAGGTTTCCATTTACTGCAACCCAAGCATCCATGATTTTTATAAACTTTTGCTTTAGCGTATCATCTAATGGATAAACCTTCAATTTATACTTTGGTGTCTTCTTCCAGAGATCTCCCAAATAAAGGTTTCCAACATGAGTAACCCTCAAATCTTGGTTTCGGATATGTTTGTTCCACAACATAGCATAACTGGCAAGCTGTAGTGGGTGTTCTTTATATTCTTTGCCTGTCTTATAATCAATCAACATGGTGACCAAATCACGGCTATTACTCCGAAGGCGAATCTTTGTAACTAGATCACATGTCCCAGCCCACCTTATCTGTTTATGGTAAAGCATTATTTCAGAGGCAATCGGTATCATGCCCAATGGTTGCTTCTCATCCCAAAACACTTTAAACCCATCCATCCTTCGGCTAATTTTCTTATAAAGAGTCTCAAGCGAACACATATCATCCCATCTTTGAAAAGAATGGGTGATTATTGCATTCATTATCCACGACCTTTCAAGATCCCCACACTTTATAAGACGATTAATTCCTCGATGTATAATATCCCCGATCATCATTGCAAGCTTGCCAAGCTTATCAGCCTCAAGGCCCTTTTCTTGCCTCCATCTATTCAGTTCGGGCTTGTTTATCATGTTTAAAATGGAGGTAGTGCTGGGCCGAAAAAGCGAGCCATCATCTTCATCTATAGGTTGATAAAACCGCATACCATGAAAGTCTACCCGTCTAACAGGAATTGGTGCATTAACAAGCATTGCTTACCTCCTTGCGCTCAGTTGTGGGATCATATTAACTCCCATCATTATAGATTGACTCGTCATCACACAGGATCCAATCAGAGTCTAAAATTTTTCCATGGGGATAATGCTCTCTCTCGCAATCCGTACACATCCCCAACTGTACATCTTGTGGGTGCTTTAGCTCGCCGCACTCCGGGCACGCTTTATATGTAAGATTCTTTTTCTGGGGTTTTGATTTCATCGATTGGTATCCTATAAGTCCTAGATCCAAACTTGACAGCCTTGATCCTTTTAGTGTGGATCATTTTCATTATACTTTGCTTACTGACCTTTAAAAGCTTCGCAGCTTCTTTCGGTGTGAGATATTCCTTGGTTGTCAAAGTATTCATTAATAACCTAAAGTAACGTCTAAAATTATCTAGGGGGTAATTACAATGTCAAGTAGAAACTTTCGCAGATAAGATCAAACATCAGGCCGGTCACTTTGTAGAACCAAAGTTGCGGATCGCACTATATTACGAAAAAGAAAACAATCGACTACGCACGAAAGTCTATTTTCAGCCTAGATAATACCTGTAATACAGGTACCCGTATGGGGCACAGCCCATTTTACAGATCCGATACCTATGTTATATGATTGCCCCTAAGTTACGTTATATAGAAACTTAAAATGGTACCCCCGACAGGATTTGAACCTGTGGCCCTTCGCTTAGGAGGCACGTGGTCTCCCTCGACAAATTGACTCCTCGTCAAGGGTTGTTATATTACACACTATTAAGAACGATTAAAAGCGGTTGTGCGGAACCCATATGGGACACACTATAAATACTTGCTTACAATGTCCATGTAATCTTCAATGTGACCAGCTCCCTGGTGCGTATTGTAGAACTCTTTCCAATAATTAGCCATCCCTTCAGTAGTGTTTGGCATCCTCTTTGGAACCCTCCAATACTTCAATCGGCAATGGATAATTCCGGCCGACATATTGATCTCAAGGATATCAGCCCAGGTGCCAACGCTATAATTCTGCCAATACTTTAGATCTACTAAGCTAGCATCAGAACACAACCTCATTAAACCAGGTCGGTGCTTCAAATAGTGTTGGCAATTATCTACGGCTGTTGCCGGTTCTACCTGCCAAAAACTTCTAGCCGGCCCATCGCCTAACTGGCGTATGTACTTATACCTGGATTCAACTAGGCCAGTACCCATGACCAGCTCAACGGCATCATCAGATGCGAACTTCCTGCCCATTTTAGAAAGGGTCTTTTTTATTAGACCCTCAATCTGTTTAATCGAAATCAAAGTTGGCTAGCTAATTCTTTGATCTTTTCAAAGATCTCATCATCCTTTTTAGACTTTGAGGCTTTAACTACCTGGCCGATGACCGTTAGCATAAGTTTCTTGGCACCATGTTTTGCAATGGCTTTAGCAATCAAGATCTTAATCATTGCTTAACTTTTGCTACAGCATCTCTTACGCCATACATTCCAAAGGCAGCCATAACCGCATAAGCCTCTTCCGGAACTGGCTGACCGGTAACGGCACTCCAGATCCCACAACCTGCTACAGCTATACTGGCCCAGACTGTTTTAGACTTATACCAGTCATTCATCATGAATCCCATCATAGGTCTCCTTATTTAATATTCACGCCACGTTGGTTTACGTTTAATCTTTTTTGGTTTTTGAGGCTTTGGTTTCCGAACCTTTAGTTCGGACTTAGGTTTTCTAGGATTTCCTTTTTCATCATATAAAGTTCCAGGCTCCCGGGCGACTTTCTTTAAATCAAGTTTCAGCTTCTTCTTCTGACGTATTCTTTTTGCAAACTCCCGCGTAGCTCTCTCCATTTCTTTGCTAATAACCGGAGGTGCTTGTTTTTTAGCCCGTTTTTTCCTGGCTTGATTCCTGGCAATACGTTTTCTGGCCTTTACCGGATCCTCACCCTTATATGGCTCATACTGGGGCATTGGTCAAACCCTCCTTATACATTGGATAGTTACCCTTCATAGCCTTGAGATACGGCCTTAGGATCGAAGTTAGGGGGTACTTTTTTTTCAAATTACTGCTCACCATGCAATTTGGTTACCATTACCTTTAAATCTTGGATCTGTGATGATATATAATCCAAATGGGTCTGTAAAAGCTCACGATCTGCCTTTTTTTTTACATCTTCTTCCAGCCGCTCAATTGATCCATCCATACTTCCATAAACCACAGCACAGCTAGCAATGATTACTATCATTGTGAGTATGTTGCCGAAACTAATTGCTAAACTTCCATCGCCATTTTTTAATTTCATTATCCACCATTTCTGAATTGCCTCAACAAATCCTTATTAAG
>CEQE01046751.1_pt1 | contig 13156 bp, 12 predicted proteins | sample 356201 | NCBI WGS metagenome assembly CEQE01 (sample SAMEA2619970, study PRJEB7988) | marine metagenome | biome: marine biome (ENVO:00000447); feature: mesopelagic zone (ENVO:00000213) & marine oxygen minimum zone (ENVO:01000065); material: "saline water (ENVO:00002010), including plankton...
CATCCAGGTAGCCTTCGGCTCGCTCGCCCTCGGCGCCCGGATTGAGAGCGTTGATGGCCATGTTTGTGATCGCTGCCGGCCCCGATATCTCGATCCCGGGCCGAAGCAGGTCATCTGGCAACGGCGGCGCCTGCCAATCGCCCGAGTTCACGTCCGACTTCGGCGGAAACGTCGGCGCCTCGCGGTCCTCCAGCGCGCGACGGAGCATTGCGTCCCGTTTCGCACGGATGTCGCGGACAGCCGGCGCAAACCTATCGTAAGCCTCCGCGACGTAATCAAGAAACTCTGGCGTGAACAGCTCGTCCGCCCCGTCCACGGGCGCGTAGCTGATCCTATCCGATGCAGACATCTGGTCGATCCTCCCATCCGGTCTCGTCTCAACAACGGGGAGTTTAGTGGCGGCGGCGGATCGTGTCAATCGCATGTCGGTTCAGGTGTCGATCTGCGTTGCTGCGGATGCGCTCGAGGCGCCGATCATCGCCATCAGATGAAACATTAAGTTTACAAGCGCGCAACACTTTTGTAACAACCGGTCGCTACCATGATCCGTGTTGGGCGGACGACGCTGGGCGGTATGACGTGACGCGGCGCGCGTGAAATTGCGAAACCCCGTAAGTGGGGATTGGGAGGGAAACATGGACTCAGGCCACACAGCTTGGATGCTCACGGCATCGGCACTGGTGCTGCTCATGACTCCGGGGCTTGCCTTTTTCTATGGCGGGCTCGTGCGAGCCAGAAACGTTATTAGCACGATAATGTACAGCTTCATATCCATGGCGGTGGTAAGCATCGTCTGGGTCCTGTGGGGGTACAGCCTCGCATTCGGCACGGGAAGCGAAGTCATTGGCGACTTCAGCTTTGTCGGGCTCAAGGACATCGCCATCGACGAGGTTTTCCCTGGCACGGGCATACCGACGTTGTTGTTCGTCATATTCCAGATGATGTTCGCGATCATCACACCCGCCCTGATCACCGGGGCATTCGTGGAACGGTTCAAGTTCACGACATACCTCCTGTTCTTGGTGATCTGGGTAACCATCGTGTACGCGCCAGTGGCCCACTGGGTTTGGGGCGGAGGCTGGCTTGCCGACGTCGGAGACGGGGCGCTCGATTTCGCGGGCGGAACAGTCGTCCACATCAACGCTGGACTCGCAGCCGTAGCAGCCGCGATTCTGGTGGGAAAGAGGCGGTCCCCCGGCGTGGAGCCTCACAACGTGCCTTATGTTGTCCTTGGCGCAGGGTTGCTCTGGTTCGGATGGTTCGGATTCAACGCTGGGTCCGGGCTCGCCGCCAACGCGGTGGACGTCAACGCCTTCCTGGTCACCAATACGGCAGCGGCGACAGCAGCCCTCACGTGGGGATTGCTCTCGCAGATACAGTCCGGCCGGATGAGCGCGGTCGGCGTGGCTTCCGGCGCGGTTGCGGGCCTCGTGGCGATAACGCCCGCATCCGGTTACGTCGGCGTGATGGGCGGTCTGGCTATCGGCTTCGGCGCGGGCGGCCTCTGCTATGGCGCGGTCTATCTCCGCTCCAAGACCGGACTTGACGACGCGCTCGAGGTCTTCGCGGTCCACGGCGTCGGCGGCATCTGGGGCGCGATTGCAACCGGAATCTTCGCGGTCGCGGCCATCGGCGGCACTGCTGGCTGGATTGAAGGCAATGGCGGCCAGATGCTCACTCAGATAATAGCGGTTGTCGCCACTGGCGCTTACTCGTTCGTCGCCACCGTGATAATACTCAAGGTGCTGGACCTCATTCCGGGTCTGGGTCTTCGGGTCGAGGCGAATGAAGAAGACGAGGGTCTGGACCTGTCTGCGCACGGCGAGAGGGCTTTCGTCGGAGACGGAGCCAACTAGGACCGCAAACTGTCCGGGATCATCGGACTGCCTTGTGCGGAACGATGTTCCCGGTTACCATCGAAATTGACTTCTCGGACTACGTGATCAGAATCTGAGGTGAGAAATGATCAAGATCGAGGCGATTGTCAGAACGGAACGAATCACCCAGGTGACGGATGCGCTAGTGGCGGCCGGTTGCGGAGGCTTCCACTACCACAACGTCACCGGCCAGGGGCAACAGAGAGGCGTCGAGGTATTCACAGGCAGAGGCGGAAGCATGGCAAAAGCCGCGGTCGTTAAGACGTTGCTGGTGACCGTGATCCCTGACGCTATGAAGGATGCGGTCGTCGAGGCAATAGTCAGCGCCACCAGAACACCGCCCGACGGCCTGATCGGCGACGGAAAGATACTGATATCACCAGTGACGGACGCAGTCAGGGTGAGGACAGGCGAAACGGGCGAGTCGGCCATCTGACGCCGATCCGCATCGTTTTACTGACCGATCAAGATCGGTAAAACCAGAGGAGGGCGGCGCCACAAATGCGGCGCCAGCCGTTTCCAACGGAAGCCACGTTGGATGTGTTGCACTCGCCCTCCTCGACCCCGCGCCGAAGTGAATAGGCCGCTGATCGTCCCGCCAATCACAGAGCCGAGAGAATCTGCTCCACGGTCGGACGATCCGAGACGTTGTCGCCGATGTGGTTCCAACGGACGCGACCGTCGCTGCCCACGATGAAGACCGATGGCGCGGCCACGTTGTCACCCAGCAGGTTGTACACGCCGTATTCCTTGGTCGTTTTGCCGCCGGGATCCGCGAGCACAGGGAAGGCGGCGCCCGTCAACGCGGCCATGCCTCTGGCGTCGCTCACAGCGTCCATGCTGATCGCGACGACCTGGACATCACGGTCCCGAAACTGCGGATACGCGCTTTGCAACTCAACGAGTTGCTGGCGGCAGACACCTCAAAATATGCCACGATAGAAGACCAGGACAACGGCTTCGTTCGCTTGTCGTACTGTCGTCAGCGCCAACGGCTGGCCGTCGGCGCCGTTCAACTCGAAAGACGGAGCGTCGTCGCCGGGTTGGGGAATCCCGCCGGAACACCCGGCCAGGACCGACATCGCCAAGATCAACATGCCGACCGCGATTATCGGTATGCCGCGGTGAGCCTGCGAACTGGCGTGGCGGTCTTCCCGCCAGCGGATTGCTCGCGTGAACCTCATAGTTATCGACTCCTGTGACTGGCGCCCATGCGCGGTTGCGTATGTGTTTGCCCGCTCCCATGATCCCGCATAGGCTGCTTCCCAGTCAACGAAGTCGCGTGAGGCAACCGTGTTGGGATGGGGGTGTGTCGCGCATGAGTGCACCACGGTTTGCTGTGCTCCGAAGCTGCATCCCGGCGTGGGGACGACGGGGTCGGCCTGAAGACCGAGCCCACATCTGCCCACGGTTGGACCTGCGCCGGATATGTCCTGTTCGACCCCTATGGACGCAGGACTACCTCCTCGATATACTGCTCGCATCGTCACGGAGGTGCATCCTTGATCGACATGGCCCTTGCCGACGTGCGGGTGCTCGACCTGACCCACCATCTCGCCGGTCCATTCTGCACGAAGCTCCTAGCCGACTATGGGGCCGACGTGATCAAAATCGAGCGACCCAACATCGGCGATCCGACCCGCGGTTCAGGACCGTTCCTCGACGACGACCCTCATCAAGAGAAGAGCGGCACGTTCTTCCATCTCAACATGAACAAACGGGGCGTGACGCTGGATTTGAAGTCCTCGGCGGCCAGGGAGATCGTCAAGGAGTTGGTCCGCGACGTCGACATCCTCGCCGAGAGCTTCCGACCTCACGTCATGCCTGATCTCGGGTTGTCGTATGAGGAGCTGCGAAAGGTCAATCCGACGCTGGTGATGACCTCGATCAGCAGCTTCGGCCAATCCGGGCCCTACGCCGAGTACAAGGCCAACGAGCTGGTGGCCTACGGCATGGGCGGCGCGATGCACAACACCGGCCTGGCGGATCGGGAGCCTCTCGGCTACGGCGTCCCGACCGCCGTGCACCAGGCCGGCGCCATTGCGGCCGCGGGCACGATGGGGGCGTTTTTCGGCGCGCGGTACAAAGGCATCGGGCAACACGTGGACGTGTCGATCATCGAGTGCCTGCTTGGCAGCGTGGACCGGCGGATCAGAGAGCTGCTGTCGTACCAGTACTCCGGCGAGATGGGTGACCGGGAGTCGCTGTCCGGCGGATTCGCCAACGGCTACTTCCCATGCAGGGACGGGTTCTTCGTCATGGCGGCGAGCGGTCCGATTATGTTTCCGCGCTTGGTGGAGATGATGGGCAGCCCGCCCGAGCTAACCAACCCGCGGTTCATCACGCCGCAGGGCATGCGCGACCCCGAATTGCGCGACGCTTTCGAGACTGCGGTGCTCGTGTGGAGCATGGACCGGACCAAGAGTGAGATAGTAGCTTTGGCCGAGGAGAACGGTCTGATCTGCGCCGCCGTCAACACAATGGCGGAGGTCTCCGCCGACCGACACTTCAACGAGCGAGGCGTCTTCGTAGACGTCGACCATCCCGTGATGGGTACGGTTCGCTCCATCGGCCGGCCGTTCGTAATGGGCAAGACGCCGTGGCGACTGCGGCGTCCGGCGCCTCTCCTCGGGCAGCACAACGAAGAGGTTTTCGGCGAATTGGGCTACACCGGGGATCGTCTGACGAATCTCGAAAAGGCTGGGGTGATCTGACCGATGACCGACCGCGCCGAAGCGCCCGATCTGCCGTTGTCTGGAATCCGAGTGCTGGACCTCACCGTCGTCATCGCCGGGCCGATCGCCGCGGCCAAACTCGGCGACATGGGCGCGGAGGTCATCCGTGTCGAGTCCATTCAGGACCTAGGCACCGGAGGCAGGGTCCCACTTGCCAAGACGACGCGTGAGCAGGTCCAGGGTCACCCAGCCCAGCGGCGGACCTTTCCGGACGGCGATCCCGGCGCCCGCCCCTGGAACCGATCCGCGATGTTCAACTCCCACGCGCGCAACAAGCTGTCGATGACCGTCGATCTCCGCCGCCCGGAAGGTATGGAAGTGCTCTCACGGTTGGTGAAGAAGAGCGACGTTCTGATCGAGAACCATGCCACCGACTTCGTCGACCGGCGCGGTTTCTCCTACGACTGGCTTTGCGAACAGAAGCCGGACATCATCATGGTCCGCATGCCGGGCTTCGGACTCGACGGACCGTACGCCTACTGGCGCACCTTCGGCTCGACGGCCGAAGGCCATGCGGGGCGGTCGATCCTGTTCGGGTACTCAGATCTGGCCCCGTCTGAGATCCCTTGGGTCTACCCCGCCGACCCGACCGCCGGAGCGGTGGCGACCTTCGCGACGATTATGGCGCTGCACCATCGCAACCGCACTGGGGAAGGTCAGGTCATCGACCTTGCTCTGGCGGAAAATGTCTTGCACTTGTTGGGACCGTCGTTCCTGGACTACTCGATGAACGACCGTGTGAGTGGAAGCCTCGGCAATCGACACCCCGGGGCCGCGCCTCACGGCTGCTACCGCGCCGCCGGCGACGACCGCTGGGTCAACATCGCGATCACGACCGACGACGAGTGGACCGGGTTCCGAGAAGCTCTCGGCGATCCGGATTGGGCCAAGGACGCGCAATTCGCTGCCGCCGCGGGTCGCCTGGAGAATCAAGACGAACTCGACCGTCACATCGAAGCCTGGACGAGCGAACTCGACAGATATGAGGTCACGCGACGGCTGCAGGAGCACGGCGTCCCGTCAGGACCGGTGATGAACGAGGCCGACGCCTACGACGACCCTCACCTGCAAAGCCGAGGCTACTTCGAAGAGGTCACGCATCCCGAAACAGGAACTCACCGATACCCGGGCATGTTCTTCAAGTTTTCGGAGACGCCACTTGGCATCCGACGACCCGCCCCGCTGTTGGGCGAGCACAACGAATACGTCTACAAAGATCTGCTCGAGTACACCGACGAGGAGTACGCCGAGTTCGAGCGCACCGGCCACATCGGCATGGACTTCGCGCCCCACGTGCCGTGAGGGGCGGGCCCTAGATGCGACAATTGACGGCACACGGGAGAAAACCCCACGCTCCGTTCGGCCTGAGTCTGTCGAAGGCCCCGACCTGGACAGGGCACTTCCGCTCCGAGATGGCGCCAGGCGTCGACCATCAGGTTGGCCATGCGGCGGGCCGGTCTCCGGCGATTTCTCGATTCTTTATTGATAGGACTCCAGCTTGGGGCAGATAAGTCAATCTCAGGGCAAACTCTGACAGGCAACTCCGTCATTGTCTCCATCGAGCTTGTGGCTGTTGCGGGCGGGACCGCCGGCTGCCTCGTAGAACGCTTGAGCCTCCCGCTGAGTTCGGAAATCTCCGCAATTCCGGTCGGGACCGAATGGGTCGTAGCGAAGCGCCGGCGGCGTCGGGGGAGATGCGGCGGTTGGAGCTGGCGCAGGTGTGGGCGATTCGGTCGGACTCGGTGGGATCGTAGGCGACTCCGCCGGAGTTTGTGTTTCCGCTGGAGTTGGTGTGACTGTAAGTCGGTCCATCGATTTGGTCGTGGGCGTCGGCGTTCGCGTTTGGGTAAGCTTCGGCGTTGGCGGAGTCCGGTCGGGAGCCGGCGCAATGCGTCCGGTGGACGGGGTAATCGAGGGGAGTGTCGATTCGTCTGCGTTGCCACCACACGCTACAGCCAATCCAACTGCCATACACACCAGCGCCGCGGCCTTGAACATCATGAATCCCCAAGAATTGAGCTATCCTTATAGGCCATGGCTCACAGTCTAGCTCAACATGGGCCTGACGGCAACTGGCAGCAAGCATGTCGCCGAGGGAAGAGCCAAGATCGCCTCGGACGCCCGTAGATGCGAGCTCCGCCTTGAGGGCTGTCCGTACCTAAGAAGGGGCTGCGTTCCGCCCACACGGCAAGTCCCACTCGCCGCACGTGTGTTTGTGAGAGGGCGAGCGGGACTTACGCTTGGATTCGTCATTGGCTGCTACGCGTCCGACATCAGCTCCGCCATGCGGCGGCGGTGGTGGACCGCGTCGCCGAGGTAGTGCTGGAGCGTTCGCGCCTTTTGCGTGTAGAACGCGAGGCCGTAATCCATGTCGACCCCGACTCCGGCGTGAACGTGGTGAGCTGCCTCGCATGCCTTGAAGTAGCCGTCGCTGGCGACCGCCTTGGCCATCGAGATCGCGACGGCCGCGTCCGGCATGCCTTCGTCCAGCTTCCACAGTGCTTCGTAGGTCGTCCAGCGGGTCGCCTGCTCCATGTTGAGGGCGTCGATAACGTGGTCCTGGACTCGCTGGAAGTTGCCGATTGGCACACCGAACTGGATGCGGGTCTGGGTGTACTCGACGGTCATTTCGAGGACTTCCCGGCAGCCGCCCACCATGTAGGCGCAAAGCACGCCGGTGGCCGCGTCCAGGGCTTTTTGCACGGCGGACCATGCGCCGCCAACGTCGCCGATGACCGCGCTGTCCGCGACCGTGACGCCGTCGAGCGTGACCTCGTTCATGACCTCGCCGAGCCAGCCGGTCTGCGTGCGAACGGCCAGGCCGGCCGCGTCTTTATCGACCAGGAAGCAGGTGATGCCGTCGCCGTTGTCTCCCGACGAGGTTCTGGCGACGACCATGACGCTGTCGGCGACGTGGGCGTCGGGAATGAACGACTTCGCGCCGTTCAAGACATATGACCCGTTCTGACGACTGGCATCGAGCTGGATCGAATCCGGGTCCCACTTAGTCTCGTCCTCGGTGAACGCGAATGCGACAATCTGGTCGCCGTTGGCGATCGGCGGCAGCAGCGACTGCTTCTGCGCGTCGCTGCCCGCGCTGAGGATCGTGAGCGCGGAAAGGACCGCGGACGACAGGTGCGGGCTCGGGCACAGCCTGGCGCCCATCTCTTCGTACAGGACGCCCGTCGTCGCCAGGTCGGCGCCTTGGCCGCCGTACTCCTCCGGGATGAGCATGCTGGCCCAACCCATCTGGCCTATCTTTTCCCAGAGGTCGGGCGCGAATCCGGTCTCGGAATCGAACAGTTCGCGTGTTCGTTCTTTCGGCAGCTCCGTGCTCAGAAAGTCGGCTGCTGCCGTCTTGAGCATCGTCTGTTCATCGGTGAGTGCAAGGTCCATCGTAAACTCCCTTCCTGACTCTGCGGGATGGCTCGCTCGCTATTTCGACTTAGCGGTGGAAGGGGTTGGCGCCGCGCGCTCCCGCGTCCGGCTGATGCCGAGCCTTCGAGCGACGATCACCTTCTGGACCTCTATCGTCCCGCCCGGATGCGCGGCGGTAAGCGACTCGCGCTGGTGGACCTCCATCTCGCCTGCCAACGGCGCCCCGGGATCTTCGAAGTCGAGCAATGCCTTGAGGCCGGCGACCTCTCTGATGACGTCGCCGATGCGAATGCCAGACTCGCGTCGCCACGCGGACTGCTGCGAGCCGTGCCAGGTCATCTCCTGGCCGGAGCTGTACATCCAGAAGTTGCGCATCCCGAGCAGGCGCAGGACCTCGTTGTCGATGTAAGCCTGCATCATCGCCTGCTGGTTATGCGAGTCTTTGTGGAGGCCCTTCTCTTGGGCGTATTTCAGGAACTTCTCGAGCGTCCTGCTGCGAGGCACTACGTCTCCGCCGCCTCCGTGCTCGATCTCGAGAGTGGTCTGCGCGACCTGCCAGCCCTGGGTCTCGCCGCCGATCAGACGCGTCGCCGGAATCCGAACGCCGTCCATGAAGATCTGACGCTTGCCTTGACCGACCAGGAGGTCTTGCGTGCGCACTGTGATCCCTTCCGCGCCGCCGGGGACCATAAAGTAGCCCATGTTCCGATGCCGTGGGGCGTCAGGGTCGGTCACCGCCAACGTGAACAGCTCGCCCATCTGGTTCGAATCCGGAACCTTGGTCGACTCATCGGCGTAGCCCGCGTCTCCGCCCACGAACACCTTCTGGCCGGTGAGAATCCAATCGTCTCCGTCGCGGACCGCCTGCATCTGCAAGCTGGCCAGGTCGGATCCGGCGCTGCTCTCGGTGAAGAGCTGCCACCCTGCTGTTTCGCCCAGGAGGCGGGGCCGCAGTATCTCCTGCTTCTGCTCCTCGGTGCCCCAGACCATGAGCGCCGGCAAGTCGAGCGTGTTGTCGTAAACCTTGGGCATGTCGACTTTTTCGAGCTCCTCTTGGAGGATGACCTCGTGGTCGGAGGACAAGCCGCCGCCGCCGTACTGGGTCGGATACGTTGGGTGGAGCCAGCCCTTGACTCCCATCGCACGTCGCACCACCTGGACCTTGTCCCAGGTTTCGGGATCAAGGTGGCTGGACTCCAGCGGCCGTTTCAGGTCGGTGGGGACGTTCTCCGCGAGCCACGTCCGCACCTCGTTTCGGAACTCTTCTTGCTCCGGCGTGTAACGCCTCTTGAAGTCCATGGGGCATCCTCTCTGCTTAGCTAGCCGAAATTTGTTGCTGGTGGTGTTGCGTTTCAAGCATGGCCCTGAAGGGCCAGAGCACCGAAGATTTGGTGGGCTTGGCCTTCTTCACAGGCCTACCCTTCACCGCACACTTCTCCAGTGTGGCCCCAAACATAACCCACGCGACATCGCTCGTCAACGTAGGCCGGGACATTGGTCGGTTGTAACGCGATGAGGAGCGAGCAAAGCGTCGTGCGCTTTTGTTGTCTGGCGCAGAGGCAAAGACCGAGCGCGTGCCGGATTTAAACCGGGTGCAACCTCAACCCACTGGATCGGTGGATTTCCTGTGTCTTCGTGACGACCAAACCCTCCACGCCCGGCGACCTGTCGATGAGTTGAAGGCCGTCTGTCGCGCCGAGGACGAATGCGGCGGTCGACATGACGTCGGCTGCCATGGTCGTGGGAGCGACAACGGTCACCGAGCTCGTCGACTCGGGAGGCTTGCCGGACCGCGGGTCCAGAATATGATGGTATCGTTTGTCTGGCGTGAAGTACTGGACGTAGTCGCCCGATGTGGCAACGGATTGACCGCTCAGTCGCACCAAGCCGAGCGCCCCCATGTGCGAACGGGGATGCTGAATAGCGACGGACCAACCCTCGTCGCCAGATCCCGCGCCCAGTGACCCCAAATCGCCTCCGGCGTCCACAAGCACGCGCTCGCTGCCGAGGCTCTTCAACGTCGCCACCGCGCGATCGACGACGAAGCCTTTCGCGATGCCGTCCAAGGTGATCGACATCCCAGGTTGCGTCAATGTGATGCCGCGACCCTCCACTACGACCTCTCGGTAGTCCACGAGTGAGACGGCGTGTTCCACCGCCTGATCGGCGGGAGGTATTCCGGTTTGGGCAAACGAAGACGCATACAAGTCGACCAACGGATGCACCGTAACGTCGAACGCGCCGCCAGTCATCGCCGAGTATTCGATTGCAGTTGTTATCACCTCGATCAGTTCGGCAGGCGCCTCCTCAACGAATCCGTACCTGTTCAGCATGGAGACAGGAGTATCGGGCCTGTGGCGACTCAGGATGCGCTCTAACCGGGTCATCTCGCCGAACGTCTCGGACACGATGCCGCGTGCCGCGGACACGTCGGAGTGCACGACCGTCAACGTGACCGGTGTCGCCATGCGCGTGCGCGTTTCGGTCACCTCTCGGAGGCCCGCGTTACGCAGCAGTTCACGCATCAGTCCTCCGCCGAGCGCCATCGAAATGCCCGCGATCGCCGTGATCCGAAGGAACTGGCGTCGAGGCATTTGGCGCCGCAGAATGTCAGCCAACCGGACCTCCTAATTCGGCGCGCTTTGCCAATTCTTGAGTCGCCCGCGAATTTCTTCGATGCTGTGACGGCACGATCCGGATCGCTCGATCAAGTTTACGTCGCAGACATCGCACCTGATGCACTCTTTGAAGTCGATCTCCGAGCCTCGGATGGCGCTCGTGGGACACCTGAGCTCACAGACTATGCAGATGCTGCATTGGTCCACACGCTTGATGCGCGACAGCGTGACGAATGTGGCGAGACCGAACGCCGCGCCCAGCGGGCATACGTAGCGGCAGTAGAATTGCGGGACGACGGCCGAAGCCAGGAGCGTCAACAACAGGATGGCCATCAACGTAGATGAGGCGCCGGCGAAGAACATCGTGCCGAACGGCTCGACGTATTGGAAGACGCTGACGTCGGACTGCAGCAAAACCGGAACGAGGACTGCCGCCAGAACCGCGTACTTGACGTAGATTGCTCGGTCGTGAATCGCCTGTGGCACGCGTCGTTGATACTGGCGCGGAACCGCTTTGGCGATCAATATCTGGAACGCCCCGAACGGGCATAGTAAGCCGCAAAATATCCTGCCCCAGATCACCGTAGTTGCGACCGTGAAGGCGCCCAACATCAACAGCGGGAGGTCGCGGGCGAACAGCGAAGGGCCTGCGGCAATCGAGTTGGCAACGTGGGATATGGACAAGAAACCGCCGTCGATGAAGCCAAGATAAGCGACCGTTGCAACAAGCGTCGTCCATCGCATGAACCTGTCCTTGCGCCAAAAGGCATACATGGCAAATGCGAACAACATCCCGAGGGCCACGACTCGCATGGGAGGAGTTTCCGAAATGGTTCGGGACAGCAACGACTGGTCGTCTTCAAACGGAGGCGCGCCTTCCTCAAGCGACAGCAAATCTCCCCCAACTGAAGAAGATCGATCCAACGCGGAGTCGCCGATCGCGGGAATCCCGGTCCCGCCGGAGCCGTCAGGTTGGTCGAGGTACTCCTGTGCGACCTGCCAGGCCGAATCGCGGATGCCGCGAGACATGGCGCGCATCGTAATCGTTGCGCGTGTGATGCCGGCGACATCTTCGCCGACGCGAAACGAATCGGTGAAGCGCTTGCCGGTGAACTGCTCTTGCACGCCTGGACGCCGCAGGAAATCGCCCCAAATCCGGATTATCGACTCCCGGTAACGGCCGACTCTGACACCTGTGAGCGTACCGTCCAGGTCCATTCCGACGAGCACTTCGATTGGCGCGCTGTAGCCGTCGTGTTCCGGCGGAATGTCAGAGGTCAAGAATGCGTAGCCGATGAGCTCGCGCTCGCCGCTGCCTACGTCAGTGCGATATCCGCGGAACACCGGCGGGCCTCCCTGCCGTTCGGTGAAGGCGTCGGCATCGGGCATCACGCTTCGCAGCAACAACGTTTCTGACGGCGAAACTCCCTGTGCGAAGACAACGCCGACAGCCAGGACGAGAACGACCGCGGCCGCGATGACGCATAGTTTCAGGAGCCCGACGCGCGCCGGCCTCCACGGTATACGGCGGAAATTCATCCGTCCCGCTATCGGGCTTTAAACGCCGGGGCTCGCTTCTCGATGAACGCTCGGCGGGCCTCGGTTGCGTCCTCGGAGCTGGCCAGGATGTCGGAGCCGTTCGATGTCAGCACCATCGTGGTTTCGAGCGTCGAGTCGAGCGCCGACCGCATTATGCGCTTGCTGACCCACTGGACCAGCGGCGGCGCCTTGATGATGTCGGCGCAGAGCTGCCGCGTCGTCGCCTCGAGCTCGTCGGACGGAACCAACCGGTTGAGCACTCCCCACTCGAAGGCGCGCTGGGCGTCGAGATGGCCGGTGTACACGAACTCCAGCGCCCGGCCGAGTCCAGCGATCTTGGGCAGATAGTAGCTGCCGCCGTTCTCGATGATCTGGCCAACCTGCTGGTAGGTGACGAACCGAGTCCGCTCGCAGCCGATGCGGATGTCGCAGTGCAGCGCCATGTCCATCCCCGAGCCAACCGCGGGGCCGTTGATCATCGCGATGGTCGGCTTCCTTATATGAGAGATGTCTTTGTGGAGCTTGGTGAAACCGTGAAAGAACCGCTGCCGGCTCGCGTCCGTGCCCTCGACGATGTTGCGGTTTCCGACGAAGTTCTCGCCCTTGACGTCGTCGGGCACGCCTCCCTTGAGATCGGCGCCGGCGCAGAAGCCGCGACCGACTCCGGTGAGCACGATCACGCGCACGTTGGGATCGTCGTCGCCGGCGCGCATATACTCGCCGACCTTGGCCACAGTGCCGTTCTCCTCGGACGAGCCCAGGATCGCGTTCATGCGCTCGGGCCGGTTGAACCTGATCCAGAGAATCCCGTTGTCCTCCGGCTCATAAAGCAGATGATCGACAAGTCTCGGTCCCATGTTCACCTCTCGACTGATGGCGGATGTTGCGCGGATTGGACGATATCGGTGATTGTCTCACAGAACCGCCAAAATGGACCGAAGGGACGCCAGGGACTCAAGGGGCGATGATCGATGATAACAAGCGCAGGCGAGAACATCACCGTCTAGCG
>CEQE01146217.1_pt1 | contig 13144 bp, 14 predicted proteins | sample 356201 | NCBI WGS metagenome assembly CEQE01 (sample SAMEA2619970, study PRJEB7988) | marine metagenome | biome: marine biome (ENVO:00000447); feature: mesopelagic zone (ENVO:00000213) & marine oxygen minimum zone (ENVO:01000065); material: "saline water (ENVO:00002010), including plankton...
GTCCGAGTTTCGAACAACGGGATGTGGCGCAGCCTGGTAGCGCACCTGACTGGGGGTCAGGGGGCCGCCGGTTCGAATCCGGCCATCCCGACCAGTTTTCCCTCGTGGCATCCAACACGGCCAGTTCATACACGATAGGCGCCCCACGCTGGGTCCGGGTCGCTAGTGCCCTGCTCGTCCTGCTCGCGGCGCTGGGTGGGGGAAGCTTCCTGGCGCGCGCGCAGATCCTGGGGTGGGCCGCGGATCAGCTCATTCGCAACGATGCCGTCGAACCCTCCGACGTCATCCTGCTGCTGGCCGGCGGGGCTTTCGGTGTACGGGCCCTGGAGGCCGCCGATCTGTATCACGCCGGCCTCGCGGAGCGTATCGTGCTGTCGCCCGGCGCCCCGTCGCCCGGCTCTGCCGAGCTGGCACGCCGTGGCGTCAGCCTGGCCCAGCCGACGCAGATCCAGTTGAACTGGTTCGAGGGGCTCGGCGTCCCGTCCGGCGCCCTTTCGGTGCTGCCGGGCATCGTCGAATCGACTCGCGACGAAGCGGAGGTGTCCGCGGCTTGGTGTGACGCGAACGATATCGGGAGCGTGATCGTCGTCACGTCGGCGTATCACACCGCTCGTGCGGGATTCGTCTTCGAACGGGTGTTCGGCGATCGACCGATCCGGATCGCGGTCCGCGCCGCCGCGTTCGACGACTTCACGCGCGACGCGTGGTGGAAGGCGCGGACGACCCTTCGGACGGGCGTCTTCGAATTGCAGCGGATGTTGTTCTACAGACTGGCGTACTGAGGCCGTTGCCGGTCGTCAGGCGCCGGCCGGGTCCTCGCGGCGGGTGCGATAGCGCGCGACCCGCGTGGCAATATCGGCGCGCGAGGTGTCGATGGGACCCCGGAAGAACGCGCCGTCGTCCATGACGATCCGCGCGGCCACGAGCCGGCCCTCGACGTGCGAGGTGTGACGCAGTTCGGTCCGGTCTTCCGCGGTCACGGTGCCCGTGACCGTGCCGAGAATCGTGACCGACCTGGCGAAGACCCGGCCATCGACACATCCCTTGGCGCCGATCGCCACGCCGTGTTCCGGAAGGTCGACCGTGCCCTCCACCCGGCCATTGATGATGACGTGCTCGCTCGCATGCAGTTCGCCCTTGATGATCACGGACGCGCCGATCGACGTGACGGCTTCGGCTGCTGGTTCGGAGGGAGGCAGTTCCGCCGTGGGATCGAACGGAACGACGCGGCTGCCGGCCGCGGCTTTGGGCATCGGACGAAGCGATTGTGCCCGATTGGTTCGCGCGACGCAAGGCAGCGGCGACGGCCATTGTCAACACACGTGAGTTCTGGGGTTAGTGCCGAGGGTAGGACGATGTGTCGCGGGCGTCGACGATCAGCGGATGCAGCGCCGGGGTCAAGACGGTCCTCAAGATCCTCGAAACCCGGAACCCTCTCAAAGTCGTAGAAGTATTGACACTGCGACTTCCATTCGCGTGCCCATGGACAAGACTTCGGCGTCGGTCCCAGTGTCGCAGGGCGAACAGACTGCTTGCGAAAGACGCCCCAAAAGCGAACGCGCGTCCCCTGGAGGCCACAGAACGCGACGATCTGGTCACAGTCGTGAAAAACGGGACGAGACTGGTAGCCCTGATAGATCTCCAATTTCACGATCTCCGACACGAAGCCGGCTCTCGCTTCCTCGAAGGCCGCATGCCGCTGCATCACGTGAGGGAGATGCTCGGCCATGCGAGCCTGTCCACGACCAACACCTACCTCAACGTCACGGGCCACGACCTTCGCGAGTCGATGCGACGGCTCGACAAAGAGCGAACATGTTGCAAGGTCGTTGCAAGTTCGGGCAAACACGACCAACGGGTACCTTGCAACGAGGAAGTCGCGGAACCCGGTAACCGACTGACTCACTGACGGTTAGATATGGAGCGGGAGACGGGGATCGAACCCGCGACCAACGGCTTGGGAAGCCGTGACTCTACCACTGAGCTACTCCCGCCCGAGTCCAGGTAGTGCATTGTAGCAGACGCCATGCGGCGCCCGGACGCTACGGCACGGGTCACGATTAGCGAATCAGCGCAAGAACTTCGTCGCGCTTCGCAGCCATGAGGTCTGGCGTTGAGCCCTCGAGATTCAGGCGGAGAAGCGGTTCAGTGTTCGACGGGCGAACGTTGAAGTGCCAGTCGGCGTAGTCCACCGAGAGGCCGTCCATTCGGTGTTGGGAACCGTCGGCGTAGTGCGCCGCGAGTTCGTCGAGCTTGGCGGCCACCATGTCCGCGCTTTCGAGATGAGTGTTGATCTCCCCGGAGATGAAGTAGCGGGTTCTGAGAGGTGCCAGGAGTTCGGCGAGCGTCGCCTTCCGCTTGGACATCAACTCGAGGATCAGGAGGGCTGGAATGAACCCGTTGTCCGCGAAGCCATTCTCGCGGAAATAGTAATGCCCGGTGACCTCGCCTCCGAAGACCGCGCCGACGTCGCGCATCCGCTGCTTGAAGAAGGCATGGCCGACGCGGTTCATCAGCGCGGTGCCGCCACGCTCGGCGACGAGGTCGGGCACGGCATGGCTGGCGCGGACGTCGTACACGATGGTGGCGCCGGGTTGCTTGAGCAGGAAGGCCTCCGCCAGCAGGGCCGTGACGAAGTCACCCGGCACGAAGCCGCCCTCGCCATCGACGAAGAAGCAACGATCGGCATCGCCATCCCAGGCGATCCCGGCGTCGGCGCCGGTGTCGACGACGGCCGCGACGAGATCTCGCCGATTCGCCTCGATGAGCGGGTTGGCTTCGTGGTTCGGAAACGTTCCGTCGATGTCGAAGCAGAGCCGGGTGGTTGTGCAAGGCAGTCCATCGAAGAGCCGGGGGGCGACCACGCCGGCCATGCCGCTGCCCGCATCGAGGACCAAGCGAAACGGGGTGATGGCCTCGAGATCGATGAACGACAGTACGTGCGGGAGATAGCGCTCGAGAATATCGGCCTCCGAGCGCGCGCCGGGGGCCGGTGGAGGGGGCGGAACGGCGTTGCCCAGAATCATGTCGCGAATGTCGGCGATCCCGGCGTCACCGCTGAGCGGGACGGCACTCCGGCCGACCAGTTTGATTCCGTTGTATTGCTTCGGGTTGTGGGACGCCGTGATCTCGACGCCACCGTCGTGGTCGTCCTGGATCACGGCGCAGTACAGCATGTCGGTGCCGATCAGGCCGTAGTCGACGACATCGGCTCCCTGGCGCAGGGCGCCGGCAATGAAGGCTTCCGCGAGGGCGGGCGACGACAGTCGCATGTCGCGGCCGACGGCGATTCGGTGGGCACCCAAGTGGGCCACGAACGCGCGCCCGATCTGCTCGGCGGCCGTTTCGTTGAACTCGTGGGGGTAGACCCCGCGGATGTCGTAGGCCTTGAAGATGTCCCTGGGCACGTTCACGAACTAGCTCCGCTGCGAGGAATCGGCGGCGGCGCACTCACGGCACGGTTAGCGCCCCGAGCGACCGTACTCGGTGATGACCGACTTGTCGCCGAGGATGGTACCGGCACCAATGATGGCATTCTCGCCGATCTGGCATCCGCGGCCGAGGATGGCGTCTGAGACGGTCGCGCCGGCCTCGACCTCGCCGTAGGGCCAGAGGATGGCGCCGTCGAGCCGCGCGCCTTCCTTGACCTTGCAGTCCCGACCCAGGACCGTGTACGGCCCGATCTGTGCGTCGGCCTTGACGGTCACGCCCTCGTCGATGAAGCAGGGGCCCTCCAGGCGGGCACCCGGGTCGACCTTGGCCGTCTTGGCGACGATGGCCGTCCCGGTCGCGCGATTACGGAACGGGGCGGCGGCGAACCGGCCATCCATGATGTCACGATGGACCTGCCGGTACTTGTCGGGCGTGCCGATGTCGATCCAGTAGCCGCTCGAGACATACGCGACGAACCGTTCGCCGCGTTCGATCAGCGACGGGAAGTAGCTGCGCTCGATCGACCAGTGTGTCTCCTTGGGAATGCGGTCGAGCGTGTCGGGCTCGATGATGTAGATGCCTGCGTTGATCGTGTTGCAGGTGATCTCGTCAGCCTTGGGTTTCTCGAGGAATCGCTTCACATTGGCGTCGTCGTCGGTCTCGACGAGGCCGTACGCGGACGGATTCTCGACGGGTGAGAGCACGATCGTGGCCCTAGCCTCGCGCTCACGGTGTAGCCGGAGCACGGCGGCGAGGTCGATCTGGGTCAGGACGTCGCCGTTGAACACGACGACGGCGTCGTCCAGGTACGGTTCGGCGTACTTGACCGCTCCGCCGGTGCCCAGGGGCGCGGGTTCGACGACGTAGCGAATCTTCACGCCAAGGTCGTGCCCGTCGCCGATAAGGTCCTCGATGCGGCCAGGCTGGTAGTTCAGGCTCAGGATGACCTCGTCGATTGACGGAATCTGTCTGAGCAGATCGAGCTGGTACAGGAGGAACGGCCGATTGAAGATCGGGACGATCGGCTTCGGCGTATGAAGCGTCAAGGGGCGGAGACGCGTGCCCTTGCCGCCGGCCAGGAGAATGGCCTTCACCGCGGCCTCCGAGCGCCGCTGGGCGGCGCGTCGAGGGCGGCGTGGGTGGCTTGTTGGTGAGGATCGCCCGCGCTACAATGTCGCCGCGACGCCACTGCGTACTCCCAGATGAATCTTCCCAATTCGTTGACGCTCGGCCGCATCTTTCTGATTCCGCTGCTCGTTGTCGTGCTGCTGACGAGATTCGAGGGTCGCATGATTCTCGGAATTCGCAAGGAACTCGTCGGCGCAGTGATCTTCGTGTTGGCTGCCGGCACCGATTGGCTCGACGGCTATCTGGCTCGACGCCGCGGCCAGGTGACGACCCTCGGACAGTTGATGGATCCGCTCGCCGACAAACTGCTCATCACGGCGGCATTCGTCTCGCTCGTAGCGTTGGATCTGGCGCCGGCTTGGATGGTCGCCGTGATTCTGGGCCGGGAACTTGGGGTGACGGTTCTGCGGAGCGTGGCCTATTCCCGCGGCGTCACGATCGCCGCGTCCGCGCTTGGAAAAGTGAAGATGGTCGCGGAGGTCGTGGCGATCGTCCTGCTGATCCTGGGCGGCGACTACCTGCCCCAGCTGTTCGTCGTTGGCCAGGCGGCGTTGTGGGTCGTGCTGGTTGCGGCGCTGCTGTCCGCCCTCGACTACTATCGCCGCTTCAATCACGTCATCAATCCGAAGGTCGCCGAGTTCGCCGCAGACCAGAAGCGTTCGTCAGAGACGCGCGCGCGTAGCGGGTGAGCGCGGCTCATCGATGGGCGGCGAGGCGGTCGCCCGTGTAGACCGCGTCGGTCGTTCCGAAAATGCGAACGGTCGCGGTGCGCTCATCGACCAGCACCGCGAAGGCCTCGCCCAGATTGTGGACCGGACCGGGTGCGGCCGTGGTCTCCCGAAAGACCGTGAACCTGAGGCCCGGGACGACGCCGTCCTCGCGGCCGTGGTCGATGACCACGAAGCGGTTGGGGCCGGCCGTGTAGCCGCCCTCCTCGGTGAAGAGGACACGAGCCGCCGACGCGTAGTCGGCCTCGGCGGGCGGGGAGCCCGCCGGCGGGTCGGCCGCTTCGAATGGTTCGATGTAGTCTCCGAGCAGCACTCCGTCGCACGCGTACGAAATGGTGGCAATGGCCATTTCCTCCTCGACCGCGACAATGCGGAGCCATCCCGCCGTATGGAGAACGGCCGGCATCTCACCGTGCGGCACGACCGATGCGACGCGTGGACGGTACTGTCGGCGAACGAAGAACTCCACGCCGACGGCGAGTCCGCGATTGCGACCCGCATCGAGAATGACCGCTTCTCCGGGGCCGAACATTCGCTTGGCGTTGCCTTCCTGCGAGGCGACGAGGGTAGTCGGGAGTTCAGGCGCGAGCCAGACGGCGCGCGGCGCGCAGAGGATCTCGACCGAACGTGCGACGGCGATGGCCGCGTCGGGCGTTCCGGCCCTGGGCTGGGCCGAGGCCGCGCCAGCCGATGCGAGCGCAAGGACGGCGCTGGCGGTGCACAGCCCGGACAGTCGGCGGATAGGTCTCGTCATGATCCGTCTCCTCTCAGCTCTTCGATCCGCGTTCGGGCCAACTCGAGATACTCGCTGGTCTCGAACTCGTTCACGAGTCGTTCGAAGTAGGGCAGCGCCTCTGGACCACGGCCGATCACCGTGAGCGCCTCGGCCAGGACGTAGTACACCGCATCACGTCGCGTGTACGCTGGGTCCTCAGCGAGGACCGCGCGCATCCGCTGGATCGCACCCGGATACCAGCGCTGGCTGAAATAGAACTCGCCGACTTGAAAGTCGGCCTCGCTCAGCCGGTCGCGCACCTCGCGATGACGGAGGCGCGCCTCCTCGGTGAGCTCGCTATCGGGATACAACTCGAAGAAGAGCTGAAACGCCTCCTCTGCCGACCGGCTCCAGGTCTGGTCGCGGTCGGGACCCAGCATCTGCGCATGATGCGCCATAGCGATCTGAAACTGGGCGTACGAAGCTCGCGGGTGGGTCGGGAAGAATCGGAGGAACTCGTCGTACTCGTTGACGGCCTGCACGTGGGCGGAGGCGCCGCCCTGCCCGAGAAAGGCGTCGCCGAGCGCCAACTTGGCATCGAAGCGGAACTGACTCTGCGGGAAGGCGTCAACGAGACGCTGGAACACGTTGCGCGCCGGAATCCAGTCCTCGTCCTCCAAGAACGCCGTACCGCGCTCGAAGAGGAACCGGTCGGGCTCTGGGGTGCCCGACGGCACGATCGTCGGATCCGGAGCGGTACAGGCGCCACCTAGCAGGCAGACAACCAGAAGCGCGGTCAGGGCGGGCGGCGAGCGATGTTCGAGCAGGGGGATCATGAGGCGACGGCGGGCCGTGCGGCGAGCCAGGCATGCTCGGCGCGGAGGCCGTCCTCCAGAGAGACGCTCGGAGCGAAACCGAGGTCACGCCGTGCGAGCGACGTGTCGGCGTACGTGTCGCGCATGTCGCCGCGCTGGGCCGCTTCGTGGCGGACATCGAGCCGACGTCCGGTACACGACGCAATCAGATCGACCGCCTCGTTCATGGAGATCCGCGAGCCTCCCCCGATGTTGTAGACCTGGCCGGGGATGCCCTGCAGTCCGGCTGCCACGGTCGCGCTCACGGCGTCCGCGACAAAAGTGAAATCACGGGTCTGCCGACCGTCACCGTAGAGATGGATCGGCTCGTCGCGCATGGCCGCCAGCAGGAAACGATGGAACGCCATGTCAGGGCGCTGGCGCGGCCCGTAGACCGTGAAGTAGCGAAGGGCGACCGCGGGCACGCCCGCATTGTGATGGTAGAGCATGCACAGCCGCTCCGCGGCAAGCTTCGTGACGCCGTAGGGCGAGACGGGGCGCGGGAGGGCGTCTTCGCGCATCGGCAGCGCGACGTGGTCACCGTAGACCGACGAGCTGGACGCGTAGACGAACCGCTCGAGCGGACGTTCGACGCACGCTTCGAGCAGCACCTGCGTAGCGTCGAGATTGAGCGCCGTATAGATCCGAAAATCCTGCCCCCAGCTCTTCCGGACACCAGCCTGAGCGGCGAGGTGAAAGACGTGGGTGACATCGTTCAGCAGACCCGGAAGATCCGCGTCGGTCAGGCTGACCTCAACGAACCGAAAGCCCTGGGACCCCAGCAGCGGCGAGAGGTTCGCGTCCTTCTGCGCCCGATCGTAGTAGTCGGTGAAACTATCGAGGCCGACGACCTCGGTGCCACGCGCGAGCAGGGCTTCGGCGAGATGTGAGCCGATGAAGCCTGCGGCGCCGGTGACCAGGGCCCTCATGCCAGCTCCGTGCGGATTTGCTCGGGCAGCCGACAGGGCCGCCCCCGATCGTTCATGGCGGCGTGGACCGTCCGCCCCACGGCGCTGACCGTGCCGTCGTGCTGGAGGACGTCGTAGTCGAACGCAAGACGGGCTGGCGAGAGGAGTGCGCCGCGCGTGGCGACCTCGAGTTCGTCGTCGTAGCGTGCCGGCCGGTGGTATTCGCAGTGCGCTTCGATGACCGGCAGCGAGACGCCGGCTTCCTCCATTTCGCGGTAGGTCCATCCCATCGTCCGAAGCAGATCCGTGCGCGCGACCTCGAACCAGACGAGATAGTTGGCGTAGTACACCACGCCCATTTTATCGGTCTCGGCGTAGCGAACCCGCACGCTGGACGTGCTCGTGCGCACGCTAGGCCGACTCCTTCGTCGTGGCGGACAGGGCCGCGGCGCGAAGCGCGCGGGTGGCCGCCGCCGGGTCATCCTGGCTGAAGATGGCCGAGCCGGCCACCAGGACGTCAGCGCCGGCCGCAACGAGGTCGGCCGCATTGTTCCGGTCGACGCCTCCATCGACGGTGATGGGCGCCGGATTCTTCGCTCGGCTCAGCAGGGCGCGCGTCGCGTGGACCTTCTCGAGACTACGCGGGATGAACTGCTGTCCGCCGAAACCAGGGTTGACGGACATGACGATCACCAGGTCGACGTCGGCTGCGACCTCCTCGATGGCCGTGACCGACGTCGACGGATTCAAGGCGACGCCGGCTCGCATGCCGAGTGCCTTGATGGCGGCCAGGGTCCGGTGCAGATGCGTCGATGCCTCCACGTGCACCGACAGCAGGTCGGCACCGGCGTCGGCGAAGGCACTCAGATACCGGTCGGGCGCCTCGATCATCAGGTGCACGTCGAGCGGCACCTGCGCGGCGCGCTTGAGGGCTCGGACAACGGGCGGTCCGATCGTGAGATTGGGGACGAAGTGGCCATCCATGACGTCGATGTGGATGGCGTCGGCGCCTCCGCGCTCGGCCGCCCGGACGGCGTCACCCAGCGCGGCGAAGTCGGCGGAAAGAATCGACGGCGCGATCCGCACGCTCATCGGCTGACCTCGAGAGAGATCGGCTCTCCGGGCGAGATCTGAAATCCCGCCTGGGGGTACTGCCGCAGCACGATACCCGGTGGCACGCTCGGATAGGGATGATCGCCGACGACCGTGACACGAAAACCCTGCGCGCGCAGGATATCGGCAGTCGCCGTGCCATCCGCGCCGATCAGATCGGGCATGACATAGGTCGCCGCGCGTTCACCGCGATTCACGAGCAACGACACGGCGGTGCTCTCGGTCGCAGGCGGTGGCTCCTGCGCGACGACGGTGCCACTCGGATAGCGGCCGGAGCGGATTTCGGCAACCCCCATCAGCTCGAGACGGTCTTCCTGCACTCGCAGCTGGGCACTGCGCGCGGACTGGCCGACCAGCGCCGGGATCCGGCTTGGCCTCGAGCCGGCGCTGAGCCAGACCTTGATGGTGCGCTGCCGTCGGGCACTGACCCCGGGCGGTGGCTCCTGAAGCATGACGCTGCCAGCTGGGACCGACGGGTGTAGTCGCTGGCCGGGTTCGACCCGGAGCAACAGGCCGAGGTCGCCCAGCGTCGCACTCGCGGCGGCAATCGTTTGACCGGAGACGTTGGGAACGGTGACTTCGCGGGTTCGAAGCGCGACACGCATGCCGGCGGCGGCGAAAAGCAGATACGTCGCCATCAGCGCGCCGGCCAGCAAGCAGACTTTCCCGACGCCCCACACCCGACTCGTTAGGGCCATCGAAGGGACCAAGTTAGCACAAGTCCTTGTTTTGCACAAGGTTGGCGCTTACTCGTGAACCAGCGCGGCGCCGAAGAACGCGTCGAGCGCGTGGGCGTGGGGATAGGTGCGCAGGTGCCCCGCCGCGTCGATGGTCGAGGTGAGGCCCACCCCACCCTTGAAGTCCGATGGCTGCTGGCGGAAGGTCGGAGACGAGGCGAGGAAGGCCTCGACGACGCGTTCATTCTCCTCGGGCTCGCTGGAACAGGTGGCGTAGACGAGGCGACCGCCGGGGCGTACCGTCGCCGCGGCTGAGCGGAGCATCGCGAGTTGACGCGCGGCCAGGCGGTCGGGGTCGTCCGGGCCACGCCGCCAGCGAATCTCGGGATCGCGTCGGATGGTGCCGAGTCCGGTGCAGGGCGCATCGACCAGCACACCGTCGAACACGGGACCGAACGGTGCGCCGCGCGTGAGGTCGGCCGCGATGAGGTGCGCGACTCCGGCTCCGGCCTGTTCGACCGTTTCGGCGAGGAGCGCCAACCGGCGCTCCCGGGCGTCGCCCGCGACGAGGAGGCCACGGTTCGCCATCGCTGCGGCCATCGACACCGTCTTTCCCCCAGGGGCCGCGCAGGCGTCGAAGACCCGGTGTCCGGGCGCCGCGTGGACCAGCGGGGCGATGAGCTGGGAGGCTTCGTCCTGCACGAAGAAGTCGCCGCTGGAGGCAAGGTCGGTGAGCAGCGGATTGCCAGCGGTCACAACGAGGCCGTTCGGAGCGTATCGGGCGGGCTCGACGCTGACGGCCCGCTCTGCGAGGCGGGTCGTCAGCGTCTCGGCGTCGGTGCGCAGGGTGTTCACCCGAAGGCTCAGCCGCGCCGGGCGATTGTTGAATTCGGTCCACGCCACCGTCGCGGCGTACCCGTAGCGATCGAGCCAGCGCTCGACGAGCCAAGCTGGGTGGGACTGGGTGGTGCTCAGGAAGCGGACGGCGGTTTGTCGGAGTTGGTCTGGCCAGTTCGAGAAGGACAGGGATGCGACGGCGGCGAGCGCGTCCTCGGGTGGCGGCGGTGGCAGGGGAAGATCGGGCTGGGCTCGGGAGAGGGCGCGGAGAACGGCGTTGGTCAGCCCGGTGGCATGGCGACGGCCGGCCGTTCGGGTGATCTCCACCGCGTCGTTGACAACGGCGGAGGTCGGCACGCGGTCGAGGTGAACGAGTTGGTAGACGCTGATGCGGAGGACGTCGCGCACGACCGGATCGAGCTTGGTGACGGGGCGGTCCGCGAAATGCGCGACGAGGTGATCGAGCGCAGCGAGCCAGCGCAGGGTGCCCGTAACGATTTCCCCGGTCAGCGCCCGATCGCGCCGATCAGGTAGACCGGATCGAACGCGATGCAGCGCATCCGGCAGGTCGGCAGCTCGGCTCGTGACCGCCTGCAGCGCCCGAAACGCCGCAATGCGCGCTGGAGCGATCATCGGGGCGCCCGGGTGGTGAAGGTCGCGCCAGCCGCGAGCGCGTGCCCGGCCAGAAACGCGGCGGCCGACATGACGGCGCGGCCCTCGGGCTGGATCGCCAGGACCTCGACGACCGTTGCCGCTCCGGCGGAGACGACGAGCCGACCGGAGCACTCGAGAATCTGGCCTGGGCGGCCCGTGGCGGGGTGTGTGGTCACGGCTGTGCGACGGAGCACGTAGCGGGTGCCGTCGAGGTGGGTGAAGGCGTGCGGCCAGGGATGCATCGCTCGGACGTGGTTGTGGATCGCCTGGGCCGGCTGGTGCCAGTCCACCTGTCCATCGGCCTTGACGAGGCGAGGCGCGTAGGTGGCGGCGGCCTCGTCTTGCGGCTCGCCGGTCAGGTCGCCGGCGACGAAGGCATCGAGGTGCTCCAGAAGCAGCGTTGCGCCGAGGCGGCCGAGCGCGGTCTCGACGTCGGCCGCGGTGTCATCCGGGCCGATCGAATGAGCGACGCGGGCGAGGATCGGGCCGGCGTCGAGGGCGGCGACAACCCGCATGAGCGTGATCCCCGTGACGGCATCACCCGACTGAACGGCGCGCTGGATCGGCGAGGCGCCGCGATAGGCGGGCAGCAGCGAAGCGTGCAGGTTGACGAGGCCACACCTCGGGAGGGTGAGCACTTCGTCCGGGAGGATCTTGCCGTACGCCGCCACGACGCCGACGTCGGGCGCGACCGCGGCGAGCGCGTCCAGAAACTGCGGATCGCTGAGTCGTTCGGGCGTTAGCGTCGTCACTCCGTGCGCCAGCGCGAGCGACTTGGTCTCGGAAGGTAAGAGACGGTTGCCGCGACCACGCCGTCGGTCGGGCTGGGTCACGAGCGCTACGACGTCGTGCGACGACGCGAGCAGAGCAGTGAGCGACGGAAGGGCAAAGGGCGGAGTCCCGAAGAACGCGACCGTCACCATTTCCCGGTCCGTCGAAGCTTGCCAATGCGGCGGACGATCACATCGCGTTTGATTCCGCGCAGGCGGTCAACGAACAGCGTGCCATCCAAGTGGTCCATCTCGTGCTGGAGCGCGCGCGCCAGCAAGTCGCTCCCTTCGATTCTGAGCGGCTGTCCGTCACGGTCGAGGCCGGTCACGACCACGCAGGCGGGCCGAGCGACCGTGGCGCTGAAGCCCGGGAGACTCAAGCAGCCCTCTTCCTCGAGTTGCATGCCATCCCGAGATTCGAACTGCGGGTTCACGAGAGCCAGCAGTTCGCTCACAGATTGTCCGACCGAGACATCGATGACGAAGACACGGCGGTCGACGCCGATCTGGGGCGCCGCGAGGCCCACGCCCGGGGCGGCGTACATGGTTTGGATCATGTCGTCGATCAGCGTGCGGACCTCGTCAGTCACCGCATCCACGGGTGAGGCAGGCTGCTGGAGGCCCCGGTCGCCGTACTTGAGAATCGGACGGATCATGGCGGGTCGGACTGGCCGTCAGGACGTGGCGGTGCCGGCCGCGGCGTCGAGCCGCGTGCGTGTGAGCGTCGCCGAGGCGGCCACGTGCCGTGTGATCTCCTCGACGGAGTCGCCTCCGAACTTCTCGAGAAACGCGTCGGCGACAACCAGCGAGACCATCGCCTCGGCTACGACGGCAGCGGCGGGCACCGCGCAGACGTCACTGCGTTCGACCGTGGCCTCCGCCTCGGTCATCGTGGCGAGATCGACCGAGCGCAACGGCTTCATCAACGTGGAGATCGGCTTCATGTAGCCCGAGACACGCAGGTCTTCACCGTTGGTCATGCCGCCTTCGAGACCGCCGGCGTTGTTGGTCGGCCGGACGACGCCGAACGGCCGAGGTGCGGCGTCGTCGGGCTTGGACGGCAGAACAATCTCATCGTGGACCTGCGAACCCGGCAAGGCCGCCGCTGCCGGGCCACGCCCGATCCCCACCGCCTTGATCGCGGGAATCGACATGACCGCTTGAGCCAGGCGGCCGTCCAGCTTCCGGTCCCATTGTACGTAGCTGCCAAGGCCCACGGGCAGGCCGCGGACGATCACCTCGAAGGTACCCCCCAGGGTGTCGCCAGCGTCGCGGGCGGCATCGATCGCGGCGATCATCTCGTGTTCGGTGTCGGGGTCGACACACTG
>CEQE01024463.1_pt1 | contig 13141 bp, 14 predicted proteins | sample 356201 | NCBI WGS metagenome assembly CEQE01 (sample SAMEA2619970, study PRJEB7988) | marine metagenome | biome: marine biome (ENVO:00000447); feature: mesopelagic zone (ENVO:00000213) & marine oxygen minimum zone (ENVO:01000065); material: "saline water (ENVO:00002010), including plankton...
GTTTAATGAGCTTAGCACGGTTGCTGAAAATGGCGGCGGGGCGGCTTACGTCTTTGTTATGGGCAGCATGAACGAGATTCTCAAGACCTTTGATATGCCGGTCAGCTTTCCGGAAGTGAACGCGCTGCAAACGGCGATCCGCAGAGTTTCACGGGACTATCTGAACGAAGCCGAGGATTACGGCTTTTCGCCCGATATTTGCGGCTACGTTAAAGCCGATGTCGCGATGCAGTTGGCCGGCGGCAAGCATCCGATGGGCACCATACCCAAGCCGAGCATCGCCGTGCTCACCAATGCCTGCAACACCTATATTAAATGGGCCGAGATTTGGGAGCGGCTGCATAAAACACCGTCCTACACCATGGATATCCCCGGCACCCGTTGCATCGGCGATAAAAGTCAGCCCGGCAGCGAGGACTTCAAATTTGAAGCTAAGTACGTGCTGGGTCAGATCAAGGAATTGATCGAGCTTTGTGAACAGGTCACTGGCGTCAAATTTGATATCGATAAATTCCGCGAAGTCCTCGGCTACGCCAATCGGATGAGCGATAAGTGGGACAAAATTATCAAGCTCAATGCCAATAATCCGGCGATGTTCAATGCCCTGACTGATGGCACGGTTTATCTCGGTATGGCCAATGGCTTTCGAGGCACTGAGGCCGGCGCCGATTATTTTGATCGCCTCTATGAGGAAATGGTTTACCGCGCCGACAACGATATCGGTATCCGGCTTAGGGGCGAAAACGGCCCGGTTGAAATGGACCAGCAATTCCGCCTCGCCTTCGTTGGGGTGCCGTGCTACCCGATTTTCTCAAGCTTCAATAATATGTTTACCGATTGGGGCGGCGTATTCGTCACGTCGTCCTATTTGTGGTTTGCCTCTGGCGGCACTTGCGCCGGCACTCAATATGATTTGGATAACCCGCTTGAAAGCTTTGCCGAAGGCCAGCTATTGATGATCAGAGAAGCCATGGACAGCATGTTCAATCAGGCCTACACGATGCGCGAAGCAGCCAAAGATTTTGATCTTGATGGCGTTGTCTACCACCCGATTAAAAGCTGCCGGACGGTTTCGACGGGGCTCGCGGATCAACGGCGCTATGTTTCGGAGGAATTGGGTCTGCCGACCTTGTTCTTTGAATCCGATTTGATGGACCCGCAGGTGGTCTCTGAAGCGCAAATGAAAAACCGCGCTGACGCCTTTTTCGAAGGCCTCATTTCGCGCCGGCAACAGGCAGCGGTCTAATCCAAAAAGCATTACTGAAAGCACAATCATGACCGATAAAATTCGATATTTTACCGATTGGGAAGGCAAAACCTTTGAGCAGATTCTTCATCTGGCCCGGGATCTGGTTGAAGACCCGAGCTACCCGACGGTTGCCAAGTGGCGGCAGAATGGCGGCAAAGTGCTCGGCCATTTTCAGGTCTATTTCCCGGAAGAGATCGCTCATGCGGCGGGCATGTTGCCGGTAAAGATCAGGGGAGCTCAGTCGGATGGTACCGAATCAGAGTCCAGATTTGGCTCTTACTTGTGCTCAATTATCAAAACATCTCTCGATATAGCTTTGACTAAAAATATCGAATTGGATTTGTTCGTAACCCATCCGATTTGCGATGCCGCGCGTAATCTTGGCGCCATTTGGGACCGGAATTTCGACTACAGAGGCGAGATATTGTATCTGCCGCAGAATCCCAATTCAAAATTCGCTCAGGAATATTTAGGCCACGAATATCGACGCCTGATTCGCGATATTGAAGAGACAACAGGAAATACCTTTAATAATGAAGACCTCGTAAACTCCATCGCCGTCTACAACAAATCCCGCTCCTTAATGCGGGATTTATATGAAATTCGCAGCCAGTCGCCATGGCTGATTGGCGCCGATGATTCTCTGGTGTTGATCTCGCTGGCCGGGTTCCTGCCACGTGAAGAGTTTAACGAGTTTCTCGCAACCATATTGGACATGATCCGCGCCCGTCCGGTTAAAAAACAGGACAAGATGCGCGTCGTCTTCGAAGGCGGCTTCTGTGAGACGCCACCGATCGATCTTTTGCAAACCGTCGCCCGGTCCTGCTATGTGGTTGATGATGATTTGTTTATCGGCCTCAGATATATCCTGGATGATGTGCCGGCAACGGGCGATCCGATCGATAATCTATCGCATGCCTATCTTGAGAATTCGACCTATAGCCCGGTGCAGCACGACCTCAGAAAACCTAAGGAAAAGATGCTGCTGGAGCGGATCAAAGACGCCGATGCCGAAGCGGTTATTCTGGCGGCGGCTAAAATGTGCGAACCCGGACTAGAAGAACAGGTTGCCTATTCGAAAGAGCTTGATGAGGAACATATCCCCTACTTCATCAGCGAGTTTGAAGAAAACCAAACCTCGTTCGACCATTTGGCGATCCAACTGGAAACTTTTGTCGAAAACATCATGTTCGACTGATGACCCGATGAAACAGGAGCAAGAAATATGAAATACAGTGCAGGCGTTGATGTTGGGTCTACTCAAACCAAGGCTGTCATTATTGATGAGGATAAAAATATTGTCGGCCGGTCACTGATCGATACCGGCGCGGACGTCGTCAAGGCGGCTGAGACCTCCTACCAGATAGCGCTCGATGAAATGAGCGTCAGTGATGATGATGTCGGCTACGTTATCGGCACCGGCTACGGCCGCTATAAAGTGACGTTCGGCGACCGCCAAGTGACCGAGATCAGCTGTCATGGCCGGGGCGCCGTGCACATGTTCCCCGATACCAAAACCGTGCTCGATATGGGCGGCCAGGATAGTAAAGCAATTGCCGTCGAGCCCACCGGTGAAATCAAAGATTTTTGCATGAACGACAAATGCGCTGCCGGCACGGGCCGGTTTTTAGGTGCGGCCTCGATAGCCCTTGATATTCCGTTGGGCGATTTAGGCCCGGTGGCGCTGAACTCAGACAAACCGGTACGCATCAGCACGACCTGCACGGTTTTCGCCGAAGCCGAAGTGCTGGCTTGGCTCGGCAAAGGCAAGACCGTCGAGGACATTCTCTGGGGCGTGCATCAGTCGATCGCGGCCCGGACATTCGGCCTTTTGCGCCGGGTAGGTATCCATAATGAGCTTACTTTTACCGGTGGTGTGGCTAAAAATGTCGGCATGATTAAAGCGATGGAAGACAAGCTCGATTTTAAAATGAACGTCAGCGATGATTCCCATTATATGGGGGCACTCGGCGCAGCGCTTTTCGCCCGCGACAGCGTGCTGGCCGGCGAAGAACGTAAAACCCAAATGGAGATGGCATAACCATGGCGTATACAATCGGATTGGATATCGGCTCCACCTATACCAAAGGTCTCATTTTGGATAGCGACCACAATATCGTCGGCCGCGCCATGAAAGCGACCGGCGCCCGCCTGCAGGAAGCGGCTGATGCAGTTGTTGGCATGACGCTCGAAGCGGCAGGAGTAGATAAAAACGACATCGACTATTGCATCACCACCGGCTATGGCCGCCATATGTTTGATGAGCGGGATTTACAAGTTACCGATCTGACCGCCACTGCCCGGGGCTGCAGTTTTCTTTTTCCCGACACCCATACGATCCTCGATATTGGTGGTCAAACCATGAAAGCCAGTAAAATCGATGAGCTCAAAAAAGTTCAAACCTTCCGGCTGAATGACAAATGCGCCTCCGGTACCGGCATGTTCCTGGAAAAAACCGTGCGCTATATGGGCTACGAGACCGAGGATATTGGTAATTTGCTTGATACCGCCAACGAGGCTGTGCCGATCTCGGGTGTGTGCACGGTGTTTGCCGAATCCGAAGTGATCAATCATTTGTCCAATGGCGTACCCCCGGAGGACATCATGTTTGGCGCGTCGAAGTCGCTGACCAAGCGCTCGGTGCAATTGTTGAAACGGGTCAAGCCGGAAACAGAAGTGACGGTGGTTGGCGGTATTTTACGCTGGTCGGCGATGGCCAAAGCGATCGCCGAAGAGCTGAAATTAGACGTCAATGTTGCCGAAGATGACTTGCCACAATTTACAGCGGCGCTCGGCTGCGCCATTCTGGGTCACATTCGCCTCAACAAAATCAAAGCGGACGGCCCGGGAAACCCGGGAAGCAAAGACAAATCCGAGCAACGCGACGCCGCATAATTAACAAATGAGAAAAAATTAATGTCTGAAAAATATGATCCATTAGAACCTGAAGGCTGTGAAGTTCCGGCCCACCACCAACGCCAAGCAACTTCCTATACCGGCTGTGATATTCCGCATAATCCGGAGCTGGTTGCCCAAGGCTGGGAATTTCGTTGCAACACCGACCATAGCCGGCTGAATGACGTGGTTGATACCTATAAGGAGCTTGGCTTCGAAATCCATCTGGAACCGGTCGACCTCTCGGGCCTAAGCTCCGATTGCGGCGGTTGCGCCACCATGCTGGAAGCCTTCAGCGCGGTTTATACAAAGAAGTAGAAGTTACTCAGACACAAACAAAACCGCCCTTTAGCGAGCTAAGCCGAAGGGCGGATGTTTAATGTATTAAACTGGTTGTGTAAATCGGTAGCGCTATCTAAGCCTTAGCTTCATCGAAATAGTGAATTTCATACAACATGCAGCCACCTTCCGTTTTGAACGGTCCATGCGGGTTATGTGGCGGCCGGCAAGCATAGGAGTTTGGCCCGAAACTTTCGCCGCCTTCACCTTGTTGATCGCTGCCCATGGTGAGATCACCGGAGACGACATAGACTTCTTCCCAATAATCATGAACGAAAGGTTCTGTGGTATAAACGCCAGCCTTGATGCGGAGCAACCGGGTTTGGCTGCCGGTTCCAGCTTCTTCATTTAGGCCTCCAGAAAGGATGAGTTGTTCAATGCCCTCGGGATAGCCAGCAGGCACTTCCCAACCAGTGCTAAGGTCGACGGCGTGAAATTCGTCCAGTACTTTTGTATTATCCATTGAGTTTCTCCTTCTATATTTAATTTATTCAGCAACCGGTATCGGCGAAACGTCATAGCCGTGACTAATGGTCCGCCCGAGAACCGGGTCTTCAATCTCATATTCAAAGCGGTCGGCCGGTTTGACACCGCCAATAGCCGCCCCGGTGCCACCGTAATAGAGCGTGCCGGCTGGCAGCGTAGTCGCGCCATCGCAGCACTGCGGCAGCACATCATCCGGCGCCAGGAAATCGGCAGCTGTGCACTCCTGGTAGAGCCGTTTTTCGCCGCCTTCAAAAGCCCAGGAACGTATGATTAATTGGCCAAAATGATCTTTAACGTCTTCATATTTCCATACTTCCGGCGCCATCACCTTGGCGCACATTTGCTTGGAAACCGCGATCGAATAGGCTTCGACTTTGCGGTCTGTATGATCTGACCCAACGCCAACCAGCATACCATCTGCGGTGCCGAGCAAGACAAACTCGGCCTCGCCGCTGGTATCTTCACCCAGCACTTGAATATCATCGGCAGTGCTGACCATGTCCGCCGCAGCGCGAAAAAACAGCGGAATTGCACTTGGCCGGGTGACACCGATTTCAGCGAGTTCGTCCAGATGCTTTTCAATCGCCTCAACATCAATGCCGGTCAAACCACCGATAATGATATTGTTGAGCACATAGTCAATTTCACCTTCCCCGGCGAGTTGCAGTTTCAAATCTATTTTTACAGTCATTTCCTTTTCCTTTTTTAATTCAGACTACGCTTTTGCCGGAATGATCGGCAACAGCAGATGTGATGGGTGTGCTTCGTCATGAAAGATTTTGTGCAAGGTCGTCATCGAACTGCACAAATGCCACGGCGCATGAGTACGGCCTAGCGATTCCGGGGCCAATTCATAATCGCGTGAGCGCGCATGGTCCATCGACGAAATAACGATTTTGATCCGGTGGCCGGCTTTAAAGACGTTCGAAAGCGGCGCCAGTGAAATGGCGTATTCATAAATTTTACCGGGCTCCACGGGCTCGGCTTCCAAATGCGGATGAAACGGATCATAGGGTTTGGACTTGGCTTCGTCGATGGCGCGGTGCGATGCTTTGAGAAAGCCTTTGGTCAATTCCGTTTGCCGGCCACCCGGATGCAAGTCGCGCACCGATACAATCCAGTTGGTGTCATCCGTATCGATCGAGGCGTAGAGATAGATCGCCGCCGGTCCGGTGATCTCCATGTCTTCTTTCAGCACGTCGGTGGTATATTGGATCACATTTGAGTCCAACACCTCGTCGGGCGGTTGTTGAACAAAGGCATCCGGTTTGCCGTCAACTTCTTCGGGCTCCCAGGAAAGCTCTTCCCAGCGCCGGAGATAAAGTTTGGACCATTCGGTGCGGGCCAGCGGCCATTCATCTTCGTGGCGCCATTCTTCACTGCCATTAACAAAAAAGCGGATTGGCGGCTCGTCCATGATGCCGGTATCAATGCCTTTGAGCCAATAATCGTACCAGCGCAGCACTTCTTCGCAATACTCATCCGGCAGCGGGCGTTTCTCAACAACGGGCGCGTCGATCTCAAGTTTTTTCGGCGCGTCGATGCCGTTATAGTTATGGAAAGCGCCAACCAAATGCATATGGGCATAGGCCCACCAACCCGAGCGCGCCCAGGTCGGGATCTTGATGCGGTCATACATGGTGCGGGGTGAGCGTTCCCAATAATAGGGCCCATCCATCGGATTGGCGAGAATATCGAAATAATTTGGCGCTTTGCCCGGACTGTCGATGTAGGTGAAGATTTCCGGATTAATCTGAATATCTGGATCGGCTTTAAGCTCGGCGATGATGCGTTTCAACTCTTCCGGTGAGTTGTCTTTCACCGTCACCGATGTGCTGTTGTCGGCACAAATTCGCTGGACATAGAGATAATAGAAAAAACTCTGCAAAATACCGCCGTGATGGGTCGATTCGCGATAGAAATCGGCCGGCGCATTCCACGGCATGATGGCTTTAAGATGCGGTGGCTGCTCGGCCGCGACGGGAAGCTGGATGGTGCCGAAATAGGAAATCCCGACCATGCCGACATTGCCGTCACACCACGGCTGCTCGGCGGCCCATTCGATGATGTCATGACCATCTTCGGCTTCTTGTTTAGACATCCAGCCAAGATATTCACCCTCCGATTGGCCGGTGCCGCGCACATCAGCGATGATATGGACATAGCCGTGCTCGGCAAAAAAGATCGGGTTACCGGCCTCGGTCGGCGTGTGATGGATCGGCGAGCGGTCGGGCTGAATAGCGATCGGCATCGATTGAATGCCCTTGCTGTAAGGCGACATGGCGAGGAGAGCTGGAAATTTGCCCCCATCGTCGGGCCGGAAGACATCGACCGCCACATGCACGCCGTCTCGCATCGGCACCATAACGTCACGCTCGTCTTTCATGGTGTACTTCTTTTCTGAGCCAGGATTACTCGATGACATAACGGTTCGTTCTCCGTTGCAGTATTTTCGACCCGCTATGATTAATGCTGTCGGGCTATTCCTTCAAATGTTGTTTGTGTTAATCAACTATGCCGTTTTGTTATTGCTGGTGAGGTCGTATCACACACTTAAAGTGGCAGGCCGACCCAAATATTTTTTTCAACCATTTCGGCGACTTCCTGCTTGATCATTTCGACGGCGCGTTGGGTTGCATTGGAGACCGCGCGGTCGGTTGCTGTTGCGAGCACGAGCGTGCGCGTTGGCGCTGGATCAATGATGGGGGCGGCGCTAAGCGAACCCTCTTCGATTTCCCGATATACCGAAGGCAGCGGCAGGATGGTGCTGCCTAATTCAAGTGTGACAAAATTTTTCAACAGACTCAATGAGTCGGCTTCCAGGGTGACTGTAAGTTCACATTCGGCCTCCCTGGCATGGTGCTCGACCAATTGCCGTATGCTGTGTTGGCCGCTCGGCAGCAACAAAATTTCAGCCGAAAGGTCTTTAAAAGAAACTGGCTTTTTGAGCGAAAGTTTGGCCTTGCCCGGCGCCACTAAAAATAGGTCTTCTTGCAACAATGGCTCAATGTGCAAGCTGCCATGCGATTTCGGATCATAAAGAATTGCCAGATCGATGTTTCTTTTCTGCAATCCTTCGATCAAATAGCTCGTGAAAGCAGAGACAAATCGCAATTTAACATCCGGATGCTGATCCGCAAAATCTCTGGCCAGACGTCCAGCCAGGATATCGACAACGGTTGGTGGCATACCGATAACTACACTGCCACGCACCCAACCCCCCGAGGATATAGCATCAGCGCGGGCTTCTTCCACTTGGCGCAGGATATTGTTCGCCCGCTCGACCAAAAGTTCGCCGGTTTGGGTCAACACCATGCCGCGGCCATGGCGGGTGAACAGCGGCGTGCCGATTTCGTCTTCAAGCGCCCTGATTTGCCGGCTCAATGCCGGCTGAGCGACATGCAACCGGTCCGCCGCCTTGCTCAAGCTGCCAAGTTCGCCAATATGCACCAAAGTGCGAAGTTGACGGAAATTCAATGCCTTAACTCCCTGCCATATATTTGATTTACCGTTTTGGCATATCTCATTTAAAAGAATTATATTTGAAGAATAGGTCAAAGCAAGATTTATTAGAGGTCGAAGTACTTAGGCCCAGGGAAATACCTTGGCCTAGACGCCGCCGTTGGAGTTAACTTTAATGCTGAATAAAGAGCAGCCTGACACGCTGGATATCTGGTCCGATCAGGTTTTTGACGTTTTGCTGGCCGCTGACATCAAGCATGTCGCCTACGTTCCCGATACCGGACATGCGCGGCTGATTGAGCGCGCGATTGAAGAGCCCAGCATGGAAGCCACTGTGCTGACTACCGAGGAAGAAGGCGTCGGGTTGCTGCTTGGCGCATGGTTGGGAGGCGAACGCGGTGTTCTGCTGATGCAATCAAGTGGCGTCGGCAATTGCATTAATACGCTATCGCTGGTTCAGAATTGCCGATTTCCTTTTTTAACCCTGGTGACCATGCGTGGCGAATGGGCTGAATTTAATGGCTGGCAGACGCCGATGGCCAAGGTCACGGCCCAATCTCTCGAGCTAATGGATGTTTTGGTTTATCGCGCCGAACAATCAAACGAGGCCGCTGAACTCGTTTCAGCCGTCGCCGATACGGTTTTCAACGGCGATCTCGCCGCCGCGGTATTGTTCTCGCAGCGCATGATCGGCAAGAAGGAATGGGCGAAGTGACATTAGAATCCTTAAGCTCGCTTGAGCGCCGGAAAGTAGTGCCCGAATTATTGCAGGATCGGGGTGATCTGCTGGTCGTTACCGGATTGGGCTCCCCCAGTTACGACGCCATGGCCGCCGGTGATAATGATGCAAATTTTTATCTCTGGGGAGGTATGGGCAGCTCGATTACAATCGGTCTCGGCCTCGCCCTGGCACAACCTGAACGCCCCGTTTTAGTGCTTACTGGTGATGGCGAAATGCTGATGGGAATGGGAGCTCTGGCGACGGCCGGTGCAAAACACCCCCGTAATCTCAACATCGCTGTTTTGGATAATGAACGTTACGGCGAAACCGGTATGCAATTAACCCACACGGCTCATGGCGTCAGTTTGGCCGAGCTCGCCAAGGCCTGTAATTTTGACCGGACCGATATCATCACCGAAATGGAGGAAATCGGCCCTTTCAGGCAGCAGATGCAATCAACCGATGCCGGTCTGCGTTTTGCGCAGATTAAGATTAAAGCGGAAAACCTTGAAAAAGTCTTACCGTCGCGCGACGGTGTGCATATCAAAAACCGCTTTCGCGCTCATCTTGGATTTCAACCGCTCTAGGGTCAGGATTCATTAATGTCATCCATTCTGCGGGAGCCATTTTTTCGCCGGATGAGGCGTGGAAGGCGCGGTGATGCCCATCATCACAAGCCTTTCACAACGACAGCCCGGCGTAAAAAGAGCCCCGCCCTCCGGGTTTGGCCATAAGGCTCCATATGCGGCGTCAAAAATGCTCGAATATGCTTTAGCATGTCCTTGCGCTGTTTTCCTTGCATTTGAACCCTCCTGGCTAAACAGAATTGCATGAGATTAATGGATCCTGACCCTAGCTCTTTTTCAACGGAACTTTCATTTTGCCGCAAATCTGTGGCGGAATGGCTAAGTCTTTATGCGCCTCCCACAACTCAGCCATTTTTGCCATGGGATCGGTGCTGAATGGCGTCACCTTTTTGGTGGCGAGGTCAACGTGAAGGACCAGGTATTCCTGCGTCGCGACCTGGTAACCCTCCGTCGCATGATACATGGTGCAGAAATAGTGCAGGCGTTTTTCGTCATGCCCAAGCAGCTGGATCGATACTTTTACTTCATCGCCGAGTTTTACTTCGCGCTGATAGCTGACATGGCATTCGACGGCAAAGGTGGTCATGCCATTCGCTTCTTTATAAGGTTGCCCGAGGCCGATCATTTCATAAAATTGATCGACGGCATTAAAAAAAACCAGCGTATGATAGGCAACATTCATATGGCCATTGTAATCGACCCACGCCTCTTGTACCGGCTCCTGCCACTGCGATATTGGTGCTTCAAATGCCATAATTATATTCCTCGATTCTATTACTATCCCACAAATTCGGGGAAATTTAGGGATTAATAGCCCTAAAGAATGCTGTGGTCCAATGTCGATTAGATCAAACACATATGCCGTTTTGTTATTTGGGTACCAGCCGGTAATCGGGTTATGTTAAGCTAAATCGAAGACGAGAGAAATTGACCATGCCCGATGATTTAAAAAACTTAGATAATCTCAAAGACTGGATCGGCAAAACCGAAACCATCGAGGATTTTATTTCACCGACGACAATCGCCGGTATGTCAGCCACCCTCGACCGGGATGACAGCGACCCCGAATTTGGCGACGCTATTCCGGCCAGCTGGCATTGGCTGTTCTTCAATAAGGCAGCGCGGCGCTCCAAACTCGGTATCGATGGTCATCCCGCGCGGGGTGATTTTCTGCCGCCGGTGCCACTGCCACGCCGCATGTGGGCCGGCAGTAAAGTTGAGCTCTTGAAGCCCCTCGAAGTGGGCAGCAAGATAACCCGGCTTTCGACGATCAGTAATGTCACCATAAAAGAAGGCCGGGCGGGCACCTTGGTTTTTGTCGATATTGATCATCAGGTCTCCGGCAATGACGGCACGGCGGTGACCGATTTGCAGACAGTGGTGTATCGGGGTGAAGCACCGAAGGAGCCCACCGCACCAACCGAGAAACCCAAAGCAAAACCCCTCCCAGACGGCGCGCTGTGGTCCGAGACAGTGACCCCGGATACGGTTTTGCTGTTTCGCTATTCGGCGCTCACCTTCATCGGCCATCGCATTCATTATGACCGGGACTACACCATCAACGAGGAAGGCTATCCGGCGCTTCTCGTGCACGGTCCGTTGACCGCTACCCTGCTGCTGGATTTAGCCCGGCGCAATTTAGCCAATAGAGAAATCACCGGCTTCGACGTCCGCGCCAGTGGCCCCCTATTCGACAACGCGTCCTTTACCATTCATGGCAAACTTGATGACAGCGGGGAAAAAGCCGAGCTCTGGGCCGTTAACAATGAAGGTGAGTTGTCGATGAGTGTCACGGCTGCTTTTGATTAATATACGTTTTATTCACCCTGCATAAAAATTTTCGCCGCTTTACCGGTCACACCGGGCCCTTTGGTGAACATGACCACCAATTTATCTGTTTCATTGGTCGAGATGCCATGTGTCGTTCCCGCAGGGACAAAGACAACGCTGCCAGCCTTAACGGTAAGATCGTCTTGATCTTCAAAAGTAATAAGACCAGTTCCTTGAACGACATAGAATATTTCATCTTGCGCCGGGTGCTTATGCAAGACCGTATGCTGTCCAGGTAAATAACAAACAAATTCACAAACGGCACCCTTGGATTGGAGGAGTTTCTTTCTAATCCGGTCGTCTTCAGAAAATTCTGTAAGATCTGCGATTTCGTGAATTTCTACGATTTCTGATAGTGCCATCGGTAAACCTCCAATTCTGTTTTACCTCTACAAATTACTAAAGCGAAAAAACTAGGCTTCCGTCTCAATTCCGCAATTTAAATCTCTGGATTTTCCCGGTGGCGGTTTTGGGCAGCTCGTCGACGAACTTATACCAGCGCGGATATTTGTAATGGGCGAGCCCGGACAGACAATGCTCTTTTAGTTCCTCGTGCAGCGCCTCATTTTCTTCCACACCTTCGCTTAAAATAACCCAGGCTTCCGGTTTGACCAGATCGTTTTCGTCTTTGCGTCCAACGATAGCGGCTTCCAGCACGCTAGGGTGTTCGATCAGCCGTGCCTCAATCTCAAACGGTGAGCACCAGAGGCCACCGATCTTGAGCATATCGTCGCCGCGGCCACAAAAGAAATACCAGCCTTCTTCATCCTGGTAGGAATTGTCGCCCATGCTGAGCCAGCCATCGGCGAGCATGGTGGCTGCGGTTTTATCCGGGCTGTTCCAATAGTATTTGGCGACCGAGCCGCCTCTGATGTGAACCGTGCCGATCTCGCCTTGCTCAACCGGTTTGCCGTCATCATCGACAATGCGGGCTTCGTAGCGGTCAACCACGAGCCCGGAAGAGCCTGGCTTGTGGGCCGCCGCCGTATTGCCGAGCACGGCATGGAGCACTTCGGTCGAGCCATAAACTTCAAGAATAAGCGTGCCAGTTGCTTCCTGCCAGCGGTTAAAGATGTCGCCCGGCAAAGCTTCACCGGCGGACACACATACCCGAAGTGACGACGCGTCGGCTGGATGGGAATTCAAATATTCCAGCTGTTGCGCGTAAAGGGTCGGGATCCCAAAAAACACGGTGGGCTTGAATTGTTCAATAATTTCAAAGGTCATTTCCGGCGAGACCCGACGGTCGGTCAGCACTGCCGAACAACCAAGATAGAGGGGAAACGTCAGCACATTACCGAAGCCATAGGAATGAAACATCTTGCTGGCTGAAAAGCAGATATCGTCCTCGTTGAGGCCAATCGTGTCGATAGCTGCACCTTGGCCGGTATAGAGAATAGCCCGGTGGGCATGAACAACCCCTTTGGGCCGGCCGGTCGAGCCGGAAGAATAGAGCCAAAAGCAGTCGTCCTCGGGCGCTGATTTGGCCGGCGCCAATTCTGCCGACGCCGTTGCCGCCAACTCCGCCACTGAGCCGTCACCAACTGACGTTAAGACGACGCCCGGCGGGTT
>CEQE01075564.1_pt1 | contig 13126 bp, 12 predicted proteins | sample 356201 | NCBI WGS metagenome assembly CEQE01 (sample SAMEA2619970, study PRJEB7988) | marine metagenome | biome: marine biome (ENVO:00000447); feature: mesopelagic zone (ENVO:00000213) & marine oxygen minimum zone (ENVO:01000065); material: "saline water (ENVO:00002010), including plankton...
CGCCGGGTCGATGCCGGCGGGCGCCGAGGACGTCGGCACTGGCCGCGCCGAGGCGCCCCGGCACGGCGACGTGACCCGGCTGCAGGTGCGGGTCGACCCGGGGACCGGGATCATCCGCGATGCGCGCTTCAAGGCGTTCGGGTGCAGCTTCGCGATCGCGAGTGCCGACCTCGTCGCCGATCGAGTGACCGGTCGGGCGCTGGCGTCGGCGCTGGAGGTCACGGCGGACGAGGTCGGTGCCGCCCTGGAGTTGCCCGCCGCGAAGTGGTATTGCGCCGAGTTGGCGTACGACGCGCTGCGCGCGGCGGTGGCCGACTACGAGACCAAACGCGACGCGCAGATCGAGACATGACCACGGAAAACCTTCGATGATTCACGTGACCGAAGCGGCGGCCAAGCGCATCCGGGCCCTGATGGCCAAGCAGGGTGTCGTGGAGGGCGGCTTGCGGGTGGGGGTCAAGGCCGGCGGTTGTTCCGGGCTGAGCTACATCTACGACTGGGCAGCCGAGCCGCGCGATGACGACCAGGTGTTCGAGGGCGGTGGCGGCATCAAGATCTTCGTTGACCCGAAGAGCTATCCGTTCTTGAAAGGCACCGTGCTCGACTGCGACGAGAACATGCTAGGGCAGTCGCTGGTGTTCAAGAACCCGAACGCGTCGACCTCGTGCGGGTGCGGGTCGTCGTTCGGGGTGTAGCACACCTTCCCCGCGGATCGGCGCACTCCAGGTCCTCGGTTCACTCCCACGCAGTTTTCGGCGGCACGCCTACCGGCGATCGCTCGCGACAAGAGATTCGTGGCCGATTATCACGACTTTAGAGTCGTGAGACGACGAATTCCGTGTGCGCCGCGCGTGCATGTGACAAGATCGCCTACGAGCGAGTGATGTCCACACTGTCGCAGGTCGACGACATAGTCCCGAACCGATCGCGGCGTCCGATCATGGTCGTCTCGAATCGCGAACCGTACATCCACGCGTACGCGGATGACGGATCGGTGTCGTGGGCTCCGACGACGGGCGGGGTGGCGGTGGCGCTCGACGCGCTGATGCGTGAGCGGGGCGGCGTGTGGATTGCGCACGGCGCGGGCAGTGCCGATCGCGAGGTCGTCGACGCGGACGATCGCGTCATGGTGCCGCCCGACAACCCGACCTACCCGTTGCGCCGGATCTGGCTGTCACCGGAAGAGGAGGCGCACTACTACGCCGGCTTCGCCAACGAAGGACTCTGGCCGCTGTGTCACGAAGCGCACGTGCGGCCCGTGTTTCGCGCGGTCGACTGGGCGTCGTACCAGACGGTGAACAATCGGTTCGCTGAAGTCATTGACGCCGAGTTGCCGGACGGGGCGGCGCCGGTCTTCATTCAGGACTATCACCTGGCGCTGGTCGGCTCCGCGTTGCGCGAGCGGCGCCCGGATGTGCACTCGGCGATCTTCTGGCACATTCCCTGGCCCCATCCCGACCGGCTGCGGATCTGTCCGTGGCGGCGAGAGCTGATGGCGGGCCTACTCGCGAACGACCTGCTGGCGTTCCAGCTGGAGCGTGACCGTCGCAACTTCATGGCGGCGGCGCGCGACGAGCTGGGCGCGACCAAGCTCAGTCGATCGGCGATCCGCTATCGGGATCGGACGATCAACGTCTTGTCGGTGCCGATCGGCGTCGACTACGACCGGATTCAGGACATCACGACGGGGCCCACCCTCGATCGCGAAATCTCCCGGCTGCGCCGAGAGCTGCAGGTCGACACGCCGCTCGTGGGCATCGGCGTCGACCGTCTCGACTACACCAAGGGCATTCCGGAGCGGCTGGAGGCCTTGAGCCTGTTGCTGAGCCGTCGGCCCGACCTGCAGGAGAAGCTGACCTTCGTCCAGATCGGCGTGCCCTCACGGTCGAAGCTCGACAGCTACGTTGCGGTCGAGGCGGAGATCGACGAGAAGATCGCCGAGATCAATGCTCGGTTTCCGAGAGGCGGGCGCGGGCCGATCCGCTATCGCAAGTCGGCGCTCAAGATCCGCCGATTGGTGGCGCTCTATCGGATGGCGACCTTTTGCATCGTCAGCTCCCTGCACGACGGGATGAATCTGGTGGCTAAGGAGTTCGTGGCGGCACGCGAGGATCTCGACGGGGTCCTCGTGCTGAGCGAGCTGGCCGGTGCGTCACAGGAACTGACCGACGCCGTCATCATCAATCCCTACGATGTGGACGGCTTTGTCAGCGCGCTGGATTGGGCGCTCGAGATGCCGCAGCACGAGCGATACCGCCGGATGCGAGCCCTGCGTCGGGTCGTGGCCGGCCGGAACGTGTTCAGCTGGGCATCGGACATCCTCGAAGGTCTCGAAGGCCTGCGGCCCGGCACGCCGCTCACGCCTCCTGGCAACATCGGACCGCGGACGAAGAGTCGCGGCGACGTTCGCGCCGCCGACCCCGACGCTCCACGTTCGGGTCATCCGCGACCGCGCGCGCGCGTCTCGTCGATCAAACGTCGGTGACGGCGGCGCGCGTTGCGCTGTCTCGACGTCCGCCGCCGCAAACCGCTGTTATATACTCACGCCGATGCGCCTGGGCGACGCGGTCCGCGCCGCGTGGAATGACGGCATGCGCTGCTACTACCTCGCGATCGTCGCCGGCGTCGGATTGGCGATGAGCGCATTCTTTCCGTGGGTCCTCATAGGCGATCGCACGTTGGGCGGTGTGCCGGGGATCGCGGGCTTCTGGATTCTCGGTCTCGGGGTCCTGGCGGCGCTCTTGGCCACGCTGAGTTTGATCACGCGAAAGAACTCCCGTCATCCATTGCTGATCATCGGACTTGCCGCGTTCGGCATCATGTTCATCGGATACCGCTTTCTCGAGCGGGCGGCGACCGAACAAGCGTGGGCGGTCGCGCAGGCCACCGAGATCGTCGCCGGCCGCTCGCTCGCCGAACCGCAAGTCGCCTCGATCGGCGCCGGCGCGTACACCGGCCTCGTGGCGTCCGCGGTACTCGTGCTGTTCGGTCTGACGATTGTGTTCAGGCGCGCTGCCAATCCCTATCCCGAGCCTGAGGACGACGATGTCTAGTCCGTCGTGTTCAACACGAGCCAGATGAAAATCACCGTTGCCCATAGCCCAGACTCCGACGACGCCTTCATGTTCTACGGCCTGGCTTCCGGTGCCGTGGCCACCGACGGGCTCGAGGTCGACCAGGTGCTGGCCGACATCGAGACGCTGAACCGCGCCGCGTTCGACGGGCGGTACGAGGTCACCGCCGTGTCGTTCCACGCCTACGCGCAGTTGGTCGATCGCTACGCGCTCCTGCCGCACGGGGCGAGCATGGGGGATCGCTACGGGCCGGTCGTCGTCGCGCGCGCCGAGGGGCCGAAGGCCGTCAAGGGTGCCCAGGTCGCGATTCCCGGGACGCTGACGACCGCCTATCTCGCGCTGCAGCTCTTCGAGCCGGATTTCGAGCCGGTTGTCCTGCCGTTCGACGAGATTCAGCCGGCAGTCCTGGCCGGTGAAGCCGAGGCTGGCCTGCTCATCCACGAGGGCCAGTTGACCTACGCCGACGACGGCCTCCGCAAGCTGGTCGACCTGGGGGAGTGGTGGGCCGAGCGGACCGATGGGCTGCCGCTGCCTCTGGGCTGCAACGTCATCCGGCGTGACCTGGGCGATGCCGACATGCGGCGGGTCTCGAAGTTGCTGCACGACAGCATCGCGCATGCGCTGTCGCATCGGACGGAGGCACTCGCCTACGCCGAGCAGTTCGGCCGGGGATTGGACACGGCCCGGACCGACCGGTTCGTCGGCATGTATGTGAACGAGCTGACGCTCGACTACGGCGACCGCGGGCGCGCGGCCGTGGCGCGGCTGTTCGATGAGGCCTTTGCAAAGGGGCTGATTCCGAACCGGATCCCGATCGAGTTCGTCAGCTGAGCGGCGCCTGCCGGCGCGGCGACAGGTCGGCGAACACGAACCCGTCTCGTTCGACCACCTCTCCCAGATCGACATCGATCGGCGCGGGGAACATCGGCCCCGCGTACGCGAACGTGTGGAACTCTCCGCGTTCGCCGCACGGGTCGACGTCGTCCGGCAGTCTGGCCAGCAGGTGGTCGTCGTACTGCACGCCGGCGAACGAGCGGTCGAGCCGCGTCGGATCGACGCAGGTCAGGCGGGCGCGCAGTCCGGCGGCGACCATGGTGCGCGCAAGGCGATCTGTTGGCTGATGCCAGAGCGGGAAGAGCGGTTCGAGTCCAGAGTCTCGCAAGCGCGTCTCCCGGTAGTGCCGGACGTCTTCGAGGAAGAGGTCGCCAAAGGCGACGTGCGTGAAGCCCTCGCCCGTCGCGCGAGCGACGGCGCGCGCCATCCGCTGCTCGTAGTCGTCGTTGGAGCAGGGAAACGGCAGCGGCACGTCGATGAGCGGCAGCCCGACCGCCCGCGCCTGCGCGGCGAGCAGCTCGCAACGCACCGCGTGCATCGACACGCGCCCGGCCGCGTCGTTCGTCGTCGTGAGGAGCCCGCCGACGGTCCACTGGCGCTCCTGCCGCAGCACGTGGAGCATCCACGCGCTGTCCTTTCCGGAGCTCCACGGCACCAAGAACTTTCCGCTCATCGAGTCGGCAGCGCGACGTCGGGATGCAACGCTCCGGCGAATCGGGTCACGCCCTGCACGATGCGGGGGCCGGGAATCACCAGGTCATTGCCGGTCAGGAAGACGACCCGTCCGTTCCGGACCGCCGGCAGCGAGGGCAGGGCCTGCCAGACGGCGACCTCTCGTGCGACCTCCGCAGGCGAGAGGGCTTGGCCGGCGCGTACTTCGAGCACGACATCGGGCGCCGCCTGGAGGATCGTTTCGGTCGTCACCTGCGCTGCGCGGCTCACACTGGCGTCGAACACGTTCTCGCCCCCGGCCAGCCAGAGCATGTCGTGCTGGAAGCCCGAGCCGCCGCTCGCGAACAGGTTGCGCAGCGACCCCGGCTCCCGTGCAATGACGAGCAGCGTTCGCGGCCGACGACGCCCAGAGACCGCCTCGGCGATCGCCGCCAGGTCGGCCTCGATCCCGCGCGCCACGTCTTCCGCTTGACGCGCGTGGCCGGTGCGATCGCCCAGTTGCCGGATCGTCGTGAGGACGTCGGAGAGCGTGCCGTGCGAGTACTGGAAGAGCGGGATTCCAGCGCGCCCGAGCTGCGCGACCAAGTCGACCTGCGTCGCGTAGGGCACGACGAGGTCGGGCCGAAGCGCGATGATCGTCTCGATGTCCGGATCGATTAGCCCACCGATGCGCGGCAGGTTCGCGATCTCGGGAGGGAACTGGTCGTAGCTGCCGACACCCACGACTTCCGAGCCCGCGCCGATGGCAAAGAGGATCTCCGTCACGGCCGGGATGACCGACACGATCCGCTGCGGGGTCTGGGCGCCGAGGCCGGCCACCAGGACGATCGCGGCCGCCAGCGTCAGTCGGCGGACACGCCCTGCCAGGCCAGGTGTGGTCGGCGTCCTCGTCTTTCCTACCATCATCAGCGTCATGTTCATGCTCATGGGCGTCGCATCAGGAGCCAGAGAAAGAACGGTCCGCCGGTCAACGCCGTGATGACGCCGACCGGTAGTTCGACCGGTGCCATGGCGGTGCGGGCCACGACGTCGCATGCGACCAGGAACGCGGCACCCAGGCAGGCCGACGCCGGCATGACGATCCGATGGTCGGCGCCGACCAGCAGCCGCACGAGGTGGGGGATGACGATGCCGATGAATCCGATCGGCCCGGCTAACGACACCGCGGCGCCCGTAGCGAGCGAGGCGCTCAGAAACGCCACGCGCTGGGTCCGCAACACATCGACGCCCCGGGCGGCGGCGCTGTCGCGGCCCAGCGTCAGCAGGTTCAGGGCGCGGGGCAATGTCGCGAACATGACGAAGGCCACGCCCGTGAGCGGCAGTGCGGCGATGATCGGCTGGAAGCCGCTGACATCCAGATTGCCCATCAGCCACCGCACCGTCTGAAACGTCTGGGCGAAGTCGGCGGAGTACTGCACGAACATGATGATCGCCGAAAAGAACGAGTTCAGCGTGACGCCCGCGAGCAGCAGCACCGTCGTCGACAGCCCGCGGCGTCGCAGCGTGGCCATCGCATAGACGATGCCGGCCGCTGCCAGTGAACCGATCAGGCTGGCGACCGGCACGGCCGGCACGCCGGCGACGGCCATCGGTAGGCCGAATGTGATGACCAGCATCGCGCCGAGTGAAGCGCCTGCGGACACGCCTAGCGTAAAGGGCGTCGCGAGCGGATTGCGAAGCAGCGCCTGAAACACGACGCCCGCAACGGCCAGCGACGCCCCGACGAGCATGCCGGCCAGCGCTCGCGGCAGTCGGGCGATGAAGAAGATCTGGGCATCGACGTTGTCGGCGAACGGAATCGCCGGGTCGAACACCCGGCCGAGTGCGATCGGCGTCGGACCGATCAGGGGAGCGACCAGGAGTGACACCAGCGCCAGCCCACCGAAACCGGCGAGCGTGAAGGTGAGCCGGCGTCTGAGGCTGAAGCTCCGCGTCCGCCCCGCACCCGCCGGGACCGGCGGGTGAGCGGCCGGTGAGGCGTCAGGTCCCGGACGATCGGTCATGCCATCATCGTCCGGCGCGGCCGCCAGGCGCGGCGTCGCCGCGCCGGGTCAGTGGGACGACAGTCAGGTGCCCGGCCGCTTCATGACGTTCCACGGCGGCGTCCACGTCATACAGCGCCCTGACCGTATCGGGGCGGAGCACGTCTCCGATCGGCCCAGCCGCCAGGACCCGGCCCTGTCGAAGCAAGACGACCCGATCGCACAGCGCCGCGGCGAAGTTGAGGTCGTGCGTCGAGATCACCATCGACGTGGATCGCTCGGTGTTCAGGCGGCGCAGCGTCGCGGTGACATCCAGCTGGTACCCGAGGTCGAGGGAGGCCGTTGGCTCGTCGAGCAGCAGCACCTCGGCCTGCCCGTCACTGGTGTCGGCGGCGTCGACCGCGCGCCTGCCGAATTGCGACAACGCACTGGCGATGACCACGCGTTGCTTCTCGCCGCCGCTGAGTGTCATGAACGAGCGGTCCTCGAGCTCCGCCGTGCCGGTTTCGGCGAGCGCCGCGCGCGCGAGCGCGATGTCCTCAGGGCCCTCGACCTCGAACGCCCGGAGGTGCGGATACCGTCCCATCAAGGCGATCTCGAGCACGGAGTAGTCGAACGCGAGCTGGGTCTCCTGTGGCACGATCGCCATCCGCTGCGCGAGCGTCGCGTGGGGAATCTCTCGGAGATCGCTGCCGTCGAGTGCGATCCGACCCGACTGCGGGCGCAGCAAGCCACCCAGCAGACGCAGCAACGTCGTCTTGCCCGACCCGTTCGGCCCGAGGATGCCCAGCACCCCGCCGGCCACCAGATCGAACGACACCTCGTGGAGCACCGGCTGGCGGTCGTAGGCGAACCTAACGTCAGTAGCCTGCAGCAACGCGCACTCCGACGATTGCGCTGCGTCCCAGCGCAGGGAATCCGAAGGTTGCCTCGTAGGCGCGGTCGAGCAGGTTCGTGATCCGCGCGAAGACCTCGAGTTCACGCCTCACGGCGATCGTCCCGCCCAGATTGACGACGCCGTACCCAGGATTCGTGTAGAGCCCGCCGAATGCGCCGAACGACGGCTCGACATCGAGGTTCTGGCCGCGTGCCAGCACCTGGCCGAATGCGGTCACGGGGCCGCGCCGGTAGACCAGATCGACTGCACCCTGGTGACGCGGCCGGCGGATGAGGGGTTCGCCGACGTCGAATGGCGGCGGTGCCGCGTCCGACTGATCGACCGCGAGAACGTCCGTGTCGAGCCAGGTATAGGTGAGCGTTGCGGCGAGGCCCCAGGACGTGCGCGTGGAGGCCACCAGCTCCAGCCCGCGTGCGCGCGCGTTCGAGATGTTGTCGGTTCGGAACTGGCTGGCATCCTGGAACGAGCGGCCCACCGTGATGATCAGGTCGTCGTACCGGTTGTAGAAGCCGGTGGCGTCGACGATGAAAGCGCCGCCCGCGAAGGTTTGCTCGACACCAATGTCGAAGCTACGGTTCCGCTCTGGCTCCAGGGAGGGGTTGTCGGTGAAGGCGATCTCGAACGCATCCGGCGGCCTGATGCCCGTGCCGACGCTGCCGTGCACCCGGGTCCAGCGCCGCTCGCGACGGCCTGGTGGCTGCAGGAAATAGGCGACGGTGAGCTTGGGATTCGTCGAGACGACGGTGGACGCATCGAAGCGCGGACGGGGCGAGAACGCGTTCGGGTCCGGCGCCAGCGCGTCGCGGTGAATGCGTTCGACCCGAGCACCCGCGGTCAGGTAGAGCCGATCGCCCGCGTCGTAGCGTAGCTCGCCGAAGACGCCCAGGGCGCTGCGCTCGACGGGCACGCGATCGGCCGAGGGGCCGGTGATGAACGTGCTCTCGGCGCTCTCCCGGAGCAGTTCACCGCCGATCGACAGACCCATGCGGGGGAGGAGCGCGGCGTCGGCCTGACCGCGAACCGTGACGCGGCGCGACTCGGATTCCGAGGTGCCGAACGGACTGGTGAAGGTGCCGTCGAGGCCGCTCCACGCGATCTGGATGTCCTGCGTGACCCGCTGGCTCCAGGGGAATTCGGCGTCGACCGAGAACAGCCTGATGTCGTTCTCGCCGCGCGAGACCGTGTCGATCGCCGACACGTTGGCGAGCGGGTCGCTGCCGAAGGGGCCGGGGAACCCCCGCTCGAACGCGCTGAGTCGGCCGGTTCCACGGATGGCGACATCGCGCCCGCCCTCCCAGCCGAGGTTGAACGAGCCGTCCGTGCGCCGGTAGTCGTCGTTCGTGACCGGTTCACCGGTGTCCGGCGCCTCGCCGGTGAACCCGTCCGTGTCGAGCCGCTCACCCGCGGCGCCCCAACTCCAGCCGTTGTGCGACCCAGCCACTGACCCGGCGGCGCGGGTCGTGCCGAAACCGCCGCCCTCCACCAAGCCCGCCGTGCGGGTCGGTCCTCCGCGGCGGGTGACGATCTGCACGACGGAGCCGATGGCGTCCGATCCGTACAGCGCGCTCTGCGGCCCGCGGACGATCTCGATCCGGTCGATATCCGCGATGGGCAGATGGGCGAAGTCGAAGCCGCCGCCGAACGCGTTCGCGCGGACGCCGTCGATCAACACCAGGGTGAAGTTCGATTCGCCGCCCCGCGGGAACAGTGACGTCACGCCGCCGCGTCCGCCGCTCTGCGTCACGGTGAGCCCGGGGACGAGTCGCAGCGCGTCCGACACCGTTTCGACCTGATGCGCGCGTAACTCGTCGGCGTCGATCACCGTGACGCTGTCGGGCGTGCGCGACAGGGGGCGGTCGACCGGTGAGGCCGAGACCACGACCGATTCCTCGATGGCGCTGACCCGCAGTGCGATGGTGATGCGCAGCAGGTCGTCAGCACCGACGTCAAGCGGAACGACGTCGCTGCGGAAGCCCGGGACCGAGGCTCGCACTTCGTAGCGGCCGGCGGCGAGCACCATCCCGAAGCGTCCCTGGGCATCGGTCGTGGTCGTGGCGCTGACCGCGCCTGCCCGCGACAGCAGGACGCGGGCGTTCGGTACGGGGCGCCCGTCGGGGTCGACGACGGTGCCGTTGAGATCGGCGGCCAAGCCTGGGCGTGGCAGCAGGATCGTGACGAACAGGAGAAGACGCAGGAGGGCGAGCGTGGAGAACGGGCGAAACAGTATGGTCATCGGGCTCCTTTCGGCGTGATCGCGCGCCGAACCCGCCCGCGGCCATCAGCCGGAGCGGGCGAAAGAGGACGAGCCCAGTGGCCAGGTATCCTGACTCGCGGATCGACGCGAGACGACCACGCCTTCCCATGCTCACGTTGAACACAGTGGCGGCCCCAACCGGTGGAGCCCTACAGTCGCCTCGCTCCCCCGCTCACAGTGGCGGCACCGTGTGGGAGTCGCACCCACTTCGCATGGCCACCGGGAAGCGTCGGTTGTGTGACGGAGTATAGCATGGCAGAATGAGAGCCCTTCGGCAGGCGAGAAACGCGGCCCGTCGAGGTTCCCTTTCAATGCTCATGCGCGATCGGCTCGAGACCTGCGGCCTCGTCGACATTGCCGACCGGCTCGAGGCTGGTGAACGCCTGAGCTTTGACGACGGTGTGCGCCTGTTCGAGGCCCCGGATCTCCTCGCCGTGGGCTGGCTGGCGAACCGCGAGCGAGAGCGCCGGCACGGCGGACAGACGTTCTTCAATCACAACATCCGGATCGAGGCGACCAACGTCTGCGTCGCGAGCTGCTTGTTCTGCTCGTTCGCACGGCTGAAGCCCGGCGATCCCGGCGCCTACACGATGTCGCTGGAGCAGGCCTGGGACAAGCTGCGCCAGCGGAAGGACCAGGCGCTGACGGAGATTCACGTCGTCAACGGATTGCATCCCGACCTGCCGTTCACGTACTACGTCGACCTGCTGCGGGGCTTCAAGCGGATCCGTCCTGACGTGCACCTCAAGTGCTTCACGGCGGTGGAGATCGCGTTCTTCGCGGACCTCTACGAGATGTCGGACGAGCAGGTCCTGCGCGAACTGATGGAGGCCGGGCTGAACTCGCTGCCCGGTGGTGGCGCAGAGGTGTTTGCGGAGCGCGTGCGGCGGAAGATCAGCCATGACAAGTGCGGGACCGACCGATACCTGGCGATTCACCGAACGGCCCACGGCCTCGGGATGCGCTCGAACGTCACCATGCTGTATGGCCACATCGAGACGGCGGCCGAGCGGGTGGACCACATGCTGCGCGTCCGGGAGCTCCAGGAGGACACCGGCGGCTTCCAGGCGTTCATTCCGCTCGCGTTTCATCCCGACAACAGTCAGTTGCGCAAGCTGCCCGCCCCGACGGCCGCTGACACGCTGCGCGTGCATGCGGTGGCGCGGCTGATGCTCGACAACGTTGCGCACATCAAGGCGTTCTGGATCGCCACCGGGGTCGACGTCGCTCAGACGGCGCTCTGGTTCGGGGCCGACGACCTCGACGGGACGGTTCAGGAGGAGCGGATCTACCACATGGCTGGAGCGCGGACGCCCGAGTCGATGACCACCCATGCCATCGGCCGACTGATCCGCGCGGCCGGCCGTCAGCCGATCGAACGCGACACGCTGTACAACGTCGTCTCGATGCCCGCCTGAGTCCGGCGCGTCGCGCGCCGGCGATCGCTGTGCTAGGATCGCAGAAGCGTCAGGCTCCACCCGACAGATGTGCGGGTCGCGGGGTCTGGCCTTTTTCGCAGCCATAGATTGAGAAAAATTTCACAATCTAATGGCCGCATGCGACCCGCGCGACGCGAAGCCATGAGCCTCGAAGCCCTCATCGAGTACGAACAGCAACAGATCGGGGAGCGCCAGGCACTGCCCGAGCGCTACCTCGGCGTGTCGGAAGACGAACTGGATGCGCGGATCTCCGCGGCCCGCGCGGCGCTCGGCGATCGGCTCGTGATCCTCGGCCACCACTATCAGCGCGACGAGGTCTTCAAGTACGCCGACCACAGCGGTGATTCCTACAATCTGGCGAGAGCGGCCGCGGCGCACACCGATGCCGAGTTCATCGTCTTCTGTGGCGTCCATTTCATGGCCGAGAGCGCGGATGTGCTGAGCGCACCGCACCAGCGCGTCTTTCTGCCCGATCTGGCGGCCGGCTGTTCGATGGCCGACATGGCCGCGCCCGACGAGCTCGAACGCTGCTGGCAGGAACTTCAGGCGATGGGCGCGGCCGACGTCGTGCCGGTGACCTACATGAATTCGGCCGCGGCCATCAAGGCGTTCTGCGGGCGCGAGGGCGGCGTCGTGTGCACATCGAGCAACGCCGAGGCGACGTTCAGCTGGGCGTGGGCGCGCGGTGAGCAGATTCTGTTCCTGCCCGATGAGCACCTGGGCCGTAACACCGCCTACGCCACGGGCGTGCCGCTCGAGGCGATGGCCGTCTGGGACCCGCAGCAGCCGATGGGCGGGCTGACCCGCGCGCAGGTGGCCACCGCGAGAATCATCCTGTGGAAGGGGCACTGCTCCGTGCACACCCGGTTCTCGGTCGCGCAGATCGAGGAAGTGCGTCGGACGGAGCCCGGCGTCCGCGTCATCGTCCACCCCGAGTGCACCTGGGACGTCGTGCGGGCGGCCGACGAGAGCGGATCCACCGGGGCCATCATCCGGCAGGTACGCAAGAGCCCGGTGGGCTCGGTCTGGGCCATCGGCACCGAGATTCATCTGGTCAACCGGCTCGCGACAGAGTTGGCGCCCGATCGCACCGTGTTGACGCTCGACGCGCTCGGGTGCCTCTGTTCGACGATGTTCAGGGTCTCGCCGAACCATCTGTGCTGGGTACTGGAGTCGCTGATTGCCGGCGACACGCCCAATCAGATCGTCGTGCCCGACGAGCACAAGGATTGGACCCGCATCGCGCTCGACCGGATGCTGTCGATCCAGTAGACTCTTAGACTTCCAAACCCTCGATCCGTGGCGGCCGCGCGAGTGCGCGACCGGTACGCATCACCCGTGAAGGAGAATTTTCGATGGCTCACGACCTGCCGCCGCTGCCGTACGCGTACAACGCGCTCGAGCCCCACGTAGACGAGCAGACGATGCGGATTCATCACGACAAGCACCACGCCGCCTACGTCAGCAAGCTCAACGCCGCGCTCGAGCAGCACCCGGACCTGCAGTCCAAGAGCCTCGACGACCTGGTGGGCGACCTCGGCAGCGTGCCCGAGGGCATCCGGACGGCGGTGCGCAACAACGGCGGCGGGCACTGGAACCACTCGATGTTCTGGGAAATTATGGGCCCGGGCGCGGGTGGCGATCCGACGGGCAACGTCGCGGACGCCATCTCGTCGTCGTTCGGCAGCTTCGACGGCCTGAAGGAGAAGTTCGCCGCGGCCGCGGCGGGACGGTTCGGGAGCGGGTGGGCCTGGATCGTCGCCGACGGCGGGAACCTCTCGGTCGTGAGCACGCCGAACCAGGACAATCCGTTGATGGACGGCAAGAAGGCGATCTTGGGTATCGACGTCTGGGAGCACGCCTACTATCTGCTCTACCAGAATCGACGGCCCGACTACGTGAAGGCGTGGTGGAACGTCGTGAACTGGGCGGAAGTCAACAAGCGGCTCGGCTAGTCAGGGCATCGGCGGGGG
>CEQE01324451.1_pt1 | contig 13124 bp, 11 predicted proteins | sample 356201 | NCBI WGS metagenome assembly CEQE01 (sample SAMEA2619970, study PRJEB7988) | marine metagenome | biome: marine biome (ENVO:00000447); feature: mesopelagic zone (ENVO:00000213) & marine oxygen minimum zone (ENVO:01000065); material: "saline water (ENVO:00002010), including plankton...
CACCTACCCCGCTCGTCACGAGGCATAACGGATTTGAAGTCCGCAAGAGCCACCGGGCCCCATCCACTCCCATAAGTGCCTGGTTTGGGGTCACCTTGATTTAGCAAATAAAAGGCGCCGCCGGAAGGCGGCGCCTTTTATTTTACCTTTCGAAGAAGGTTTTAGCTCTCGAGTATGGAGTCTACTTTTTTCTTGAGTGCGCCCTTGGGCACGGCGCCGATGATCTGGTCGACCGGCTGGCCGCTTTTGAAGAAGAGCAAGGCCGGGATGCTGCGGATGCCGTACTGCATAGCGGTGTTGGGGCTTGCATCCACGTCCAATTTGGCCACTTTCAGTTGACCGTCATAGTCTTCAGCCATGTCGTGAACGGCGGGGGCAATCATTTTGCACGGACCACACCATTCTGCCCAGAAGTCCACCATGACCGGTGTGTCCGAGTCCAATACCAGTTCTTGCCAAGTATTGTCATTTACCTCAAATGGTTCTGCCATTTCCATCCTCCGGAATCTCTTTCGCGATTTTCTCGCACAGTAACTTTGATGCTTTTCGCCGCTTCAGGGTTCGCAGGGACTACGGCCGCCAGAAACGAGGCCGGGTCACTTGCGACTCAGTTTAAAGGGCACATACACCAAGGTCAACCAGCACGGGTCCATTTTTTGCGGGTCCAAGACTTGCCGGTGTGATTATCCGGTCAGCTATCTGAGGTCTGACCAACCCAGGCTTGGTCTGAGCCTGAGAGCCTGCTGCCGCCTCCTTGGATTCTATCCCACCTTGAATTATAGTATTTACGAGCCTATTCAGATAGCCGAACGCATCATCCAACAATGGAATCATCGTGGTCAACTGCTGATGGAAATACCTCAGTGGAAATAACTGAGCGCATGACGCAACAAGGTGATAGGGTCACCCTTTCCCTGACGTCATGGGGACGGCTGGGTGAGGCCATGGCCGATTTTGACGGACATAACGTGTTCGTAGCCGGCGGGGTCCCCGGCGAAAAAGTGGTGGTTGAGGCGGTCAAAGTCCACCGCAAGTATGTTTCCGCCAAAGTGGTAGAAGTGCTTGAGGCGTCAGCAGATCGGGTGGAGCCGCCCTGCCCCTACTACGGCGATTGCAGCGGGTGCCAATGGCAGCACCTCTCCTACGACGCTCAACTGAAGGCCAAACGCGAGAAAGTGACCGACGCCTTACAGCGCGTCGGCGACCTGGTAAACCCTCCGGTATCCGAAGTGAGGCCCTCTCCCAACCAGTACGGCTACCGCAACCACGCCCGGTTCACCATCAGTCGCGAAGGCGCGTTGGGCTTCGTCAACCGTGAGACCCGCCAGTTCGTGCGCATCGACAAATGCATGCTGATGCACGATGGCGTCAACAACCTATTAGAAGAGCTGCAAGACCACTGTGGCGAGACCACTCAGCTTTCCATCCGGGCCGGCAAATACTCCGGGGACTTCCTGATCCAACCTTATTTGGTCCACCCCGACATCGGTGTCACCACGGGACAGAAAAAATACACCGAGTCGATTGACGGCGTCGATTTTCTCGTGTCGTCCCCGTCATTCTTCCAGGTGAACGTCGACCAGGCCGCTGCCGCCGCTGAAGCGGTGAATGACCACCTGCAACTGGGCCCTGAAGATGTGCTTCTAGACGCCTATACGGGTGTAGGCACCTTCGCGATACTGCTGGCCCCACATGTGAAGCAGGTCATCGCCGTGGAAGAGTCTTCGGCCGCCGTGGCCGACGCCAAACAGAACGCCGGAGAGCTTCAGAACGTCGATTTCGTGTTGGGCCGCACCGAAGATGTACTCAGAAAACTGCCGGTCACGCCCGATGTGGTGGTGTTGGACCCGCCCCGCTCCGGTTGTCAGCCACGGGCTCTAGAGAGTCTTATTGCGATGGCCCCGTCCCGGGTGGCGTATGTTTCCTGCGACGCCGAGACCTTGGGGCGAGACCTCAAAATTCTGTGCGCGGGCGGCTACCGGCTGGACGAGGTGGTTCCGCTGGACATGTTCCCGCAGACCCACCACGTAGAGTGCGTGGCGCTGCTGTCCCTGAGTGAGCCCTCCGATAAACCTGCATCGCCTCGCCTGACACTGGCATCGGCATCGCCCAGGCGTCAGGAACTGATGGACATCCTGGGCTTACAGTTTGCGATCACCCCGGCCGACCTGGCCGAGGAGCCCATCCCCGGAGAATCGCCCGTCGATATGGTGCGGCGGCTGTCTGCGGAAAAAGCCCTAGCCGTGGCCGCCGACATGGAATCGGGACTGGTGATTGGGGCCGACAGCACGGTGGTCTTTGACGGCCAGGCCGTGGGCAAACCCTTGGACGATGACGACGCCCGGCGGATGCTGCAGCAGTTGAGCGGCACCACCCACCACGTTAGCACCGGCATCACCGTGGTGGATGCGGCGTCGGGCAAGACCCTAAGCGACGCCATGACCAGCCAGATCACCCTGCGCGAACTATCGGAACAGGAGATCGAGGCATCTATTGCGTCGGGAGTGCCCAGAGACAAGGCCGGGGCCTATGCGGTCCAGGACACCGAACTCAGGCCCGCGTCCGACTGGGAAGGCTGTTATAACAACATCGTCGGCCTGCCCGTCTGCCGGCTACTGGAAATGTTGCAGGAATTGGGCTACCAACTGCCTATGGGATGGAAGATTTCCGACGAGATTGCCTGTGGAGAGGATTGTCCGACCATCGCCGCTAGCCAGGGAGAGAACACCCCATGAACTTCATGGGAATGGGCATCCCCGAGCTTGGTGTGATCCTTTTGGTGGCTTTTTTGGTGTTAGGCCCAGGCCGGGCCATCGACATGGCCCGCAGCGCCGGAAAGATCTTGGGTGACCTGCGGCGTTCATTCGGCGACGTGACCAACGCCATGACTATGGAATCGCTGGAGCAACTCCCAACGCGGAACCCGGAATCAAGCGCTCCGGCAGAGTCGGAGCCGGGCGTGCCCATGCGGGCAGAGATTCCTCCGGCGGACGAACATTCGGACCCTGAACCTGGCCCTGATTCAGAGCCCAAGTCTGAGGGAAAGGGATGAGGTCCCGGGAACAAACACTACTGCAGCACCTGGGTGAACTGCGCCGCCGGGTTTCCATCTGCGTGGTGGCCGTGCTGGTGGGCAGCGCCGTTTCGTTCGCGTTCTTCGAGCAGATCATCGACATCCTGGTCGAGCCCGCCCGTGACTTGAATCTTGGCACTGGCGGTGAGCTGATCTACACGGAAGTCACCGAGCTACTGACCACTGCCATCAAGGTGTCGTTTGTGTCTGGGCTAATACTGGCTTCGCCGGTACTGGTCTATCAAGGGGTGATGTTCGTTGCCCCCGGACTCACTGGGCGGGAGAAACGCTATCTCTTTGGTTTCATGCCTGCGGTAATATTGACATTTGCTGGTGGGGTGGCCTTCGCCTACTACATCCTCACTCCCCCGGCGCTCCATTTCCTGCTTACCTTCGGCGGCGACGTTGCCACACCGCTGATCCGGATCAGCAACATCGTCAACCTGATGGTCCGGCTGCTGTTCTGGATGGGGCTGTCCTTCGAGACACCGCTGGTGATGTACTTGCTGGCCCAATTGGGCATCGTCACGGCAGGGTCGCTGTCCCGGTTCCGGCGCTACTGGGTGGTGGTCTCATTCGTCTTGGCGGCCATAATCACGCCTACGGTGGACCCATTCAACCAGGCGTTGGTGGCGGGCCCGTTGCTGGTGCTCTATGAATTTGGTATCCTGATGGCCCGCGTCGCTGGGCGCAGCCGGAGAAAGTCCGGCGCCATAACTTCAGCCTAAAGGCTGATATATCCAAGGCAACAAAAAAGGACCGTCCTTCTGCTGAAGGACGGTCCTTTTGGATTTCAACCCTGAGGCCTAACTGCTATTGTCGTCTTTGCTGCCGGCCGCGGTCTTTACAGCTTCTTCTTTCTCGTCTTCACCCATGAGGGCGGTTTTGAACGTGCGTATTCCCTTGCCCATGGACGTGCCAATCTCGGGCAGGCGGCGGGCACCGAAGATCAAGAGTATCACGACCACGATGATTGCCAGTTCAGGGATTCCCAAAGGTCCAACTCTCATGTCTCTTCCTCCCGTTAATTACGGCGGAGTGGCCCTTATGGCGGGCCGGTGCATCTAAACGATTAGATATTAGCAGATACGGCTTGCCACGACAATGAATCACGCCTATTTCAGCACGCCTGGACAGATACGGCGCTCGTAGGGTCTTCTGAAGCGTGCGCCGCGGTCAAGCTCGGTGATAGGCGCAGACTATGGCAGTGATATATATTGTGCAGAGCAGGTACCAACGCTATAATTCTGACTTACGTGTAAATCCGCCTTGGTGAAACACGCTTGGCGCAGCCCGTGCATAACATAACCTGCGAGTGAAAATGGAATCTAACTACGACTTGGTGGTGATCGGCTCAGGACCGGGCGGCTACGTGGCCGCTATACGGGCCGGTCAACTTGGCATGAAGACGGCCATCATCGAGAAAGAGGAACTGGGCGGCGTGTGCTTGAACTGGGGCTGCATCCCCAGCAAGTCCCTGCTCAAGAACGCCGAGGTTGTTTCCTACTTCAAACGGGCCGACGAATTTGGTCTGAAGATGGACAATTTCAGCGTCGATTTCTCAGTGGCGATAGAACGCAGCCGAAAGGTCGTCGACCGCAACACCAAAGGTGTGGCCTTCCTGCTTGACAAGAATAAGGTCGACCACATCCAGGGCACTGGCAAGATAGTCGGCGCTGGAAAAGTGGCAGTTGCGCCAGCCGCGAACGCGCCCCGTGTTGAATCGAACATTGTCGAAGCCAAGAACATCATCGTTGCCACTGGGGCCCGGCCTCGGAGCATTCCACCCCTGCCCATAGACGGTGACAAGGTCATCACCAGCCGCGAGTCCATAGTGATGAGCGACCTGCCGGAATCAATCGTGATCGTAGGCGGCGGGGCCATAGGGGTGGAGTTCGCCTACATATATAAGACGTACGGCGTCCAGGTCACCATTGTCGAGATGCTGCCCCGGTTGGTCCCCAATGAAGATGAAGACATCGGCGTCCAACTGGAGCGTGCCTTCAAGCGCGCCCGCATCGACTTTATGACTGGCGCCGGGGTCACCGGAGTAGACACGTCGGGTCCTGGAGTCAAGGTCACTGTCGACGTAGACGGCGCAGCTCAGACCCTTGAATGCGACAAAGTCCTCGTCGCTATAGGAATCCAGCCCAACATTGAAGACCTGGGGTTGGAGACCGTTGGCATCGCAACCGACCGGACCGGCATCATAGTGGACGACAAAATGTCCACCAACGTGACCGGCATCTATGCCATTGGCGACGTCAACGGCAAGATGCCTTTGGCTCACGTTGCGTCCGCCCAAGCGATGGTGGCTGTTGAAACCATCGCGGGACTCGAGACCCTGCCGTTGGACTATACCTATATGCCCAGGGCCACCTATTGCATGCCCCAGATCGCCAGTTTCGGCTTGACCGAAGCCCAGGCCAGGGAGCAGGGCAAAGAAATCAACGTGGGGACGTTCAACGTCCAAGCCAACGGCAAAGCCCTGGCCATGGGAGAGAATTTCGGCCTGGTTAAACTGGTGGTTGACGCCAAGTACGGCGAACTGCTGGGCGGTCATATGATCGGCCCCGAGGTTACCGAGTTGCTGGGCGAATTGTCCATGACCCGAATACTGGAGGGCACGGTGCTTGAACTGGGCTGGGCGGTGCATGCCCACCCTTCTATATCGGAGATGCTTAAAGAGGCTGCGTTGGGCGCCCAAGGGCGGACGATCCACATGTAGCTCTCTCCTGTAACGGTTAACAGACATAACGATTACAATATCCGCAGGGCCTTGTTCCCATGACACGGACGGCGCCTGCGGATGACTCTGAATCTAGACTGATCGAAGGCGCTACCCACGCCTGGTATAACAAGAAGGCAAGGAGCGGACCAAATGGGGTTGGGAACGTATGATTTCGCACTAGCGATAGGCGGAGAAGCGGGACAAGGGATCGCTACGCCCGGAGATATTCTGGCTCGGATAATCGTCCGCCGTGGATTGCACCTGAGCACGTATAACTCGTACCAGTCGATCGTCCGGGGCGGGCACATCTTCTTGACTATGCGCATCAGCGATGTCGAGGTCAACAACCACGGTGACAAGCTGGACCTTCTCATGTGCCTGAACCAAGACACCATGAACCGGCACCAGCGCCTGATGGGTCCGGGCAGCCGGATCGTCTACAATAGCGATACTATCGAGCCCGGCACTGAAGACAAGGGCGCGGACCTATGCGGCCTGCCGGTGGGAGAATTGACCGAAGGCAGCAGGAATCGGCTGGTCCAGAACACGGTTGGGATGGGCGCGATCTCGTCACTGATGGGCATCGATTTCGCTGTTCTGGAAGAGAGCCTGACGCTTCGTTTCCAGCGGCGCGGCCAGGAGATGGTCGACGAGAACGTCAAAGTCGCCAGGGCCGGATACGATTATTCCCAAGAGCATTTCAATCCCTTCGACCAGTCGCCTCCCACAGGCGTAAAGCCTCTGGCCGTTTGGTCGGGCAACGACGCCCTGGCCATGGGCGGGGCTGCGGCAGGCGTCAAGTTTTACGCTGCCTACCCCATGAGCCCGGCTTCCGGAGTCCTGCATTGGATGGCCGCCAACGCCCGCAACTTGGGCATCATGGTCCGGCAAGTTGAAGATGAGATCGGCGTCGCCAATATGGTAGTGGGCGCTGGGCAAGCTGGAACCCGGTCTCTGTGCGCCACCTCAGGCGGAGGGTTTGCCCTCATGACCGAGGCCATCGGCGCGGCGTCCATGATGGAGGTCCCGGTGGTCTTCATCAATGTAATGCGGGCCGGCCCGTCAACCGGCGTCCCGACCAAGACCGAGCAGGGCGACCTGTGGCAGGCCTTGGGCGCCAGTCAGGGAGACTTTGAGCGCATCGTAGTCACACCCACCGATTGTTTGGACGCCTTCAACACCATGCCCGAGGTGTTCAACCTAACCGACAAATACCAATGTCCTGCAATCATCCTCTCCGACCTGTATATTTCAGAGGGTCGTTTCAGCGTTGACCCGGACCTGATAAACATGCATCCCGACATCGATCGTGGGGAGCTGATCACCGAGCCTTCCGATACCGATGGATATCTACGTTATAAACACACCGAGAGCGGCATTTCGCCCAGGGCGCTGCCGGGGCTCGAAGGCTACGTCCATCTGGCCGCCACCGACGAGCATGACGAGGACTCGACGCTGCTCAGCGACGAGTTCACCAACCCCCACAAACGGCGTCAGATGGTGGAGAAGAGGGCCAGGAAGTTCGATAACATCCTGGGTGATATAGCTGCTCCCGTGCTGGAGGGTCCAACCAACGCCGATGTTACGCTGATCGGGTGGGGTTCCACGGAAGGGATGATCGCCGAAGCGGTGGACGCGTTGAACGCTGACGGGGTCAAGGCCAACCACGTCCAGGTAAAGTGGATGGTGCCGTTCCATGCTGATAAGATTTTGGCCATCCTCTCCAAGGCTAAGAAAACCATAATCGTAGAGAACAACTTCTCGGGCCAGTTCGCCCGCTATCTGCGCAGCGAGACCGGGTTTGCGGCCGACGGGCACATCCGCAAGTACGACGGCGAACCGTTCATGCCACATCACATAGTCGACGGCGTGAAGGCCCAGGTGAATGGGGAGACCGACAAATACATCCCCTATCAAGAGATAACCGTCTAGAGATATAACGGTTAACCGGCAACGTTGATTAGCCGGTGTTGAGTGAGGTGAGACCATGGCAACCACAGAGATTAACCTTACGCCAAGAGACTTCAAAGGCAAGTCGGACCCCGACTGGTGCCCCGGTTGCGGCGACTTTGGCGTTCTGAACGCCATACAGAGGGCTGTTGCTGAATTGGGGTTCCGTCCCCATGAGATCATGACGGTCAGCGGCATCGGTTGTTCTTCCAACCTGCCTGGGTACATCAACACCTATGGCATGCACACCCTCCACGGCCGGTCTCTGGCCATGGCCACCGGGGTCAAGATGGCCAACCACGAGATGAACGTGATCGTCACTGGCGGCGACGGCGACGGCTACGGCATCGGCGGAAACCACTTCACCCACACCGCACGCCGCAACACCGACCTGACGTACGTGGTGATGAATAACCAGATATACGGGCTGACCACCGGCCAGATTTCCCCTACCAGCAGCCTGGGCATGACCACCAAGAGCACGCCTTTTGGTAACGTGGAGCAGCCGGTCAACCCTCTAACCTCGGCAATAATGAATGGCGCGACCTTCGTGGCCCGCGCCTATAGCGGGGATGTCAGGCACCTGTCTGGCATCATCCAACAAGGCATCAATCACAAGGGGTTCTCCATCATCGACGTGTTCAGCCCCTGCGTGACCTTCAACCTCAACAATACCCACGACTTCTTCAAGGAGCGGGTCAAAAAACTGGAGGATGAGGAACACAACACCACCGACTGGAAGTTGGCCTGCGAGAAGGCGATGGTGTTCGGCGACACAATCTACACCGGGGTATTCTACGAGAGTGATCGTTCAGCGCTGGAGGACGTGGAGCCCGTTTTGAAAGAAGGCGGACCTCTCTCCTTGCGGCCTCTTGGGCTGGGCAAAAAAGAGGCCCAGAATATCATCGACCGGATGATGTAGTCCTCGCCGGAGAAAAAGGCTGGCGCCTTCTGGGGTCACTCGGTGTTCCGGAATCACAAAGGAAACCAGCCAAGGGAGCGCCCCGATGAAAAAGGGGGGCTCCCTTTTTATTTGTTGAGAGCTGATCCAAAGATTCTGGCCATGCCCGGCGGCTGGCCTCGACCATAACTGAGTTGATGGGCGGCTGATCCTGGCCCTCGCTGCCCTGATTTCACGTGGAATATTCCGATTACGGCATGGAGTGTTGCGGAGGCTTGTTAAAACACGATGATATTACCGAATTGATAAAAAATAATACCCGAAAGCGCAGTGACTTGCTCCTGCCTAATCAAGCGCGTCACATGCCGGTCTCTTCCTCGATCGGCCAGAATTGAAGTGTTAGGTATTTAGAAGGAGAAAACCGAAGAACGTTCGAGGGCTTTGGTACAACAAACTAGGATCAACGATGGAAATAACCACAGTTTCTGATGGACAGCTTGTGGACAGTTATACGACAGCCGTTTCCAGTGACGGTTGCGCTCAAGGGAGCTATGACTTGGTAGAACTTATTGAAACGGATAGTATTTGAGACAGAATCGCGTTTGTTGTCAATTGGGACAATACCCATGCACCTTGCTATTCGGTTACCACATAATCTGGTCAAGCGCAAAATATTAACGGCGCAGATCAGATCAATCCGTTTTGGCTACTCACAGTTGGATCTTTCCTAGCCAACATTGATCCGCTACCCATGTGGGCCAAGATGTCTTTACAAGAACGAGTCCGTCCGCAGATCAGGTGGCGGGGAAGTCCAAACTGCTGCGACGCTCCCCTCCGTAATAGCAGACCTAAGACCGATGAGTATTGATATTGATACATAAGGCTCATCGGCCTTGTTGGAAATAGTTAGATGGCCTCCCTTCAATTGGCCTAGTCTCGGCACACCAAACTCCAGTTTGGAACCATCACGGGAGCGGACATTGTCCGCTTCCGTTTTTTGGCGGTTGCCCCGCTTCTTGCCGTGCATTAATATCTATCCAGCGTAGGCCGAGGCGGACTGACCTTGGCTCGCCCAGGAGGCACACTTGGCCACATCAATGGTTATGCCCCAGATGGGCTACGACATGCACGAGGGCAAGGTGGTCCGTTGGCTTAAGAAGGAAGGCGAGGAAGTGATCCGGGGTGAGGTCATCGCCGAGATTGAGACAGACAAAGCCACTGTTGAATATGAAGCTTACACCGGCGGCGTGATGGCAAAGATCGTTGCCGAGGAAGGAGCCACCATCCCGGTAGGCGGGCTCATCGCGGTGATAACGAACCCCGGCGAAGCGATTTCCGAAGACATTCTGACGAATGCTGCTCTGGCCGCGCCTGCGGAGGCTCGTTCTCCTGCGGCTGCCCCAGAAGTTTCGGCCCAAACGCCACCTGCAGCAGCGGCTCCCGCAACCAGCGACGGTGAAGTAAGGGCATCTCCCCTGGCCCGCCGCTTGGCCAAAGAGCGCGGCGTAGACCTTTCCACCATCACCGGCACCGGCCCGGGCGGCCGCGTCACTGAAGCCGACATTCCGGAGCAGGGTGCGTCCGCCCCGGCAGCCGCGGCCGCATCAGTGAATGGCTATATTAAGGCGTCTCCCCTGGCCAAGCGGTTGGCTAGAGAGCGGGGCATCGACCTGGGCACGCTCTCTGGCACCGGCCCTGGCGGGCGGATAACCGAAGAAGACGTCCCGGAACATGCTGCTCCCGCGGCGGCCGCAGCCCCTGCAGATCCAAGGGACACCGCCACGCAGGCGACATCTACCTCTGAGAACGTTGAACTTACGCGGATGCGTCAGGCCATTGCCAAGGTGACCGCGGACAGTTGGGGAGCCGCGCCCCACTTCTATGTCTCGGTCGATATCGATATGACCAAGGCCATGGCGTTCCGGCGGGACGTGAACAACGAGCTGGACGCCGAGAAACGGGTCAGCGTCAACGACCTGATCGTGAAAGCGTCGGCCATCGCCATTGGCCGTCACCCGAAGTTCAACTCGTTCTTCCGGGACGACCACCTACAGATGAACGCGTCCATCAACGTGGGCATCGCCATCGCCCTGGAATCGGGGCTGATCGTGCCGGGTATCAACGGCTGCGAGAATATCAGTTTGGTTGAGATTGCCGCCGCCAGTCGCGACCTGGCTGCCAGGGCCAACAGCGGCTCACTGCGGAACGACGAGTACAGCGGCACCACCTTTAGCGTCAGCAACATGGGCATGTTCGACATCGAGAGCTTCACCGCCATCATCTTCCCGCCCCACGCGGCCATATTGGCGGTGGGGACGGTCAAGGAACAGCCGGCGGTGCGTGACGGTGAGTTGGCCATAGCCCAAATCATGAAAGCCACCCTCTCCACGGACCACCGAGTGGCCGATGGAGCGGAGGCTGCCCAGTTCATAGTGGAGATCAAGAAACTCCTGGAAAACCCGATCAGCTTAGTAATCTAGAGCTATCAGCATTCAACGGTCAGCATTCAGCTATTTGATGGGCCAAAGGCCCGACGATTCCAAGCTGACCGCTGAAAGCTGATGGCTGACCGCTTGAACAGAACAAAGGAGAGCATTTTGCCTAAACTAACCGGCGGTCAGGCCGTCGTCGAATCCCTCAAAACCCAGGGCGTGGATACTGTGTTCGGCATCATATCCATCCACAATCTGGACCTGTTCGATTCCCTGTTTGGGAGTCAGGACAGCATTCAGTTTGTCGGAGGCCGGCTCGAGTTGGGCTGTGGGTTCATGGCCGACGGTTACGCCAGGGCCACCGGCAAGCCAGGCGTTTTGTTCACCAGCACCGGCCCCGGCGCAGCCGACTCGGTGGGTGCCATCGGCGAGGCCTACTTTTCGGGCTCGCCCATCCTGGAGATCACCACCAACGTTGAGCAAGAGTTCCTCGGCAGCGGCAAGCTGGCAACCCACGAGACCAAGGACCAGCTTCGAATGTTTGAGGCCGTGACTGATTGGAACACCAGCATCCCCGAGGTGGAATCCATACCCGACAACATCACGCAGGCTTTCGACCGCTTCCAGACCCGTCGGCCCAGGCCTATCGAATTGGAAATACCTACCGACCTATTGGGGACTGAAGCCGATGTGGAGATGCTGACCGCCCGGCAGCCCAACATCCCCCAGGGCGACCCAAACCAGGTCGAGAAGGCGCTGCAGATGCTACTCAAGGCCAAGCGTCCCGCCATCTTGGTGGGCGAAGAGGTCCAACAGTTGGGCGGCACCCAGCAGATCGTAGAACTGGCGGAGAAACTGGGTGCGGCGATAGTCACTAGCGACGGGGCCAAGGGGGCGTTCCCTGAAGACCATGCCCAGTCCCTGGGGCAGATCATGGGCCGGCGCATCTGGGGTGAGAACCCGGTGCAAGAATGGCTGGGCACCTGCGACTTGGTGGTTGTATTGGGGTCCATAATGCCCCACCGGTCCACCAGCGGCATCGGGCTGCAACTGCCCAATGACATGGTCCACGTGTTGCTGGACGGCGAGGCCATCGGCAAGAACTATTCGGCCACCGTGCCCATCGTCGCCAACTCCCAGGCCGTGGTGCAGCAATGGCTGGGCGCCATCGGCGATCAGGACGTCCATAAAGGCGCAGCGTTCCAAGACGATATTAAGTCGATCAGAGGCAACATACGCAGCCGGTTGGAAGAGACCTGGAGCAACGAACTCAAGGTCTTCGAGACCGTGCGTGCAGTTACGCCCCGGAACACCATCTTCTCGCTGGACCCGACTGTGGGCGCCAGCCGGGCCACCCGCTGCCTGGACATCTACGAGCCCAAGACCTACATGCACCCCCATGGTTGGCTGGGACTTGGCTTTGCCTTCCCGGCGGCCATAGGCGCCAAGGTGGGCAAGCCGGACAGCCCAGTCGTCTGCGTCACAGGCGACGGCGGCTTCCAGTACAACTTCCAGGAACTGGCCACCTGCGCCCAGTACGGTATCCACCCGGTGGTGCTGATGTTTAACGACAACGCCTGGGGCGTCCTCAAGGGCTTCCAGAGCGACCGCTTCGGCGACAACCGCCGGTTCGCTACCGACCTGGTCAACCCCGACTTCGTAAAGATTTTCGAGTCCTACGGCTTCGAGGGAACCAAAGTCACCAACGTTAACGACCTGGGCAAGGCCCTGGAAAGCGCCATCGCCTCGGGCAAGACCCACCTGGTAGAGGTCCAGACCCCGGACGGTTTCGGCGCGCTTACTTAGGCTGGCACAAGTCCGTGACTGTAGGGGCGGGTTTCCAACCCGCCCGGTTTTGCTGCTGCCCGTGCCGAGCAGGGAGGCAAGGTCTTGATATTTTAGCCGAGGTACCCGTTAGTCCGCTCATGGTGACGATGTGTACGCAATTGCTCCGATTCGCTTCACGCTAGAGAGGTCGCTCGTTCGTACATTCTGATGGAGATGGACGGTCCATTGGTAGCGCGCGTCGTTCGGGAC
>CEQE01146597.1_pt1 | contig 13121 bp, 16 predicted proteins | sample 356201 | NCBI WGS metagenome assembly CEQE01 (sample SAMEA2619970, study PRJEB7988) | marine metagenome | biome: marine biome (ENVO:00000447); feature: mesopelagic zone (ENVO:00000213) & marine oxygen minimum zone (ENVO:01000065); material: "saline water (ENVO:00002010), including plankton...
CCTCGCGCGTCTCCCTTCGGGGCCCCAGCGACGAATTGCCAGACGCCTACTCCCCGATATCGACCTCGACCTCGACGAGGAAGCGGCGGAAGTTGGAGTAGGTCGCTTCGCAGGTGACTTCGATGCTCCGGCGGGCGAGCTGTCCGGTGGTGACCGGGTTCAGACGGACGCGGTAGCGCTCGGACATCGTCGCCGGCACGAGCATCTCGAGGGTGTCGTCGGGTCGGTAGGTGACGCGCATCTGGATCTCGAGCTGAACGGCTTCATCCTCTGCGCGAAGATCAGTTTCGAGCACGCGTCCCGTCGAGGGCTCGATCCAGATCGTGCCGTGGCTGAAGAGGTCCTGCCCGCGGCCGCCGGTGATCAGGGCAGGCGGCGCCGTCTCCTCGAACTCGATCTCCCAAGTGTCGATTCCGTCGATGCGGCGGTCGCCGTCCTTGCGGAAGGTGAAGCGCGGTTGATCGGTGGCCGAGAGGATTTGCAGGGCCATCGTCGGCACGTTGGCGTTGCGCGTGATCGCGCCGATGTTGAAGCGGGCGCTCTCGACGACCAGACGACGCCGCAGCGAGGGCGTGATCCGGGGCGTTTCGAGGAAGAGATCCTCGAGACGCTGCAGACGGTCCTCGACCGGCGTGCCGTCGACCTCGATGACGTCGCGGAAGGCCAGCCAGGGCTCCTCGAGGCCGGGCGTGCTCAGGACGAGGAGGTCCGACACCATTCGGCGGGTCCGCCGGCCGTCGGCGACCTGGAGATAGTCTTCCTCGGCGATGACGCTGCCCAACTCAGTCTGGTAGCCCTCGACGTAGGCCGCCGCGCGTTCGAGCACGGCCTCGAGCGTGGGTCCCTGGGCGGTGCCTGTCGCCGGGGCGCCGGCGACGGTGGCGGCCGCGACGATCAGCGGAAGTAGGCGGGCGGCGCGCATCGTGAGGATCCCAGGCGATATGGGCCGAACGACGAAACTGGTCGGGGCGCCCGGATTCGAACCGGGGACCTCCTGCTCCCAAAGCAGGCGCGATACCAGGCTACGCCACGCCCCGAAAATGAGCGCAAAACAAACGCTTACAGCAAGTTACCACAGTCAAACAGTCCTCAGTAGTCGCCAGGGATTGCCTGGCGTCGCCACTCCGTGGTGAAAGGAGGGGGTCACAAAGGGGGTTACAGCAATCCAAAGCAGTCCCACCTTCCTATCAGTCAGATCTGGGAGGACCAAGAAGGGTTGGATGCCATGGAGAGAACGATTCAGAATCCTGAAGCTATGCCGATGACTGAGCAGCGCGAATTTCCCAGATGGTCCGACATCGAGATTGAGTTGCACTATCCGAACGGGCTACCGCGAACGATTCGGACAAGAAATGCTTCGGCGACTGCAGCCTGCTTCGACAAGAAGGACGAAACGGCGCTTTCCGGGGCGGTCAGCGCTCGGTTGTTTCTCGGCGAGGCACCCCTCACCGTTGAGCGTCTCCGACCGTTTCACGATGCCCGTCGACCGGACGACGTGATCGTCACCTACAATTTTCTCAAACCAGAAGGTGCCCAGCCTGCGGTCGGTACAATCGCTTGATTGTCCCGCGTCGAGTCCCGGCCCCAGCCGACCCCTAGAGTCTGGGCTAATTCCTGAGCGTGAACGGCCACCGCGCCCACCCGTCCGCGTCCGTGGCCTGATGCGAGCCGTCCCGCGTGGGGACTCCCCACCAGTGGCGTCCGCACCCGTGGCACCGAAACAGGCGTCGCCGGCTCACCAGGCTGATCAGCTGTTGGTGAAGTTGCCGATGTACGCGATCGAACACCCGATCCCCGCATGAAGGACAGGGCCGCATTGAACACACTCCTCACCGTCGCCAAACGCTAGGCGGTTCACTGCAAGTCTACGGCATCAGCGTCATCGGCCAGACCCTTGCTCGCCGTCCAACAATCAGAGGTGTGTCCCACGCCCCGGCCTACCGTCCCGTCGGCACCCGCGCCTGGAGAGGCTCCAACCACAAGTGGGCAGACGCTCCTTCAGCGTTGACGAGGGAGTAGAGTTCCGTCACCCGTCCCCGCCGAGGACTCCACTCGTCAGGGAGATCGGCGAGACGGATTACCTCCCCGTCAGTCCCCACGATCTGGGCGACGCCCTGGTCGTCCCAGACTTCGTCACCCAGCTGGCGCACGGCCTCCAGCAGGGATTCTGAACCTTGCCGCATCGAAGAGACGCATCCGCCACTGTGCGTCTCGCGAGCAATCACCCTAAGTCGAATCCCCTGGCTGGGATATGACCGGCGTCGTATATCGTTGGGCGTGCGATCACCGAGGGCACTATAGGGAGTTTTCAGGGTCATGCAAGACGAGTCCGTGTCGGATCTATCCGAAGACGACGGTCAGCAGATCAAGGACCTCCACGATCGCTGGGTCGCGTGCGAGCTGGCCGGAGATGTCCAGGGCCTACTGCAACTTTGCACCGATGATGTGCAGTGGCTGGTGCCTGACAGGGGGCTCCTGATTGGCAAGGCGGCGGCCAGGGCGCTGCTGGCAGAACCTGGCGCGCAGCTACGAGCGATCGAAACGGCGGACGTGAGGATCCGAGGGGGCGGCTCGTTCGCGTACAAGACCAGCAACTACAACACGCGCTACACAGTTGCCGACGGTTCCGAGGAGCGGGTCAACAGGGGCACGCACCTGTGGATTCTACGAAAAACGGACGGCGAGTGGCAGGTGGCCCTTGTGACGTGGCAAGCGGCTACGACATAGCCGCCGTCAAGCCTACGGCCCCGTCGACACCCGCGCCGGGAGGTCGGGGTTGAACCGGACGTTGTCACTGCCGAACAGAGTAGACGACCGTGGTGAAGTGGTGCGTCGGGCGCACGGCTCAGGAGCCCGGGTCGAACGCTCTCACGTTACCGTTCGGCGCCCACCAGAAGTAGAGCCAGCGCAGCGGGCCCTCCCCGACGTTCTCGATGCGGTGCGTGGCGTTCGGCGGCGTGTGGATCGTCGTGCCAGGCCCCGCGTCGATTCCGCGACCATCGACGATCCACCGGGCGTGCCCGTCGAGCATCACATAGACTTCGGGTGACGGGTGGAAGTGCGTCGGGTAGGCCGCGCCGACGTCAAGCATTTGCAGGCCCATGCGGACGTCGTCGCGGGTCACGCCAGGCCAGTTGGCGAGCGCGCTCCGGACGAGCGGCTTGTACCGGTACACGCGCCAGAGCGACTCGGAGTAGGTCCAGTTCGTCGTCCAGGCGACGTCGACTGACCGGACGTGCAGGCGGTCGCTCGCCTCAGTGGAGGCCTGGTATCGGGTGAGCGTCTCCGTCGTCGGGCGAGACGAGTAGTCCGGCACGTCGTCCGTCATCGTCGAGCCGGCGTGCAACGCCTCCTGATCTCCACCCGGTGCCCAGCGGTACGCGATCGCGAGCAGATCGTCCGATCCGGTGGCGATGAACGTGTGTGTCGCGCCTGGCGGCACGAAGACGGCCGTGTCGGGCGTCGCGCTGAACTGCTCGTTGTCGATTGTCCAGGTTGCCGCACCGGCGGCGATGAAATGAATCTCGGGGACGCGATGGGAGCGCGCGGCGACGCCCTGGCCCGACTCCAGGGCCAGCCGGTGGATGCGTAGATCGCCTCTCGGAATGGCTCCCGCGTCCGGTCCGACGAGGCGCTGGTGGCGAACGGAGGCGTTTGGCTCTGTTCGCCAGGGTAGCCGGTCGGCGTTGACGTGCACCAATGGCGGGGCGTCCTGCATCGGCGGCATCGACCGGGAGGCCGAGATCGACACGACGCCCAGCGCCGCGGCGATGGTCAGCGCTCCGGCGGTCCGGCGGGCGTCCGTCACTCCCCGGCTTCCCGTCTCCTGGCTCACGGTCCCACGGGCGGCACGGCCTCCACGAGCATCTCGAAGGCCTGGTCCAACGCCCGACCACCCGCACCGGCTCCGCGGTACTTACCCAGGCGGACCACCACCAACTCGTGGGAGGGGATCACGGTGGTGCTCTGCCCGCCAGCGCCCCGGAAGCCGTAGGCGGTCTCGGGCAGGGGCCAGCCCCCGTTACCGTTGACCCAGAGAAAGGCGCCACCGTACACGCGCCGGCCGTCGGCGACCCACGCCGGGGCCAGGGTCGTGGCGTACTCTGCCCACCCCTCCGGAAGGATCCGCTCCCCGTTCCAGATGCCGTCCTGGAGGTAGAGGTTGCCGAGCCGCGCCCAGTCCCGCGCGGCCAGGAACCCGTAACCCTGAAGGAGGAAGTTCCCGTGCACGTCGGTTTGGAGGTAGGCGTCCCGGACGCCGATCCGATCGAACAGGTGCCGCTGGGGGAAGGCGTGATAGTCGTCACCCCGGCCCTCCACGCCCAGGCGCACCAGGTAGTTCGTCAGGATGGGATCCGAGTTCCGGTACCGGCCCACCGTGTTGGGGTGCCACTGCTGGGGCCGGGTGGCGGCCCAGCGGAAGGAGTCGGCGGTGGCGGTATAGAAGTACACGTGGTCCGGGTAGCCGATGGAGGGATCGTAGTCCGGGTCCTGCGGCGCCCGGATCCGGATGCCGCTGGACATGCGCATGATGTCGCCGATCCGGATCTCCTGCCGGGAATCCCCCTCGTCCGCCTGCCACTCGGGAATCGGGGCTGGCTGCCAGAGGTCGTAAACCCCTTCCTGGATCAGGACCCCCATGAGCATGCCGGTCATGCTCTTGTTCATGGACCAGCTCTCCAGCGGGGTGTGGACGCCGATCCCGTCAGCGTAGCGCTCGCCCAGGATCCGGCCCCGGTGGGTGACCACCAGCGCCAGGGTCATGGCCTCCGACGACCCGAAGCCGGCTTCTAGAGCCTCCTCCACCATGGCCAAGTCAATGTCCGTTGGCCACGGTTCCTCGGAGACCAGGTCGCCCATGGGCCACGGCGTCGTCGCGGCGGCGGGAAGGTTCGGTTCCACAACCGACGAGTCGAAGTGAACCGTGTCCTCGCCAATGGCGTGGGCTACGCATCCCTGGGAGCCGTAGTGGCGGGCGCTCCGGACCACGCCGTCCGGAAGGGTGAGGCGGACCTCACGTAGCTCCCGGTCCACCACGATGTCCACCACCGCGTCCCGGTGCTGGAAGGGGCTGGAGAACCCGCCCACGTTCTCCGCCGCGTCGTCCGGATCCAGCCCGGTGAGGAAAACGGCGGAGCAAAGGATGTTGGCGAAGCCCGCCGTGTGGTGGTGCAGGGCCTCACCGGGAACAGGCTCGTAGGGGGTCTCCAGTTCCAGCGACGCGGCACGTTCGAGCATGGCCACCCGGGGATCCGGGGCGTCCGCCAGCACCGGACTCGGAGGTGGCACGGCGTCCGGGGCGTGGACGGCGACGCGGGCTCCCTCCAAACCACTTCCCACGGCGGGCCCGTCGCCGCCCGAGGAAGCGGGCAGGCGGTCCCCGCACGCGGCCGCGATGAGAAAGGCGGGGACGAGGACGAGGAGCAGCGCGGCTTCTTTGCGCGGGGCGAAGAGGGAGTTCAGACTCATGAGATCCTCCTGGCGACCGAAGGAGCGTCGATCGCATCCGGGCCGAGGCGGGCGCCGCGCTCCAGGGTCATGGTCGCGTCGTTCTGTGCGCCGAAAACAGGGCCAATTGTATTCTGGCGATCCAAGCGCCCTCCTGTGGTTTACCGGGGGCCGGGCTATCACGGGCTTTCAGGTGGCGTGCCGACCGGGGACGTTCTTGATAGCGCCTTCAGCCGTCCACACGGTGTAGCACTGCGGACAGTAATGTTCGTGCGAGTCGGTCTGCGGTAACGCCGCCCAGTCATGAAGACCGCACTTCATCCAAATGTTCCAGCGATCGGCACCGAGGACATCCGCCGCCCTCGTGACCTCGTCAATGGTCATCGGTCTTCCTGCCGCCGTCGCCCCCTTGTATCTTCCGATCCGTCAGTTTCGTGGCTACAGTGAACCACGAAACGGACGGTGACGGGCAACAGCTCGATGCCCCCTGGGTCGCGCAGACCGCACGGTAGCCTGGGCGTTGCCCGTCCGATACTCAGAGCCCGAACAGTTGCGCGGGAACCAGCCCGCATCCGCAAGGTTGGGCCAACGTCGTCGTACCGTCCGGTGGAGGTGTGCCCATGACGCAACCCGGACCCGTGGTTGGCATTGACGTGGCGAAGGCCGAGCTGGTGGTGGCCGTGCGTCCCGGGGACGCCCGGTGGTGTGTGCCCAACGATGCGCTCGGCCTCGAGCGCCTTCGGGCGCGGCTCCAGCAGCTGGCGCCCGCCCTGGTCGTCCTCGAGGCCACCGGCGGCTATGAACGGGCGGCCGTCGCCGCCATCGCGGCGACCCAGCTGCCGGTCGTGGTGGTCAACCCCCGGCAGGTCCGGGACTTCGCCCGGGCCACCGGCCAACTGGCGAAGACGGACCGTATCGACGCCGACACCCTCGCGCTGTTTGCCGAACGCGTCCGTCCGACCCCGCGGCCACTGCCCGATGCGGTCTCGGCCGCGCTTGAGGCCCTGCTCCTGCGGCGCCGGCAGCTCGTAGGCATGCTGGGCGCCGAGCGGAATCGGCTCGAGCACGCGGTGGGCCCCGTCCGACAGGACATCCGCCAACACATCCGTTGGCTCGAACGCCGGCTCGCCAAGGTCGATCAGGACCTCGACGACCGGATCCAGCGGAGCCCCATCTGGCGCGCCAAGGACAACCTCCTCCGCTCGGTGCCCGGCGTCGGCCCCATCGTGAGTCGCACGCTCCTGGGGGAGCTCCCGGAACTCGGCCAGTTGAATCGGAAACGTATCGCCGCGCTCGTGGGCGTCGCGCCGCTGGCTCGCGACAGTGGGACGCTCCGCGGCAAACGGATCGTCTGGGGTGGGCGCGCCCCCGTCCGCGCGGCGCTCTACATGAGCGCGCTCGTCGCCGCGCACCACAACCCGGTCATTCGCGCCTTCTATCGGCGCCTGGTGGCGGCCGGCAAACCGAAGAAAGTCGCGCTCACGGCGTGCATGCGGAAGTTGCTCACGATCCTCAACGCCATGCTGCGGACTGAGACCAAGTGGAGCCACCGCGAGATCGCTTGACTTTCAAGACAGTTGCTACCGTCCCGTCGGCACCCGCGCCTCGAGGTCAGGCCGAGACCCGATACACCTCGGTGCCCGGTTTGACTCGCTGATCTACGAGAATACCGACCTCGGTTCCGGAGGATGCGGTCTCCACCGGAGCGTGTTCAACCTGCATCGACGCGACCGTCTGCTGGAAGTCGGCACCGTGGCCGCGAAAGTGCAGCGTGTCACCGATTGAAAGCTTGGCGGTCAGTGACACGATGCCGACTTGTGGCTTGCCAAAGTAGTGCGTGACCGTGCCGACTAGAGTCTCGGCCATTGGCTCACTCCTGCTCTCGCCTGTGACTAGCTGGTGTCGTACCGTCCCGTCGGCACCCGCGCCTGGAGTTCGGTGAACCTCCGCCACGCAGCCTAGAGCTGTCGAATCCGGATGCTTCGAAACCTCACGATCCCGGCGCGGTGCTGGAGTGCGATCGGCCCGCTCGCATACTGGCCGTCCTCGACGTCTGCGGTTGTGATGCCGTTGAGGATGACCGTGAGCTCTTCGCCGCGGGCGGTGATGTCAAACGTGTTCCACTTTCCAGCCGTTGTGACGGCGTGGGCTGGCCCCGTCACGTTCACGATGCTACCTGATCTGCTGTCTGGATTGTCGTGCGTGTCGGCAATGTTGACTTCATAAGAATTGGTGGCCCTAACGTCGTTCGGGTCCGAGCACCGAATGTACACGCCGCTGTTGGAATCATCGCCAATCCAGAATTCCAACGTCAGCTGAAAGTCGCCATAGGACTCTGCCGTCACGAGAAAGCCGGCGTCGCCGTCGCCCTCGACCGCGCCGTCTACCGGCGTCCAACTGGCGTCGCCGAGGACGTTCCACCCATCCAGGGTCGACCCATCAAACAATGTGGTCCACTCGCTGCCGGATTGGCCAGATGCTTCTGTTGAGGGTTGTGCGGACATGAACCCGACGAGGAGCAAGAGTGCCGCAAGGGTGAAAGAGCGTTTCATGATGAACCTCCTACGTTCGAATTGTAAGGACTGCCGACGCACCCGGCGTCGAGGCGCGTCACGCTACCCCGCCGTCCGTCTCGGGTGCGCCCGTTCCCCCTTCCTCGCGCAACACCTCGCGCACCAGCGCTTTGAGCTCGTCGCGTGTCGGTCCGCCCTGAACCTGGAACGAGCGGCTGGCCTCGCCAGCGTACAGCGACAGGTGTGGAAACGGAATCTCGATACCGATCTCGTCGAACTTCTTCTTGATGCGCCGGTTCATTTCTCGGCCGACCATCCACTGTTTGAGCGGAAGCGTCTTGAAGCGTGCTTTGATGATGACCGCCGAGTCGGCGAACTGATCCACGCCGAGCACCTCGAACGGCTCGAGAATCACCGGTCCGCAGTCCGGATCGCGCTGCAGCTCCGCGCCAATCTCACGCAGCACCGCGACCACTCGGTCGGTGTCCTCCTTGTACGCCACGCCGATCTCAAACACGTAGTACGAGAACTCTCGGGTCATGTTGGACAAGCTCTCGATGGCGCCGTTGGGGAAAATGTGCACCGTCCCGTCCAGGCTCCGCAAGACGGTCGTTCGCAGGTTGACTTCCTCGACCAAGCCGCCTGTTCCGTTGATCACCGCGACGTCGTTCACACGCACCTGATTCTCGATGAGCAGGAAGAGGCCGGAGATCACGTCGCGCACCAGATTCTGCGCGCCGAAGCCGACGGCCAGTCCCAGGACCCCGGCGCCGACGAGAATCGGACCGACGTCGAAACCGAGTTCGCGCAACCCCATCACTAGGCCGACGATCCAGATCGCGACGTACACCGTCTTGCGGATGATGCTGCTGATCGTGGTCGCGCGCTTTTCCAGCTCGGCGTCCGAACCGGACCGGCGGCCCATGATCTCCACCAGCCGCAAGCGCAGCCGGTAGACGGCTCGGGTGGCGAGGCTGGCACTGACGTAGGTGCCGGCGAGGATGAGGAGAAACCGGCCCAGGCTCATGCCGAGCCGCGCCAACCGATCGGTCGACGTCAGATCTAGAAGCTCTTGCATCATGGCACCCGTCGATCGAGAAGCGGAGGAGGCAATCCGTGTCCTCCTCAGTGGCAGGATACAGGGTCTGGCTCAACGCTCCTGCAGCATTCCGAGAAAGAGTAGGCGACGCCTACTCTGAGGCGCAGTTCAACCCGAGGACGAAGGAACTTCAAGCCCTGGTCACGCTCCTCGACGAGCTGGATGTGAGCGGGTACAGGCAGGGCTGGCTCGGGCCAAGCGGAACGGAAAGAGGCTCGGGCCCCATTCCGTTCCCGAAAACACAGGTTTGACGGAACGGATCCGTTCACTGCGGACCTGTGTCTGGAGGCCGTGCTCACCGCCCACCATCACATTCCGGCTTGCGCCCCTCCCAATGGATCCCCCAGCGGTCCAGGCGGAGCACGTCAATCGGTGGGCCGACCCAGTCCGGCGTCTGCGCAATCTCGGCGCGGATGAACGTCCGGGCGGTCTCCAGGGATTGGGCCATGCGCCGCCTCTCGGCAGTGGTCGTCCCCTCCAACAGATCGACGATACCGTCGTCGTGGCCGAGCACCTCAATCATCGAGCGGCACTCATCGCAGGAGCGGCGGACGATTCGACGCGCGGCCAACCGCCCCTCTGCATCCGCCGACACCTCGAATCGGCGGATGAAGAGCACCGGACGGCCATTCGTGACGCCGGCCAGGGCGACTTCGAGAAACAGCCCCGTCGTCTGGCGCTCGTCGAACACCGGGCGCACGCGATCCAATTCTCCGACCAGCGCGTCATCGAACCGCCGGACGCGCTCGATGATCCGACCCGGTTGACTGAGCATCCGACCCGCCAGCGCCCGCACATCGAACAGGCTCTGGCCATCGGCTCCCGCGAGCGCGGTGGATCCCGAGGCGGTGAAGACCATGTCGCCCAGAACCAGCAGCTTGCAGGCGGTGGCCTCGAACAACGTCTCCCCGCCTTGCGCGTAGCGCCGCTTGCTGTCAGCGGCCAGGATGAGTTGGCCCTCGCCGTGGAGGATGACGATCGTCGTGGCGTCAAGAGCCACGGGCAGCGTGCTGAATAGGAAGCCGAGGAAAAGATGGGGTCGTCGAAGGATTCCCATGACACTACCGTCCCGTCGGCACCCGCGCCTGGAGTTCGCTCATCCGAATCAGGTTCCCATGTTCCCGAGCGCGGCCATGATCTGGTTGAGGATGGCAGTGGCTCTGGGATGCGAAACTTCCAGTTGCAGGGTGGATTGGCGCAGATCCTGGACAAGGGAATGATGGTGGGCGATGTCGTCGGGTGTCTCCAGGCGCGTCTCGATACCCCCGATGAGGGCATCGAGCTTTTTCTGGACCGCCGCCTCTTCAGCCTTCAGCCGTTCGAGTTCCGCGCGCAGTTCACTCAGCGACTGGCGCAGCTCTTCGTTGGACATGAATTGATCCTCCGACCAAGGAGGTCGGCACCCCAGACAGCCTGCACCCGTCGGCTTACGTAGTGGCCCGGCGGATCTTTCGGTTCAGTCTGTGGATCTTGCGGCGCACGATCCGGAGCTCCGTGTGGTCGTGGGCTTCGAGCGCCGCCAGCCGCGCTCCCCGCAACTCGCGCATCTGTGCCTTGACGGCGGCCTTATCGAGCCCCGTCGCAGTGTGATGCTCATGGGGGTCGATGCCGAGCACCTTGCACAGCTGCGCCAACAGCGGCGCCTTGTGCATCGACTTGAAACCGTCCAAGTCGTCCGAGTCCTGTGCTACGGCGACCTCTCGCAGCTGGGCGACCGTCATCTTGTGGAGTTCTTCGTATGTATGCGCCATGAAAGTCCTCACGATGCTAATGGTCGTTCCGCTCGCGCCTACCGCCCCGTCGGCACCCGTGCCTGGAGGTCGGTGAACCAGTGCGCTTGCGGTAATCTCATTTCGCGGCGACATCGAGCGCCATGATGTTGACGCGGTCCCGCACGTAGAGTGTCGTACTCACTAGTGTCGGAACAGTCCAGGATGTCGCCTTGGCGACCTGCGCCCTCGCCAGGACCTCTAGACCATCGGCAGACAAAGTGACGAGGGCCAACGTGCCGTCCTCGTCTAGAAGGATTACTGTTCCGTTTGCGTTCAGAAAGCTCGCTTTTGAAAACGTCCGGTCCTGCCATGCGATCTTGCCAGTACGGGCATTGATGGCAGTGAGAAAGGCCGGGCCGAAATCGCCGCTGCTTCCGTAGAAGTAGTCGCCGAGTCTCAGTGTGTTTCCAAAGTGTACGCGCATCCTATTGTTGAACCACAGCTCCTTGACTTCAGTGCGACCACCCGAGCGTGCGAGTTGCAGGACCCGTGTGCCGCCATCGTAGGCGGCGCTAAGAAACAGCAGACGGTCTTCAGGGGACCAGATGGGTGTGGTGATGTTTACGCCGGCTTGTGTTGGAAAGCCATGGCTCCACAGCGGCTTGCCGTCGTTTGGATCGAAACCATGTACGCCATCGCCACTGGTTACGACCAGTTGCTCCTCCCCATCGAGCGTAACAAGCAGCGGCGATGCCGGTGCTATGTCCGTGAACTCTCCACTCTTCCACACCACCCGCCCGTCGTCCTGTCGGAACGCCATGACACCCTGGCCCGGTCCACCAACCATGGCAATGACGTTGTTCTTGTGGGCAATCGGACTGGGTGCGTAGCCAGGCGGGACAGCCCACCGCATCTGGTTCGGTGGTGCCTGGTACTCGTTGACAAAGCTGTGCGACCACAGAACCTTGCCTGATGTCTTGTCGAGCGCGAAGAACTGCTTGTCGGTCGCTGCGGCAAACAGACGGTCGCCGACGATGAGAGGTGTGGAGTGCGGGCCGGCGCCGCGGCTGAAATTCATGGTTTCGAGTGACGACGGGAATCTGTGCTCCCAGATCGTCCTACCTGACCCGGCGTCGAGCGCAACGACGACCTCCTCGGCGCTCCAGCGATTCCTCACACCGGTCGGCGGTCGGTACATGGTGTAGAGGCGTTCGCCGTCGACGATAATGCTGGAGTGTCCCTCGCCAAGCGGTCGGCTCCAGAGCTGTCTCGGACCATCTGACGGCCACGATGTCGCGAGTCCGGTGGCGTCGCTGGTGAAGTTGCGTTGAGGTCCGCCCCATCCGGGCCATTCGGGCGTGGCGACAGCGGGCCGGCGCTCAGTCTGGGCGGTCGGAGTCGCTAGGACGTACCCGGACACGAGCAAAACGCTGATTGTGGCATCCAGCACGCGCATAGCTGCCTCCTGATGAAACCGATACAAGAACAGCGTGTGCGACCGCCTACAAACCGAGACGTCGAGTCAGGACGCCTGAGAGCGGCCCCCACTACCGGGTTTCAGAGTCTGTAGCAGCACCGTTCCGGGGCCCGTTAACCGGGTCATGAACAGCCCTTCCTTGCTGAAGAATGTCTTTCGTAACGAACCGACGGTTTCGACGCTGTAGTCGACGGCGTCCGAAAACGCGGCTAGGTTCCCCGTGCTGACGCGAAGCTCTTCGCCCTGGGCGAGCTCCGCGCGCCTGAAATCTCCCCTCCCATGAACGAGAACGGTGCCTCCACCTAGCGGCCTGCCGGAAAAGAGCACCCCCGAGGAGTAGCGCACCCACCGCGTAGCGCATCTCCTCATTCCAGAAGACGTCGCGCCTCCCCGTGTCCGCGAGAATGAAGAACGTCGAGGCCGCGAGGATCGTCACCCAGATCGCAATGTCGCGTGACACCTTTAGCCGGGAACGAGATTGGAAGGTGCGGGTGAGCGAATGGATGGAACTGGAGAGCTGCCAGACGGCAACGCTCCCGATCAGAAGCATGATCACCGACCCGCGCATCTCCTCATTCCAGAAGACGCCACGCGGTTGCTCCTCGGCAGCTTGAAGGAAGAATATCCCGGCGAAGAAGAGCGTGAACCAGATCATCCCAAACTGATTCTCGTTCGGATAGTAGCGGCCGTTCCCGCCTTGGATTGGAAAGATCCCCCTCATCTGACGGCCTCCGGCACTATGTCTGGTGCCATTCCTTCTCCGCTGCCTGATCCTGTGAGTCGATGATACTTCCGTGAGTTCCGGGCTGTGAACCCGTCCCGTAAACTGTACGTCGTCAAATCGATCTGGACCGAGGCTCCAGTTTCGTAAG
>CEQE01139491.1_pt1 | contig 13103 bp, 7 predicted proteins | sample 356201 | NCBI WGS metagenome assembly CEQE01 (sample SAMEA2619970, study PRJEB7988) | marine metagenome | biome: marine biome (ENVO:00000447); feature: mesopelagic zone (ENVO:00000213) & marine oxygen minimum zone (ENVO:01000065); material: "saline water (ENVO:00002010), including plankton...
CCAACGGTTCCGGGAAATCCACATTATTCAATTGCATCAATGGTTTTTGTTCTCCCCAAAAAGGTTCAATACAATTCCATAAAGTTGATCTTTTGAATAAAAAGCCGCATCAAATTGTCAAATATGGTATTTCACGTACTTTTCAAAATCTCCAGAATATACCGTATATGACATTACTTGATAATATTTTATTGGGCGCTCACAGCAGATTAACGATGAGGAATACGATCAATAGATGGATTTCAAGAAAAGAGCGTGAACGGGAAGAAGCATTTGCATTAGAGGTGATGGATTTTCTGGGGATTGCCAACTTTGAAAAGAAATATTTGAGCGGTCAACCGTATGGTATTCAAAAATTAGTTGAGATCGCCCGCGCCTTGATTTGTAAACCGGATTTGATCCTGATGGATGAACCGGCAGCCGGAATGAATGATCAGGAAACACTGGAAATCGGAAAGATCATTTCAGAAATTAGGGATGTTCTGGGGATAACCGTGCTGGTGGTAGAGCATGATATGAATTTGGTCATGAATATTTCGGATCGTATCTGTGTTTTAGATTCAGGAAAGATTCTGGCTTTGGATACACCTGATAAAGTAAAGAATCATCCGGAGGTCGTTAAAGTGTTTCTGGGAGCTGAAGCCCATGCTTAAGATGATCGGTGTGGAAACATTTTACGGCAAGATCAAAGCTCTCCACGGAGTTTCGCTGGCAGTTGAAGCAGGGCAGCTTGTTTGCATCCTTGGTGCTAATGGTGCCGGTAAAACCACTATTTTAAAAACAATCTGCGGCATTACCGAACCGGAATACGGCACAATTCATTTTAATGAAAAACGGATTGATCATAAAGATCCCGAAGATATAATCAAACTGGGTATCTCCCTTGTACCTGAAAATAGACGTATTTTCCCGGAATTAACGGTGTATGAAAATTTATTGATGGGTGGTTTCCTGATAAAGGATAAGGAACTTTTTGAAGAACGCTTCAAAAAAGTTACAGATTATTTTCCTGTATTATTAAAGCGCAGCAGCCAACAGGCAGGAACATTGAGCGGTGGCGAACAACAGATGCTGGTTATTGCCAGAGCATTGATGCTTGAACCAAAATTGTTATTATTGGATGAACCATCTTTAGGTTTGTCACCAAAACTCGTCCAGGACATTTTTGTTATCATAAAGGACTTGCATCAGTCAGGTGTAACCATTTTATTGGTAGAGCAAAATGTAAACCATGCTTTAAAAATAGCAGATTATGGGTACGTCCTCACTTCCGGTAAGATATTTTTAAGCGGCACGTATGAAGAATTGTATGAAGAAGAAAAAGTGCGGGAAATGTATCTGGGTGAAGGGAAATATGCCCGTAGAGCAAGTTTATGGCGCTCATGAATAAACCTGACTTTTCAATTTACGATACGGTACCAAAAGCTTTTTGGTATCATGTAACCGATCAGAAGGAAGAAATAGCAAATTGGTCAAAACAAAAGGGTATTTGGACTTCACAAACCTGGGGTGAATATGGAGCAATGTCTAAAAAGATTGGTCAGGCATTGCTGTCCTCCGGTATGAATCCAGGAGATAAAGTTTCTATTCTGTCGCAAACACGCCTGGAGTGGGTAATGTGTGATATGGCTGTAATGTGCATTGGCTGTGTCACTGCTCCAATATATCATTCCAATACTCCGGAACAGGTGCATTTTATTGCTGAGCACAGTGATGCAAGATTGATGTTTGTTGAAGATCAGGAGCAGTTAGATAAAATTCTGGAAATTTGGGAGCGTCTGCCAAAGTTAGAAAAAGTAATCGTTTTTGAGCCATATTACCCTAAAGATTTACCGAACGTGATTCCTTTATCAGAATTTATTGAAACGGGGAATGAAGATAATTCTTTTGAAAAAAGAATAACAGCCAGCAAACCGGAAGAGGTTATCAGTTTTATTTATACATCCGGGACAACTGGACCCCCAAAAGCAGGTGTCCTGAATAATTTCAACGTAATTTCCATAATCAAGCATTTGCCTGATATGATAGAAGTTAAAAAAGAAGATATCTCTATAGCATATCTGCCATTGGCTCATATAGCTGAGCGGATTCTGGGGCATTTTATAAAACTTGTTTATGGTAATGAAACTGCCTTTGCAGAAAGTCTGGAGGATATGCCCGATAACGTGCGTCAGGTTGGGCCAACGATTATGTTTGGAACTCCCAGAGTTTATGAAAAATATTACGCCCGTATAGCCACCGGTATTGGTGATGCCAGTTGGGTCCAGAAAAAGGTCTATAACTGGGCGGTTGCAACAGGTAAAAAAAGAGCCAAGCTGTCAGCAAAAGAAAAAACACTACCATTTCTGTTAAAACTTAATTCATATATTGCCCGGTTTTTTATTTATAATAAGATTCAGGATATTTTTGGCGGTCGGGTGCGTATTATGCTTTCTGGCGCTGCCCCCATTTCTCCGGAGATTATTCATTATTTCAGCTGGATGGGAATTACCATTTATGAAGGTTATGGGATGACAGAAACCACAGGCGTTATTTCAAGTAATAGACCGGGTTTTATTAAGATTGGTTCGGTAGGTCAAGCCTTACCTGATACTGAAATCCGACTTGCGGATGATGGAGAAATATGTGTGCGGGCGCCACAAAACATTCACTGCTATTACAAAAATGAAACGGCAACGAACGAATTGTTGGAACCTGACGGCAACGGTGGTTATTGGCTGCTTACCGGTGATGTGGGACATATTGACGAAGATGGTTATTTATTTATTACAGATAGGAAGAAGGATTTGATCATTACAGCCGGCGGAAAAAATGTAGCGCCCCAGAACATTGAAAATCTTCTGAAGACCAGTCCTTACGTAAACCAGTCCATGGTATACGGCGATAAAAAACCATACTTGACTGCACTCATAACCATGGATGAAGATGAAATTATAAAATTTGCCCGGGACCGTAAATTATTGTATCAGGATCTGGCTGATCTATCTAAAAAGGAGGAAGTGCTTGAACTATTCCGGCAGGAAGTCCGCATTAAGAATGAAAAACTTGCTTCCTATGAATCCATCAAGAAATTTCATATTCTTGAAGAAGATTTCGATCAGGACAAGGAAGAATTGACCCCGACAATGAAAGTACGCCGGAAAGTGGTAACGGAACGGTATTTAGACATATTGGAAAATTTGTATAAGGGGTGAACTCCGCTCAGCATGACAAATAATATTAGAATTCCCCTCTAAAAAGAGGGGCATCACGAAGTGTCCGATGGACACTGAGAGAAGGGGTGTGTGCTGGGATTAATTTAAATAGATTCTTCCGTACGCTTAGAATTACACACCCCGTCTCCCCGATTATCATCGTGGATCCACCCCTTTTTCATAGGATCTCAGCCGGTAGGCGAGTCTTCGACCTGCGGACAAGATGGGAATTGTTTATAGTGGGAAGAAAATGTTTATTTCAAAAGAACCATTTTACCAGTTCGAAACTGATTACCGGCAGAAAGGCGGTATAGATAAACACCGGTACCCACCGGTTTATCAGCATTGGTCAATCCATTCCAAATCACTGAGTGGCTCCCATCCAAAATTTGATTGTTTAACAATGTCTTAATTTCCCGACCTAGTATATCATAAATCACCAAAGTGACTTTTTCTTTCATTGAAAGAGAAAATTCAATTGTCGCCTCCATATTAAACGGATTGGGATAATTATTCACCATCAGGAAATTGCTAGGTGTCTTTTCCGGTTCAATATTCATTATAGCGTTGGGTGGCGGATCGGTGGTGAATTTGATGGAAAGTCCATTTGTAACCGTATTAGCGCCGGGGGCGAGTTGTGTATTAAATAAATATTGGAGCCCGTCATTCTGATTGGGGGATTCTATCCCCACCGTGGCATAATTGCCGTTGGCGTCAATATCGTTAATCTCTAAATACTGAAAAACAATTTCTCCATCACCGGTTAACGTTGGATTTACAGATGGATCGTAGAGCATCATTTGAAATGTTTCACGGACGCAGTTAGGACAGAATTCATCATCTTCTCCGTTTGCCACATCATCCCACTGGAGGATTAACCTGCCGTTTGCATCATCATTCCACGAAAAAACATTGAATTCTTCTGTGCCGTTGTTGTCATCGAGATCATCCATAAAGGGCGCCACCAACGCGCTGGGTCCCATTGCCATAGGAATGGAAAAATTCCAGAAATAGGCAATATTGCACGGCTCAAAGGAGATCCACCCGTTGGAACAGACAGTGATGGTTTCGTATGAATTTCCAAAATATTGGAAAGGAAATCCGATTTCAATATTGGTGTAAGTATCATCCGTGAGGTTGAGATTAATTCCTTCCCCGTCATTTTCCGGATTAATATCTTCCCAATCGTAAACCGGCGTTTCACTGTAACCTGTGTCAAAATTGTCGTATGCCCAGTAACCGTAATTGCACGGTGGCAGGGGATCGGTATTTTCAATAGGTCCTACCAAAAGAGTGACCAGGTTTTCGCCAATCATTTCACCGCCAATATTGAATTGAGCATTAAACCTGAGCCGGCTTCCTTTGGAGAAATTACCCACCGTGCCTGAAACTACTGTGCCGGTTTCAACAGATGAGAATGGATTGATAGAAAATGTTTCTTCTGAGAATGAGGGTGATACGAGGCCGGTATCAACATCAGTCATAGTAACTGTTACATTATTAATTGCTGTGTTTGACAGGTTTGTTATCTGAAGACCCAACTCCATTGAACCATTCGCCTCAATGTAGCTGCTGTTTGAAGCAAGGATGGGAGACACATCAAATTCAGCGGTATTTAGTGGATCGAAGGGAGTGCCGTCATCTTCTACAAAAGTCAATAAAACCCGTCTTTGTTTAAACTGGGGTTTGTTCAAAAATAGTTCTATTTCAGTCCCTACCGCAATTCCATCAAAATCAATGGATAAACTGCCGTCGTTTAAACTGAGATTTTTCCCGATGATTTCTCCATTCAACATTAGAACACCAACCACATCTTCCAGAGGATACCCATTTTCATCTGATACAACTGTTTCCAAAAAGGATTGATGAAGTTGCGGGGATGATTCAATTTCAGCTTGCAGTTCCCCCGGCTGGCCAATCCAAACCGGAATACTGGGATCGCCAAGCACTCCGTAAATATGGTGATAAAATTCGACTACCCCCCCGGGATCAGCATCCTGAGGAAATTCGTAGATTAAGGATTGCTTTCCGATAAATAAGACGGGTCCAAGTTCTGCCTGTCTTCCTTCCAACAATTCATCCCAGATAGCGCCGCATATAACATTGTTGTATTTGGTGTCGGTATCCAAATCAGAGGGACCAATCACAGCAGCGGCACCCTTAGGGTTTGAAGGTGTCCCTTTTGTTATAAGTTCTTCACCGAAACACTTTACAGGACCGTTGTTGTATTGATCAGCACCAAAATCTCCCGTGTTGCACACGAAACTGAATACGATGGGAAGCTGCCAGCCATGGTTCAGTGAATTGATATCTTCAATATAAAAACTGGGTCTGTGCCATCCGTGAGAATTTCCCCATCCTCTGTAATTGATGATTCCCACTCCATCCGTCCACGATGCAACAATCAAAGGATTTTCAATGGACTGATTATCCATATGAAAAAAAGCAGTATCGATTCGTGTATATCCAAAGTTCAACAGCTGATCCATGAGCCAGAGGGATGTCCAGACAGGTGTGACCGGCCAGGTTTCAGGAGGAACTTCCTGTCCGTCGTTTGTTTTGTAATTCCCTGCTACAAGAAGGGCATTTTCGAGATATTCTGTGTCTCCGTTTAAATGACTCATTTTGACATATTCTATGGATCGGATTTTTGCATTGATAAGATCACCCTGATTTCTGATTGTCCACCGACCCAGAAAATATTTCGGATCGAGAATATCATAATCTTCTGAATTGGGGTCATTATTAAAAAAGGTATAAGGATAATCCGTTACGTCAATTTCATCTTCATTGATGGATTGAATGTAAAGGGGGGGTATTTCGTAACTCCCATTAATGTCACCGACAAGGAGAACATATTCCAATGCGGGATTCTGCTCGTAATAATTTCGCAGAAATGATCTGATTGAATCAGCTTCTGTCAGATTTTCTTCATCCAGTGAAACGATGTCTACATCGAATCCTTGAGATCTTTTGAAAGAGACGAAATTATCACCATATACTGGAACATTGTTGGGATTGATTAGGATTTCTTCAAGCTGACTGTCAGCCAGAATGATTAGATAAGTTCCTCTGTAGTAATCAGCTTCTGCATTGGTTTCATTGTGAGATTTTTTTGAGAGGGGAATAAATTGTTCCGCATGGACAAAACAAAATAATGCTAATATAAGTGATGATACGATAGTCTGTTTTTTCATTTTTTTCGTGCTATTTTAATAGAAGTAGTTTATGCGTTTTTGAAAAATTGTCTGAAGTCAAACGAATGAAATAGAGTCCACTTGATATATCCACTGGGTTCCAATTCAATTTGTGGGTACCCTGGATTATTTCTTCATCAAAAAGTCTTTCAACTTTCCTACCCAAAATATCAAATACAGTGATTTCAACATTAGTTATTTCTGGAACTGAAAATTCAATGATAGCAGTGGTGTTAAAGGGATTTGGGAATGGAGTGGAAAATGAGTAAAACTGCGGCAGAAGTAAATCACCGTTTCCACCAATAGATTGTGTGCCTTGATTCATGATAGAAATTTGATCAATTTTTAATCCGCGGAATTGAATGGAATTATCCGGAATTATTCCAATTTCTATTTTAAATGAATCCCCGGGAGATGGTATCAAAACATATTCATCATGAAATTCCCAATGTTGATCATCCCAGTAAATTGTGGAGGTATCACTTGATCCTAATATTGATAAGAAAGCAATATCATTTTCCCATTCCAATTCATATTTCAAATTTATGCTGAGTACAAAATTTTGATTTCCCGGATTATTGATCGTTGATGACAAAACTGAAATTGTATCTTGAGAATAAAATACTGTTTCCTGAGAACTGAGAACTCCCGCTGATATATTCCAGCTTCCTGTTGACCCTGTCCAGTTGCTGAGATTATCAAACGGTTCATTGAAAATCAATTCCTGCTCTACCATTGTGATTGACTGATTAAAATCAGAAGTCAAATTCACATTAAAAAATTCAGGAGTCAAATCATTGCCTGTTAATTGAATACGATACTCATTGGATGGAAGTTCAATGGAATAAGTTGACTCAACTGTTTCACCTGCCACCAACCCGTATGGATCAGAAATGCTTAATTGAATCAGCCCTTGGAATGACGGAGGCGGTTGAACATTTAATGTTAGATTGTATTCCGGGAGTGATTCCAACGCGATGTCGCGTTCTGTAATGAGTCCGCTGCCGGGGGTGACATTCTGTGTCTGAGGTTCATAACCTCTCGCACTTGCGGTGAGGGTAAATGTCCCGGATTTCAGGAGACGGCGGTAACGTCCGAATTCGTCTGTTGTGCGGTTTTCTAACATGGGTCCGTTTAATTCATCGATTGTAACGATTGATTCGATTGGTTCTCCTAAAGCAGCATCGGTAATGGTGCCTGTCACCTGATACACTTCAGCTCCGAGGTCACCTATTGGATATCCGATTGCTTTGTTCATAAGGTGAAAAGTACCCCGGAGATTTTTACTGATTGTTTCTTCGATTAAGTCCACAGAATCCGGCTGCATATTTGATGAACCCACTTCTATAAGGTATTGGATACAGCCGGTTTGGGAATAAAACCAGTCATGAGCATTTCCCTTCAACCCGCCACTCCAGACGGGAAGATAAAAACCATCTCCTACCTCATTGGGAATAAGATTGGCAATATCTGAACCCAGTGTGAATATGATTTCCCAATCCGGTGAAAATTTGATATCTTCCCAAAACCATGGGAAAATGACCATCTCTGATACGTTTCCTGACCTTGAACTGTGGTAAGCAATGGAAAGTAAAAAATTCTGTTCGTAAGCCAAATCCTCAATGGCTTGAGTCTCTGATTCTGAAAAAGGTGATTCACCTTTGTAATAATCGAAATGCGCCTGATACGTCCCGCCGGAATTATCTTCCGTCCACAAATCATCTCCAAATATCCAGTTGAAGTCATAATTCCTGTTTAAATCAACACCATCGGAATCGCTTCCCACACCAGCTATAAAATCAAATGCATTATTTAAATTGGTATCACGCTTATTCTTTCTGAATGATACATCCTGAATCCAACCATTCGCTGATTCATATCCATGTACCACTTTTAATCCCTCAGGATTGTATGTTGGTATAATCCATACTTCCGATAATTGTAAAATATATTTCATATTTTGAGAATAAGCCGGGTAGTCCATCGGATGGAGAAACATATCAATCAACTCCATTGAAATTTCTATACCATAGATTTCTTCCGCATGACACTGACCTAGAATTAACACTCTTGGTTCATCTTCTTTTTCATCTGCATTGTAGGATAATCGTACACCCCAGAATGGAAGATTATCATGGGTTGAGGTACCTAGTTCAATTAAATGGTAAATGATTCCACTCCCGGAATAATAGGGTGATGGATTTTCATTATTTCCGAATTCTAAATTCCATTCAGATAACTGTAGGTTAATCTCATCATAGGTGTTGTATCGGTCCGACAATGGACTTTGCCCAATTAAAAAGAAAGGTATTAGGAATAAATAAATTATCTGCTTCATTGCTTTATTATAATCGATTCAGTTTGCTAAATTTACCCCTAATTTTTTTTATGAATAATTATTAATACCATGTCAGAAAACGATTCACACTTAATAGAGAATGTAAAACAGTCAGATGAGGATGCATTTAAAACGCTGTTTTTTCAATATCAGCCCATGCTTTTCCGGTTTGTTGTGTCGAAGGTAATGGATAAAGATATTGCGGAAGATATTGTTCAGGAAACGTTTGTAAGAGTCTGGAAGATTAGGGAAACTTTGGAACCGAGTAAATCATTTTTCTCTCTCATTGCAAGAATTGGTAATAATTTAAGTATAGATCATTTCAAGCACTTATCAGTCCGGGCGCGCCATAAGGATCAGATTATTCAATATGAATCAAGAAGGGATAATAATCCCTACAGTAAAGTACACAGTTCTCACATGCAGGGAGAAATTTTGCAGGCTGTACATGACAACCTTCCATCCAAGTGTCGGAATATTTTTCTATTAAGCAGAATTGAGGGATTAGCAAATAATGAGATTGCTGAAATCCTCGATATTTCTCAGAGAACAGTAGAGAACCAGTTATACAGAGCGTTAAAAATATTGCGTAAAAAATTAAAGGATTATTTATGAGTAAAAATTGGTTTCTTGTCGTTACTTGTTGTAGTTAATCTAAAGACAAATAAAAGGGAAAATTGATTTAATGAAAAGAATGGAAAATAACGAAAAACATTTTGAAGCAAAGCTTTCTAAAGACCTGAGGGAGGTCTGGGATTTAAGCGGTGATATTTCTATTTCTGAAGAACCCAATACTGATGGTGCCTGGGCAAGACTGGTTTGTGTAATAGGTGAAACGAAAACAGTTCGACCCACTGTTTCTACTCCTTTGTGGGGTCGGGTATTTGCAACTCCAAAACCGGCATTTGTTGCTGCATTAAGTTTAGTGTTTATTGTATCTCTACCTTTTATATATACATCACTCACTACTGAATCTTATACCGTTCCAAAAGGAGAAGTATTGTCGCATGTTCTACCTGATGGTTCGGAAATACGATTGAATGCTGGATCTTCATTTTCATACAGAACTTCATTTGGTGATAAAGTAAGAGAAATTAACCTAGAGGGTGAAGCATACTTTGATGTAATAAAAAGTGAGATGCCTTTTGTTGTACAAACTGAAGATGTTACGGTAACTGTCCTTGGAACAGAATTTAATGTCACTTCATGGGATGGATGGATTGAAGTTGCCGTTAATGAAGGAATTGTAAGTGTAAAAAATTCTGTTACTGATGATGAAAAACCAATATTGGTTAAAGCAGGAAATCGAACAAAATTTAGCTCATCTATGAGTGTTGAAACTCCGGAACTAATCGCGTATTCCCAATATCCGGGATGGATTCATGATAAGCTTATTTTTGAGAATTCAAATTTTATGACCGTTTGTAAGGAAATTGAACGTAAATTTGATATTTCAATCAATCTGAAAAATAATGAATTGGAAGAAATTGAAATATCAGGTGTTGTTGATGCAGATAATGTTCAGACTGTTTTATCGACACTTACAAAATTGACTCAGCGATCCTATAAATTTGAAAATAACCAATACATTTTCTATTAAACAATGTTTACCTGTTAGTATACTACTTTCGTTTTTTCTTTTTAAACCACTCTTTCCCCAAGACACAAACCAACCTGTAAATTTTTTGTATTCCAATACTTCTCTTGAGAGTAGTCTGGAATCACTTATCGAAAAATACCGGTTATCAATCGTGTATCTTGATCATCAGGTCCAAGGCAAAATCATAAATTCTGAATGTGTTGACTGCTCAGGTGATGAAGCGTTAACTAAACTTCTTGAGGGTACCTCTCTAATTTGGGTGAAAAATGGAGATCAGTATATCATACAAGCTTTGACAGATGTATTGCCCAATGGATATGAAATCGGTGGATATGTAAGGGATAAATCATCAAAGGAATTCATACCATTCGCGAATGTTTTTATAAAAAACTCCTATATAGGAGATATTACAAATGAGAGTGGATATTTTTCTCTCATTAATGTGATGGCAGATATTTGCACTCTCACCGTTTCCTATATCGGATACAAACCAGAAAACGAAATTATCCGTTGGGCTGATGTCAAGGATAATTTAATTCATATAGAATTAGAGCCGAGGGTAATCAGTACAGCAGGTATTACCGTCAAAGGAGAATACTTGGAATATATGGATCAAACATCCGAACCTAACAGGATTTCCTTTTCTCCCCGGCATATCAATTCTCTTCCCAAATTGGGTGAGACTGATCTATTCCGTTCCTTACAATTGCTGCCTGGAGTGCTTGTGGGAAATGCAGGATCAGCGGGATTGTATATTCGCGGCGGAACACCTGATCAGAATCTAATATTGCTGGATGGTATTTCTATTTATCAGACGGACCACTTTTTTGGATTTTACAGTTCTATTAATGCATCTGCTGTAAAGGATATCCAGGTATACAAAGGAGGTTATCCTGCCAAATATGGGGGGCGTGTTTCAAGTGTAATCACAATGACTGGGAAGACTGGAAATACAGACCTAACCAAGTATAATCTTAATCTTAATTTATTAAGCACGGGCATATCAATTGAGCAACCGTTGTTTGGCAGAGGAAGTATTTTTCTTTCAGCACGGAGTTCCTATTCAGATTACTACAAGACAAAATTATATGATAAAATCTATAATTTTTTAATCAGCGGTGAGGGATTAAATATTGGTTCGGAAAGTGGTAACCCTGAAGAATATAAATCGACTTATACACCGGATTTTTCATTTCAAGACTTTAATGGGAAAATAATGTTTCTCCCAACAGAACAGGATATTTTTTCTATTAGTTATTACCAGGGACAGGATAATCTTGTTGAATTCAGAAATTATATTTTTATAGAAAAAGAAAATGAGACTTTTACCACTGGTTCTGAAAATATTGATACTGACTGGGGAAATGAAGGTGCCGGATTATTGTGGTCACGAAGATGGAAGTTTCCGCTTTATTCAAAAATAAATATTTCACAATCAATTTATGAAAGTAAAAGTCTATTCAATTCTCACTGGGTTGGGCCTGAAGGTGATTTCATAGATTATTCTACGTTGGGGATTAACAAAATAAAAGATAATTCATTTAGATTTGATAATGAATTTAGTTTTTCCAATTCTCATAATTTTAATTTTGGTATACAAGTAAAGAAATTCAATACCGAATACAATGAAACAAATGAATATATAATTTATTTAGTTGAAAATCTTGATACAACATATTTACCATTAGGTCAACCAGTAGATCAAGAAATGAGGGGAAGTTTGAGCTCATTTTATTTCATGGATCAATGGAAATGGAAAAACATATTTATATTTGATTTTGGTTTACGAGTATCAGAATATAACAAGACATCAGAAAAATATTTTGAACCCAGGTTTTCATTTAATTTTACAAAGGGTAATTTTTATAAAATAACAGGACATGTGGGAAGATACCACCAATTTATGCATCGGTTTAGCAATGATTATATCAGTAATGGCAGTAGATTTGTTTGGATGCTCTCAAATGATAATTTAATGCCTATATTATCAGACCATTACAGTTTAGGTATCCAATATGTAAAACCTGGAATTTCAATGAGTACTGTACTGTATTATCGTACATATGAGAACTTAGCAGACTTTTCTTCTCTGGATACACCGAATTATACTTATGATGATAGTCTCAATTTGGTACGTTTCGGTTCAGGTAAAGTTAAAGGATACGAAATTCTACTTCACAAAAAAAGTGGATTCATAAACGGGTGGGCAAGCTATAATTATACTCAGGTAAATCATTTATTTCCTGAACAAAATGGAGGATATGATTTTCTTGCAGAATTTGATAGAGCACATGAATTCAAATGTGTAGCAATCAGTTCCTTAGGTCCGTGGAGTCTTACAGCTTCGTGGGTTGTTTCCTCTGGCAGGGTAATTACACCGACTGACAGTTTATACATTGATTTTGATGAAAATGATAAATTAATCCTTGTCAGTCGACCTTCTTCGAAAAATAGTGATCAACTACAACTTTTGGATCGGTTAGATATTTCTGTTTCTTACCGAGTCAGTTTGTCTTCATTTAGTTGTGAAGTAGGGCTATCAATTTATAATATTTTTAATAGAAAAAATATCAGTCACCGAAGGTATGTATTTTTTAAAGATAATGGGGAAGACAAAATTATACCTACCGATGTAACCACATTAGGCATCACTCCAACTTTATATATTCAGTTTAACAATTAATTATAACAAGTAAACTTATTACTTGGGTGGAACCTACTGTGTAAATAAGTGTCTTACCATAGACATGGTTTACAGTTTTGGGAGTTAAAGA